>Ga0207433_10015354_pt1 | contig 10931 bp, 11 predicted proteins | sample YelNatPaOPGAMG01_FD_187559 | JGI IMG/M metagenome (GOLD analysis project Ga0207433, IMG submission 187559) | Hot spring thermophilic microbial communities from Obsidian Pool, Yellowstone National Park, USA - OP-RAMG-01 (SPAdes) (version 3) | ecosystem: Environmental > Aquatic > Thermal springs...
TATAGCGTTATAGCGTTATTGCGTTTATAGCGTTTGTTGCGTTCATTGCGTTTATTGCGTTATAGCGTTTATAGCGTTATAGCGTTTATTGCGTTTATTGCGTTGTAGCGTTTATTGCGTTGTAGCGTTCATTGCGTTGTAGCGTTTATTGCGTTATTGCGTTTATCAAATAGCATAGAGCGAATAGCGAATAAAAAAAGGCTGAAGAATAAAAAACAACAAGCGAAGAGCTTATAGTAAACAACTAATAAGATAGCACAAATGGCGATAACTCAATCAATATATAATTTGCATTATAAAATTTAGAAGTCCTCCAACTAATATTGCAAATGGCATGATTAATGACATCATAAGTATTGCTGTTTTGATTCCCCTCTCTTTAATTATCATGAAAAAGTTTGCAAGACATGGAACAAACAGAGTTAGTGTGACAAGACTTACCACAATTTGAATTTCATTCAAAAGCCCCTGCCTTGCCATATCAAATAAACCTGCTGCACCATAATCTCTTCTTAAAAAGCCCATAATAAGGGCTTCGGTAGCTTTTGGAGGTAATCCCAAAAAACTTACAACAACTGGAGATGCAAAATTTTCTATCCATACAAGAACATTTATTCTGTCGAGAATAAATAAAATAAATGTGCCGAGAATAAACAAAGGTACCGCTTCTTTTAAATACCACTCTATTCTGCTTAAAGTTTTAATTATTATATTCATAAAGGAAGGCATCCTTAAAGGTGGAAGTTCTATGAAAAAATCGGGCTTTTCGCCAGGCACAAATTTAGAAGCGAGGTATCCTGTCAGCATAAGAACAAGAATAATACAACTTGACCACCACAGAACAGCTTTGATTGATAATGGTCCAAGCATACCAAAGACTACCCCGAGTTGAGCAGAACATGGTATTGCAAGGGCAATTAAAAATGTGGCTATTATCTTTTCACGTTTTGTTTCGAGAATTCTCGTTGACATGGTTGCCATTGTTCCACATCCAAGTCCAAGAATCATCGGAAGTATTGCTTTTCCGTTAAGCCCAAGAACTCTAAAAGCTCTGTCAGATACAACAGCAAGTCTTGGTAGATAGCCACTGTCTTCAAGAAACCCGAAAGCTATGAAGAAAGTTGAAGTAATAGGAAGAATAATTCCTATAGCATAAGTTAAAGCCATTGTAAATATTCCATATTTGCCGATAAGCATATCCTGAAAAAATCCTTCTGGCAGAATGGATTTAACTGATATATCTATAACAGGGGCAATATATCTACCGAATATTATCTCATCAAAAAAGTCAACAAGTATGCCAGCACCAAATTTTCCGACAAACAGATAGAAAGCCGATATTACAAGAAGAAGTATAGGTATTCCCCAGAAAGAATGGATAGCCCATGAATTGAGAATTTGCAGCAATTTCCCGCCTGTTGTATTATTTTGTTTCTGAACAGCCTTGACTATTTCTTCTGCAGATTTTATTCTTGCATTGTTGATAATTGAAGATATTGGTTCTTTAAGTTTTGATTGCGCTTCATCCCTTAGTTCTTCAATTTTCTTGATATTCTCAGAATTCAGGTTTGCCATAAGCCAGCTCTTCAGACTTTCATCTCCAGATAATATCATGAGAGCTATTGAACGCCTGGATATGTTTGAATCAGGGAGTATAGCAGATATTTTATTTGTATATTCTTCGATTACAGAATTATACGTAGCTTTAATTGAAACCTGCCCGGGATTTAATATCGCTTCTTTTAAAGTGTTTATACCTTTTTTTTGCGGAGCGATTGTGCCAACTACTTCTATATTGAGTAAGCTACTTAGCTTCTGATAGTCAATCTCAATGCCACGTGCTTTTGCTTCATCCTCCATGTTCAGGTCAAGAACGCATGGTAGATTCATCTCAGCAAGCTGAATCAAAAGCATTATAGCCCTTTTTAAATTTTTTGCATCAGCTACAAGAACAACTGCTTCAGCTTTTTCTCTTATTAATATGTCTCTTGTAACCTTCTCATCTTCACTCATTGGAGTTAAATTGTTAACTCCTGGTGAATCAATCAAAATAAATTTTCTATCACCAATTGAAATATTCCCGTATGAAACTTCAACTGTAGTTCCAGGATAATTGGAAACAGTTACATATTTGCCGGTTAAAAGTCCAAAGATTACGCTTTTACCAACATTTGGATTCCCGATAAGGATTACTTTGCTGTGTTGTTTCCCCTTTTGATGCCTATGTCTGTATCTTTTTTGTTTTTCTATTTCATATTCTTTTTGCATTTTGCGCAATATCCCCTAATCTCCAGTGTATGACTTTGACCTTTGAACCCCTGTTTTTCACATATTTTCTCCTGTAATTTTTCGAGTTCTTCAGAATAAAATTCGATCACTTTTCCGCACTCATTACAATGCATATGGTCATGATGTTTGATTCCATAAACACATTCATATATTGTCCCTTTTTCTGTTTTTCTGACTATGCTTATAAAACCGCTTTTGTGTAATAAGTTAAGGGTTCTATAAACAGAAGCCCGAGATACTTTAAGGCCGGTCTGTCTTATCTGAAGATATAAAGAATCCGGGTCAAAATGTCCTGTGCATGATAATATTCTGTTAAGAACCACTGAGCGTTCATTGGTCAGGCGTTGTCCGTGTTCCCTCAGAAAGTTTGTAAAATCTTTTTTCCCTTTATTTTTATCTATCATATTAATTGAGAATGAGTCTCAATAACAATATAAAACTTTTATCAGTATTTTGTCAAATTGTTTTTTTAGTGCCTGAATTTTACATTTTTGAAGAATTTATGCTATGGTTATTTTTCAGGAGATGCTTTTATACTCCCATTCTGAAAAAAGTTCTGGAGGTTGAAATTATGTTTAATAAGATAGTGCTTGCATATTCTGGAGGTCTTGATACATCGGTTGCTATAAAGTGGCTTAAAGAAAAATATGGTGCAAAAATTATAGCTTTCTGCGCTGATTTGGGTCAGGGAGAAGATCTTGAGGAAGTCAGGAAAAAAGCAATAAGAACCGGAGCATCAAAAGCATATATAGAAGACCTTCGTAATGAATTCATAAAAGATTATATATTTCCGATGCTGAGGGCAAATGCTGTTTATGAGGGAACTTATCTTTTAGGCACTTCAATTGCGAGGCCTTTGATAGCAAAAAAACAAATCGAGATAGCAAAAAAAGAAGGCGCAGAAGCCGTTGCTCATGGAGCTACAGGTAAAGGCAATGACCAGGTAAGATTTGAACTTACCTATTATGCTCTAAAGCCGGATATTAAAGTTCTGGCTCCATGGCGTGAATGGCCATTTGATTCAAGAAGGTCTTTGATTGAGTATGCGGAAAAACACGGGATACCGGTTACAGCAACAAAGGAAAAACCTTATAGTATTGACAGAAATCTTTTCCATATAAGTTACGAAGGCGGAATTCTTGAGGATCCCTGGAAAGAACCTCCCTCAGATATGTTTACTATGATAACGCCACCGGAGAAGTCTCCTGACAAACCAGTCTATATTGAAATCGCATATGAGAAAGGGAATCCTGTTGCCATTGACAATAAACGCCTATCGCCAGCAAAGTTGCTCGAAAAACTTAATTCAATCGCTGGTAGTCATGGAATAGGCAGAATTGATATAGTCGAAAACAGATACGTTGGCATCAAATCGAGAGGAATATATGAAACACCCGGTGGAACAGTATTACATATTGCACACAGAGCTATTGAATCAATAACACTCGATAGGGAGGTCATGCATCTAAAAGACTCTCTTATAATCAAATACTCCGAGCTTATTTATTATGGATATTGGTTTTCACCTGAACGCATTGCATTACAGAATATGATTGATAATATTCAAAAAGATGTTACAGGAACAGTCAGGTTGAAACTTTACAAAGGCAATTGTTATGTGACTGGAAGAAAATCTCCTTATTCGCTTTATAATACAAAGCTTGCAACCTTCGAAAAAGAGCAGGTTTACAACCAAAAAGATGCAGAAGGTTTTATTAAGATAAATGCATTAAGATTGAAACTTCCGAAATTCAGGTCATAATATGTCTGATTTAAAATATTGGCTTGCTCTTATAATGACTCCTGATATTGGCCCTATAAGAGCAAAAAAGCTGATTTCAATTTTCAAGACTCCAAAAAAAATATTTAATGCAGATTTCAAAGATCTATCCGCAATCGATGGAATCACTCAGAAAGCTGCAAAAAAAATAACATCTTTTTCTGAATGGGATATTGTAGAAAAATATATTGATATTATTAGTGAAAAGAATATAAAAACAATTTGTCTAAATGATTCAGATTACCCTGTTCTTCTTAAAGAAACGAGCGATGCCCCTGTTGTTTTGTTTATAAGAGGTGATATAATGCCAAATGATAGATTCTCTCTTGCAATTGTTGGTTCAAGAAAAATGACATCCTATGGAGCGCTGGTAGCGGAGAGATTTTCAGAAGAACTATCATCTGCAGGTATGACAATTGTAAGCGGAATGGCGAGAGGTATTGACTCTGTTGCTCACAGAGGAGCGATAAAGGCAAATGGCAGAACCATAGCAGTTCTTGGTTCAGGAGTTGATGTTGTTTATCCTCCGGAGAATAAAAATCTTTTTGAAAAAATTATTGAACACGGTTGCATAATGAGCGAGTTTTTACCTGGAACAGGTCCTGATAAAGAAAATTTTCCAAAACGTAACAGAATTATAAGCGGGCTTTCACTCGGCGTACTTGTTGTTGAAGCTGTATCTGACAGCGGCGCATTAATTACAGCAAAATTCGCAAACGATTACGGAAGAGAAGTTTTTGCCATTCCCGGAGCGATTACATCCAAAAACTCTAAAGGAACAAATAACTTGATTAAAGAAGGCGCTTTGCTCGTACAGCAACCTGATGATATACTTGAAGAACTCGCGCCTGTATTAAAAGGTTTTATTAAAACAGAACATAAAGTAAAGATTGAACTCAGTAATGACGAAAAGATATTATGTAATCTGCTTTCTGGCGAACCCAGACAGATTGATGATATAGCGCGTCAAAGCGCATTTCCTGCTTCAAAAGTGCTTGCAATACTTCTCGGGCTTGAACTTAAGGGTATTGTAAAACAAATAACTGGAAAGAGGTTTTATTTAGCATGAATAATCTTGTAATAGTTGAATCTCCTGCAAAAGCAAGGACAATTAATAAAATTCTTGGAAAGGATTTTACTGTAAAAGCATCGATAGGCCATATAAAAGATTTGCCTGAAAAAGATTTAGGAGTTGATATAGAAAATAATTTTACTCCCCGGTATGTAATCATACCGGGCAAAGAAAAAATAATCAAAGAACTCAAAAAAGCCTCAAAAGAAGCTGATAAAGTTTTTCTTGCTCCTGACCCTGACAGAGAAGGCGAAGCTATAGCCTGGCATATAGCGACAGAAATAGCAGATAAAAATACTCCTCCAATTAATGAAAAAATTTATAGAATAATTTTCAATGAAATAACTGAAAAGGCAGTAAGAGAGGCAATAAAAAAGCCTGAAAAAATAGACATGAATAAAGTAGATGCCCAGCAGGCGCGCAGAGTTCTTGACAGACTTGTAGGATATGGACTTAGTCCGCTTTTATGGAAAAAGATTAGAAGAGGCTTAAGCGCTGGAAGAGTCCAATCTGTCGCAGTTAGACTGATTGTTGAGAGAGAACGTGAAATAAACGAATTTAAATCAGAAGAATACTGGAGTATAATTGCTGATTTTGAAGGCTCTGTCAAACCAGTTTTTCAGGCAAAACTTTCAAAAATATTAAAAGAAGAATCAGGGCAAAAGTTTCTTATACCAAACAGCGAAAAAGCCGACAAAATAGTCTCTGATTTAAAGAATAGTTCTTTCAAACTCAGCAATATAGAGAAAAAACATAGAAGAAGGCTGCCGTATCCTCCTTTCATAACAAGTACTCTTCAGCAGGAAGCTGTAAGAAAACTTAAATTCACAGCTAAGAAAACCATGATGGTAGCGCAGGAACTTTATGAAGGTATTGAACTCGGCGGGGAAGGTTCTGTTGGATTAATAACCTATATGAGAACTGATTCACATCGCATAGCGCCGGAGGCTCAGCAGTGGGCAAGGGAATTAATAGCTAAAACTTTTGGAAAGGACTATGTTCCTGAAAAAGCCCCTGTTTATAAAAGTAAGGATACTGCGCAGGAAGCACATGAAGCCATCAGACCAACTTATGCTGATAAGCATCCAGAGCTTGTTAAGCCTTTTCTTTCAAAAGACCAGTATGCTCTTTATTCGCTAATCTGGAAAAGATTTATTGCAAGCCAGATGTCGCCTGCTCAGCTTGAACAGACAACTTTTATCATTAATGACGATAAAGAAAATTATGAACTCCGCGCTTCTGGTACTGTTATTCGCTTTGATGGTTTTATGGCACTTTATACAGAAGGCAAAGATGAGATTGAGGAAGAAGAAGGTTTTGTGCTACCAGCTTTGAAAGAAGGAGAAGCTTTAAGGCTTCTTAAGGTACAGCAAAAGCAGCACTTTACACAACCACCTCCACGATATACTGAAGCAACACTTGTCAAAACTCTTGAAGAAAAAGGCATTGGCAGGCCAAGCACATATGCTACGATACTTTCTACAATTCAGGATAGAAAGTATATTTTAAAGACCGAGGGGAAATTCCATCCAACCGAGCTCGGAATTTTAGTAAATGATTACCTTGTCGGAAAATTTCCCGAATTATTGAATGTTAATTTTACGGCAAAAATGGAAAATGAACTCGACATGATTGAAGAAGGGAAGCTGAAATGGGTGAAAGTGATAAATGATTTTTTCAAACCCTTTAAAAAAGGGCTTTCAGAAGCAGTAAAGTCTCCAGATAATGTGAAACCAGAAGATATACCAACTGAAATTGTTTGCGAAAAATGCGGCAAGGCAATGGTTATAAGATGGGGAAGACATGGAAGATTTTTAGCGTGTACAGGTTTCCCCAAATGTAAAAATACGAAACCTCTGTCCGGAAACGGAGAAAACGGACAGTCGAATGAACAGGATGTTCAGCAAACAGATGAAAAATGTGAAAAATGTGGTTCGCCCATGGTATTAAAAAAAGGAAGATTTGGTAATTTTCTTGCGTGCTCCAGATACCCGGAATGTAAAAACGCAAAGCCTCTATCAACTGGTGTTAAGTGTCCCGAAGACGGGGGAGATATTGTAGAAAGGCGTTCAAAAAGAGGACGTATTTTCTGGAGTTGCAGCAATTACCCGAAATGCAAATTTGCTTCATGGAATAAACCATTTGGACAAACATGTCCAAAATGCAATGCTAAAATTCTTTATCAGAAAAAGAACAAAAACGGCGATATTACAATATTCTGTAAAAATAAAGAATGCGGATATAAAGAAATAACAAAAGAGCAGGCTTAAATATAGAATCAAGATGGGGAAAAATAAGAATTTCCCTAACATATCGGGAAATAATTCAAGGTTGATTAAACCATTGATAATTGGAATTGCAGGAGCTCATAGCGGCTCAGGCAAAACAACTGTAGCCTGTAATATACTCAGGAATTTAAAGGGCTGGTCAGCAATAAAATATACAAAAACACCTCTTTATTCTTCTATAATTGACAACCCTACAATTTTATCAGAAAAAGGTAAAGATACCGCAAAAATGCTTAAAGCAGGCGCAGAAAAAGTTTTATGGATTCAATCGCCATCAGGAGAATTGTCTTCTTTAATAAATATTGCTCTAAACATGCTATACAATTATAGTGGTATAGTAATTGAAGGCAATAGCGCTGTAAAAGCAGTAAATCCTGATATTTTAGTTTTTGTTTTAAGTGATACAGGAAAAATTAAATTGGGAGCCGATGTTTTAATGAAAAAAGCGAATATCATAATTCACAATGGAATAAATTTCCCGGATAGCCTTCTTAACAAAAACAAGTTTTTAATAGAAGATGTAGATGGCTATGTAAATTGTCTTAAAGATTTATTGAGTAAAATGCAATAAAATTGTAATATATAATCAGCTTGTATGGTAATTTTGAAAGTTGCCGATGCTAAATCATTTCCCGGCTCGATCAGGGAATGTAAAACTTTTAATTTATATAAAATGGAGGTTGAAATGAGAAAGAGCATATTTACGATAATTTTAATCTGTCTTCTTATCCCTTTAGTTTCATTTGCAGGCGCTCCGCTTGATTCTGTAAAAGCACAAATTAATAAGGTTCTCGATGTCTTGCGAGATCCTTCATTGAAAGGTGAGGCGGGCAAGAAGACTAAGAAGGCAAAAATTAGAAATATTTCTGATAGTTTTTTTGACTATACAGAACTTTCAAAGAGAACTCTTGGACAGAATTGGAGTAAATTAAATACGCAACAACAGAATGAATTTATAAGTTTATATAAACAGATTCTTGAAGATGCATATGCGGACAAAATTGTAACATATACAGATGAAAAGGTTAATTTTGGAAAAGAAACCCAGTTAACTGAAAAAACCGTTGAAGTTCAAACTGTAATTTTAACAAAAAAAGCTGATATACCTATAAATTACAGGGTAATTCAGAAAGGGAATGAATGGAAAGTATATGATGTTGTTATTGAAGGGGTGAGCCTGATAAGTAACTACAGAAATCAATTCAGGGAAATTCTTTCAAATAAAACACCAGATGCATTGCTTGAGACATTGCGTAAAAAAGTGGGAAAAGCTTAATCAAAATGTATGTTTTGGGTTAATGGTTTGCCCAAAACATACATTTGAAATAAAAAGGAGGAGTTTAATAATGAAATCCTCAAGTGTTGTTTTATTAGTATTATGTTTTTTATTTTGTTTTTTTACAAATGTATTTTCTGATACTTTGTCTTCATCAGAAGAGAAATCCACTAAACCAATTGATACAACAATTTCTCAAGAACCAAAAGCTTCTGAACAGGAAATTGTACAAAGCGTGCCTGAAACAAAATCAGAATCTGTTAAAAGTGAAATATCTTCAGAAGATATAAAAAAATCTGACACTCAAGCAAAAGAATCTTCTCAACAAGAAGTAATTGAAGAAGAAAAAGAAGAGACTATTCAGATAGCTGACCCGCTTTATCCATGGAATAAAGCCATGTATCATTTCAATGACAAACTTTATTTCTGGGTTCTGAAGCCTGTTTCTAAGGGATATTCTGCAATATTGCCAGAGGATATGCGTATTGCTGTAAGCAATGTCTTTTATAATATAGCCACTCCTGTACGTTTTGCTGGCTGCCTTCTTCAGCTTAAAATTAAAGATTCAGTGAATGAATTGATACGTTTTTTATATAATTCCACCGCAGGTGTGTTAGGACTTGCTGACGCTGCCAAAGAAGATTTAGGTATAGCAAGAAAGGAAGAAGATTTAGGACAAACATTGGGCTCGTACGGTATAGGTCACGGATTTTATATTGTCTGGCCGTTTATTGGTCCATCATCTTTAAGAGACACTTTTGGTAAGATAGGAGATGGGTTTCTTGATCCTGTAAATTATGTTAATCCTGCTGAAGCATCAATTGGAATAACTGCATATGACAAGGTAAACACAGTATCTCTTCATATAGGTGATTATGAAGATCTAAAAAAATCAGCTATAGATCCATATGTTTCAATAAGAGATGCCTATACACAATACAGAAAGAAAAAAGTGGAAGAATAAAATTGTTTTTGCCTGAAGTGTAAATTAATCCGGCTTGCAGGCCCTAAAAGTATACAGGCAAGAAATAGTGGACCTGGGTTACACGATGAACACGGTGAACCTAAAAATCCAGATGTTGCTCAAAAACAAATTCGTTTTACGTGTCCGTTGTCCGTATATCATTTAAAAGATGTCTTTATTACTTTTCCTGAGCGGTCCGGTTTTGTCGAACCGTAACATCTAATGATGGGCAATTAACGAGAACATAGTTTTGGAAAATATTTATTTTGTCCTTGAGTAAAGAATCCTTCCGGATTTCTTTATTTCGCCTAACAGTGTTTCCATTTTTGCAGACTTGTAATCGTCTGAAGAATATCCGACCGGCTCAACAACGGAAAGATACTTTGCCGAAGCCTTTGCAAGATCACTTTGTATATCAATAATTCTTCTTCTTTTAAATGAAGGTGAAATAACTGCTATATCAATGTCCGATTTTTGAAAAATATTAATAACAACTTCTCTTAATTGTTCAGGCGTGTTTTTTGGCAAGGGTCTTGTTATCTTGGGTGCTTGTATAGATCATCGTGATCGAGAACTCGCAAAAGAAGAACATCCGCTGACCAGTCCGGGCTTCCTGAAGGCAGTATGTTTGCAAGATCAAAAGAAATTCGGTATCTCCTGTCCACCCTTACAGACCACGCTGTCGGATCATTTACAATGCGCTCAAGATTTAGGCCGGGATGGAGCGGATTCTTCTCAAGAAGATTTAATGCTTTTGCTATTTTCTTCCTTAAAACCTGATTTGTTCGAAATACCTCGATATCTTCAAGAAATTTCTTGCTCGGGATAAGTTTAGGCACTCTCTATTTCCTTTAGCATCCACTCAGGCATTTTACCCTTACCACTTCTTCGTGCCTCCTCAAGTTTAGCGATTCCCTTCTCACTAAGCCGGATTGACGGATACACAGATACAGGATACAGCACAATGGCCCCGCCTTCCTCGACTTTTAGATTTAAATATGAGCCGCTTTCGATCCCGAGCTCTTTCCGAAGCGTTTTCGGCAAATTAATACTTCCTCTTTTATCTACGGTTATAAGCATAGAGTTTTCTCCTCCACTATCTTTTGTTGAATGTACATTATTTATATGATATACTAATAATGTCATTTTGTCAATTTGTCAATTCATGATTTTTATTTATTGAAATTATCCACCTAAATTTCTCCAAAAACAAAGAAAGTGTAATTATTAATATCCAATTTCTATAAATAATACGATGCCTC
>Ga0207433_10015360_pt1 | contig 10929 bp, 8 predicted proteins | sample YelNatPaOPGAMG01_FD_187559 | JGI IMG/M metagenome (GOLD analysis project Ga0207433, IMG submission 187559) | Hot spring thermophilic microbial communities from Obsidian Pool, Yellowstone National Park, USA - OP-RAMG-01 (SPAdes) (version 3) | ecosystem: Environmental > Aquatic > Thermal springs >...
CCTGCAGGGTAATGAGCTCTGCGGGATGGGGAGAGAGGTGAGCCCCCTAGAACCAGCAAATGAGGCTGGAGGCGCAAAGCCCCAGCTAAACGCTGGAAGCCTTGTCCTTCAGGGCGGGGCAGCTCACCTAAGATAGAAAGTTTAAAGATGATAAGAGTAATCATAGTACATCAATGTACCAATAAACAATTGCCTCATGAAGAATGGGATCTGAAAATAAATATAAATCTTAAAAAAGCTTATAATTCTCCTAAAACATTCAGTTAATCGGTTGTAATTAAAACAATGAGGATGATGTCAGATGAGCGAGAAACCTCACCTTAACCTGGTAGTAATAGGACACGTCGATCATGGAAAGAGCACTACCGTAGGGCACATACTTTATAGGCTAGGATTCATTGATCCAAAGAAAATGGCTGAGCTTGAAGCAGAGGCCCAGAAAAGAGGAAAAGAATCTTTCAAATTTGCGTGGTTGTTAGACAATTTGAAAGAAGAGAGAGAAAGAGGAGTCACGATAGACCTTTCATTTATGAAATTCGAGACTAAAAAGTACTACTTCACTATAATAGATGCACCAGGCCATAGAGACTTCGTTAAGAACATGATAACGGGGGCAAGCCAAGCAGACGCAGCAATCCTAGTAGTATCAGCGAGGAAAGGTGAATTCGAGGCTGGGATGAGCCCAGAAGGTCAAACGAGAGAGCATTTATTGCTAGCAAAAACGATGGGAATCGACCAGTTAATAGTTGCAATTAATAAGATGGATGCTACCGAGCCGCCGTACAGTCAAGAGAGATACAAACAGGTTGTAGATATATTGACGAAGTTCATGAAAGGACTTGGGTACGACACTTCAAAGATGCCATTTATTCCAATATCTGGATGGATGGGCGATAACCTGATAGAAAGAAGTCCTAACATGCCGTGGTATACAGGGCCTACACTAGTAGAGGCGCTAGACCAACTTCAAATTCCACCAAAGCCACTCGACAAGCCTCTCAGAATACCGATACAGGCAGTATATGCTATTAGCGGAATTGGTACGGTCCCTGTAGGTAGAGTCGAGACAGGAGTGCTTAAGAAGGGAGACAGGATAGTGTTCATGCCGCCAGCGGTGGTCGGAGAAGTGAGGAGCATAGAAATGCACCACACACAGGTAGAAAAGGCAGAACCTGGAGACAACATAGGCTTTAACGTGAGAGGCGTAACGAAGACGGATATAAAGAGAGGAGATGTAGCCGGACATTTGACTAACCCACCAACCGTCGCAAAGGAGTTCGTTGCTAGGGTATTCATATATCAGCACCCGAGTGCTATAACGAAGGGGTACACTCCAGTAATTCATGCACATACTGCTAGTATATCGGCAAAGATAGTAGAAATAATAAGTAAGCTCGACCCCAGGACCGGTAAAGAAGCTGAGAAGAACCCACAGATGATAAAAACTGGCGATGCTGCGATGATCAGATTTGCACCAATAAAGCAAATGGTAATAGAGAAGTTTAACGAATTCCCACCTCTAGGAAGGTTTGCAATGAGGGATATGGGCAAGACAATCGGAATAGGTATAGTGATCGACGTAGTGCCCGAACAAGTTCAGATAAAGGCATAATCATCTTTTTTACTTTAAGTTTAAAGTAAACCAATTGATTAGGGAGAGGAAAAAATGCCAGCAGTTGCGAGAATTAGGCTCTGGAGCAACAATGTTGATAGTTTAGAGAAAGTTACTGAGCAGATTAAGGCAATAGCGGAAAAGGGAGGAGTAAAACTTAGGGGGCCCGTTCCTCTTCCAACTAAGAGGCTCGTTGTCCCCGTTCTAAGATTGCCACATGGTGAGGGTTCAAAACATTATGAGCACTGGGAAATGAGAATTCATAAGAGATTAATAGATATAGCAAGCGACGAAAAAATAATGAGGCAAATAATGAGAGTAAGGGTTCCAGAAGACGTTTATATAGAAATAGAGCTTATATAAAGGTTTTTAGCTTGAATCTTTAATCCATAAAGTGTTAGAGGGTCTAGTTTTCTTTATAGTGGAAACGATTCGAATATTCGTTTTTTAAGTAGACATCGCTGAAAAAACAAAGTTTTGTTTTATTGCCAAAATGGAAACCGACCAAATCTCATAATTTTTGTTCCGATAATTATACCTGAAGTTGGGTATGCGTAAAGTTAGCTGACTATATAATCATCGCTTGAGGATTGATAGCAGAAACTGAAACGGTGATGCCACATCTATGCGGGTACACTCAAAAGATGAGGATAAGCCCTAGCATCTGCAAAAACCCTCACCATTTATGGTGGGAGTCATTAGAATGGCTAAGTTGTTCACCATACTATAAAATATAACGGTTCCCTTTCATTTACTAGAAGAAAAAAGCTCAGCCAGAACAACATCTAGCTTTTTCTCATCGTTTAGCAAACATATTTTATAATGCTTTGAACAATAATATGGTTTGTTAATATAATCACCTCTTGTCAGAAAGATAATCGGTATGTTTTCAAACCCAATTTTTTCCTCAACGAATTTGAGAAGAAGCTCAGTATCATAACTACCCGTTTTCCAATCAAATGCTAGTAAATCATAGTGCATTGGAAAGATTAGAGGTATCGGTTTTAGTTCAGATTTTTCCAGTTGACTAACTACATCAATTAGCATAGATATTCCAACTTCTGGAGATCTTGCCACTATAATGCTTTTTAAGCTCAAGTGAACTCCGCCACCCTCTTTGGATATCTTTCTATCCCAAATGTCTAGAGGTTCCACTTTATGCCTAAGATTAGCCCCTTGATTGCTATTTGAATTTGAGACTTTTTCATTTGATTTATTATGATATGTTTGAGATTTCCCAAGCTTAATAATGCTATTGCGGGGACCATGATTATATAGCTAATGATTGAAAACAGTCAAATAAAGAGAACTAATCAACTCCTTTTCCGGGCCTTAAAAAGAGAGACTAGCTTTATCTGCAGATGCCGCCGGGGGGACTTGAACCCCCGACAGCCCGGTCTTCAGCCTCACCGGATGCTGGAAGAACCCAAGCATCCTCGGGTGCTCTCCCAGCTGAGCTACGGCGGCTATAAAAAGATTAAAGATTCCAAATTATAAAGCTTACTTATGCTACTAGTTTTTCCATACGCAAAAAAAAGATAGCGTTTTTAAACCAATCCTTAATAAATTGATCCCAGTTTCAGCTTGCTTCTGAAGAACTCCTCTGCTTCATGAGGGAATAAGCAGTATGTTAGGACATCCTCTTGGGTATGCTCTGAGAGGATAGATTTTAGCTTTTCTTCGCATTCTTTCATCCCTAACTTTTCGATTTCGGGTAATTCTTCACCCTCTACTTTTGCTCTTAACGATGGATCTATTTCAGCAGGGGGTTTGCCGTATTTCCCCTTTATGTACGCCTTGAGCTCCTTAACCATCATGCTATATCTCTCTCCTGCTATTATGTTTAGCACGGCCTGAGCACCGACCATTTGCGAAATGGGCGTGACAAGAGGCGGCCAACCCAAATCTTTCCTTACCTTCGGCACTTCTTCGAGAACCTCATCCAACAGATCAAGTTGGTTCATTTCCTTCAATTGGTAGATCAAGTTGGACATCATGCCTCCTGGTATCTGATGAACTAACGCGTGAGGATCTGGTACCTGAAGGCGAGGATCGAATTCTTTATTGTACTTCGTAGTTAACAGCTCTTTAATCATCATGGAAACTTCATTTATTACCGATAAGTTTATTTCGCCTCTCGCTTCTCTCGGAAGAGCATAGTATGTGCTCTGAATTGCTGGCTGGGCTGTACCATAAGCGAGGGGAAATACGCTTGTGTCTATCATATCGGCTCCAGACTTTACGGAAGCATAATAAGTGGCTGTAGATAACCCGTTTGAATCATGGGTATGTACTCCTAAGGGGATCCTTACCTCCTTTTTTATCCTAGTAACGAGTTCCTGTGCAGTTATAGGATCAAGGAGTCCTGCCATATCCTTTATGACCAATTCATCGACCTCTAAGGAGGCGATTTTCTCAGCCAGTTTGGTATAGTAATCGACTGTATGCACGGGACTTATCGAGTACGTCATTGCTCCCTGCACAATACCCCCGGTTTTCCTTGCCTCTTTTACGGGAAGAATGATATTGTCCAAGTCGTTTAGTGCATCGAATATCCTAAAAATATCTATTCCATTCTTATGCGCTCGATGTATGAACTCCTTTATTACGTCTTCGGGATAGGGCTCATATCCTACAAGAGAAACTCCTCTTAATAACATCTGTTTTTTAGATTTTGTAACAATTTCATCTATAACCTTTAGCCTAATCCAAGGATCTTCTTTTAGATACCTTAAGTCGACGTCAAAAGTCGCTCCTCCCCATACTTCCAAACTGTAAAATCCAGCCTTATCTAGCTTCTCTGCAAGCTTAGCAGCATCTTCTCTCCTCAATCTAGTTGCCATAAGAGACTGGTGGGCGTCTCTCAACGTGGTGTCGATTATTTTGACCAAAGGCAATCACCACGGTTTCTGACTTTATATTGAAATTTTATTAGAATGATTAAAAATTTTAATCAAAAACTATATAATAAATAGTTAATAAACATAAACAAAAATAAGGTGTTCGATTTGAGCGAAAAAAACGAAGCATATATGTCGTTTGTTGATCTAAAATATGAGCCAGACGAAGAAAACGACGTCTTGGTAATATTCAGGGTAAAACCTTCAGAAGGGTTTACAATTGAGGAAGTCGCGGGTGCGATAGCTGCTGAAAGCAGCGTTGGAACTTGGACGACGCTCTATACATGGTACGATGTATCAAGAATTAATAAATTGAAAGGATTAGCCTATTCAATTAAAGACCAGGGAAATGGGTTTTATTTGGTAAAAGTAGCATATCCTTTAGAACTATTTGAGGAAGGAAATATTCCGGCATTTCTGGCATCGGTAGCAGGAAACGTATTTGGAATGGCGAGAATCAAAGCGCTTAGAATCGAAGATATATATTTACCAAAGAAATTCATTTCGTGGTTTAAGGGTCCAAGTTTCGGGATTCGAGGAGTAAGGGAAAAGCTTAAAATATACGGTAGGCCTCTTGTTGGTACAGTCCCAAAGCCTAAGGTTGGGTATTCTCCTGAGGAAGTTGGTAAGCTGGCATACGAGTTGTTAACTGGAGGAATGGACTTTGTGAAGGACGATGAAAACCTCGCTAGCCCGAAATTCTGCTCTTTTCAGAAAAGGGCAGAGGAAATAATGAAAGCGATAGAAAGAGCTGAAAGTGAAACTGGAGAGAAGAAGACTTGGCTAGCTAACATAACTTCAGATGTTAGAGAGATGGAAAAGAGAATGAGGTTGGTGGCTGAGCTCGGGAACCCCCATGTAATGATTGATGTGGTGGTCACTGGTTGGTCTTCCATTACTTACATGAGAGATTTAGCAGAGGAATATGGCCTAGCTGTTCATGCCCATAGAGCGATGCATGCTGCGTTTACAAGAAATCCTGAGCACGGAATATCGATGTATACTTTAGCGAAGCTGTATAGATTAATAGGCGTAGACCAGCTTCATATAGGAACTCCAGGCGTAGGAAAGATGGATGCTAAAGCTCTAGACGTTATAAGGATGGCAACTCTGCTTAGGACAGAAAAATATCTACCGGAAAAAGAAGATGAGAGCCATACCCCCCAGTTCTTCGGGAATATAAAGCCTACTTTCCCAGTTTCTTCCGGCGGGCTACACCCGGGTGTAATTCCCGAAGTGATAAAGAGATTGGGAGAAGACGTCATACTTCAAATTGGAGGAGGCACTATAGGCCATCCTGATGGGCCTCTTTCAGGGGCTATGGCAGTAAGACAGGCTGTCGATGCAGCTATGAGGGGGGCTTCTCTTGAAGAGTATGCTAAGGAGAAAAAAGAGCTGAGAAAAGCATTGGAAAAATGGGGAACCAGAGCTCATTTATAAAAGGCCAGGGATTAGTTCGGAGCACAAACCTGGGGTCTCCGACTAGCAGATAAGGTAAAAGGTTTTACAACTGAAAGCCTATTCTTTTAAAGCGTAAATGAATAGAAAGCTTATAAATTTTCTCTATTCAGTTATTCTCGGTGATGAGTGTTTAAGATCTGTGAGCATAGGGCGATGATAGATGGTCTACGCATAACCCCGAGTCCCAATTTGGATAGGGGTAATGGACTGGAGACCTGGCCCGGGATTGAACCCTCGGAAAGAGGGAATGTAATCCCAAACCTCTTCGCACTAGCAGGAACCCTCGCCTTAAAGGGCTGGGAGGAGGTCAGACTTGTCATCTGAAGGGCAGTTAGTAGGGCAAATCCTGAACAACGTTAGAAGATAAACTTCCTTCAGGAAACTTTAGGATTCTTTATCTCTTATGATATATTAGGTCATTTTCTTTGAACGTTCGTAACAAAAGCTATCTTTCTTTATAGTTAGTAAGATCAGGTAATCAGCGGTGTCGATAATAGTATTAAGCTTAAATTATAGTCTGTAGAATAAAACTGGGTGCTAGCGCATGAACTCAAGCAACTTTAACTATTGGTGGAACTGGTTCGTTGAGTGGATATCAGATGGAGACGCCTCAATAAAAGCTGCTTCTAAAGTGTATGCTTCTGATAGAACTCCTTTTCAAAACGTAATGGTCGTTGAGCTAGTGTCGCTGGGTAAAACCCTTATAATAGACGGAAAGGTCCAGTCTAGTCTATATGATGAATATATATATCATGAGAGCCTTGTCCACCCTCCCCTTATAACCCATGGTTCTCCTAGGAAGGTGCTGATTTTAGGAGGGGGAGAGGGGGCAACGCTCAGGGAGGCCCTTCGTTATAAAACAATTGAAGAAGTGCACATGGTAGACATAGACGGCAAAGTAATTGAGTTCGCCAAGGAGTTCCTACAGGAATGGCACAAGGGTTCATTTTTTGATTCTAAAACCAAGCTAATAATAGCTGACGGCAGAAAGTTCTTAGAGGAGGCGTCTGAAAGAGGGGAGAAGTACGATGCGGTAATAATCGACCTCGTTGATCCCCTGGTAGGAGGCCCCGCAGTTCGCCTATACACAAAGGAATTCTATCAACTGGTCAAAAAGGTTTTGGCTGACGGAGGCGTTATGGTAACACAGGCAACAAGCCCTGTACTATACCAGAGAATGTTTGCTATCATTTTGAATACGATCTCATCGGTATTTTCGGTCGCAAGGGCATATGCAACATATGTAAGGAGTTACAATGGTTTATGGGGTTTCGTTTTCGGCTCTGACAGAGGAGATCCCTTGTCATTGAAGGCTGAAGAGGTTGATGGTGCAATAAAAGAGCTAATTAAGTCCCCAGAGGAGCTGAGATTTTATGATGGTGTAACTCATGAAACTCTTTTCAGAATGCCCAAGAACATAAGGGATGGCCTAAAGAAGTATAGGGAAGTATCCACAGACGATTCGCCTAAGTACTTGGATGTATAAAAAAATAATTATAAATAAGTATAGGCTTTTCCTCATCCTAAGCTAAAATGGGGCTTTTATAATGACTTTTTTAATCACTCCGTCGAAATAGATATAAAGGCTTCAACTTCTATAATATTGATTGAAGTCTCCGGGAGCTCAGAGGTTCGCCGCAACCATAGCCCGGCGGCGCAGCCACAACACGGAGCAATTTGCTCCGAGGATGAGCGTGCTGCCTCCGGTTGCGGGAAAAGTTCTGCCTCTGGGCGTAAACCGGGGAACAGCAAAAATCTTATAAGCCATTCAGTGAAATTGGAGAGATCGCTATCATTAAGATGACGGCTCGAGGAGACTCTGCCTCTAGGCAGAGAGAACTCGAGTCCGAGATAGGCTACGCGAGAAACCCCCGAAAAGAGTCGGGAGGCGCGGAATTCCGTTGAGGTATGCGCCCTCCGACCTTGCGGCCGAACTCCGGTTGATCCTGCCGGACCCGACTGCTATCGGGGTGGCACTAAGCCATGGGAGTCGCACATCCCACCGCTGTGGGGTGTGGCGAACGGCTGAGTAACACGTGGCTAACCTACCCTCGGGACGGGGACAACTCCGGGAAACTGGAGCTGATCCCCGATAGGTGGGGAGTCCTGGAACGGTTCTCCGCCAAAAAGGACTAGGAGGGGTTAACGCTTCTAGTCCGCCCGAGGATGGGGCTGCGCCCCATCAGGTAGTTGGCGGGGTAATGGCCCGCCAAGCCTATAACGGGTGGGGGCCGTGAGAGCGGGAGCCCCCAGATGGGCACTGAGACAAGGGCCCAGGCCCTACGGGGCGCACCAGGCGGGAAACCTCCGCAATGCGGTAACCCGTGACGGGGTCACCCCGAGTGCTCCCCTTATGGGGAGCTTTTCCCCGCTGCAGGAAGGCGGGGGTAATAAGTGGGGGGCAAGACTGGTGTCAGCCGCCGCGGTAATACCAGCCCCACGAGTGGTCGGGACGGTTATTGGGCCTAAAGCGCCCGTAGCCGGCCCAGCAAGTTCCTGCTAAAATCACCGGGCTCAACCCGGTGTTTGGTGGGAATACTGTTGGGCTAGGAGGCGGGAGAGGCCGGGGGTACTCCTAGGGTAGGGGCGAAATCCTATAATCCTAGGAGGACCACCAGTGGCGAAGGCGCCCGGCTGGAACGCGCTCGACGGTGAGGGGCGAAAGCTGGGGGAGCAAACCGGATTAGATACCCGGGTAGTCCCAGCTGTAAACGATGCGGACTAGGTGTTGGACGGACCTAGGGTCCGTCCAGTGCCGCAGGGAAGCCGTTAAGTCCGCCGCCTGGGGAGTACGGCCGCAAGGCTGAAACTTAAAGGAATTGGCGGGGGAGCACCACAAGGGGTGGAGCCTGCGGCTTAATTGGAGTCAACGCCGGGAACTTTACCGGGGGCGACAGCAGGATGACGGCCAGGCTAATGACCTTGCCTGACGCGCTGAGAGGAGGTGCACGGCCGTCGCCAGCTCGTGCCGTGAGGTGTCTGGTTAAGTCCAGCAACGAGCGAGACCCCTGCCCCTAATTGCTACCTGCTCCTTCGGGAGTAGGGCACATTAGGGGGACTGCCGGCGTCTAAGCCGGAGGAAGGTGGGGGCCACGGCAGGTCAGCATGCCCCGAAACCCCCGGGCTGCACGCGGGCTACAATGGCTGGGACAGCGGGAACCGACCTCGAAAGAGGAAGGTAATCCCTCAAACCCAGCCGCAGTTGGGATCGAGGACTGAAACCCGTCCTCGTGAACGAGGAATCCCTAGTAACCGCGCGTCATCATCGCGCGGTGAATACGTCCCTGCTCCTTGCACACACCGCCCGTCGCTCCACCCGAGTGGGGGGAGGGTGAGGCCTTGCCCCAAAAGGGTAGGGTCGAACCCTCCCCCTGCAAGGGGGGAGAAGTCGTAACAAGGTAGCCGTAGGGGAACCTGCGGCTGGATCACCTCCTGGTGGCTACAGGAGGTTGGAGGGCGCGAAACGCCCAACGGAAACGCAGAGCCTTAAGATTTCTCGCGTAGCCTTTCCCTTACCGATGCAACTCAGGATAAACTCCTGGGTGAAGGGCCTAGAGGGGTCTGTGTCCTCTCGATGCGGCCACGTATAGGAGCATCCAGACGCCTAGATGGGCGGGCTCCGTCCCAGGTGCGGCACATAAGCCGCCTGGTGGATGGCTCGGCTCGGGCGCCGAAGAAGGGCGCGGCAAGCAGCGAAATGCCTGGGGGAGGCGCATGCAGCCGTAGAACCCAGGATTCCCGAATGGGACCTCCTGGCGCGGGCGAACAGTCCGCGCCGCTCCGTAAGGAGCGGGAACCCCCCGAACGGAAACATCTTAGTAGGGGGAGGAGGAGAAACCAATTGGGATTCCCTGAGTAGGGGCGACCGAAAGGGGAGAAGGCCAAACCAAACCCCTATACGATGAGTATAGGGGGATGTGGTGTTGCGGGCCTATGGCTGAGCTTCGAGCTCAGGGGGCCGACCCAAGAAAGCCGAAGTAGGCTGGAAAGCCTCACCGTAGAGGGTGATAGTCCCGTAGGTTAATTCTTGGGGGCTCCTGCCATAGGCCAGAGTACCCCGGTCCAGTTTGACCGAGGGAAGCCGGGAGGCATCAGCTTCCAAGCCTAAATACGTCCCGAGACCGATAGCGAACAAGTACCGTGAGGGAAAGCTGAAAAGCACCCCGGGAGGGGGGTGAAAAGAGCCTGAAACCAGGCGGTTACACGGGATGCAGCCCGAAAGAGATGATTCCTCTTGAAGGAAAGCGGAGTGATCCGCAAGTACGAAAGAGGGAGATCGGGGTTGCATCCTCCGTCCTGAAACACGGGCCGGGGAGTTCACGGTTGTGGCGAGCTTAAGGGGTTTAACCCCGAAGGCTCAGGGAAACCGACAAGTCCGCAACCGGCTCTGCCGGTGAGGGACGGGGTCCCAAAGGGCCTGGAGTCACAGCCGTGAGACCCGAAACCGGGTGATCTAGGCGGGGGCAGAGCGAAGCCGAGGGAAACCTCGGTGGAGGCTCGAAAGGGTTCTGACGTGCAATTCGTTCCCTTGACCCCCGTCTAGGGGCAAAAGACCAATCTAACCCGGTGATAGCTGGTTCCCGCCGAAGTGGGTCTCAGCCCAGCCTCGCTGGAGGTTGACCGTGGGGTAGAGTTACTGATTAGGGGTTTCAGTAGCCGAAAGGCTACGGCCCCTAGTCAAACTCCGAACCTGCGGCCACCGAAGAAGGCGGGAGTGGGGTTTCCCAGGGGTAAGCCTGGGAGCCGAGAGGGGAACAACTCAGACCGAGGTTAAGGCCCCTAAGTGCCGGCTAAGTGCCATCTAAAGGGCGTCCCCAGCCTAAGACAGTGGGGAGGTGGGCCCAGCAGCAGCCATCCTCTAAGGAGTGCGTAACAGCTCACCCACCGAGGCTGGGGGCCCCGAAGATTGGTCGGGGCTAAGCCGGCCGCCGATACCTCGGGGCGCTTCCGCAATGC
>Ga0207433_10015363_pt1 | contig 10928 bp, 8 predicted proteins | sample YelNatPaOPGAMG01_FD_187559 | JGI IMG/M metagenome (GOLD analysis project Ga0207433, IMG submission 187559) | Hot spring thermophilic microbial communities from Obsidian Pool, Yellowstone National Park, USA - OP-RAMG-01 (SPAdes) (version 3) | ecosystem: Environmental > Aquatic > Thermal springs >...
TGGCTATGCCTATATGTTTAAGTTCTTTAGACGAAAATTTCCATAATTTCCGGCTACTTGATAACGCACCTGAATAGTAATCTTCGTAAATGTCGTCGTCTATTCCCCACATCTTTCCACCTATTTATTCATCTTATCTTTTTTAATCTTTCTTTTCTTATCATGCTTTATGAATATTACGATGTTTATGCATATCATTTATTTTGCAATATAGTATCAACAAAAGGCTATTTCAATTATTCCCTATATGGCACCAGGATTCTTCTCTCTTTTTTCTCATAAATTTCTAATCTTTCTAATTTCTCTAACCTGATATTTTCTCGGGAAGACCGCTTGCCTTTCTTCGATATTTGCCAAATTCTTTTATCTTAAGAAGGGTCTTGCCATCAAATACAGGTCCTTCTTTGCATACATGATAACCGTCGAGAGCACATGAATCGCAGATACCCAAGCCGCATTTCATATACCTTTCTACAGACGCGAATGAAGGTATTTTTCTCTTTTCTGCGGATTTAATAACTCTTTTCATCATTACTTCAGGTCCACAAACAAGGACTTGGTCAAACGAGCCTTCTTTTATTAATTCCTCTGCTTTTTCCGCAGCATTCCCTTTGAATCCTGCACTTCCATCGTCTGTGCAAACATGCATTTTATCTTCAAGAACAAGCCTAGTCAATTTTAGTTGAAATAGCAATTCAGAGGCTGTTTTCGCACCTAAAACAACTGTAACCTCACGCTCTTTCATACGCGCGCGTTCAACCGCAGGGAGTAGTGGCGCAATCCCAGTACCTCCTCCAACTACAAGAATATTATTTCCTATAATCCTAAAACCGTTTCCATAAGGACCACGCACTCCAAGGCGGTCTCCTACTTTCATTTCATGTAACCGAGCAGTTGCATCACCTACTTTATGCACCGTGAACCCCATCTCCTTCCCAATCTTAGAGATGCTCATGGGGATTTCGTCCAAGCCCGGAAGCCAGACCATATAGAACTGTCCTGGCATGATTTTTGATTCGTCATCTATATCAAAATAAAAACTCTTAATCGAAGGCGTTTCAGAAACTATTTTCTTAATCTTGACAATTTTCCACATTTTTTATCTCCTCCTTTTTTGGTTTTTAGTATCTTTCTGTGCTCTCCTGTGCCTCTCATGTGCTTTACATTTTAAAGATATGTTTTACAACTGTTACTGTTTTAAAATGTGTTTTAAACGGCATATATTACGAGCGTCCTTTCCAAGAAATGCCGACCATATCTTCTATTTTCGAATATCCATGCGCATCCATGAAATCGTTTATTTCATTCGTAATTTTCTTGAACACGTCGATTCCTCTTGAATTTATTGCGGTTGCAATCTGAACTGCACTTGCACCTGCCATGAAATACTCTACTGCATCTTTGCCATAAAAAATGCCTCCTACACCTATCACGGGAATTTTAACATTTCTTGAAATGTCATATACAGCCCTGACGCCTACAGGTTTAATTGCAGGTCCTGAAAGACCGCCTACTTTATTACCGAGCATAGGAAGACCTAACTCAACATCTATAGCCATGCCTTTGACTGTATTTATAGCAACTATGCCGTCCGCACCTGCACTCTCTGCAGCCTTTGCAATTTCGACTATATCAGTAACATTCGGAGTTAATTTCACGAATACAGGGACCGAAACCGCATCCTTTACAGATTTTGTAATCTTAGCCACTTTACGTTTGTCAGTGCCAAGTTGCATGCCCAAGCCATGTGCATGTGGACAACTTAGATTCAACTCTACTGCAGAAACGCCGTATTTTTCCATATGTTTTGCAAGTGTCGCAAATTCTCTGCCGTTTTTGCCGAAGATTGAACCTATTACGGGGATGTCATACTGTACGATAAATTTCATTTCACGAGAGTATGCCTTAATGCCTGGATTTGGCAGACCCATCGAATTGAGCATAGAGCCGTATTTAAACTCAATTATCGTCGGGTTTGGATGTCCTTCTCTAGGTTCACGACCTATTGATTTTGTAACAAGAGCGCCTGCACCACCCTTTGCAGCACGAAGTAAAGACTCTCCAGTTAGACCGAAAACTCCGGATGCAAGCATAACGGGGTTGCGCATCTTTATTCCTGATATGTTAACTGTCAAGTCAGCCATCTTTATCGCGCCTACAATGTCAAAAGTGTTCTTAAAACTTACCAAGGTTCAAGGTATCTATGTTACCTTACGTCATTTATAAAACTTTTATAAAACTTATAAAATTCGTTAATCATCGAATTAACAAAGTGAATTTAATAAAAGAATTTTAAACATACGATTTTTAAACATTCCCTAAACGATAAATACATGCATTTGATTACTAATATGATGAACCCCTCGAGTATATTAAAAGAAATTATGCATGGGGATGCACAACAAAGAAAAGATGCAATCAATAGACTTAAGGAAACGAAAAATAAAGAATTGATTGAAAAAGTCGTTTATTATGTTAGATACGAAAAGGACCCGAAAATAAGGGCAAATAGCATATTGGCTATAGGTGAATTAAAAGACGAAAATTATCTAAATGATATTATGAATGCAAGCGAAGATGCTCATCCTATTGTAAGACATGCAGTCGCATCTGCGCTTGGAATTATATGTTCTGAAAAGAGCATTCCGGTATTAAAGAGACTTGTTCTCGACGAAGATATAGATGTTTCGAGATGTGCGGAAAATAGTTTGAATAAAATCATGCTTACTTATGCGTATTCAGAAGAACTCGAATATGAAGATGAAGATTCAGAAGTTGAAGTTCGATTTAATGATGAAATTAATGATGAACTTTCAAATGAGGTTAAAGAAAAAGAAGAAGAGGTAAAAATTGCATCTTCGGAGATAAATAATGAGATAGATGATTATGAGGTGATACGTACACTTTTCTCATCTATACAATCGGCATGTCTAAATGTAATTCGCAAGGATGGAAAGTTTGACATTGCGAAATTACAGGATGCAACTGCGAAAATCGGTAGAAGTCTTAATTACAAACCAGTGCGAAATTTTGAATTTGAAAGATGCAAAGGGAGAAAGGGAAAAGTAGATCTGGCTTGGCTTGATGAAAGCGACTTTCCTGTGGTGGGAATAGAATTCTGCGAAGAACTATCTCCAAGCCGACTTGTTAAATTAACGGATTTGTCGCCTGCATACGGTTTCTTGATTACTCCAATGTTACAGAATGTAGATTTTTTAAAATTTGCAAATACCGTTTCGTTATCGAGAAAGGAAGAAATCGAAAAAGGCAATTATTACATACACATGCTTGATTATATTCTTAATTCTGTAGTGGGCAGAGGAGATAACGTTGTTTTTGTTGATTTGCGAAAGGTGTTAAAAGGAGAAAGGTATCTTTTCGGCTTGGACGAGCAGAAAAAGATAGTCCCTGCGGGAACTGCTCTATTTCCATTCGAAAAAATGCGTGGAGGACAAGATAAGTTCATTTCTGATGTTGTGGAGACTGTAAACAGTGGCAGACATCTAGTCGCGCATGCGCCTACCGGCTTGGGCAAGACAGTTTCCTCTCTTACGCCAACAGTCGAATTTGCGCTAAAGAACGGAAAGGTAGTATTCTTCCTTACTTCAAAACAGAGCCAGCATAAGATTGTGATAGATACTCTAAAATCTATGCAGAAGAAAGCAAAAGAAAAGGGTATGAATATAGTTGCAATAGATATAATTTCAAAACAATCGATGTGTCCAAGACCAGAAGCAAACTCATTTGGCATTCTATTTTCAGAATTCTGCAAATTGCAGCAGAAGAATAAAAGTTGCAAATATTTCTCGAGAACAAATAGCCATGTGATTGTGGATTTGATGAAAAATATTTTTCATGTCGATGAATTAAAGAGATATTGTATAAAGAATGGAGTATGTCCCTGGAAAACTGCGCTGGATGCTGCAAAAAACGCAAATGTAATAGTGTGCGATTATAACTATGTCTTTTCAGATATAAACGAGATAATATTTCCCAAACTTGGAAAGACCATCGAAGATGCAATCCTCATAGTTGATGAGGCTCATAATCTGCCTGATAGGATAAGAGGCGAGTATTCGGGCGAACTCACACCTCGAATTTTAGAAGAAGCAGCAAGAGAATTAAGAAAAAGAGATAAACAACTTTATCATTACCTAATGAAAATATCCTCATCTCTCGAAGAATACGTATCAAGAGAACTTGGAGATAAAGGAACTCAAAAAAGGATTGCAAAAGAATCTTTTTTAAATCTTGTAAATGAAGTGCTAAAAGAGAGTCTCGACCCAATCACGTACGAAACATTTACCACCATGCTATTCGACGAAGGCGAAAAAGTCCTTGAAGAACTTGAAACCTCATATACAGTCCAGGTATCTCGATTTCTTGACGGCTGGAGGCTCTCGGACAGTATCTGTTTAAAAAGTGTGCAGAACCAACCTTTTCCTTCTATATCATACAGACTGCTCGACCCCTCTTTTATCAGCAGAGAAATATTTTCACGTGTCTCTTCTTCAGTAGTGATGTCAGGCACTCTAGTTCCAACCGAGATGTATGCTGACCTATTAGGCTTGGACAAAAATCGTACCAAACTGCAGGAATACACATCTCCATTTCCAAAAGAAAATAGACTGAATATTATAGATACCGAGATTACGAGTGCATACCAAGCAAGAAACGAAGAGATGTTTAAGAATATAGGAGTTAAAATTTCGGATATAATCTCCTCTCTTCCTGGGAATCTAGCAGTATTCTTCCCATCATACGAATTACTTGAGAAGACCTTACCTTATGTACGCTCAAATGCAATGCTTATCCGCGAAGAAAGGAACATGTCAAAATCTGAAAAAGAAGAACTTTTCGAAACCCTTGTTTCTATTCGTAAATCAAAGAAAAAAGGAATCCTGCTAGGCGTGCAAGGAGGCTCGCTTTCCGAAGGGATTGATTATTCTGATAATCTTCTTAGCGGTGTTATAGTTGTGGGCATGCCACTTTCACCGCCTACAGTAGAATCTGAAGCACTTATTTCGTATTACGAAAACAAATTTGGCTTGGGAAAAGGTAGATATTATGGATACATAAATCCCGCAATGAACAAAGTACTGCAGGCTTGTGGAAGAATTATAAGGTCAGAAAAAGATAGAGGTGTGGTCATTCTTATGGACAAAAGGTTCGAATTGCCTAAGTATGCTAAATGCTTTCCCAAAGACTTCTCTGCAATAAAGACTTCCAAGCCGCAGAACGAATGCATTAAATTTTATTCTAACTCTAATTAAGATGAGACCATTGGAAACATTGTAAAAATGTAAAAATGATACGAAAAGAGAATGTTAGAAAGAGCATTATATAAAGAAATAAAATAGAGTGGAAAATTAAACTTTCTGGCTTGGAACTCTTATTTCATCTTTTATCATTTTGTAAGAGAGTATGGGTTTGCGAGCCGCAGTAACTTCATCGACTCGTGAAATTGCAGTATGCATTGGGGCGCTCTTTATTCGTTCTGGTGGCAAGTCTAGAGTCTCATTTAATATTCTTATGTATTCGTCCAAAACCTCTTTAGGTTCTGTTTCTGTAGGCTCTGTCATAATGGCTTCATCGACAATATGTGGGAAGTAAACCGTGGGAGCGTGTATGCCATGGTCTAATAGGAATTTTGCAGCATCCATTGTTTTTAATCCTCTTTCTTTGAGTTTCGAGCCCGAAAGAACAAATTCATGTTTACGAAGTTGTCTATATGGCATTTCGAATTTCTTTGTAAGTTTGTGTCTCATGTAGTTAGCGTTCAGGACCGCAATCTCGCTTGCTTCTGTAAGCCCATTTCCGCCCATCAGTTTTATATATGCATATGCTTTGAGAAGGACTGAAAAGTTGCCAAAGAACGATTTTACTTTGCCAATAGTATGTGGAATATCATAATCAAGATAATAGACGCCGTCTTCCAAGCCGACAACAGGCACAGGCAAGAAACCTGCAAGATGAGCTTTTACACCTACTGGACCTGCCCCTGCACCTCCACCACCATGTGGCGTCGCAAATGTCTTGTGTAGATTGAAATGCATTATATCAAAATTCATATCGCCTGGAGTTGTCTTTCCCAAAATCGCATTGAAGTTCGCACCATCGTAATAAAGAAGGGCACCTGCATCATGAACTATCTTTGCAATTTCAAGAACTTCTGATTCAAATATTCCGAGCGTGTTCGGGTTCGTTAGCATAAAGGCTGCAGTCTTTTCGTTCACTGCTGATTTCAAGGCATCTAAATCAACTGTACCCTCTTTTGAGGGAATCTCCACGACAGAAAAACCTGCCAGAGCAGCACTTGCTGGATTTGTTCCATGAGCAGTATCCGGAAGCACAACCTCTGTCCTTTCTTCTCCATTTAACTCATGGTATGCTTTTGCAATCAAGAGCCCTGTAAATTCGCCGTGCGCCCCAGCAGCAGGTTGCAGTGTAACCGCATCCATGCCTCCTATCTTGCATAGCATATGCTGAAGTTCATACATTATACGAAGCGCACCTTGTACAGTCGATTCGTCTTGAAAAGGATGTATTTCTGTTGCTTCTGCCAAGGCAGCAAGTTCTTCTGAAAACTTTGGATTGTATTTCATTGTGCAAGAACCTAATGGATAAAGACCTAAATCAACCCCAAAGTTCATCTGTGATAACCTTGTGTAATGTCTTACAACTTCAACCTCTGTCAAACTCGGAATTTTAGGGCTCTCTTTTCTCATTAATCCTTCAGGGACTAAGTTATCTTCTATATCAAACTCAGGTAACGCCAAGCCAGTTCTGCCTTCATGTCCAAGTTCAAATATCAACGGTTCGTCATATTTTGCCTGCCTGTACATGCTACACACCCCTTGCATATTCTAAAGCATCAAGAAACGCATTCATATCCTCGTCAGTTGTAACTTCTGTAACTGATACTAAGGTCGATTCACCTAATTCAGGGAAATAAGGTTTCAGTTTTATTCCGCCATTTATCCCCTGATTCAAGAGCATAAGATGTAATGTTTTTGTGTATATGTCAGAACGCATAACAAATTCGTTGAAATGGTAACTCTTAAAAATAGGTGCTTCGTATCCTTCTATGTTGTTTATTCTTCGTGCAAGCATACGACCTTTTGATATGAGTATCTTTCCAAGTTGCTCAAGTCCTCCTTTACCTAACAAGGATAGATAAACAGTTCCTGCAAGTGCGCATATCGCTTCGTTTGAACATATGTTCGAGGTTGCTTTCGCACGCCTAATATGTTGTTCTCTTGTCTGCAAAGTAAGACAGAACGCTCTCTTTCCGTCAGAATCTTTTGTTAAGCCCACAATTCTTCCGGGCATGTATCTCATATGTTTCTCGGCACATGCAAAGATACCTAACAAAGGTCCTCCATAACACATTGGATTACCTAGTGCCTGTCCTTCGCCAATTGCAATATCCGCACCAAGCTCACGAGGCGATTTTAGCAAGCCCAATGAGAGCGGATTCACACCTAAAACAAAAACAACATCCCCTATTATTTCTCTTACTTTAGTTATCCCTTCGTCTATCACTCCAAAAAAGTTCGGGTTCTCAACATAAACTCCGCATGTCTCATCGTTCAAATTCTCTTTCAAAGATGTCAAATCGAGCATACCACTTTTCTGGTCATAATCTACCTCTTTTATCACAATTCCCAAGCCCTTAGTGTAATTCTTCAAAACGCTCTTTTTATCAGGATGGATATTTCTCGGTATGAGGAACTCGCGACCTTTATGTATCCTTGATGCCATCAGGGCAGCCTCGCCTAAGGCTGTTGCACTGTCATACATAGAAGAATTCGCAACCTCAAGACCAGTAAGTTCTGCAATCATGCTTTGATATTCGAACAACGCCTGAAGCATACCTTGGCTTATCTCGGGTTGATATGGTGTATACGATGTGTAAAATTCAGACCTTGATACTATTGCTCTTACTGCCGAGGGTATATAGTGGTTATATATCCCACCGCCAAGAAAACTTGGCATATTCGAAAAGGTTTTATTTCTCTTTAGTATATCTTTTATTTCTCTTAATACCTCCATTTCTGTTTCGCCATCAGGGAGGTCGAGCCTTGGAATGCGCACTTCCTGTGGAATATCTGCAAATAAGTCTTCTATTGATTTTAAGCTCATCTCCTCGAGCATCTTATCCTTTAAATTCAAATTCGGAATGTACTGCATGTTCTCCTCAAGAACGGTATCGTGGCTTGGTAGGATAAGGATTTCTATCCACCTAAAATAATGTAATATCCCGAAATTACTTCCTCTCGGAGAAAAGTAAAAGTTCTCCTGAAAAAGTGAGGAAACTAAACAACGAAAAAGTAAGGGGTTCATAAAAGAATTTTAAAAATGGATGATAAGGGAGAACAATCAGTGAAAATAAAGCCTAGATGAGGACGAGAGTTATACAGAATGTATGGAGAGTATAGAGATTCTCTATTCTAACTAAAGGGAGCATATGGCTTGGGTGGCTCCTGTCTATTATTACAATTTCAGACTTCCTCATTTGAGCCTTAATATCGACGATTGTGAAACACCATTCCAAGATTTCGTGAGAAATATGCATCCATCGGATAAAACTAAGTTCATTAATCAACACATTCAACTCATCGAAAAATACGCTCCACAATTTCTTACTATCTCTAAAAAGGATGCACAAGAGGTGGTTTCAACATGACCTCGATTTTTAGAGAGGAACTAATTTCAGGACAGCACAATGCAAAATTTTTTGGTATCTTCACTAATCAACACGCAAAATCTTTTGAAAATATTTATTAATAAGGGTTGAATTGTTTATTTAGGGAGATGCCGAGCCTAAAGGCGATTCCATCCCTTTTCGCCGCTGCCCCGCTCGCACCTCCCTCCCCACTTTTCTATCCATTTTTAGCTATCCTCTTTTCTCTATCTTTTATCTATAATCCCTTTCTCTTATATCTCCTATAATCCTCCAATCTTACAGGCAACTTACCCTCTTTTCTATACTTTCTATATTCTATAACTAACCAAGATACTGAAACTATAAAGATGCTTACCATCCCTACAACTTCGTAATAAAACTTGAGGTTTTCATAGGTTATTAAAAACGATTCGCATCTCTCATACATTCCATCATTTGCAGCAACTTTAACCTTTGCAGATTTTGATCTTCCAAGATATTCACCAAGATAGATTGTTAACTTATCTTTTTCTATCTTGACTTTTGAAACTTCGTCTGAATTCGCAGAATATGTTAAAAAGTCTCCATCTTCATCTTGGAAATATTCAGAAAGATTAATTGTAATCATCTCTTGATATGTCTTCATATCAGGAATATCCTTCGAAACAGGCGGGTGATTTGGAAATTCGGCGACAATCTGGAATTCCAACTTAGCCAAGCCAAGCGAATTCGAGGCAGTTATGATTATTTTTTCCTTACCTTTCCAATTAGCAACAGGTTGGATAAACGCTGAATTGTTGATAAATTCTATCGATATGTTAGTAGAAGTTTCAGCGGAATATCTTAATTCCTTACCTGAAAAATAGTCTGACAAATTAAGCATCTTTCCTTCTCTGTTCCGAACTACAATCTCTTCTATTTGTTTTTTCACTTTTGGGCTTGGGTCTAGTATATGAACTTGCATAATTATGCTTGTGGATTCGAATGCAGAATCGGTTGCGATAATCGTTACATTTTCTAGAGATGAACAATCCACGGAATCTATAGATAAAATCGAATCTGAGATAGTTATTTGGGCATGCTCCGAGGTTGCACAAAATGAAAGTTCTCCACCTTCAGGGTCATAAAAAATATCATACAGGTCGATCTCTTTTTTGTCGCCCTGATAAATTTCTAAATTTGGCGTATATCTTGCAAGTGGAGGTTTGTTGGTAGGTAGGGCATTCTCAAATAGACCGAATGAATGGATGAATGTAATGTTTTTTGTTTTTTCAGGGATTACACAACTTACATAGACATTCACTTTGTCTCCATCAGAACCAACTGAAAAATTTAAGGGAATGATATGTGCACCTGTTTCGTTCTCTAACTTTGCGAAAGTTAGCCATTTGACAAATCCATCATCTATTTCTTGATTCTCTTGCTTGCTAAATAAGAGCGAAAACGTATCGCTTTCTATGTTAATTTGAGTTTTATTCGTGCTAATTTCAGAATCAAAAATTCTCATATTCTCTTCTGAGGTCCTTATAAAATGCTCGCATCCTTTATCTTCTTCGAGTTTAAAATTCAATTCTATACTTCCTTCTGTCTCATCTTCAAATTCAAGTTGAGTAACAGATAGGGTTTCTATTTTTCCATATACTTGGTACTCTGTAAAGCCAAGTTCCGTAGAGGTATCATTCTCAAAAATAGTATAATCCATAGATATCTCTACAGTTTCTTCGTTATCAGCGTGAGCAGCAGTTTCAAGTTGAATCTTATCTTTAGTTGAAACAGATACTTCTTTCTGCTGGATATGCGAAGTGTATAGATATTTATTTTCCTGTGGTAAAATAGCCTTAAATTTCTTTCCGTCTAGAGTTGTATATTCTATCTTAAAAAAACCTATGGAGAATTTTGAAATATTTCCAGAATCTGCAGTTGTGTAAAAATCTTTATAAATCGAATGTTTGGAGAATTCTACTGACATATTGCTATTTGCCACAATTAAGGAATCTGGTTTATCATATACTCTAATTTGGCTCTCTGAGGAGACGCAGGGTAGCAAACATAAGATGATGAATATACTCAAGTTTATAATATACCTATTTTTCAATTTCAAACCCTCTGTATTTATTATAACATTATTATAATAGCAAAAAATATATCAAACTTTCTGGATGGCTATCATTCCATACAATCATTAAGAATTTATTCATGCAATGTATTTATCTATTTATGGACGGACTTTCTCTTATTAAGTTACTTGCCGACGAAAATA
>Ga0207433_10015365_pt1 | contig 10927 bp, 7 predicted proteins | sample YelNatPaOPGAMG01_FD_187559 | JGI IMG/M metagenome (GOLD analysis project Ga0207433, IMG submission 187559) | Hot spring thermophilic microbial communities from Obsidian Pool, Yellowstone National Park, USA - OP-RAMG-01 (SPAdes) (version 3) | ecosystem: Environmental > Aquatic > Thermal springs >...
CGTACCGAAAGACCGGCCAACTCCATGCCGAACTGGCGGAGTACGCGGGGGCCCCATCTCGAAATCACCGGTCCGCCGATTTCTGTTTACGACGACCGGGAGTACCGGCCCCTGGACGCCGATTTGAACTGCGCCTGCCGGTGGCGCGGGAAAGTATCGGTACCGGGCGGATAACCGCCAGGGAACTGCCGGTCTGCCGGGCGGTGTGTGGCCTCCATATTGGCGATTGCGAACAACTTTCGGGTTTACCGGCGGCGGAAAAGGTATTCCGCCTCCACCGTGAATCCGGATAGCACTTTGGATTGGATCGTGCCTTTGGCGCGTACTTTCTGATTGAGCCTGAACTTGCCCTGCTCCCACAAGTAAACCTTAACCACCTTGTCTTGTGGATCAATCATCCAATATTCTTGTACCCCATATTGTTGATAAGTATTGAACTTGGTGGTGATGTCGTCCTTTGCGGTGGATGGAGAAAGAATCTCCACTATCAAAGCGGGTGCGCCGTTGATCCGGCCTTCCTCAACGATATTCTCCCTGTCCCAGGGAACGAAGAGAACGTCCGGCTGATAGGTTTCCTCATCATTAAAATAGACGTCAGTCGGAGCATCGAATACTTCACCAAGATCGTGCCCGTCGACAAAATTTGCCATGGCCACTTCGAGCTTTCTGGAGATTCTCTGGTGCTGCGTTTCAGGAGAGGGGCTCAAGACCAGTTCACCCCTTATGAGTTGGTAACGAGAGCCTTGCGGCAGTTTGAGGTAGTCGGAGTAAGTCGCTTTCGTCCGGTAAACAGCCGCGGTTTCCCTAATTTCATCCACTTGCCATCCCCCCCGCCTGGCGGTAGAGTCGAATTACACGGTCACCATCCCCTTACTATTATATCGGTCCGCTAGACCGGTGCAAGGGGAAACCTGTAGAGAACAAGAATGTTCTTGCTTCGGCCGGGCACAGGTTCCACCCCGGTTTTTTTCAAAAACGCTACCCGGCCGACACGCCCGGGATAAAGTCCGGGTGTAAGGTAGGCGTAAGAAAGGAAACTGCAAGGAGGCATCGATCATGAACGGAAAGATCCAACGGGTGGTGGCGGTGGTGGGGGCGCTGGCCTTGGCGGCCGCGTTTTTCGTCCCTTGGGCCCAAAGCCACGGGCGGGCGGCCGTACCGGCTTCGGCGGGCACGGTGGCGACCATACCCTCATACGGTGACCGGGTGGTAGCGACGACGGATACCGGCCCGGCGCCCACCGCGCCGCAGTACAATGGCAACTACCCGCCCCAGTTCTGGAACTACATGTACGGAATGATGGGCTACATGATGGGCCCGTACTGGGGCAACCCCGGGGCGTCCGGCAACGGGCCGGGCGGCTATCCCTACTACGGGATGATGGGCGGCTGGTGGGGTTATCCCGGCCAGGGTAACGGGCAGTACGCTCCTCCCTGGGCGGTACCGTACAACAACGGTGGGAGCGGCGGGGTCAGCGGCAACGTATACGGCCAATAGCCCGCCCAAAACGGATCTTTAGGGGAGCCCGGGGCTTTTCGTTGCGGCCGGGCTCCCTCTTTTCTGCCTTTTTCGAGGTTGACACTCCCCGGTTCCCTGGTGTATCATAATCGGTGCCGGCGGGGAATCCGGCGGGACGAAAGGTTTCCCCCGGAATTGGAAGAAAGTTATTGTTGACTCGGCCCCAGGGCCTGTGGTAACATAACTTTTGTGGCCGCGAAAGGCGCGGTACCCGGAAGCGGGCGACGGTCCTTGAAAACTGAACAGTGGAAGCCAGTAAGGATAGGGTCCTTTAAAGAGGGAGCATGGATCGGTGACGGTCCATCAACGGATATTGATGGAGAGTTTGATCCTGGCTCAGGACTAACGCTGGCGGCGTGCCTAACACATGCAAGTCGAGCGGGGTGGGTAGAAGGCTTAGGTTTTTTATCCATCCAGCGGCGGACGGGTGAGTAACGCGTGGATAATCTGCCCGTGAGGCCGGGATAACGCCGGGAAACTGGTGCTAATACCGGGTAATCTGTTCCTGCGGCATCGCGGGGGCAGGAAAGGAGCGATCCGCTCACGGATGAGTCCGCGTCCCATTAGCTAGTTGGGGGGGTAACGGCCCACCAAGGCGACGATGGGTAGCCGGCCTGAGAGGGTGTCCGGCCACACTGGGACTGAGATACGGCCCAGACTCCTACGGGAGGCAGCAGTGGGGAATTTTCCGCAATGGGCGAAAGCCTGACGGAGCAACGCCGCGTGAGTGAAGAAGGCCTTCGGGTCGTAAAGCTCTGTCGACCGGGGACGAAGAGATGACGGTACCCGGTGAGGAAGCCCCGGCTAACTACGTGCCAGCAGCCGCGGTAAAACGTAGGGGGCGAGCGTTGTCCGGAATTACTGGGCGTAAAGGGCGTGTAGGCGGTCATGCAAGTCAGTGGTGAAAGGCGTCGGCTCAACCGGCACAATGCCGTTGAAACTGCATGACTTGAGGGCAGGAGAGGTGAGTGGAATTCCCGGTGTAGCGGTGAAATGCGTAGATATCGGGAGGAACACCAGTGGCGAAGGCGGCTCTCTGGCCTGCAACTGACGCTGAGGCGCGAAAGCGTGGGGAGCGAACGGGATTAGATACCCCGGTAGTCCACGCTGTAAACGATGGGTGCTAGGTGTAGGAGGTATCGACCCCTTCTGTGCCGTAGTTAACACAATAAGCACCCCGCCTGGGGAGTACGGCCGCAAGGTTGAAACTCAAAGGAATTGACGGGGGCCCGCACAAGCGGTGGAGCATGTGGTTTAATTCGACGCAACGCGAAGAACCTTACCAGGGCTTGACATCTCCTGGCGCGCGTGGAAACACGCGTTCTCCGGGCAACCGGGGCAGGAAGACAGGTGGTGCATGGTTGTCGTCAGCTCGTGTCGTGAGATGTTGGGTTAAGTCCCGCAACGAGCGCAACCCTTACGGTTAGTTGCCAGCGGGTTATGCCGGGCACTCTGGCCGAACTGCCGTTGACAAAACGGAGGAAGGCGGGGATGACGTCAAATCATCATGCCCCTTATGTTCTGGGCTACACACGTGCTACAATGGCCGGTACAGAGGGAAGCGAAGGGGCGACCCGGAGCGGAACCCACAAAGCCGGTCCCAGTTCGGATTGCAGGCTGCAACCCGCCTGCATGAAGTCGGAATCGCTAGTAATCGCAGGTCAGCATACTGCGGTGAATACGTTCCCGGGCCTTGTACACACCGCCCGTCACACCACGAAAGTCGGCAACACCCGAAGCCGGTGGGCCAACCCCGCGAGGGGAAGCAGCCGTCGAAGGTGGGGCTGGTGATTGGGGTGAAGTCGTAACAAGGTAGCCGTATCGGAAGGTGCGGCTGGATCACCTCCTTTCTAAGGAGTAGTAAGATACTCCAGGTCGGTTATCCTTAAATGGCGAATCCACTGTTTAGTTTTGAGGGACCACGTTTGTGGTTTCCCGTAGTGTTCTTTGAAAACTTCACATAGCAGGAAAGAGAGAGCGCGACTTAGGTCAAGCGAAGAAGTGTGCGTGGTGGATGCCTAGGCGACAGGAGCCGAAGAAGGGCGCGGCAAGCTGCGAAAAGCCACGGGGAGCCGCAAGCAGGCGTTGATCCGTGGGCACCCGAATGGGGCAACCCGGCGGGGGTGAACCCCCGTCACTTCACGGTGAATAAATAGCCGTGGAGGGGGCACCCGGGGAACTGAAACATCTTAGTACCCGGAGGAAAGGAAAGAAACATCGACCCCCCCAGTAGCGGCGAGCGAAGAGGGGCGAGCCTAAACCGGGCCCGGGAGACCGGGTTCGGGGTTGCGGGACTTTCGGCAGTCCTGGCTAAGCGTTAGCGGAAGCGCGTTGGAAAGCGTCACCGCAGGGGGTAAGAGTCCCGTACGCGAAAGCGGTTAGTCAGGCAGGAAGGATCCCAAGTACCGCGGGGCACGGGGAATCCCGTGGGAATCGGGGAGGACCATCTCCCAAGGCTAAGTACTCCTGTCGACCGATAGTGAACCAGTACCGTGAGGGAAAGGTGAAAAGCACCCCGGGAGGGGAATGAAATAGAACCTGAAACCGCGCACACACAAGCAGTTGCAGCGCCATGGGCCTTTAGGGGTCCGGCGTGGCAGCGTACTTTTTGTAGAACGGGCCGGCGAGTCACATCCGGCAGGCGAGGTTAAGCGCGGCAAGGCGCGGAGCCGTAGCGAAAGCGAGTCTTAACGGGGCGTAATAGTCTGTCGGAGTGGACCCGAAACCGGGTGAGCTACCCATGTCCAGAGTGAAGCTTGAGTAAAATCAAGTGGAGGCTCGAACCGACCGTCGTTGAAAAGGCGGCGGATGAGGTGTGGGTAGGGGTGAAATGCCAATCGAACCCGGAGATAGCTGGTTCTCCCCGAAATAGCTTTAGGGCTAGCCTCGGGTGTTAGCTGTGGGAGGTAGAGCACTGAATGGGCTAGGGGCCTTATTCGGTTACTGAACCCAATCAAACTCCGAATGCCCGCAGTGGAGAGCCCGGGAGTCAGACGGCGGGGGATAAGCTTCGTCGTCGAGAGGGAAACAGCCCGGACCGCCAGCTAAGGTCCCAAATACGGGCTAAGTGGAAAAGGATGTGGGGTTGCACGGACAACCAGGATGTTGGCTTAGAAGCAGCCATCATTAAAAGAGTGCGTAATAGCTCACTGGTCGAGTGGCCCTGCGCCGAAAATGAACGGGGCTGAAGCCCGTAACCGAAGCTGCGGATTCAGGGGGCACCCGCCCCGGACTTCGGTCCGGGGAAGGGGCCATGGATGGTAGGGGAGCGTTCCCGTCTGGTGGAAGCGTTACCGCAAGGAGGCGTGGACGGGCGGGAAGTGAGAATGCCGGCATGAGTAAGCGAGAAGGCAGGTGAGAATCCTGCCCGCCGTAAGCCTAAGGTTTCCTGGGGAAGGTTCGTCCGCCCAGGGTTAGTCGGGTCCTAAGCCGAGGCCGTAGAGGCGTAGGCGATGGCAAATCGGTGGAGATTCCGATACCACCGGCGGCCGTTTTGAGGATGGGGTGACGCGGGGGATAAGGTTGAGCGCGCGGTTGGAAAAGCGCGTCCAAGCTGGTAGGGCGAGCGCCAGGCAAATCCGGTGCTCATAAAAGCCCGAGCGGCGATGGGGAGGGAAATTCAGTACCGAAGCAATCCGGGTCTTCCGCCAAGAAAAACCTCTAACAAGGTCAGCCGGTGCCCGTACCGCAAACCGACACAGGTAGGCGGGGTGAGTATCCTAAGGCGCGCGAGAGAACCCTCGTTAAGGAACTCGGCAAAATGACCCCGTAACTTCGGGAGAAGGGGTACTCCGGACACGTGAGATATGTAGCGATATGGAGCGTGGGGGAGTCGCAGAGACCAGGCCCAAGCGACTGTTTACCAAAAACACAGGTCCCTGCCAAATCGAGAGATGATGTATAGGGGCTGACGCCTGCCCGGTGCTGGAAGGTTAAGGGGAAGGGTTAGGGGCGACCCGAAGCTCTGAACCGAAGCCCCAGTAAACGGCGGCCGTAACTATAACGGTCCTAAGGTAGCGAAATTCCTTGTCGGGTAAGTTCCGACCCGCACGAAAGGCGTAACGATTTGGGCACTGTCTCGACGAGGGGCTCGGTGAAATTGTAATACCCGTGAAGATGCGGGTTACCTGCGACAGGACAGAAAGACCCCGTGGAGCTTTACTGCAACCTGACATTGGACTTTGGTAGAGGATGTACAGGATAGGTGGGAGGCGTGGAAGCCGGTACGCCAGTATCGGTGGAGCCAACCTTGGGATACCACCCTTTTTGTATTGAAGTTCTAACCATAAGCCGTGAACCGGTTTGGGGACAGTATCAGGCGGGCAGTTTGACTGGGGCGGTCGCCTCCCAAAAGGTAACGGAGGCGCCCAAAGGTTCCCTCGGCGCGGATGGAAATCGCGCGGCAGAGTGCAAAGGCAGAAGGGAGCTTGACAGCGAGACACACAGGTCGAGCTGGGACGAAAGTCGGGCTTAGTGATCCGGCGGTATCGAATGGAAGAGCCGTCGCTCAACGGATAAAAGCTACCCCGGGGATAACAGGCTTATCTCCCCCAAGAGTCCACATCGACGGGGAGGTTTGGCACCTCGATGTCGGCTCATCGCATCCTGGGGCTGAAGTAGGTCCCAAGGGTTGGGCTGTTCGCCCATTAAAGCGGTACGTGAGCTGGGTTCAGAACGTCGTGAGACAGTTCGGTCCCTATCCGTCGCAGGCGCAGGAAACTTGAGAGGGGCTGTCCCTAGTACGAGAGGACCGGGATGGACGGACCTCCGGTGTACCGGTTGTCGCGCCAGCGGCAGTGCCGGGTAGCCGTGTCCGGGATGGATAAGCGCTGAAAGCATCTAAGTGCGAAGCCAGCCTCAAGATTAGGTTTCCCACCGGTTCAACCGGGTAAGACCCCAGGTAGACTACCTGGTAGATAGGCCGCACGTGTAAGAGCAGTGATGCTTTGAGCCGAGCGGTACTAATAGGTCGAGGGCTTGACCTAAAGCGTGATTCTCTTTCCCTGCTACGTGAGGTTTTCCAAGAACACTCTCCTTTTCCGGTGGCCATGGCGGAGGGGTCACACCCGTTCCCATCCCGAACACGGCAGTTAAGCCCTCCCGCGCTGATGGTACTCGGGGCGCAAGCCCCCGGAAGAGTAAGTCGCCGCCGGAATTATCTTCAAAGGACCCCGCCCATAGGGCGGGGTCCTTCTCTACCTGGCAACTGTTTCCGGCCAGCAGATCATATTTCGATCCGCGCGTCACCGGCTTGATCGTGGCCGTCGTCATCGTTGCTGTCCGGGGGCCGGGAACCGTGGTCAAACGAGGCACGGCCCCAAGGGGTGGAGGCGAAGCCGGCCATCCGAACATTTGTTCTCTTGACAAAGGGGGCAGCCTGGCTTATCGTCTATGATGCCCCACCGGAATGGTGGTGGGTCATATGACGGAGTGTACAGGAGGGATAGGTTTTGCCGACATTTGCCGAGTTTCCCTATGCCCGGCCCGACATGCCGGAGATGGTCGAGGAGTTCAACGGCCTTTTGAAACGATTTGGCACGGCGACACGCCTTGCTGAGGCCGATGAGGCCGTGACGGCGGTGAACGGCCTGCGGGAAAAATTCGAGTCCATGCGGGAAATAGCCTCCGTCCGCCACACCATGGACACCACCGACGAAAAGTACAAGGCGGAACGGGATTTCTTCGACGAAGCCCAGCCGCAGTATGAAGGCCTCATCAATGCCTATTACAAGGCGTTGGTGGCTTCGCCGTTTCGAAAGGACCTGGAAGCCAGGTGGGGCCGTCAGTTGTTTCAACTGGCGGAGATCGCCCTCAAGACCTTTTCGCCCGAAATCACTGGTGACTTGCAGCATGAAAACAAGCTTGTGAGTGAATATGTGCAGCTAATCGCCTCGGCCAAGATAATGTTCGAGGGTGAAGAGCGCAACCTGGCTCAAATGGGGCCATTCTTGCAATCGAAGAGCCGGGAAAAGCGCCGCCAAGCCTACGAGGCGCGTTATTCTTTCTTTGTGGAACATGAAGGAAAGCTCGACGGAATATATGACAACCTGGTCAAGATAAGGACACGTATTGCCAGGAAACTCGGTTTCACCAACTTCGTAGGTCTCGGTTACGCCCGGATGGCCCGCACGGACTACAACCCGGAAATGGTCGCGGGCTTCCGGAAGCAGGTGCTGGATTATATCGTCCCCGTAGCCCTGAAACTGAAGAAGAGGCAGGAGCGCCGAATCGGAGTAGAACGGCTCAAATACTACGACGACGCCTTTCAGTATCCCTCCGGGAACCCGACCCCCAAGGGGCCGCCGGAGTGGATTGTGGCCAACGGTCGCCGGATGTACGCGGAACTTTCACCGGAAACCAATGAGTTCTTCACGTACATGATCGACGGCGGTCTCATGGACCTGGTCAGCAGAAAAGGCAAGGCCGGAGGCGGTTACTGCACCTATATCGGCCAGTTCGAGGCGCCGTTCATCTTTTCCAATTTCAACGGTACCTCCGGCGATATAACCGTGCTGACCCACGAGGCCGGCCACGCCTTTCAGACCTACTCCAGCCGCGGCTACCGGTTGCCGGAATATCATTTCCCCACCTCGGAAGCCGCCGAAATCCACTCCATGAGTATGGAGTTCTTCACATGGCCCTGGATGAACCTGTTCTTTGCAGAGGATACGGATAAGTTCAAATTCGGTCATCTCGCCGACGCGGTGCTGTTTATCCCGTACGGTGTAACCGTGGATGAGTTCCAGCATTATGTGTACGAGAATCCCGATGCCACACCGGAAGAACGTAAAAGCACCTGGCGCAGGATCGAGAGAAAGTACCTGCCCTACCGTGACTACGAGGACAACGCTTACCTGGAGCGCGGCGGTTTCTGGCATCAGCAGGCCCATATCTTCCAAAACCCCTTCTACTATATCGACTATACCCTGGCCCAAATCTGCGCCTTGCAATTCTGGCAGTGGGCGCAGGAGAGCCGGGCGGCGGCCTGGTCCCACTATCTGAAGCTGTGCCGGCAGGGTGGCAGCAAGTCGTTCCTGGCACTGGTGGAAACGGCCGGCCTGCGGTCGCCTTTTGCGGACGGGTGCGTACGGTCCGTCATCGGGACGGCCGACCGTTGGCTGGACAATGTCGACGACCGGAAACTTTAGGGGCGGCTTTGGGCCTCACACCTTTCAAATCAGGACCCTGGGCTGTCCGGTCAACCAGTTTGAGGGACGGGCTCTGGCCGAAGCCATGACCAGGGCCGGTTTCCGGGAAACCGCGGGCGCCGCCGACGTGTACATCGTCAACAGTTGCGCGGTTACCGGGGCGGCGGCCGCCGAGGCCCGCCGCCTGATCCGCGGGGTCAAAAGGGATCATCCCGGTTCCCTGGTGGTGCTGGCCGGTTGTTACCCGCAGGTGTACCGGGCGGAGATAGAAGACGGGCTGCCCGAGGCGGACCTGGTCGTCGGCACCGCCGACCGGTCGCGCCTGCCGGAACTCGTCCGGCAACGTCTTTTCGGCGCCGGTGTGCCTAGAATACAGGTGGAAGAGCACCGGCCCGGAGAAAGCTTCGGGGAGCTGCCGCTGCCCGCTCGTTACGGACGGGCCCGTCCGGTGCTAAAGATCCAGGAAGGCTGCGACGAGGCCTGCACCTACTGCATCGTGCGGGTGGCGCGGGGGCGGCCCCGCAGCATGGATCCGGCGCAGGTACTGGGCCGGGTGCGGCATCTCTTGGACCTGGGCTACCGGGAGATCGTTCTGGCCGGCACCCACCTGGGCGCGTACGGCAAAGACCGGCCGGGGTGGAACCTGGCCCGGATCGTCCGGGAGGCAGGCGCCCTGTCCTACGACTTCCGGCTGCGCCTGGATTACGTCGAACCGGTGGACGTATCGCGCGATCTGCTGGAAGCCATGGCTTCGTCGTCCCGGGTTTGTCCTTTTCTCTACCTGCCCCTGCAAAGCGGCTCCGACCCGGTACTGAGGAAGATGGGCCGGCGGTACACGGCGGGGGATTACGTGCGTCTGGTGGAGACGGCCCGGGGCCTGATCCCCGGCCTGGCCGTGTGGACGGACCTGATCGCCGGGTTCCCCGGGGAGACCCCCGAGGACCACGCGGCGACCGTATCCCTGGTCAGGCAACTGGCTTTTGCCCGGCTGCACGTCTTTCCCTATTCGCCGCGGCCGGGCACGGCGGCCGCCTCCTTTCCCGGACAGATCGCGCCGGACGTGAAGAAGAAAAGGGTTCTGGAATTGAGGGCCCTGGGCAGGGAATTGTCCCTGGTCTTTCATCGGGGACTGGTCGGCAAAGAAACGCGGGTGTTGGTGGAAAAGGTGGCGGCGGGAAGGGCGGAAGGTCACTCCGAACGGTACGTCAAGGTCGGTTTTCCGGCCCCCGGTCCTGCTTTGAGGGGTTCGCTGGTGACGGTCCGGGTGACGGCGGCCCGGGAGTGGGGGGTGGAGGGGGCCGGACCGGAGAAGCTTCGGGTACCAAAGCCTTGACATACGTATTGATACGTATGATAATTCACTCAAGGGGCGAGGGGTGTGAAACGGCGGGATACAGATAGAAAGTTGGAAGAACGGCCGCCAGGTCCCTGGGCGGACGGATGGTTTCTCGGCGATGATCAGGGTCTTGCCCACGGTCACATCTCCTTCGTCATGGAAAAACCCGGCTAAATTGCCGGGTTATCTGCCGTCCTCCCTTTTGTTTGAGTGATTGCCGCTTCTGTCCGGTGGCTCGTGGTATCGCTGTTGCGCTCTTTCTCTTTCCTGGGCAAACTTAAGAAATTTGCTTACCAACCCAGGCGCGTCATGCAAAAAGGGTTCACCTGCCGGCAAGACGTCAATATTAGCAATGGCTTCGTTCTCATAGCGGGGCCGTATCATATTCAGTCGATGTTGTAAAAGATCAAATTTGCCGTGGAGGATATCAATATTCCGATGTATTTCTCTCGGATAATGATGTAATACAGCGGCCACGTCGAAAACGTCACGTGTCTGTAACGTTGATGCCCGATAAAACAACTTTTTAGTGACAATTTCCCATGGTGTTTCCAATAGAACCACACGGCCTCGTATATCCGTCTCCCGCCAAGGATCATTGGTTAAGTGGGGTCCTACAGTAAAATCTATCTCTCTCTGCGGCAGCTTCAGTTTCACAAAATTCTGAGCTTCGGTGTAATCAGATGCAAGCGCATCCGCTTTAGCGTTAAGTCTAGGAGAAAGAAGTGGTAACATCTCAGCGTAATTTATAAAGATATCAATATCTTTACTGCGACGGTGAAATAAATGCATCATCAAAGCCGTACCTCCACCCAGGGACCAGCGTACAAAGGAAGGCATCTCGTTACTACAGTTATCGAGGCAAGCAACAGCTTTATCAAACAAATCTTCCCATACCGCATCAACCATCAATCCATTCCTCCAA
>Ga0207433_10015372_pt1 | contig 10923 bp, 10 predicted proteins | sample YelNatPaOPGAMG01_FD_187559 | JGI IMG/M metagenome (GOLD analysis project Ga0207433, IMG submission 187559) | Hot spring thermophilic microbial communities from Obsidian Pool, Yellowstone National Park, USA - OP-RAMG-01 (SPAdes) (version 3) | ecosystem: Environmental > Aquatic > Thermal springs...
TCCATTACCTCTTCCCTTGAGGGAATGTAGCAACGGTATCCTTTGATATCCTCCAACTTCTTATAGGGTCTCTCCGCAAGCCAGACGGTTTGCCCCTCAACCGCATAGCCGAACTCTCCCGCCTTGGAGACATTTCCCTCGTCCTCTTCCCTTGGAGGCAAAGCTATTCCCCTGCAGAGGTCTATTCCCAAACCCTCATAGACTTTCACCGACGCTTTAAGATGGTCTTTCTCTCCGGGAGCGAAATATTGGTAAACAGCCCTGTTATCAATTAGGTCCCAGACGGGGACCCTATCTCCCTCTTGATGATTTGCTGATTTGATAATTCTTTCGTAAACTACGCTTTCCAAAACTTCTTGGGCATAGAACCTATCCATATAATCTACCTCCCTTTAGTTTTAGAAGAACAGTTGTTGGAGAAGGTTGGCTAAATCCATAATTCTCGCTTCCTCTTCCTTTCCTCGGGCGCATTGGCAGAGGGCTTCAGTTAAAATGGCGAGTCCAACGCTGTTTATCGCCGATTTCACTGCCGATAACTGGGTTATTATCTCGGCGTAATCCCTGCCTTCCTTTATCATCTTCTGTATACCTCTTATCTGTCCCTCAATTATCCTTAAAGACGAGAGAATCTTCTTATCCATATTCTATCTTCCTCCTAATATATCTAAAAACATAACTTCCAAGCAGAGTTGTTCGTCGAAATTGAAACCGGGCTGGAGCAATCTATAGGCTTTTTGCAAGGCGCTTAAAGCGGAATGGAGAAAATCGGGACTGTAATTTTTGTGTATTCGCTCAAGATGTCCCTTTTTGTCATAATTGATCAGAAGTGAGGGGTCGCCGGCAAGTCGGAGAATGAGAAGGTCGCGGAAGAAGGAAGAGGCGAAGAGTAGGCACTGCTGGATTTTGTCTTTGTCTTCTCCCTCCTCAATTTGGCTCGCAATCTCGGATAATCTTTCCGCTGCCTTCAAGGAATAATCGGGATTTAAAGGCATATCCATTAAAAGGCGAAGGGTTTCTTCTCTCGCTTTTTTAAGCTTTTCATCCCTTGCTATTTTTACTGCAAAGCCGGGGCGTCCCTCGGAGAGGGAGGCAATGGCATAAGCTAAGTCCTCATTCATCCCATATTTTTCTCGTAGAAACCGAGCGATTTCCTCCTTCTCAACGCTGAGGAACTTGATGATGTGGCTGCGGGAGACGATAGTGGGAGGGACATCTCCAACATTGGGAGCTAAAAGGATGAAGATACAACGCTCCGGCGGCTCCTCCAAAACCTTCAAAAGGGCATCTCCCGCTTCCCTTGTGAGAACCTCTGCTTTCCCTATTATGTTCACCTTCCAGCCTCCCCAAATAGCTGAGGAGTAAGCTGATTGGCGAATAGCTTTTATTACCTCTATCCCTAGCTCCCTTTTCTCAGGAAGTTCCTCATAAATTTCCCTTAATTCGGCTTTTATTTCATCTATGATTGATTCATTTTTGAGCGAATTCGCCTCAGAGGACGAGTTTCCAAACAGCTTTTTTCTGATATTTCTTATCCCGTCCCGTACCTCCTTCTTCGTTTCGCTTGGGAATTCGTCCTGAATAAGTTCAAAGAGGGGTTCCAACTTGAAGGAAAATATCATTTTCAATGTTTTCAATGCCTCGTCAAATCCCAATTCGGCTTTATCGCAGACATCCAACATAGAATTTATCTCTTTTCTCAAAGCCTCCATTGGGAGTGATACGATTCTAACATCTGGATGATAACCCTCATCAATTGCCCTGCAAGACCTGCATTTATCGCAGGGCTCTAAAGGCTCTGTATCGGGGGTTAAGTTCTCGCAGTTCAGCGCCTTTGCGAAGTTCAGGGCGACGGTCGTCTTCCCCACTCCCTTTGGTCCGACAAATAGATAAGTATGAGGTATTCTCTGCCCTTTTATATAAGACTTTAGCAGTTGTATAACTTCTTTATGACCAATTATATCTTTAAAAGCCATACTCTACTTCGTATCCTCTCCAATTTTAAAAGCGGTGGAACTGCTCCACGGGCACAACGAAAACGATTGCTCCTCCTACCCTGACCTTCATAGGAGTGGGGAAGGGGAAAGGACCGACCTCGCTCAAGGGAAGGGGACGGGGATTGATGAACTGCTCCCTGCTCTTGCAATTCCTCTCTATCAGGCTTAGAACCGATTCCAACTCCTCATCCTCAACTCCAATCAAGAGAGTAGTATTTCCTTCCCTCAAAAGCCCTCCCGTTGAGGCTACCTCAGTGAACCTGTAGCCAGCGGCGAGAAGTTCCTGACTTAAACGAGCCTTATCCCTGCTATGAACAACCGTTATCAGAAGCTTCATCACGCCACCTCCTTATCAGTTCCTCTACTATTTTTTCTATTCTCTCTTTAACCTCCTCAACTCCTCCCCTTCCGTCTATGACCTTGATTTTCTCTGGATAGCGTGAGGCGAGCTCAAGATATCCTTCTCTAACCCTTTTATGGAATTCAAGCGGCTCTCCCTCAAAAGGAGTGATTGTGGGAAGACGCTTCATCCCCTCTTCGGGTGGAATATCTATATAAATGGTTAGGTGAGGAGATATACCTTGTCGGGCGAAAGCGTCCATCTCCTCCAAAAGTGAAAGGTCTAATCCTCTGCCGAATCCCTGATAGGCGAGGGAGGAAAGGGAGAAGCGGTCGGAGATGACAATCTGTCCTTTCTCTAATGCGGGCTTAATCACTTCCTCTATATGTTGGGCGCGTGCGGCAAGGAAGAGGAAGAACTCGGCTCTTGGATTGAGGGGACGAAGAGCGGGGTCCAAAAGAAGCTCCCTTATCCTCTCTCCCAAGGAGGTTCCGCCCGGTTCCCTCGTGAGGATGGCGGGGAAGCGTTGGGAAAGGGAGCGGTAAAGGAGCTCGGCTTGAGTGGATTTGCCCGCTCCTTCCCCTCCCTCTATAACAATAAATAAACCTTTTAATAAATCGTTCATCTTTGCTCATTAATAAGTTTAACAAATTTCTGGGAAAAAGTGAAATATTAGATTAGGATTGCCTGAAAATTTGATAGGCTGTCCACTTTATATAACGCTTGCAGATTCCCTGAAATGGGCAGGCTTCACAATAGGGCTCAAGGTCTTTACAATAGCCATCTTCATAAAGATAAAATGCTCCGTTATCCACATAGAAGGGAATCATTCCAGCTTGGCTAACGATTTGCTCAATAGCTGAGCGCATTTTGCTTGCTTGGATTATGTATGGTCTTTTCTTTTCATATAAAACCTCACCAAGTAGACCTGTTCGGCAGAAAACCTTGCCCACATGTCCATCCACTATCATTAAAGTATCTTCCAATCTTACCTCTTCAAAACCGAATATCTCTCCAAAGAGGAAAACAACCCAGTTAACAAACATTCTACAAGCTTTGGGGTCATTTCCAACCCATCCCGCTTCAAGGACGGGATGGGAGCTGAGGAACCTGAAGAGCTCTTTGACTCCTTGTTCCAAAATGAAATCGTGGATTAAATCGTAAAACTTGAGATTTTCTTCGTTTAGCCAACGAATGAACCCCTCATATGCCTTGAAGCGATAGGCAAATAAAGAGAGAGGCTTTATACCTCCTAACGCTCCAACCTTATAAACTAATGAGCCTTTTGCTCCACCGATTTCTTTGAATATTGAAAATAGCTCACCTTCATAAATATTGAAAGGTTCATAAGACAGTTTCTCGCTAAATTCGCCGTATAGGGAAATTGATAACTCTTTTACTTTTTCCACCCTTGCCTGCTGATTGAGCAATATCCTGAGAAGAAGATAGCGCAATATTTCTTCCTGTGTTTCCCTTTTATTCATAGATTCGGATAAGAAAGAGGGTAGAGCCATATGTTCCCGCCATCTTTTCAGCCATTTTTCCCTGCCTTCCTTCTCCAATTCTTTCAATAATTGATAAGATAAGCTATCCGGAAGTCTTTCCTGGGTTTCTTTTGCCATTTCTCACCGATGTTTTGTTCGCTACTTTCTCCTGTAGGAAGGTTCGTAAATGGCGGGCATCATCCCGCACGATTATCTCCACCTCATAATCTACCCCGAAGAGCAAGTCCTTGCTCAAGCCCATTTTAGCCTTTACGACCTCTAAAAGCTCCAAATCTATTTCATATCCCACGCTATTTCTCCCGAGCTTGGCGGATACTCTATTTGTAGTGCCCGAACCCATAAATGGGTCCAAAATAGTCTCGCCAATATAAGAGAACAGCTTTATTAACCTGTAGGGAATCTCTTCTGGGAAGGCAGCTATGCCTTCCTCCAATCTGTTTTTAATCGGCAAGACATTCGTTATCTCCCAAATCGTTAAATACCACTTGTTCTTTTGATATTCCTCTACATCCAATTTTGAAAGCTCTCGCTTTTCCTCAGGGATGCTCCTGTAGTCGAACTTTCCCTTCTGAAAAATGAGGATTGTTTCCTGAATGTTATCGGGATAATAGTACATCGGATAAGGGTGTTGGAGAACGACTCCGCTTCTCCTGCTTATCCTTATATATCCCTCCGGCTTCACCCAGATGATTTTATCCCTATAATTGAAACCTTCTTCCACATAAATCCTCGTCAAATCGGCAACAACCGGATATTTTTTCCCATCTATCAGGGTATCATCACAAACTATACAAGCAATCCTCCCTTCCTGCAAAACCCTCCAAATCTCCCTCGCTACCCTCCTCATCTTCTCAAGATATGCTTCATAACTCTCAAATAAGTCGGGATAATCAAAGGGAGCATTGAAGTAGGGAGGAGAGGTTATAACGAGCTGGACGCTTCCATCCTCAAGCTCCCTCATATCCTCCGCATCGCCGAATATCAGTTTATGATGTGTTTTCATAGATTTATATTTCAAACCTCAATTTGCTCTCTCCAACCTGTATTATATCCCCATTTTTCAATTTTTCCCTTGCCACCCTCATCCCGCTCACAAATGTCCCATTCGTTGAGCCCTCATCAACTATATAATAACCATCATCCTCCAAAACTATCTTGCAATGCTTTCTTGAAACAGCCCTATCCAATATAGTGAGGTCCCTATCCTCAGCTCTACCAATTGTGAATTCGCCTTTATTTATCGGGAAAACCTCGCCTTCCAATGGTCCCTTAATCACGACGAGTCTAGCGCCAGATGGAGCGGGTTTTTGAATCTGCTTTGAGGGCAGGACAGCCGTTTGCCCTGGTTCCAAAGGCGAGGGTTGAGTTGCTGGTGTGCAGGCGCAAGCACCTGTGATGGGGTCCTTTCTCTGACCACAATAAGGACATATATCGCTGGCTATCGGCGAGACCTTTTGTGCTACCACCACATCCCTTTTTTGGACTTTTTCCTTCATCTGGAAAAGAAGGGAATGGCTCCCTATCTGCAATCTATCCCCGTCTTGCAGGGTCGCCGAGGAAATCCTCTGCCCGTTCAATATAACACCACCGCCCAAATCCCTAATCTCATATGTATTATCCTTGCGAGTTATCAATGCGTGTTTCGGAAGGACCGATTTGTCCCCAAAAAGCCCCAAATCGCAGAGCTCATCCCTCCCGATATAGAACTCGTCTTTATCAACGATATATTCTCTTCCCTCTTTGCTTCCCGATAGAACTTTAAGCCAGGCCTTCTTTGTAAGTTCCTCCACAAGGGATGTGGAAAAGCCGACCAGCCCTCCAATCGCTGTTAACGCCACCATTCGGCTAACCGCGTCTGTATAAAAGATGAAAGGAAGGAAGTCAAATAGCATACCACCGATAAAGCCGCCGATAGCCCCTCCCAATGCTCCTCTCTTCGCCCTCCATTTGGAACGAGTCAAAAGCCCCTGTGATGCTCCAACAACTGCTCCCACCGCCGACCATCCTATGCTCCTCGCCACAATCTCCTTCAGGGCGTGAAAAAGGGAAACCATCCCTTCCCCTGGGACGAACATTTGGTAGATTCTCTCTCCAATCACCAAGGCGCAGGCGCCACCGAGCAAACCGATTAATGAACCGCTCACTGTGAAGCCGAAAATCCTCTGCTTCCGCCAAATCCCCTCAGTGAATCCCAACGAACCACCGATGAAAGATCCCATCACCGCTCCAAACACCGCATCGTGCATATAAACTTCAATCAATGTCTTCTCCCTCATATGGGTGAGGGGTAGGGGCTCAAGGATAATCCAACCTATGAAGCCTCCAATCGCTCCGAAAAGGAGGAAGAAGAAAGTCTTCTTCATAACTCAAATCTGAACTTGCTTTCCCCAATCTGGATTAAATCCCCATTTTTCAATTTTTCCCTTGCCACCCTCATCCCGCTCACGAATGTCCCATTCGTTGAACCCTCATCAACTATATAATAACCATCATCCTCCAATACTATCTTGCAATGCTTTCTTGAAACAGCGGAATCGGGAACCACTATATCCCTATCCTCACCCCTTCCTATAGTTGTCTCCTTCTTGCTTAGAGGGAAAACCTGACCGGCAATTGCCCCCTCATAGCCAATCAGCTTTGCTCCTCCCGTGCTTACCACAGTTTGGGAGGGGGCAACTCCGGGGGTGCAGGCACAGGCTCCCGTTACCGGGTCTTTCCTCTGCCCACAATAAGGGCAGATATCGGGTGAAGTTGGTATAGGTGATGGAGGCGGAGTTTCGGCAGTTTGGGGTTGCCCAGCTTCCTGCTTCATCATCCCGATTATATCAAACCCCTTCCTCTTCAAGAGGAGGAAGACGATGTAAAGGATTAGGACGATGATTATCAGGGAAAGGAAGACGCTTATAAACGGGCTTATGCCAGCCTTGGGAACTGGTTTTGCCTTCCCTTTTGCTTTTTCCTTTTCTACTGCTTTCTTGGCGGGACTTGGCTTAGCTGGGAGGGAGAGGGAGGCAAAGGAAAGATTGAAAATCTGGGGCTCAGCGGTTTGGGAAATTTCTATATCCTGGCTTATCCTCAAATCGCCTCTTCTCGCTTCCAGACTTCCCTTCCCCTGAGGGAGAAAATAAAAGAAGGTGGTTCCTTCGTCCTCTTCCCTCAATATATAGGAGTATTTATTTCCCTTGGAGTCAAGGAGGGAAACGACGGCGTAATCAATCGGAGTTCCTCGGGAATCGGTGAGCTTAACTCCTATTTTATATATAAGGTTGAAATCGCCTTCGGAGAAAGTGATGGATGAATCCTTCGCCTTCAAATCCCTCATCGCTCCCCTGTTTTGCTCATCGCTCACAGCCAATTTGAAATCTCCCTCGGGAAGGGAAACGACGATATCCTTCCCTTGAAGAGGATAAATATTTTGAACGCCGTCCTCAACCAAAAGAATGTATTTACCATCTTTGGGGAAATGGATTGTGACATCCCGAGGGAAAGCGACCAAAGAAATGAAAATCAAAGCCAATCCAATAATTTTACGCATCTCTCTCTTTTCCTCCTATAAGAGCGGATTATTTCAAAAGCCTTGGGGAGGAAGCGAGGCAGGTCCGTAGCGCACATATATTCCTCGCCCAGCTCCCTTTTAGCTAAATCTCCGCAGAGTCCGTGGAGAAATACGCCGAGGAGAGCGGATGATAGGGGAGGAAGCCCCTGCGCCAAGAATCCTCCAATCATTCCCGTGAGAACATCGCCCGTTCCTCCGCTCGCCATCCCAGAATTCCCCGTCGGGTTGATAAAACATTCCCCCTCCGGGCTCGCTATGACCGTTCTCGCTCCCTTTAAAACAACAACGCAACCCGACTCCTCAGCCAATCTCTTAGCCCATCCTATCCTATCCGCCTGAATATTTCGCACTTCCTCTCCCACAAGGCGCCCCATCTCCCCGGGATGAGGGGTGAGCACGAACTTCTTGCCTTTGAAGTCCAGATTCTTTCCCACCAAGCAGTTAAGGGCATCGGCATCTATTACGGCGGGAAGTTCAATTTCCTTCAAGAGATTGTAAACGAGTTGGCAGGTTTCGGAATTGGTGGAGAGACCAGGTCCTATAGCCATAGCACTACATTTTCTCAATTTCTCTTTTATTAGAGGGAGAGCTTGGAAGGAAAGGGTGCGCTCCTTTGTCTCGGGAAGAGGGTATGTCATAGCCTCCGTCAGCTTGACCTCCATAATATCGTTAAGGGAGGAGGGAATGCCAAGCGTGACGAGACCCGTTCCAACTCGCAGGGCGCCCTCGCAACACATAGCGGCTGCCCCTGTAAAGCCAGGGGACCCAGAGAGAACGAATAGATGTCCGAAGGAACCCTTATGGGAATCGGGCGGTCTTTCGGGAAGAATCCCTTGGAGGAGGGAAGGGGTAAGGAGATCAAGAGCAGGGGTTGAGAGGAGTGAACGAGGTATGCCGATATCCGCAACATAAACATCCCCTGCGTAGTATGCCCCCGGATAAAGGATTAATCCCCTCTTGGGAAGCGCGAATGTCACGGTTCTATCCGCTTTCACAGCTACACCACAGATCTCACCGTTATCACCTATGCCGGAGGGTATATCAATGGAGAGGACGGGCTTTTCAGTTGAATTGATTGCCTCAATTGCCTCCTTATAGGGTGAGCCAACTTCTCCTTTCAATCCCGTTCCGAAAATTGCGTCTATCACTAAATCGGCGTCTTTAAGATGGGATTTGATGTCATCGGGCAATTCCAGTATCTCAATCCCCATTCTCTCCGTTATCTCAAGGTTAGCTTTCGCATCTCCCTTGATTTCCTCTTTTCTTGCGAGGAGGATTATCTTGACTTTTACTCCCAAGTTGAATAGATGGCGCGCACAGGCTATACCATCCCCTCCATTGTTTCCCTTCCCCGCTACGACCACCACATTCTCTCCCTCAAGCATAGCAAGCGCCATTTCCGCTGACCTTTCCCCGGCGTTCTCCATTAGGAGAAGAGTAGGGAGGGAAAATTCCTCCCTTGTTCTCCTATCTATCTCTCGCATCTCCTCGCTGGAGGCAATCTTCATTATAACTAAATTATAATAGACCGATTATGAAGATACAAGAGAGGGTCCAGAGAGCCACACAGGTTAGGAGGGGAAGGTCCTTAACTATTGCTTGGTCGGGAAACTCGGCGAGGTCGGTTTTCTGGGCGAGATAGAGGTAGCGGATAATTCCGTAGATGACGAAGGGAATTGTCCAGAAAAGCAAGGGATGCTTTTGTCCCGTTGGGGAAAAGAAGGTGTATAGAGCATAAGAAATGATGCAGGATGAGGCTGTGAGAGACATAAGCTGGTCTAAAAATGGGAGTGGGTAATCTTGAAGGACCTCTCTGTGATGGGGGGCGGAGCTTTTCAAATTTAGCAATTCTCCCCTTCTCTTTCCCGTTGCCAAAAGGATGGCGAGGAGGAAGGTGCAGAGAATTATCCAAGTTGAAGCGGGAACATCAATGGCGGAAGCACCTGCCTCCACCCTTAGGATGAAGGAGAAGGCGACTGTTAAGATATCAAGGAGCACAATCCCCCTTAGAAGGAGGCTATAAGCTAATTGAAGACAGGCGAAAGAGAAGCAGACGATGGTGAAGAAGGGACTGATGAAAAGGGATAAAGCAAGGGGGGCAAGGACGAAGAAGGCAGATGATAGGCGGGCTATTGAAGGGGAAAGCGCTCCCGAGGCGATGGGTCGCCATCTCTTTTGGGGATGTCTTCTATCCCTTTCTATATCCATTAAATCGTTGAAAATATAGAGCCCTCCCGAGAGGAGGGAGAAGACAAGAAAGGCGGAGATTGAGAGGATGAGTTTCTCAAGGGTGAATTCACCAGCGAAGATGAGGGGGGCGATAACGAATAGGTTTTTCGTCCACTGGTGTGGACGAAGGGACAACAAAATATTAAGCCAGAGGCTCCTCCTTCTTATCATCTTTACTAATTATAAATCATCAATCTTCATAATTCTATTTTTGTTTCTCCACTCGCAGGGAAATAATTGGGAAGATTGCGAAGAAAGAAATAGCACCGCTCATAGAGAAGGGAAGGGAGATATCTATGTTCGCCAGATAGCCAGCGATTATCGGTCCCAAGACCCAACCTATGTTGCTGATTGCCCCCACCGTGGCTACTTGAAAAGCCCTTGTTTCGTCTCGGGAAAAGCGCTGTATCAAGGTGCTGCGGACTGGCGACCAGATGCTCGCGCCTATCACATCGTGAATTAGCCATATTCCAGCAGCCCAAAGGAAAGTCGGCATAAAGGCTGTAGCGCTTATCGCTATATTCTGAAGGGTAAGGAATACGATATATAACCATTTCAAATTCCTTTCTTCCAGCCATTTTCCTTTCAGCAAGTTTCCCGCGAATATCATTGGAAAGCCGAGCGAGATGCGATGAAGTGCGAGGAGAATAGCAACCCAAGCTTCGCTGACATTGTATTTAATGCTAAAGAAAAGAGGCATCATCTGGGTATGGCTGAGAGCGACTCCGAGATTGGAAATGAAGCCGGAGATAGTTAAGAGCCATAAATCCCTGTTTAAAAATCCGAGCTTCCCGCTATCCAGGGAGACAACTTCCTCCTCTACTTTCCTCTCTGAGAAGTTGAATTCGAAAATGAGAAAGGCAAGGAAGATGATTGAAGCGGAAACGAAGAAAGGTAGGTTATAACTTCTAAGCATCAATATGCCCGCTGCAACGATACCAAATCCCTGAAAGAAGAAGCTCAATCCCGCAGTCCTCCCCATAATGAAGAGATACCTGCTCCTTGAGACACTCTCGTATAAAACGACCGAATTGATTGTGTCCTGAATGGCAGCTGCGGTCTCCCGAAGCGTCTTTATGAGGGTAAGTAGCGAGAGCTTGGCGGAAAGAGGCGTGAGGAAATTGAAAATTGAGGAGAAAAGGAGAGCAAGGGAATAAAAGGGCTTTCTTCCCGAGATATCGGAGATGCGAGCTGACCATATCTGCACGAAGAAAACAAAGAAGAAGGAAATGGCGAAGACGAAACCCATCCCCTGATAGGAGATTCCTTTATCCTTCATATAATAGGGCAGGGCGAAGT
>Ga0207433_10015377_pt1 | contig 10921 bp, 9 predicted proteins | sample YelNatPaOPGAMG01_FD_187559 | JGI IMG/M metagenome (GOLD analysis project Ga0207433, IMG submission 187559) | Hot spring thermophilic microbial communities from Obsidian Pool, Yellowstone National Park, USA - OP-RAMG-01 (SPAdes) (version 3) | ecosystem: Environmental > Aquatic > Thermal springs >...
AGCTATTGGAGAGCACCAGCCCGTTCATCACACCCAAGAAGCCGACGAGGAAGAGGAAGAAGCGCGGCTGACGGCTCTTCTCTAGGTGCAGGTGATGCTCGTGCACATCTAGATAGCGCAGGGCGTACACACAGATGAGGGAGCCGACGATGCTGATGACTAGAACCATAATGATGGCCAGCCAGTCCACCACGAAAGCCGGCTCGACCTCAGCGTGGGCACCCAGAACCAGTTCGAAGTAGGCTAGCGGGACCAGTTGCACAAGGGTCAGCCCCGCGACAAGCACACTGCGCCGCTGCCAGCCGATGTAGAGGAACCCCAGTAGCAATATGAAATCAGCAGCGGCGATGATCTGGCCCCAACCCAGGCCTTCCGACAGCGGGGGCGGGGTATACTGCGTCGGCCCACCCCGCATCAGGAGCAGGGAGTCGACGCTGAGCAGGGCCGCCGTCACCAGCACGACCGCTCGCCGAAGGGATCGGTTGTCGACCAGGAAGCACACCACGCCGGCCAGCAAAGGCAGCAGGAGTGCGACGGCGATTAGCCATCCAGTTGTCAACATAGACTCGAACCTCCCACGGACTGATAGGAAGAACGCGACACCGTTGTACTGCAGACGTGCTCCCGAGTCCAGCACACGGCGTGAAGCCTAGCCCTCGATCCCACCTTTGCGATGCGTCCGTACAGGAGCAAGCGGCCGCTTGCTCCTGTACGGACTTATCTACCTACTATTTGCCGCGAGGCGTGTAGTGGGTGTGCAAGAGGTGATGCGACTTCTCGCCCAAGGGCTGGCCCAGGAACTCCTGGTACAGAGCCTGGATAGCCGGGTTCTCGTGCGACTTTCTAATCACCATCCTCTCATCCTCACGGTAGATGGCTCGCATGCGAGCGGCACGTATCTCTGGCGAGGTAGGAATGGGCTGGCCGCCGCCGCCAATACAGCCGGCTGGGCAGGCCATAATCTCGATGAAGTGATAGTCGGCTGAGCCGTCGCGAATCTTGTCCAGCAGTACTCGCGCGTTGGCCAGGCCGTGGGCGACCGCGACCTTGACGACCGTGCCATCAAGATCGACAGCCGCCTCTTTGATTCCTTCCATCCCCCGAACGGCCTTGAACTCAAGGCTAGGGAGATTGCGCTTGGTGACGACCTCGTAGACGGTACGCAAAGCGGCCTCCATCACGCCACCAGTGGCGCCGAAGATGACGGCAGCGCCAGTAGAGCGTCCGAGCGGGTCATCATACTGCTCTTCCGGTAGCTTGCTGAGGTCGATGCCGGCCTGGCGCAGCATCCGCGCCAACTCACGGGTGGTGATGGCGTAGTCCACATCCTGGAAACCACTGTCGTCCATCTCGGGACGCTGGCACTCGAACTTCTTGGCCGTGCAGGGCATGATGGAGACCACGACCATGTCTTTCGGGTCTATACCAGCTTTCTCGGCGTAGTAAGTCTTGGCCACGGCGCCGAACATCTGCTGCGGCGATTTGCAGGTCGAGAGGTGCGCCAACAGGTCAGAATAGTAGTGTTCGATGAACTTGATCCAACCTGGGCTGCAGGAGGTGATCATGGGCAGTGTGCCACCGCGGGTCAGTCGCTCCAGCAGCTCGTGCCCTTCCTCGATGATGGTGAGGTCAGCACTGAAATCGGTATCGAAGACGCGGTCGAAGCCGAGTCGACGCAGGCCAGCGGCTAGCTGGCCGGTGACGATAGTGCCGGCCGGGATACCGAACTCTTCGCCGATGGCTACGCGGATAGCGGGGGCCGTTTGCACAACAACGAACTTCTTAGGATCGGCTAGAGCCTTCCAAACCTGCTCGGTATAGTCGACCTCGTAGAGGGCCCCCACTGGGCAACGGTTGATGCATTGGCCGCAGAGGACGCAGGGTTGTTGGGCCAAAGGCTCCTCGTAAGCGGTACCGATGATAGTGCGGAAGCCGCGCTCGGAGGGGCCGATGACCCCCACGCCCTGCACTTCGTGGCAGACGTCCACGCAGCGGCGGCAGAGGATGCACTTGTCGGGATCCCGCACAATGGAGGGGGTGGAATGGTCGGCCTCGTGGTGGGTACGTTCCCCTTGGAAGCGTGGCTCTACGATGTTGAAGTCGCGCGCCAGCTTCTGCAACTCGCAGTTCAGGTTGCGAGCACAGGATGGGCAGTTGATATCGTGGTTGGAGAGCAGAAGCTCCAGGTTCACTTTACGGGCCTCGCGTACAGCCGGCGTGCTGGTACGCACGACTAGGCCCTCGGTGATGGGATAAGCACAGGCGGCCTGGAGCGTGCGCGCCCCCTTCACCTCGACTACGCAGATGCGGCAGGCCGCGCGTACGCTGAGGTCGGGATGGTAGCACAAGGTCGGTATGTAGAAGCCTGCCTCACGCGCCGCCTCCAGGATGGTCTGGCCCTCTCTGCCTTGCACAGGCTGGCCATCGATAGTGATATTGACGGTGGCTGTGATGGGCGGACTAGATACAGCCATTGCAGTTGTCTCCTTCGCAGTCTTTGCTGGACCAGGGTCGTTACTGGACCTCGATCTCTACTAGCGCCTCACTCGTTACCGAACACCAGCGGGGACGGATTGTTTGGCGATCTCGCGGCGTTTCTTGGCATGCTCGTCGTAGCAGCGCAGGCAGCGTGCGGCCTCGCGGCGGGCCATCTCCGCTGTGAAGCCACCCTCTACTTCGGCAAAGCTGTGCTTGCGCTCCGTGGGGTCGAGCCGAGGCGCCTCGACCCGAGGCACTTCGCCTTCCGGCACCGGCAGGCCTTCGGTTGGCAGCTCGACCTTCCGCTCGCGCGGGGCGCTGAGGTCCTCGCCCTGCAGATAGCGGCTGATAGAGACCGCGGCTTCGCGTCCCTGAGCGATGGCCTCGATAACCGTTGCTGGGCCGGTGACCACGTCCCCGGCGGCGAACACACCCATTCGACCGGTGACGAGCGTCTTCGGGTTGACGGCGATAGTCCCGTGGCGAGTGGCAACGACACCATCGTCAGGCGGTAGGCAAGACAGATCAGCCACCTGGCCGATGGCCGTGATGAGCATATCAGCCTCGATCACGAACTCCGAGCCGGTGATGGGCAAAGGCCGACGACGACCGGAGCGGTCGAACTCGCCCAGCATCATCTTCTGGCATTCAACGCCAGTCATTTTCCAGTCTGCGCCGAGAACACGCACAGGATTCGTCAGGTAATGGAATTGGATACCCTCATCCTCGGCGTCTTTGATCTCTTGCTCGTGGGCCGGCATGTCATCGCGCTGGCGTCGGTAGACCACGTGCACTTCCTTGGCGCCCAGGCGGAGTGCGGAGCGGGCCGCATCGATGGCCACGTTGCCCCCACCGACCACAACCACTCTCTCGCCGACGCTGCGGCGCTGTCCAAGATTGACCTCGCGCAGGAAGTCAACGCCGGCAATAACGCCTTCCATCTCCTCGCCGGGGATGCCCAGCTTGGAGCATCCGTGAGCACCAGTGGAGATAAGCACAGCCGAGTAGCCCTGAGTAAGCAGGTCGTCCAGGGTGACGTCGGAGCCAAAGCGAGTGTTGGTTACGATCTCGACCCCGAGCGCCTTAATGGCGTCGATCTCGACATCCAGGATCTCACGCGGCAGGCGATACTCTGGGATGCCGACCGCGAGCATACCGCCAGCGACTGGCAAGGCTTCGAAAACCGTAACTGGGAAGCCATCCTTGGCCAGATAGTAGGCGGCGGTCAGGCCGGCCGGGCCAGCGCCAATCACGGCCACCTTCTCCTCGCGCTTGTTAGCTACCGGCTGCCCCAGGCTGACCTTGCCCGCTTGTTGAAGCTCCCAATCGGCCAAGAAGCGCTTGAGTTGACGTACGGCAACCGGCGAGTCGATCTGGCCACGACGGCAGTGCGCCTCGCACTCCGCCACACAAACGCGGCCGCAGATGCCAGGGAAGGGATTGTCCTGTTTGACGACGGCTAGAGCCTCGTCGAAGCGCCCTTCGGCGATGAGGCTGGTATAGAGAGGCACGTTGGTGCCCAGCGGGCAGGCATTGTGGCATTTGGCAATGACCAAGGCATCACAGACGCCGGCCGGGCAGCGCTTGTCCACGATATGGGCGATGTATTCGTCACGGAAGTGGCGCAGAGTGCTCATCACCGGGCTGGGGGTGAGCTGGCCCAAAGCACAGAGAGAGGTGTTGGCCATCACTCGGGCTAGCTCTTCCAGCCGATCCAGGTCTTCCAGCTTGCCTTCGCCCTGAGTAATGCGAGTAAGGATCTCCAGCATGCGCTTGCCGCCGATGCGGCAAGGAGTGCACTGACCACATGACTCGTCCTGGGCGAAGGTGAGGAAGAACTTCGCAAACTCGACCATACAGGTGTCTTCATCGACCACGATCATGCCGCCCGAGCCCATAGTGGCACCGGCGGAGGTCAGGGAGTCGTAGTCGACAGGCGTGTTGAGAGAGGTGACGGGCAGGCAGCCACCAAGCGGCCCACCAGTCTGGACGGCCTTGAACTGCTTCTTGTGCGGGATGCCGCCACCGATGTCGTAGACGATGTCGCCAACGGTAATGCCCATCGGGACTTCTACCAGGCCGACATTGTTGACGCGGCCGGTGAGAGCGAAGACCTTGGTGCCTTTGCTTCGCTCGGTGCCAATAGAGGCGAACCATTCGGCACCTCGGCTGATAATGGGGGCTACGTTAGCCCAGGTCTCGACGTTGTTGATGTTAGTTGGCTTGCCCCAAAGGCCGGACACGGAGGGGAAGGGTGGGCGAGGGCGAGGCTCGCCGCGGCGGCCCTCAATGGAAGCGATGAGAGCGGTTTCCTCACCGCAGACGAAAGCGCCAGCGCCCTCCTTGATGTGCAGCTTGAAGCTGAAACCGCTGCCCATGATGTCCTCGCCCAGCAGCCCGTACTCTTCAGCCTGCTTGATGGCGATCTTGAGGCGGTGAATGGCCAGAGGATACTCGGCGCGGCAGTAGATGAAGCCTTCCTGGGCGCCGATGGCATAGGCACCGATAGCCATGCCCTCCACTACGCTGTGCGGGTCACCCTCGAGCACCGAGCGATCCATAAAGGCACCGGGATCGCCCTCGTCGGCATTACAGATCACGTATTTCACGTCGCCAGGCGCACGCCGGGTCAGCTCCCACTTGAGTCCGGTAAGGAAGCCGGCGCCGCCACGCCCACGGAGGCCGGAGCGCTTCATCGTGTCTAGCACGTCCGTGGGAGACATCTCGCGTAAGACCTTGCCCAGGGCCTCGTAACCGCCGCAGGCGATGTACTCGGTGATCTCTTCCGGGTTGATGAAACCGCAGTTGCGCAGCGCGATGCGAAGCTGCTTGCCGTAGAATGGGATTTCGTGGTAATAAGGGAGACCTTTGAGGGACTCCGGCTCGCGGTACAGCAGGCGGCCGACGACGCGCCCCTTGACCAGAGTCTCCTCCACGATCTCGGGCACATCCTCCGCCTGCACCTGGCAGTAGAATATGCCGTCCGGATAAATGATCATCACCGGCCCCATCGAGCAGAAGCCGCGGCAGCCGGTAGGGATGACTTTGACCTCATCCGCCAACCCGCGCTTCCTGACTTCTTCCTCCATGGCATTATGCACGGCAAGCGACCCGGAAGCGCTGCAGCCAGTGCCAGCGCAGGTCAGCACGTGGGCCCGGTAAAAGGGCTCTGCCACTTCACATCCTCCTTAAGCAAATCCGTGCGCTCCCGACAGCCCGGGCGCGCTTCAAGTTCTAACATAGCCTCCCAGCAGCCTATCGGTCGGGGTTTACCTTGCCCACCACCCATTCTTTGACGACCTGGCCCTTGAGTAGGTGCTCTGAAATGAGAGTGGGGACCATATCAGGGTGAACGCGGCCGTAGGTGACGCGTTGCCCCCCCTGTTCGATATCCACCAGTGGCTCCAGAGCGCACATACCAATGCAGCCTACCGTGCTCACATTGGCCTGAATGGCATTGCGCTCGAGCTCGCTCAGGATCGCCCGCATCGTCTCGCGAGCGCCGGCGGCGATTCCACAGGTGCCCATCCCCACGATGATATGGGTGCCGGTCTGCTCTCGCACTCGCAGGTTCTTCTGGGCTTCCTCTTTGATCTTTCTGAGCTCTTCCAGACTGGTTACTTTAGGCATGGTATGCTCGTACCTCCCCCACAATTAGAAAGCGGTTACCAGTTTCTCCCGCGGGTCGGTGGCCAGATACTCGTCGAGCCATCTAAGGACCAGCGGATCGGAGAGGGGAACCTCCCCCAGCTCCGCTCGCAGCTCACGAGTGTCGAGCGTGAAGACCTCGCCATCTACCTTGTGGCGATAGACGATATCAAGCCCTTCGTTGGCCGCGATCAGGCCCAACATGGTGCTGCGCATGTCGCCCAGAGGCATGCGGTCGATGTGGCTATACTGAAAGACGGCCTCGACCTTGGTTCCTTGGCCAAGCTTCGATTCTACTTTCAGCCATCCGCCACAGCGCTCGGCAGCCGCAGCGAAGAGCGGCAGGCCAAGCCCGACACGCCGGCAGGGTTGCGTGGTAACGAATGGATCCACTGCGCGCGAGGCCATTTCCGGTGCCATCCCCTTGCCATTGTCGCACACCAGGATTCGCAGCCGGTCGGCTGGCGTGTCTTCTTCGACTGTGATCTCCACGCGGCTAGCCCCGGCCCTGATCGAGTTCTGGACAATATCCAGGATGTGCAGCGCTATCTCGCGCACGGGCTCATCCTCCTGGTGATTGCTGGCGACCCGCTGGCCCACTGTTGGCACGGCTGGGTACATCCGCTGCTGGCATCACTCAGCAGCCTTTCCGTCCCCCTCAGCCTTGCTCTTATCAAGCAGGGCTTGCAGCTTCTCCGGCGTAAGTCGGCCGACGATGTTGCCATTGATAACAACCACGGGCGACAGAGCGCAGGCACCCAGGCAGTAGACCAACTCGAAAGTGTACTCATAGTCCGGGGTCGTCTGGCCGGGCTTGATCCCGAGCACGTTTTCAGCGGTGTCGATGAGCTTGGTGGCGCCGCGGACGTGGCACGCCGTGCCGTCGCAGATGCGGATCACGTTGCGGCCGCGCCTCTCCAGGTAAAACTGGGAGTAGAAAGTGGCTACCCCATACACTTTGGTGAAGGGCACATCGAGACGATCGGCGATACGCTGCAGGACTGGTTTGGGAAGGTAGCCATAGGCTTCCTGCGTACGTTGCAGGATGCTGATCAGCAAGCCCTTCTCCGCTCCCACCTCGTCGATGATCTCGTCTACCTTTCCCAGGTCAAGCTCGGTTTCTGTAGCTACCAACTTGGCTTCCTCCTCAAGCTATGGTTCCGCTCCCCATCCTCTGATGGGGCACGGCACGTCTCCCACACTGGCCTAGACAGGCGAGGCGAATCTCGTCCACAGTCGGCGCGGTAACAAAGAACTCCGTGTGCGCCAACCCCAAGTCTTCCAAGTCGTGCGCGTCAGACGATTGCACGATGCCGTAGCCCTCCAGGCCGGCTCGGCGAGTGTACTCTGGCGCTGAAACGTTCTTTGAAAGCTCCAGTGCTGCCAAGGCAAGGCCAGGCGGCACAAAGCCCAGGTTCTGGATCAGGCTGTAGGAAGGCCGGTCGACATGCGCAGCGATGCAGATGCCGCCCAGTTGCGTTACTTCATCCACGACCATCTGCAGCGAGAGGCCAGTCGCGATCAGTAGACGCCTAGACTCCTTGCGCACCGGCTGATCCTCAGCATCGACAATCAGCTGTACACCGAAGACAGACTCCTCATTGGGCAGATCGGGTAGGTGGGCGTAGACCATCCGCTGCCAGAAGAGCACCTGCTCTACGGTGTCGAAGAGAGTGAGCACGTGCACTTCTTCCACCGTCTCGACCTCCATACCGGGCAGTACGTGCAGGCCACTGCCTCGAGCCGCCTCGACCACGGCCACCACGTTTTCCGCCGAGTTGTGGTCGGTAACGGCCACCAGATCGAGTCCCCGCTGGCGGGCACGCTCCACGATGAACGACGGCGCCATGTTGTGGCTGGCGCAAGGCGAAAGCACTGTGTGCACGTGCAGATCACCTAGGTAAACCTTCAGCATTAGAAGGGGCCTTCCAACCCCATACGAACCAGGCTCGCCACCACGTTGAAGGACGAATGCGCACTGGTGAGAATAGTCACTCCCTCTTCGCTCGCCCGTTTGATAGTAGCGGGGTCCACCACCGTTCCTTCGGCCACGATGATGCCGCTCAGGCCTACCAGAGTAGCGACAGCGACGATGTTGGGGTGAGCATGGACGGTCACCCATAGATTGCCCTGCTTGGCTCTCGCCATGACAACGCTCAGGAGGTCGCCCACGTAGCCGCCGCTGACCTCGTTGGCCAAGCCATCAGGCGCCGACACGACGCTGGCGTCCAGTTGTTTGGCGATTTCTTTCAGCCTCATTTGTGCCCCCCTGCTCACAGAGCCTATGCGTGAAGAACAGCTCTCACTTCATCCCGGAATAGCGTCTACCCCGAACTCGAGCCGTTGCCCTCGCGCCTTACGCCGTGGTCCTCGGCCTGCTGCCGGCGGCTAATGACAGCTTCCACCAGCGTGCCGCTGCCGGCTTGAGAATGAATGTGGAAGCTGTCGGCCGAGTTCTTGATGTTGTTCAGCCCCATGCCAGCCCCGAACCCCATTTCGCGCACCCAATCGGGCGCCGTAGAGAAGCCTGGCTTCAGCGCCTGCTCGATGTCAGGGATGCCGGGGCCGATGTCCTCGGCAGCCAGACGCACCCTCTCTGCTTCTACCTCAACAGTGATGCTCCCGCCGTCGGTGTGAATGATCAGGTTCATCTCCTGCTCGTAAGCGATGATGGCGGCGCGGCGGACCAGAGTGAGAGGCAAGCCTAGCGCCGTCAGGGCGCGTTTGATGCGGCTTGCCGCCTCGCCGCCGCGAGCGAAGTCTCTGGCCGCCACCGGGTAACGCAGAGACATGCTGCTGCCCGGCGCCTGCAACTCCGCCAGCCATTGAGGTGCAGGCTGGCGTTCATCCTCTTCCCGCCGGTGATACTGCTGATCCAGCATAGCCAGCAGGCGGCCGGTGATGTCGCTGGGAGTCAGAATGCCCACTAGCCGGCCCTCGGCATCCAGCACCGGCAAACGGCCGTACTTGTGCCGGGCGAATTTCTTGACCGCTTCCACAACCATATTGCTGCTTTGGACCGTCACCACCTCGGCGGTCATGCAGCTACCAACCGTGGCTTCCACCCGGCCGGCTTCGAGCGCCTTGATGACGTCCTCCACGCTGACGATGCCCACCAGGCGATCCCCTTCGACCACTGGCGCCCCCGAGATGCGGTGGCTCCGCAGCAGCTCTTTGACCGTATACATCGAGTCGTTCGGGGTGACGGTTATCAGCGACGTGGTCATGATCTGGCCGATCCTGAGCTCGTAGAGCAGCTCATGCATTTTGCCGAAGTAGGCTTTGCGATGGCCAGGAACCTCCACTCGCTCGCCTCCGATCACAGCGTTACTCTGCCGAACCAATGGGCACCTCGCCTGGCTCAGCATCTCGATCTTCGCCTGGAATGTCCTCGCACCCGCGCAGGCCAGCCGCGTGCAGCCGGCCACAGGCGGTGAACAGCGTAAAGGGAGTGATGAGCAAGGGAAGACCGTTCTCTTCGGCCAGGCGAATCGTCTCTTCTGGTGGACACTTGCCGCGTACAAACACGACGGCCGCGATAGACGCAACCTCAGCGGTACGCACCACTTGAGGGTTGATCAAGCCAGTAAGCAACAACGCGCCCGCGCGGGAGAAAGTCAGCACATCGCTCATGAGGTCGGCCGCCGCCGCTCCGCGCACCAGCAGGTGCGGATCGTAGGTGCGAGAACAGACCTCTGCTTTGAGCAATCGCTTTATCTCGTCAAGTCGCATAACGCCCTCGAAGCGCTACTTTCATCACACTGGCGCCACAGGTCCGAACGAGAGCAAGCGGCGCTTCAATCATCTTTCTTGCTCGTTTCACTGCGCGTCGTCTTAGTGTGCATCTTGTCGGGCATCTTATTGTGCATGTCAACACTCCGGAAACTCCGAAATTGTGAAACTATGCACAAGCGGAGCCCCAATAAAAGGCCGCCCTTGGTGGCAAGTAGCTGCCCACGCGAGCGCCTTGTGAAATTGGCCGCTAGTCATTCTAATCACCTGGCTGACCAAAGTCAACAAATGGCAGGGCCTAAATCCACATCCGCCACAGCCGCCTGAGCCTGCTTGCGGGGCCGCCCGCGACGGCCGGGCCCGCTACCACGTGTTCGCAAGCGACTGGCGCGCGAAGGGCGAGCGAGCGGCGCTCCCCGCAGGGTTTCATAGAAAGAGAGGATCTGCAGTTCGGTCGCCAGGTCCACCTCTCGCAGGTTCACCCCCTCGGGCACGATGAGGGGGACGGGAGCGAAGTTGAGGATGGAACGCACACCCGCTGCCACTAGGCGATCGACTGTAGCCTGGGCGGCCGAAGCGGGAGTGGTGACTATGGCCAGGTCCACCTCTTTCTCGCGAATCACGTCTTCCAGCTCACTGAGGGGGTGAACCCTTCCTTCGCCAGCAGGCAGGTCGAGTCGCATAGGGTTGACATCGAAGGCTGCCACGACGTGATAGTTGCGCTCAGGGAAGCCGGCGTAGTTGGCTAAGGCCGAGCCAAGCTTACCGAAGCCAACTATGATCACCGACCAGTGGCGAGTCAGCCCTAGGTACTTGGCGATCTGACGGAGGAGAAGCTGCACATCATAGCCAAGGCCGCGCACGCCGAAGTCTCCCAGGTAGGACAGGTCCTTGCGAAGCTGGGCTGCCTTGACGCCGGCCAGCTTGGCGAGCTCCTCCGAGGACACTACGCGGATGCCTTGACCAGCCAGTTTGGCCAGGCAATCGATGTACAGAGGTAGCCGAGAAATAGTCGCTTCCGAAACCTTCGGCACCTTGGTCACGATCACACCCGCCCTCGTGA
>Ga0207433_10015378_pt1 | contig 10921 bp, 10 predicted proteins | sample YelNatPaOPGAMG01_FD_187559 | JGI IMG/M metagenome (GOLD analysis project Ga0207433, IMG submission 187559) | Hot spring thermophilic microbial communities from Obsidian Pool, Yellowstone National Park, USA - OP-RAMG-01 (SPAdes) (version 3) | ecosystem: Environmental > Aquatic > Thermal springs...
GGACATCTTGCCACAGTTTGAGGAACTGGCAGCGGCCTTCACCGACGCCGACCGGGAACTTAGCCGGGTTGGCAGCGATGACTGCCTGCAGGGCACCGATAGCCATACCGTCCTGAGTCCAGTAGCCGTCTAGATTGGGGTAAGCAGCTAAGAAGTTTGACATTACCTGCTGGCCGGTGGCTTCGTCCCATTTACCAGTGTCTTTGGCGAGCACTTTGATATCGGGATAGTTAGCGAGGACTTCGTCCACGCCTTGCATGCGGGCGACGTTGGCTGGGTGGCCTGGGAAGCCTTCGATCTCGACAATGTTACCTTTGCCGCCGAGTTTTTCAGCGAGCCACTTGGCGCTGGTCTTTGCCCATTCTTTTTGGTCAATGCCGACATTATAAACACCGGGGACGTTCAGCTCCTGGTCAACGGAGATGACAATGATACCCTTCTTGACTGCTTCCTCGAGGGTGGCATTGAGTCCATTGACATCGCCTGGGTTGACGAGGATAGCATCGACACCCTTCGCCATCAGGTTCTGTAGTTGCTGGATCTGGCCGGCGACATCGGTATCGGCGCTTTCGATCACCAGTTCATTGGTGATGCCTTTGTCCATGTATTCCTTGTTGGTCTCAATCAGCTCGGCGATCATCTGGGTGCGGTATTCGCTGCTGATGAACGGGTTAGAAATACCAATGGTGAATTTCTTGGTGGCGGGTTGAGGAGCTTCGGTTGCTGGTGCTTCTGTAGCCGCTGCTTGGGTAGGTTGTACCGCTTCGGTAGCCGGTGCGGTTGTTTCTTGTGGTGCTGCAGTGGGAGCAGCACAGGCTGATAGCACCATTGAAACAATGATGATCAGCATTCCAATATACATAAGGCTTTTCTTAAACATGGTTATCTTCTCCTTCTGATTTTAAGATTAGAGATGGATTGGTTATTATGTGGAAATGAGTAGTATTTTTTGCGATGCACCTCCTTTATAAACTCCTAAAGTTAGATTGGCAACAATTGATGAGGGTGGTCTTGTACAACAAACAGGTGTTCCATTGCTAACGCAATTGCACCGATTACCCCGGCATCCGCCGCTATTCGCGAATAGTTAATCGCTAAATGGGTTGTCGCGAGGGGCAAGGAACGCCGCAAGACCACGGACCGAATGGCAACCAGTAAATGATTGCCAAAATTCGCAATTCCGCCACCGATGAAAATATGGCTGGGATTGAAGAAATTGACCAAGCTAGCCAGTACATCACCGATCATCTGTCCGCTCTCACGAATGATTTCCAGAGCTGCTTGATCGCCTTCGCGGCAGGCTGCATTGACATCTTCGGGGCGAATAATGCCACCATTTGCTTCCATGAGTTGTTTGAGGAATGGGCTTGCGCCTGAAAGCGCTGCTTGTAATCCTTTCTCTGCGATAGCAGGAGCTGCAGCCATTGCTTCGAGGCAGCCAACATTTCCGCATTTGCATATTGGCCCATTCTTATCCACACAAATGTGCCCGATATCCCCAGCACAGCCAGTGCTGCCGCGGTGAATACGCCCGTTTGAAATAATCCCAGCGCCGATGCCGGTGCCGATTTTTATGTATAGAAAATGGTCAATATTAATTCCATCCCCCGCCCATTTTTCACCCAATGCCATGATATTGACATCGTTATCGACCACGATGAGTGCTTGGGGAAAAGCGCGGTGAATGTATTCACGGATAGGAAAATTCTCCCATTCTGGCATGAGGGGTGGGGCTACCAGGATGCCACGGGCGAAATCAACCGGACCAGGAACGCCCATTCCAATTGCTAAGATTTCATCCGGGTGACAGCCTTGTGTTGCGGCTAACTGATGGATCAGTTCAATAACCCGGTTAAGAAATGATTCCGGTTTGAGGCGCACGTCTGCCGCTTCACTGATGCGCTGTAAAATGCGTCCCACCAAATCGGAAATAACCAAATCAACACTGGTTGCTCCAATATCGACGCCAACCAGATAACCCAGGCTTTGGTTTAAACAAATCAGGCGTGGCTTTCGTCCACCGATGGACATAGCCTCGCCTGTTTGGATTAATATTCCTTCGTCAATGAGCTGGTGAATGACCTGAAAAGTTTTCGCTTTTGACCAGCCGGTGATTTGGGAAAAATCACGCGCGGTCAGGCAACCTTGTTTGCGTAATGCCCGAATGAGTTGCGCCGCATCTGGTTTGATCATAATCGGGGCGCGCATATTCACTCTGTCGCGTGCTTGCTGCGTTTCCACTTGGGGCATCCTTGGATGGTCCTCTCTGATGAAGATTGCCAGTCCTATCTCATTTGAATTATTCACTTATTAACTATAAGAAAATATTATATTCTATTATATCAAAAATTGATTGTAAAATCAATATCCTAGTTCGTATATAAAAATAAAAACATCGTCTAATTAATAGACAAAGTCATCCTTGCGGTTGTCATTCCTCTTTGATAATCTGCGAAATCTCACCGCTGGTCTTATTTTTAAGGATGATTTTCAGACGACCATTTGGCATTCGCTCTTCTTTTATCAAGAAATGCTGATCGTCATAATCTTTGAGAGCGACTTCAGTTGGGGTATAGCATTCCCCACGCCAAGTTGCCAATTCGACCGGCTCCCATTTTTTCGTTTCAGCTGCCTTATAACATGCATCAATCACTGCATTGACAATGTAACCGTCATAAAAAGTCTCCATGGGGGTTTTGCCGGCATCCATCGAATTGAACATATCGAGAAACATTTCCACATAACCAAGTGAACCAATCTCATCACCTACCGGGAATAACCAACCCGTATCTCCTTCTGCTTTTTCGGCTACATAGCCAGCTGCGCCAACATTGGTAAACATTTCAAAACCGGTGCGCAGCCAATGATTGAGCCAAATCGTACCCTCGGTGCCAGCGATTTCATCGCGCAAATCCATTCCACCACGAAAAGTCCAGCTAACCTCAAACTGTCCAATCGCACCGCTATCATAGCGAACTAAACCTACTGCATGGTCTTCGGTCTCAATTGGGTGGACTTGCGTATCTGCCCAGCATGAGACTTCAATAGGGCGGCATTCTTTTCCGATAAAATTGCGGGCAATTTCAATACAATGGCAGCCCATATCGACAATAGCACCTCCCCCAGAATAGGCTTTCATCCAGAACCAATCGCTGTGTGGTCCGGCATGGGTTTCTCTGGATCTTGCCCAGAGGATTTTCCCCAGGGCACCCTTTTTCACCGAATCCAGTGCCTTGAGCGTTTTGGGTGTATAAACTAAATCTTCCAAATAGCCATGAAACACACCAGCTTTTTCCACGGCTTCAAGCATTTGTAAAGCTTCTGCCGCACTGGTCGCCAGTGGTTTGGTGCATAAAACAGCCTTCCCTGCTTCTGCAGCGAGTAATGCAGCTTGCTTATGCAGGTAATTTGGTAAACCAATAATGACTGTGTCTACCTGGGGGTGTCGGATGGCTTGAGCTAAGTCCGTCGTCCAATGGGGAATATGAAATTCTTGCGCAAATTTTTGAGCTGATTCTTCATGACGGGAATAGACCATGCTGATTTGATCTTTTCCTCTGAAGTTAAGTAAACTCATGGCATAAAATCTACCGATAAGGCCAGTACCTAAAAGAGCGATCTGGTGGTTCATTGGCTTACTCCTTCAGAAAGATTTTGTGAATAAATGTACGAACATTCTAATTTTAGACGATTTTTACTGATTCGTCAACTTGGCAAACCCCACAATTCGCGTATAATTGTTTTATTGTACGCACATTTTTTGCTCTATTATCTATGGAAGGATCCCTATCAATGATGACACCACGCCAACGTGTACTTACAGCCATGCAACATGAGGAACCTGACCGGGTACCGCTCGCTTTAGGCGGAGGCCCGTATGGGGTTGTGGATGAGCTTTACCTCCAGCTTGTTGAATTATTGCAACTTTCCGAACCGGTTAAACCTTTTCGTAGCGGGCACACGATTTCTTACATGGATGACCGCTTATTGGAAAAACTGGGCACAGATTTACGCTACTGTTGGCCTGGTTTGCTACCGAATAGTCCGATTATCCCTGGCGAGGATGATCAAACTTTTTATGATTCATACGGGCAAATCTGGTTGCGCGCCAAACCATATTATTATGCCGGTCGGGGGATTTTAGCCGATGCCACCAGTCTGGCGGATATCGATCGCCTAGTGCATTGGCCAGATTTAGCGGATCCGCGTTGGATGGCGGGGGTAACGGAAAGGGCCAGATATTTGCGCACGCAAACGGACTATTTTGTGGTGATGCGCATGGTAGCTTCTCATGGACCCTTTCAAACTGCTTGTGATTTACGTGGCACAGAAAATTTCCTTATGGATATGGCGATGAACCCCGACTTTGCATTGGCGTTGCTAGATCGAGTAACCTCGATTCAAGAAGGGTTACTGCGCCTGGCAATGGAAGCCGCTGGTGAATATTTGGACATGATTGAATTACCAGGCGATGATTATGCTGGCAACCGCAATACCTTGATGTCGTTGGGGATGTTCCGCCGTTTTATTAAACCCTGCCTGCAGCGCCTAATTCAAGTTATCCGTAATTACAAACCAGAGATTAAAATAATGTTGCACAGTGATGGCGCGATAGGGAGTTTGCTAGGCGACATCATCGATTTAGGCGTCGATGTCATTCATCCCTTAGAACCCCTTCCCGCCACTGATCTTGTGGCAATTAAAAAACAATTTGGCGACAAAATTACCTTTTTGGGTGGCATCGATATCTCTCATGCTTTACAAGGTTCTGAGGAGGACGTTATCCGTGAGGTGAAGACTCGCTTACAACAATTAGCTCCTGGCGGTGGATATATTCTGGCTCCGGCTAATCATTTACAAGCGGATATACCTGCTCGCAATGTGGTTACCCTTTACCATACCGCCCGAGAATTAGGAAAATATCCACTCACAATATAATGATCTTATATGAGAAGGATAGTATTATTCATTGGATAAAATGAAACTTCCCTATTCAACCGTTGATCCCCATAGCCCTGTTCCATTGTATTATCAGGTATACCTGGATTTGCGGCGCATGATTTACCGCGGCATCCTCACCACTGACCAAATCCTCCCGCCTGAGCTGGAAATTTGCCAAGCTTATCATGTCGGCCGGCAGACAGTCCGCCAAGCAATTGCCAAGTTGGTTGACGAGGGTTTGTTAGAACGCTTTGCTGGCAGGGGCACCTTTGTGCGCGCAATTCCAAACCCAATACAATTTTTTTTGGACCGCAGTTTTTCACAACAAATGCGGGAATTGGGACGGATTCCAAAATCACGGGTAATCCGCTGTGAGTTAGGAAGTGTTGCAGAAGATGCCCCTCTTGCATTAATCGATAAAGTTGGTTCAGCGTGTATGATTTTGGAGCGTATCCGCTTAGGAGATGATGAGCCGATTTGCCATCAAACTTCCATTGTGCTTGTCGAACGCTGCCAGGGGATTGAAAAAGTCGATTTTTCCAATCAATCCCTTTATGAAGTTTTGACTTCTCACTATCACTTGATCATCAATCAAATAGACCATGTAGTACGCGCCGTCGCAGCAGATCCTTTGCGTTCTGATCTCCTTGAAGTCCCGGTAGGTACACCTTTATTGTATGTTGGCACAACGACTTATTTAGATGACGGCGATGTTATCGAGTATTCAGCCAGTTATTATCGGGCGGATCGCTATGAATACCGGACGACGCATCCCCCACAAAGTAAAATCTAGACTTTTTGATTATTAATGATGGAGAATAGGATGACAAATTCAGCCTTGGAGTATTTGTCTCGTGCGCAGTCCATCCTTCAGCGCATTCAAGAAACCCAAATGGCGGCAATAGAAAGCGCAGCGGAACTTTTCGCGCGCACCATAGCCGATAATGGACTGGTACACATGTTTGGGACTGGGCATTCGCGTATCTTTGTCGAAGAAATGTTCCCTCGGCATGGTAGTTTTCCAGGTTTTCATCCGATTGTGGAGCTTTCCCTCACCTATCATAATTTGGTGGTTGGTTCCAATGGACAACGCCAAGCGATGTTCCTGGAGCACATAGAAGGGTTTGGGCAGGTTATCTTGCGCAATTTTGTCTTCACTCCCCCCGATTGTTTTTTGCTTTTCTCCAATAGTGGAGTAAATCAGGTGGTGGTAGATGTTGCATTGGAAGCAAAACGCTACCAGATGCCAGTTGTTGCAGTGGTATCCCTGGAACATTGTCAAGGTGTTCCAGCCTTACACTCTAGTGGTAAAAAGCTCATCGATGTTGCTGATATTGTGATTGATAATTGCTCCCCTGGCGGCGATGCAATGGTAACTATCCCCGGTTTAGCAGATCCAGTTGGCCCGGGGTCAACGATTGGAGCTGCGGCGGTTACCAATGCCATTAAATGCTTGGTGGCAGAAAAATTAACCGCCCTGGGTAAGCCGCCGATTGTCCTTACCTCCAATTACTTCATCGGCAGTGAAGCAGCGAAAAAACGTTTTGATGAATGCTATGATGATTATCGTTGCCGGGTACAAAAAGTGTATGGTTGTTAGGGAGCCTTATTTCAATGGGTATCAAAATAAACGTATGCCACCTCTAGCGCAAGGTCATTCGTTAAGGTGATATCACCCCAATTAGCTGGGGGGATTGCTAAATCCGGAATAATACCACTGCTTTCCCAATTCCAATCCGGATGATAATAAGGGACAAATTTTTCGTGGGCTAATAGCAATAATGAACCATCCTTGAATGGATAGCCCCATAATAATTCGACATTCCCATCGGTGGTTTCGCCCATTAAATACGCTCGCCCGCGGTCTTTTAAAACCCCAGCGCAAAGCTCGCCGAAACTATAGGTATCTTTTCCGATTAAAACCACAAGGGGTTTATATTGGGAGCCAAATTTATCTACCCCTTTAATAACCCAGGGCCGTTTATGGTTATACCGATCCACAAAATAACCGAGATTCCCATTGGTGAAATAAGCCAAAACGCTACTGGCGATGGATGCTTCTCCACCCATGTTTTCACGCAAGTCAAGGATAAGCCCATCCAATGGAGCCGGGGTTGCCATCTCTTCTAAGGCTTTGCCTAATCGATTGTCAATATACTCGTCATTAAAGCCCGCTACTAATAAGTAACCAATCCGTTTTCCGCCTGGCGTGATCAACACCTGGTGCGGTACTGGCATGCGGGTATCCACTTTTTCGCGTTTCATAGCAACCAGGCGGGGCGGTTCACCAGGGCTCTGAACGGTCACCGTGACATACGTCCCTTCCGCACCGCTAAGCAAATTTTTATAATTGCCTTGCTCATCAAATAAAGCTTCTCCATTTACTGCTGTGATCGAATCATGGGGTTTCAAGCCCGCCGCTTCGGCAGGGCTATTGCGAAAAACGAGGATTACTACGATGCGTTTATTCTCATAATCCGGTGTAGTAAAGATACCAATACCGGCGAATTTGGCTGAGCCCGCGTAGAGCTTCTTTTCGAAGTCGAACTCGGCTGGTGTCCAATAGTTGGAATGATCGTCGTTCAATCGGTAGATCATTTCTTTCATGGACTCATAGAACTGCTTTGGTCCCATTCCGATGGTCAGACGGGCAACATATTCACGATGGACTGCTTCCCAATCCAATCCATTAAAATCGGGATAGAGATATTTATTTTTTACCGTGCTCCAGATTTGTTCGAATAAATCGACCTGTTCTGGTAATGTCGTCGGAACCGGCGTTGCAGTCGGCGTGATGGTAGGCGTCTCGGTCGGGGTCAGTGTAATCGTTGGAGTCGGAGAAGGGGTGATTGTGGGAGTATGGGTTGGGATTGCGGTGGCAGTGGCGGTGGCAGATGGGGATGGAGATGGGGTGGGCGTTTGCCAGGCGAGGGGCAACTGACTTTGACAAGCTAAAGCGCTCAGAAAGATGAAGAACAGTGCGATCAGAAAGGTTTTTGTTTTCATAGATTTTTAAAAGTTATGTTCCTTGCAAGGTTATGGGGCTTGATTTCCGAGTTACTTAAGCTCATCTGCACCCCGATTTACCCAATGAATAATGCACCTAAAACCGCAGCAAATAAGGTAATACTGATATAGCTATTGATATTGAAAAAGGCCAGGTTAATATGGGTCAGGTCATCTGGTTTAACGAGCCGATGCTCCCAGGTAAACAAAGCAATGGTAATCATTAGACCAATCCAATAAGGAAAACCGAAATGAAGGAGGATACCTAACCAAATTAACAGGATAACGCTGATGGCATGAGCCAGGATTGATAATTGAAGGGCAACATTAACCCCGAAGCGAGCAGGAATCGATTGCAGCTGGTCGCGGCGATCATATTCTACATCCTGGCAGGCGTAAATCAGATCAAAGCCGCCAATCCAAAAGGTGACGATCGCCAGTAACAGCCAAGCCGGCGCATCAGAGCGTTGGAAAAGAGAACCCCGTACCGCCACCCAGGCTCCCAGCGGGGCAAGACCATCCGTGAACCCTAATAAAAAGTGGGTGAGCCAGGTGAACCGTTTGGTGTAGGAATAGCCAAATAAGAACAAGAAAGCTCCTGGTAAGAGGATGATGGGCAGCCGTCCCAGTTGGGCAGCTGCCAGAGTTAATACAAAGGCTGCCAGAATCGTGCCAAACCACGCAGCCCGTAGCGTGATTTTTCCACTTACGAGCGGTCGCTGCCATGTGCGAGGATTGTGGGCATCGAAAAAACGATCGGCAATGCGGTTGAAGCCCATGGCAACCGTGCGTGCTGCAGCCATCGCAATCGTGATCCAGAGGAACTGATGCCAGGTTGGCAACCCGTGTGCGGCTAAGAGCATACCCAAATACGCAAATGGCAGGGCGAAGATGGTGTGTTCAAATTTGATGAGCTCGAGGAAGTCGCGCAAGGATTTCATATCACATCCATTTACAAAGCCGTTTTTCCATCCAATCAACCAGGTAATATAACCCTAAGCCAAGCAGGCTCATTGCCAAAATGCCGACATACATAGCAGGGTAATTGAACAAGGTACTACCGTTCAAATAGATGTAATACCCCAGCCCTTTTTGGGTGGCAAATAGTTCCGCCACGTATAAGACTGCTACCGCTGTCCCAATGGATTGGCGCAGGGCGGTCAGAATAGCTGGCAGGCTGGCAGGAAGGTAGACGAAGCGGAATAATGCCCGTCGGCCAGCGCCAAGGCTACGCACACTGAGGATCAATTCCTGGCGCAGGCTGGCTGCTTGATCGCGCACCAGAACGAGGATTTGGAAGAACAAGATAATGAAGATAATTAATATTTTCGGAGCATCGCCCAAACCAAAAAAGAGTAAGACAATCGGGACAAATACCACTTTTGGAATCGGGTAGAGTAAGTAGATTAATGGAGTAAAAAGGGCATTCAAACGCGGGGATTGCCCAAGCACTAAACCAGCTGGAACTGCGGTGATAATTGCAAGCAACATGCTCGCGATTACCCGCCACAGGCTGACGAGAAAGTGTTCGATTAAGTCCCCTTGGATTTCGTGGATAAATGCCTTCCCTACTGTAATCGGCCCGGGGAGAATCGCTCTATGGACAAGCCAGGCGATTATTTGCCAGACCAATAGTAACACCAGGATGGTAAAGGCCAGGTTGAGTGTTGTGGTACGCGGTTTCATATAGCAGAGACCTCGTCAAGGCGAACCCGCAACTCATCGCACACCGTATGATAGCTGGGGCTTTTTCGGAAGGCTTCTCCACCCTGATGTGGGTTTAGGATAATGGTTGGTTGACGATGCACTGGACGCCCTAACAGCAGGATTTTTTTTCCTAAGACGGCTGCTTCTTCAATGCTGTGGGTGACGACGATGAGGGTTAAGTTTTGTTCTTCTTGCAATTCGAGGGTTAAGTTTTGCAATCCTTCTCGCGTGGGTGCGTCTAGTGATGAAAAAGGTTCATCCATCAACAAGAGATCGGGATGCAAGACCAGTGTGCGCGCGATCGCGGTTCGCTGGCGTTGACCACCTGAAATATGAGCGGGGTAACTGTCAGCGATTTCCGATAAGCCAAGTCTTAACAGCCAGGGATTAACATCTGTAGAGGGAATTACCTCGCGTGGGGAGTGTGTGCCGTCTGGGCCATAAAAGCCACGAATTTGCAGTCCTAGTTCGGCATTTTGGCGAACGGTCGCCCAAGGTAACAGTCCATAATCTTGGAGGATGAGCCCGCTCTTCGGACGTGGACGGGTAAGGCTCTCTCCGTCAATTCGGATATAGCCTTTCGTTGGGAAAAGCAGCCCGGCGAGTAGGTAGAGCAAGGTACTCTTCCCGCACCCGGAAGGACCGAGGATTGCCCATGCTTCGCCGCGTTCCACATACCAGGAAAAATTTTCGAAGAGGGTTTGTCCGTTAGGGTAATTGAAAGAAATAGCATCAACATCAATCATTTGGTAAGGGATATTTTATACCAAATTTTGGGAACAGAATTAACGAATATTCTGTAGGGCGGGATACCAATCACACCGTTGTTGGTTTTGGATTTGGGCATCGGGCATGGAAACCCATCTACGTTTCGGGATTATGCGAAATGAATTTCGCGTTACGGTTTGTATCCCGAAATTTATTTCGGAGGTTCTGCACAATGCGTCTGTGTGTGTTTGCATTGGCGGGGATTCAAGTCCCGCCTCAACCCATGGAAGTCCGTTCAAGCGGACTTGGTTTGAGTCGGTTTCAACCAACTTGCATGCCTTGAGCAGGGGATTTATCCCCGCCGGAATGGTGGTTGTGTCGGGTATGGAAACCAGCCCCACGTTTCGGGATTATGTGAAATGAATTTCGCGTTACGGTTTGTATCCCGAAATTTATTTCGGATGTTCCGCACAACACTTCTATGTGTGTTTGCATCGGCGGGGACTCAAGTCCCGCCTCATTTCATGGAAGTCCGCTCAAGCGGACTTGGTTTGAGTCG
>Ga0207433_10015380_pt1 | contig 10921 bp, 4 predicted proteins | sample YelNatPaOPGAMG01_FD_187559 | JGI IMG/M metagenome (GOLD analysis project Ga0207433, IMG submission 187559) | Hot spring thermophilic microbial communities from Obsidian Pool, Yellowstone National Park, USA - OP-RAMG-01 (SPAdes) (version 3) | ecosystem: Environmental > Aquatic > Thermal springs >...
AATAAATAAGCTTTAGCAATTTCATGAGGGTTAGTTTTTCTCCCTTGGATTTAGCCAAGTCTAAGAAATAATTGGCAACCGCTTTTGCATCATAGGCCATGAGTTATTCCACCTCCCTTAATTTAACTACACTTTTGCAGAAATTTCTTAGCGCCTTGAAATCCTTGAAAGTTACCTCTAATAGCCAATCCAGTAAAATCAAGGCCTTAGAGAAAAAGTGCCAAAGCATAGTTTAAAATAAAGAAAAAATTATATCTATAATTTAATTTTAACTACTAATGGAATAAGTGTCAATAAATTAATATCGTTTATTGCTCTTATTTATTAGCTACCATTAAGAGACATAACCCTAATAAGAGTTAAGCCACTTCGAGGGTTTATGGTTGCTCTGATATAGGGTTTATGGTGTCTGATATATAAGAGCAATTAATATTAATATTTATTTATCGGCTATGAGAAGAAGGAGATACTGGTTAAGCTTATTGATTTATCTAATATTGGCTTGCTTATTGTCCCAGCGAAACACCAAAGGGGTTGCCGATTAGGTTCGGCAACCCCTCTTTTGGTTTTAAAAGAAGAGCCGGCGATGGGATTCGAACCCGCGGCCTGCTGATTACGAATTATCAACTCCCTTGCTTCCAAACTCCTCAATCTAAAGTAAGGAGCTGAAATCATTAAAGATTCATTTTGCAGATCTTCCCTCATTTTTTCCTATTCTTGCCAGTTTTGGAAAGTTTTTCTCACACAGATTCTCACACCAAAATCCAATAACTCAATAAGCAGTAAAAAATTTTGGGCCATTAAAATGTATCATATGATCTGGATTGTTTGCAATCCAGACTTCAGTCTCCCAGGCAATGTCGCCTATATGCCTTTTGAATTCCCGGAAATCCGGGAAGGCACTGATGTATATTTTAATAGCTTTACAGTCTTTTAATGTTTTTTCTAACTCTACATGACGTTTAGGAGATATAGGACCGTGTGAAGTAACAGCTTCTATTAATATTAGCTGGTTCTTTCCTTCATCGTAAAGTACCACATCAGGCAGCTTATCATGTTGTGTTATTGGGATATTTAAACGATTTAAGAAATCTTCATCTACGAAAAGCAATTTTCTTGCCGTGTCCCCAACATATATCACTTCTGATGTTGAACAAAACCTGGGCAAAAGTTCTTTAATTATCTTTATCTGCAATTCATTATGCTTGCCAGGTGAAAAACTTACAGATTTACCCTCTGTAATCGCCAGAGATAACTGGTTTTTTTTCTTTCTTTTTTCGTATCGCTCAATTAATCTGCCTTTAATACTAATAAACTCATGCAAATATTTGTCCCAATCATTAGTCCCATATGCTCTGATTGCTTTCAAAGCCTCATCTGAGACTGAATAGACCGTATTAGGGCTATTGGTGGGCTTCAGAGGATCATCAAAGTTTCTTACGACAACCCCTGCCTGTTCAAACTGGTGTAAGGTTTGTCTTCTGATAGTCTCCCGGGTATTTTCAGCATATTTTTTACCATAATATTTTTCTATAAAAAGCAGGATATCATGTATTCTGATTATCCGCTGTTTTGCTTCTGACCACTCAGAACTAGGCTGCAAATCTAAAACAGCTAATAATGTAAATGCTGAACGTTCATTTTGTTGAGCCCTGGGTAAGCCCAAAGATTTTAAAATATTTATTCCCTCTTTAATTTTATCCATCTAATCAATCTCTTTATTTAATTTTTCAATAAGTTCAGAGTCTATTCCTAAGATATCTGAAACAATTTTATCTAGTTCCAGCCCTATCTGAGGCTTATTGATTTTGACTAAACTGCCTATTTTCCTGATATCCTCAATTGAAGGCATGGGCAAGTTCATGATATCTCCGGCATTAACTTGTGTATTACCATTCATCATCCGAAAGAATGCATCAATTATCGAGGTATTCAATATTCCGGCAATACCATATGCCTCTTCAATAGAGAGCATTCCATCACATTTATAAATATAATTGAGATGATTTTCGATTCCGATCTTTTCAGAATCAAATTTTGATTTCAGTAATACGCCCGCATATAATCTTCTCTTTTGTTCTTTTGAGCTAAACCGCTTTAATAATACATAGTTACTATTTGGAACTAACAGCGGTTCTGCTTTTTTCTCTAATTTTATAGCTAGTTCTCTTTTTTTCTTCTCTATTGGCCAAAGGACATCCATTCCTTGTATATTGTGCATCCATAGGAGAGGAGAGGTCTTATTTTTATCAATGAATTTCTCTGAGAGAAGTTCTTGTGCCCGGAAAGAAACCACAGGGCCTGTAGATATTTTGATTCCCAAGTCTTTTAGTGTATATTGCCATGAGTTGATAATATGCTGGACCTGTATATCAGTCTTCTTTGTAGGGATTTTAATAAAGATATCTCCATTTTTCCTATGCAGGATATCTTCATATTCAACATCCATCTCCTGAATATCATGAAATAACTTGTCCTGGCTTGTTGTAATTACAGCTTGATTTTTATCATTAGTCCGGGCGCAGGGAATTATCTTAAAAATGACGCTCTCTTGTAAAACTTCATCTTTATCAAAGACAGTGCTTCTTGATTCAAACATATGGATATTTTTTATTATGCCATGATGTAAAAGCCACTCCCTAAATTTCTTAAAGTACAATCCCGAACAAAAGCTTCTTGGTGTGATAAAAATCATCTGTCCATCAGGCTTTAACATTTCCAGGGATAATGCCATAAAGAAGGCATAGATATTAGGTTGGCCAGAGGTAAACTCATTCATTAACTTTGATTGAGGCGAATCCTTATTTAGTTTGTAGTAAGGAGGATTGGAGATTATGAAATCATAGGAAGGCAATTCATCATGCTCTTGTACAAGCGCTTTTTGTTTGAGGAAATTTACTTTATTGAGAATAAAATCTTTCTGGATAATATTATATTCAAATGTATGACCTTTTTCTTCTAATACTGATTTACACTCTTTATATACTTTCTCAAGATAAGGAATTAAGTCAGAGTCTGTTTCGTATGCATCTAATGTGAGAGAAATAGGTTTTTCGAAATCAAGGAGATAGGAACAAAAGGCTGCGCTTAACATTCCCATGCCTGCACCGGGGTCCAATAACTTGATATTTTGCTTATTAAGCGTAAACAAACCTGCCATGAAAAGAGCGACTTCTTTGGGGGTAAAGAACTGGCCCTTTGTTTTTCTTTCCTTTAGACTACTTTTATGTATATAGGCATCTGTAATTTTTTCAACGAAATTAACCAGGCGCTTATCAATCCTATTCATCCCTTGAAAACTTTTTGGAATCATAGGGAGGGTTTTCCCCTGGAAACTATCAATCTCATTCTCACCTGTGCATTTTAATAGAACGGCTTGGCTATCCATTTATTAATTGAAGGTCCTTATGCTTTTAAATTTATCTCGCGTGATGCCTTCTGGCTATTTTCTTGATTATACTACATTATTATAAGCTTTATCTATTATTACAGCAAGATTTACGGTCTCCGGCTCATCTGCCAGTTTATTCCTGATGGTATCTTTCAAAACCAGTCACCATTTTATCCAGGTTAAGAAGCACAGGCAGTTACGGAGAAGTATGTTTGTTATATAACCAGTGATAACACCTTCTTTTTATGCCGGATTGCCGGAAGGACACGCTACTCTTAACTGCTTAGCTGTAGGTGGGGCATGAAAAGCCCAAATATGCCAGAATGTTCATCCAACTGGTAGTTAAAGTCACTGAAGTATTCTCTAACTCGGTTCTAATCGGCTCTTTAGGAATACTATTAACCAATGGTGCTAGTTTTTCTAAAGGCTAAATTCAGCGATAGACAAAGGAACAAATCCGTGTTCATCGGGTTGGAGCCCGTTCCATTGGGCGAGTATGTTGAAAGCAGCCATAGCAAAAGCCAGATGAGCTTGAAAATATTCCCAAACCCGATGGGCCATCTTTTTAAAATGGGATACGGTGGTCAGCATGGAAAGCACAGTTTCGATCAGCATTCTTTCATTCCATTCCCCCCGCATACAGAGTTTCAAGTTGGGAGGATCTCCTGTCTTGGAATGGAAAGAAGTGTCTGAGAGAACAATCATTTGGTCTTTGACCTTTTTCACAAGGGATTGAAAGGTAGAATCGTGCACATTAGCGGTATCGCAACACCATCCAACGATCAATCCGAATTTATTCAACAGCATGCACAGCTTTCCTCCAACGATCCAGCGATGGTTGGAGACTCCCTTCTTGCCAATTTGCCGTGGACTTCTACCTTCTCGGATAGGATGAATAAATTCAATTCCATAGCTATCGATCACTCCCAAAAGAGTAGGGTCTGCCAAGAACAGGTTAGCCCACTGCCTATGCTTTTTGAAGAGGCGAAAAAGGCGGGTTCTCTCAGGCAATCCAGGGAAAAGATACAGCCAATTGTTGACCATCCACCTATAGAAGGCTCTGTTTCCAACTCCCTTGATAACAAACAAAATAGCTATCGTGACAATCTCACTGGGATGCATCTTCAATTGAGGGTGCTTCTTAACTGCGGCCATAGCGTCGTCCACCTTAGAAAACAGTGTGATAATGAAATCTTCATGGGACATGGGATTCTCCTTATCAATAGTTTTGAATTTCTATCCATACTATCGAAGAGAATCCCTTGTCTCTCTAAACTAGCACCATCGGTTACTAACCAATATGAGCGAATATTGTCGCTACAGCCGGGGATTTTGGAGGCGCATAGCTAAAAAGCGCTTGGCCTCCAAAATCCCCCCAAAAAGCTTCACTCCTCACTTAGGGCGAGGCAGTAGAGTCCAAGTGAGGAGGCGATCACGATTGTGGAGGGCTATTCCTCAAGTCCACCTCCTTAGGGTAAGGTAGCAGAAGGCAGAACAAGATCAGCAGCCGCAGACATTTTTATCCAGTAGCCATACCCAGGAGCGAAATAGCGCAGATTACAGACAAAGGCCGGAGCCTTGGGATCGTAGAGCTTGGCCCCTTGGCAGTCAAAGCTACTTACCCGGAGGTATTTTCCAGAAATGGATGAGAAAAGCGCTTCGATGAGCGGGCCGCTCATCGGTATAAAGTTTATTACTGGTACATCTTGCATGGGACACAGGGGCGGGCTATCCTGCTGGTAGTAACAGGAATCAGGGCAGGGGGCTCCTATCAGGTTCCATCCCTCCTCAAGGTGGATGGATGTTTTGGAAGACAGCATAGGGCCGCTCAGCAGGAGGTATCCTGGCTTATTCATCTTGATCCAGTAGCCGTATCCTGCGGCAAGATAGGTCAGATTGTTGACAAAGGCAGGTACACTTTTATCCAAAAGGTGAGCTCCGTTGCGGTCAAAGGAGGTGATCCGCTGCCAGTCCCCTGCCAGCTGCGGATTGGCCGCATCGCGGATCGGGGAGTTTTGGTTATCTGAAAGGAAGGTACAAAGATCAGCCACCTGGCGAAATTCGATCCCCGGTGGAAACCAGATCTCAGCCGGAGGCTGTTTTTGACTAAAGATGCAGACATTGACCTGAAAGCTGATCAGATTCCAGCCTGGCTGCAAGGGGATCTTTTGCTGGCTGACCGCAGTCTCCTGCGCCCCAAGATGCAGAATGGTTCCAAGATCGCTGGCTAGGAAAAGGTTTCGGGCTGAAGTGCCCCCTATTCCCCACAAAGGGCCATAGGCAGGCACAGAGCCAAGGTCAATCCACGATTGACCATCGTAGAAGAGGAGCCCGCACTGATAATAAATAGGCCCATTTTCTTGCTCGACAGCTCGATCGTAGGTAACAAAGACCTCATTGGCTGATACGCCCCAAAGATCATAGTAGCCGGCAGTCTGTGGGCAGCTCATAGCTGACCAGCCAGACCCGTCATAGTGGTAGATCTGGCTTTCACTGATGGCAAATACATTGCTGGCTGAGCTGCACCAAACCTTGAGCAAATTGTCCTGAATATTATGGCTCATAGCGCGCCAGCTCTGGCCATCATAGCGCAAGATAGTGGCTCTGCCGCCGCCGCTTTCTGACCAGTCTCCGACAGCAAATATCGTCCGAGAATCGCTTCCCCAGATTCCCCGCAGCCTTCCCGCAGAAGGTGTGCTCATTTTCGACCATCGCGAGCCATCATAATGATAGACACCCTCGCCGACTGCATAGACATTACTTGGAGAGCTGCCCCAGACCCCTTCGAGAAAATCTTTGATATTTTGAGCATCAGGCATTCTGCTCCAATGAATGCCATCGCTACTGTGGAGAATCTGAGCTTCGATTACAAGCTGGCCGCTATCATCCTCCCACCAATCACCGCCGACCGCAAATAGCTCCCCTGAGAGACTGCCCCAGATATCAGAGAGAATGCCATATTCGGGCAGATCAATCGGAGACCAGAGCTGACCATCATAGCGGGCAATGAAAACCCTGGCTTCCTCCTCAGTGGCCGGATTTGGATGCCCGCCTACTACCCAGGCCGCCTGGCTTGAGTTGGCCCAGATTTGAAAACATGTTCCTTCATACCCCTTGGCCGATTGGCTAGACCAGGAGGCCCCATCGTAGATCAAGACAATTCCCCGGCTTGGGTAATCATACAGAAAGTTTCCGCCAACTACCATAACCTGGCCATTATTAGGATCAACCCGGACCGATCTTAGATAGCCGCAAGTATTTACTTCCTTGACCCTAGTCCAGGCTTGTCCGTCGTATCGAAGTATTAGCCCCTCCTCTCCAGCCAGGTCAGCTACTCCTACAGCGATGATATCATTAGCTGATCTTCCGGCTATCTTATTCAGACAAAAGCCCTCTGGAAGATCAGATGGGGTTACATCCTGCCAAAGGCCATTTCGACAGCAGAAGATGCGCTCACCCACTGCCCAGATGTCTCCTCCCTCCGCGGCCCAGATATCGTAGAGACAGACCGAGGGAATCTCCTTCATCAGGCTCCATTGGCCATGCTGATAATGCAGGATGACCGAAGAAGGCTCCTGGGTGATACCTTTGACCCGAATGCCCACAGCAAAAAGATCATCCGGCCCCCTTCCCCAAATACTCTGAAGGTCTGGCAGGGGGTCTGACGGCTCAAGGGCCTGATTCAGGCTCATCTTGCTCCAAGCGCTTCCGCTCCAGTGAAGGATTAGTCCCTCTAGTCCGACAGCAAAAACATCGCTTGGCCCTGTGCCCCAGACATCTAGTAGGCAGCCGGAAAAAGCAGAATCCATCAGCGACCAGCCACGGCCATCAAAGTGAAGAATGATTGGGCGGCCATCACTTTGTCCGCTTGTGCCGCCGACGGCAAAGATATCGCTTGCGGAGCTTCCCCAGATGGCGGTTAATTCTCCGCTCTCCTCCTCAAGAAGATAGGAGGCTATGGTTTTCCATCTTTGGCCGTCATAGTGTCCAATAACCGCGGCGTTCAAGCCAAAGCCGACGGCAAAGATATCACTTGAAGAGCTTCCCCAGATATCATTGATCCAGTTGGCATTCATTAGCGGATATTGAATTTCCCAGCCAGAGGCCACCTCAGCTCCCTCAGCATCCCTGACGAGAAGATCGGTGGAGGGGCAAAGGGGGCAGCTTGCCTGAATGATCACTACTCCTACTGCTGCCATCATAGCCACCAGGATAAGCAAGCGATGATTGAAATTGAAAAAAATAGATCTTATTGCTCTTACCCCCATTGCTTTTACACCAATTGCTCTTACACCATCAATTGCTCTTACACCATCAAGCATTTTTCTCCTCATTCCTCAATAATGTTTCGTCCCTTCAATTGCTCCCCCGCCTTTGCCTGCGCGGGCAGGGGGCAGAAGAGGCTGCCATGCCGGATTTCCCACTCCTCCGCTTTTGCCTGCGCGGGCAAGGGTGGTCATTGGTCATTAGTCATTGGTCATTAGTCTCCCCGCTTTTGCGTGCGGGCAGGGGTGGGCGTATTGCAATACGCCCCTACTGCTGCGATTTCCCGCCTTGTGCTCCCCCGCCTTGTAGGAGGCGGGGGGAGCGGGCAGGGAAAAGTGCCAGTAATGTCGGCAATATTTTCCCTTAGCGATAGAACCACCACTTAGGTCAGGGAAAGATTATTTGCCCGTAATCCATTGCCATAGAGCTGACCATGAGGATGAGAGTGATGAAATAAAGCACATTCCTCCGCTGCTTTTTTTGCGTGATCGGGCAGTTGTGGCTACAACCTCATTCGAGGGTTTAGAATCTCCCTTATCGCTTTTGGCTGTAACCTTATAGAAGTATTTGCACCCTGGCTTCACCCCTCGGTCTGTAAAGCTGGTCTCAGCTCCAGTATGGATGATGCGGTACACTCCTGAGTCTCCATCTCGGCGCCAGATATCAAATCCGCTCTCACAGGAAGACTGATCGGTCCAGCTCAGAACCACCTGATCTTTCGCCACCGAGCTTATTTGGAGATTAGCTGGAGGCACAGGTACGGATTCGCACTCGACCACGGCCAGGCTGGTATAATCTGAGTATTCGGTAGCCCCAAGATCCATAATTGCCCGAATTTTGTAAGCATATCTTTTGTCTATCTGGCAAGTTGGATCGATATACTGAGTTACATTGGGAGCCAGCTCGGTCAGGAGGGTATAGCGAGCATCGCTCATTGGGTTATCCTCATCCACGCAGCGCCAGATCTCGAAGCCAAGCTCATGCTCTGCATGGTCCTCCCAACGGAGGTTAAGTCGTTTGGCATCGAATAGATCCTGGTTAGCCAGAAGGTTTGACGGGGCAGAGTCAGCCGCAAATAGGGCAAAGCGGCCCAGACGAGTAGCTGTAAAGACTAGGCTATTGCCAATCAGATGAACATTTTTCAAGCTGCTCTTCCATCTGCCGTCCTGGTCCTGGAAGCTGACTATCAGATCTCCCATACTGCCCGCAAAGGTGGTCGGGTCAAATTGCAGGTGGACAATTATAGGATTATCTTCTCTGATGGGGAAATCCTCTGCCGCGATCGGCTCTCCCTGCTCATCCATCAGGTTAATCTGATAGAGGGCAAATAGTGAGCTTGTGGTCGGATCAGAAAGCCGGCTTAGGCTGGCGATCAGAGAAGAGCCGGATTCAGACGTGTGGCTGCCTGAGGTGAAATCAGCCGGAAAATCGACAAAGCTCTGATCGCAAATGTCCTCATGGCCATCACCGTTCAGATCAATCCAGCCAAGGCCATCTATCTTTCCGCCCTCGGCTCGGCTGATCAGTCGGGTAGCGCTCTTCAAGCACCTGCCCTGCCCCCAGATGTTTGGCTGAATGGGGAAAGCACAAGGCAAAGTGGCGGAAAGAGCTTGCTGGCCAGCTCTGGTGCAGATTATTCGGGCCGCGACCGTGTCGATATCCTCTCCTGCATAGCCTGAGTAGATCACCTTGTAGCAGGGACGATTTTCGTGGTCGGTTGTCGGCTCAGGTGCGCTGAAGCTGCCCACATGATCTTGCGAATCAATGGACAGTGAGGAGACGGTCTGATCCGTGTAGATAAAGATCTCTAGCTGCTTGCTGCCGCTTTGGGCATCTTGAGTCTCCCGTGAGGATATGGTGAGCTTAGGCTGCCAGGCAGATGGATTCATGGTTATATTTACCCCCTGGTTTGAGCCAGAGACAATCTCATAGCCTGCCCCTTGGTTGATATCCACTACGGGGAGATAGCCGTCCGCTCCTACCACAAGCTGGTAGTTTCCCTCTCTGGCCAGATAAAGCGTATATTTTCCCTCACTATCTGTGATTGTCTGCTGTAGATATGGGGATGAGCCTCCATCCATGCTCATAGCCACTACCTTTGCTCCGGCAATCGGTCCTTTGCCTGAGGCTCCGCTAACAAGCCCCTGAATCGTGCCGACAGCCTTTTTCAGAACAAGGTCTTGCTTGGTATCCTTGCCCATGACTACCCTGATTTGCTGAATGAGAGCACTTTCATAGCCACTGGCCGAAACCGCAAGAGCATATAGGCCGGGCCGCAGCTGAGATATGGCATAATTTCCGCCTGCTCCTGACCAGTAGTTTTGATTTTCTCCCAAAATTCTAATTTGGGCGCCGGAAATTGGCGCTTTGGTATCTGCATCCAAAACCCTCCCCTGGATGGAATTTAGGGTATAGACATCAACCCACAGGCTTTTTTCATCCTCGCAGTCACTGTTGCTGGCAATCAGGCGGATTTTATAGGAGCCAGGGCGATTGTAGATGTGTGAGCCATCAGGGTCGCGGCTCAGCTCGCCATCTCCGAAATCCCAAAGCAGAGAGGTAGCGCCGGCGGATTTATTCTGGAAATTGACCACCAGAGGAGCAGGTCCAGACAGGGAGCTGGTGGAAAAGTCTGCCTCAAGGTGTCCCTTGACTTCGATGGTAAGCGGCTCGGCCATGCCACACTCGTTGCTTAGGTTGACTACATAATTTCCCTCCTTGGTGAAGGTGTGAGTGGGATTGTGCCCTGTGGTCTGATTTCCATCACCAAAGGCCCAATGCCAAGTGGTTGAACTGTCAGTAGCTGGGGCGTTGTCGTAGAAATGCACGGTCAGGGGGGCACAGCCGCTGGTTATATCAGCACTAATGAGCGGCTTTTCATGAACCTCGACCGATTTTACCAGACTGTAGGATTTGCCTAAAGAGCCGGATGCGGTAAGGGTAACATGATAAGTTCCAGGAGAGGGGAAAATGTGGCTGGGATTGCTCCCTGTGCCTGGTGTGCCATCGCCAAAGTCCCACTGCCAGTCGCTGATGGACACACCGGTGGGGGTGGCAGTGACGAATTTGACCTCCTGGCCAGAGCAGATCGGGCTCTCCGGCGTGAAGATCGGATCGGCATTTTCACCTGCATTGACGATGATAATATAGCGGACCGCGGTGTGGCTTCCACAATGATTGCTGACTTTCAGACTCACCCGGTATTCACCCGGCTGTTTGAACCGATAGGTCGGGTTTTGCTGGGTGCTGGTCCCATGATCGGCA
>Ga0207433_10015385_pt1 | contig 10917 bp, 12 predicted proteins | sample YelNatPaOPGAMG01_FD_187559 | JGI IMG/M metagenome (GOLD analysis project Ga0207433, IMG submission 187559) | Hot spring thermophilic microbial communities from Obsidian Pool, Yellowstone National Park, USA - OP-RAMG-01 (SPAdes) (version 3) | ecosystem: Environmental > Aquatic > Thermal springs...
CTTCTGCCTCTTTATGTCGGGATAGATTCTGAATCTATATGCCCTTATGGAATACATATTTGTATACCTCTGTTCATCTTTATATACTTTTCTACGGTTCGCTTTCATCCCACATCTGAAGAGTGTGGGTTTTCCCACTCACGTTTTATAAGCCGAACAGTGAAGTTACGACAAATGGGAATATTCCGAACGCGAATATTGCTGATAAGGCTATTGCGTAGGTAAATGCCATCTGCCTTGGAAGCTTTGCTATACTGTCTGATGACTCCTTTGTCGAAAGGAAGGACTTATTTATTGCATAATACATATAGAAGCCTAGAAGCATTATGCTAAAGATAGGTATTGCCCCATAAAGCCCATACGTATCTATTGCCCCGATGAATATTAATACATCGGCTATAAACCCTGCTGTCAGAGGCACACCAGTAGAAGCAAATGTACCTACAAGAAATGAATATGCGGAACCTACAGAATCTTTAACTATGCCCTTAAGCACAGCTATGTTCCTGCTGCCGTATGATATCTCTATTCCACCTATAACTGCAAACATCAGTGCCATCACGAGCCCATGTGCAAGCATTAGGTAAACCGCTCCAGCAGTGCCAAACGCATTTAACGAAGAGATACCAACAAGTATTATGCCTGATTCCAACATGCTTGAATACGCTATTATCTTTTTCAGGTCCTTATACCTCATAACAACAAAAGCGGAGTAAAACGCAGATACAGCACCCAGCACAAACGCATATTTAGCAAAACCGTAGGAGAATGCCATCATCGAAAAGAGCAGAAGCATACCATATGCGCCAAATTTTGAAAGGACACCGGATATAAGCATTGAGCCTTGTGTTGGTGCATCAGAATAGGCATCTGCTATCCATGAATGGAATGGAAATATTGGCATCTTTACCATAAAAGCGATGAACAAAAGTATGAATATAGTCCCACGCAGGGCAAGCGGTATCATGTAGCTATGTGAAGCGATATAACGTATATCGAAGGAATGAACCGGAGTATAAAAGTATATCAGCATTATCCCAAACAGTAACACTGCGCTAGCAAATATTGAATATATAAGGAAGGTATTTGCGGCATGCTTGTTCTCGCCTTTGCCAAAAGAGCTTATTAGGAAATATGACGCTAAAACCCCAATATCCCAGAATATGTAAAATATGAAAAGGTTTGCAGATAAGAAAAGCCCCATGGCGGAAAATTCGAAGAGTATTATGAGAGGATAGATATTCTTGTTGTTTTCAAACTTGCTTGATACTGCAACAGTTGCCGCGAATGAAACTATTGAAGCGAGCAGAACTAGTATTATGCTGAACTGCGTAGCTGAAAACGAAAGGTATATACCGAATTGGCTTATGTATGCTATGGATTCAGTACTGCCCAAAAAGCCCTTGGTAGAGAGAGCAAGAAAAATGGAATACAGCGCAAGAAGAAGAATTATCCCTGCAGAAGTTATTGCTATGCCTTTTGAACGGCTGTAGCTTCTAGATAATGCAGATGCTACTCCTGCAATTCCCAGGATTGCGAGCATTATAAAAAATATTAGGAACACTATCACACCAGCAACAACAATATTATCAGTATTATGCCTGCTACAAACGCTATAAGGTAATTGTTAGAATCCCCTGTAACTATTTTTCTTAGTTGGGATGAGATTGAAACTAGCCCTTCACCCCCAGAAGCGAAGAATCCATAAATCAGCTCATCTATCACATTTATTCCTTCTGCAAAATATATTATGGCTTTAGACATGTACATGTAAGCCGCGTTAACTATCGGACTATTGAACAGTATATAATAGGCTTTTGTCTTTATCTCCCCAGTCGGTTTTGCTCTCACAAACAACATGTATGAGGCTATTATGCCTAGAGCTACAGCCACAGTTTCTATTGCTGAATCTATAACGCTTATTGATAGAATTGACCTATAAGCCTGTGACGACAGGAAGCCTCCGATGTTGAAAAAAGCTATTGCTGCAAGGATTACAAGCACTGAGGTTATTACACCTGCATAGATCATGCTTTTCGGTATCTTAGAGTAATCTACGTTGCTTGATTTGGATGGCTTTCTTGAATGTATGAAAAGCCAGCGAAATATGTAGGCGCTTGTAGCAAAATCTATAGCCACCAATATTATGTAAGCGTATATGTTGGATGTAGCTGCTGTATCTATTGCAGCTTTACCGAAAAAGCCACTTAATGGAAATATACCAGCTATCGACAATACCCCTATAAGCATTGGCACGTATAAAAGTTTTCTCTTCGCAGAGCCGTAGATTTTGTATATATCCTCTTCCTCGTTATTTGCGCGCATTATGGAACCTGCAGACATGAAGAGAAGCGCCTTGTAGAAAGCCTGTACTATGAAGAATAGAACTGCAGCCACTATTGCGTGAAGCCCTATTGCTACAAACATTAGGCCTAGGTCTTCTATGGTTGAATATGCGAGTATTTTCTTTATATGGTGGGATGATATTGCGTTTGATGCGCCGAGTATTACAGATATTAGGCCTATTACCAATATCAGTTCAGAAAGACCAGCTTTCATAAAAAGAGGGAACAGCACAAGCACCAAGAACACGCCCGCCTTTACCATTGTTGACGAATGGAGAAAAGCAGATACAGGTGTTGGGCCCTCCATAGCGTCGGAAAGCCATTCGTGAAACGGGAACTGTGCAGATTTAGTGAAGCACGCAACCAATACAAGAAGCATTGCTATTGGCAAATACGCTGAAACCGGAGAAGCAAGTATATTTGAAAAACTGAATGTATGGTAAGAAGACCATATTATAAGCATTGCTGCGAGCATAGCGAAATCCCCGATTATTATCGTGGATATTGACTTTCTCGCTGCGTATGGGGCCTTATCTTTTTTATACCAAAAGCCAATCAGCAGATAGCTTGTTATTCCGAGAAGCTCCCATGCGATGAACATAGTTATGAAGTTTCCTGAAATTGCAAAAAGCAGCATAGAAGCTGCGAAAAGGCCAATCTCAAAGAAAAATCTTGGCCTCTCACCTTTGTATTCCATATAACCCATGGAGTAAAACATTATGAGCGGTGTTATTATTCCTATAAGAAGAGAAAGCACTACATTTAACGGAAGCAGCTGCGTTGTTATGTGTATTGTATATCCCGATATGCTAAACCAGTTGAGTTGCTGCACTTTCCCGAAGGAGCTTATTGATGCATATAGTATCATCAACGAGGTAATAATACTTCCGGTTAAAACCAGTGGACCTGTATATTTTTCCCTACCGTATGTAAGCAATGCTAGGAAAGATGCTGCAAGAAGCGGTACTATTACCAGTAGTGTCAGCATTTCATTCCCTCAATTTAGAGAGCCCTTTTATATCAAGGCTCGACTTGGTTGATAAAAGATACTTGTAGAAAACTATTACCATTATAGCCTCAGCGGCAGCAATAGCCCATATGGTGAATAGCAGAGGCACAATGCCCCCATTGACATTGAAATTGAAAAATATTACAGCAAGAAGTGTTGCGGACAAAAGCATAACCTCGGTAGAAAGCAGCATTATGATTATATTGCGGCTGGACACTATGCCGGCTACCCCTAGCGCAAATACTGCGAAACTGATAATTATGAATACCTGCTCTATCATTTTGACCTTCCCAGCGATTTAAACAAGATTATCGAGCCTAGAGCAACGCCAAATAGCATAGCGGTTATTAGGTAGAAAAGCCCAATATATCCTGTTATGCCGCTTTTTACCTGTAATGGCGTGAAGGCGTTAGTTCCGGTGCTTGATATATTTGCCGTTAGCAGAGGGTAGGATATTGCTGCAAGCAGTATTACAAAAACTGCTATGAATGCAAATTTGTTTGTATGTGGAAACTTTGAAAATCCTGACGAGGCAACCCCCACAAGAGCATATGTGGAAATTCCGCCTACGAATATGAATAGCTGTATTATTGCAAGGAATGGCTGTTTCATTATCAGGAACAACGCAGAATTAACTACGAATGCAAGCGTTAGGCTTATTACAGAATGCAATAAGCTTCTGGAGATGAATATAAAGGCTATTGCTGCGAATTCAAATATCGCAGTTATAGCAAGTATGTATATTGTTATATTGTACAACCTAAGACCTCATTGCAGATCCTCTGGCCTGCGGACGTATTCCCTTCTATCATATGCTTCGTATTCATAATCTTTAGTTAGTATAAGACATTGCGGTGGGCATACCTCTTCGCATAGTGCGCAGAATAGGCAGCGCTCCAGGTTTATCTGCGGCATCTTTTTTGTACCCTTATCTGTCTCTGTATCTACCATGTCTATTGTCTGATTAGGGCATATCCTCGCACATGCAGCACAGCTTATGCATGTTTTCATGTCAAGCTTGTGTATGCCCCTGTAGTTGTCCGCAAGGTTCTCCCTTTTCTCAGGATATTCGAGCGTCGAGGGCTTTTTGATAAGCTGCTTACCGACTTCATAGATGCCTTTTATAACAGTCATCAGAACCACACAAATATAATATACGAAGCGAAAATGTTTATTACTGCCAGTGGCAGAAGGTAGAGCCAACCCACTTTCAAAAGCCTCCTAAGAGTCATCCTTACAGTAGTGGCCCTTATCACTATGATAAATACTGTGAGTATTATTACTTTTATCATTGTCCATGCGAATGGAGGCAGTATGGGTCCGTTCCATCCACCTAAGAACAGTATTGTAATAAGCAGTGTGCCAACAAACATCCTAGTGTAATCAAGGAATAGGGCTAAGCCGTAATAGGGTGCACTAACATCCGTAAGCCAGCCTGCTATAAGCTCGTTGTCTGCTTCCCTTATGTCGAAAGGCGGCCTTTCCAGCTCTGCAAGCATTATTATGAAAAATAGTACGAAGCCTATAGGAAGCAAAAGGGCATACCATATGTGCGACTGGGATGACACTATGCTCATGAACGAAAATCCATGTGCGGCTATAGCTACAGAAGCTATTATCAGTATAAGAGGAAGCTCGTAGCTTACAAGCATTACAACAGACCTCTGTGCGCTTATTGAGCCGAATTTATTGCCGCTTGTCCATCCAGCAAGGAATATCAATATAGGTATAAATGAGAGTATCAGAAATACTGCTATTAGCGCCACAGATGTGTTTATTCCAACAAAAGTGCTCGTTATTGGTATGAAGGCGAAGGCAAAAACGAAAAGCGCGTATACCACCGGCAGTATCATGGTGAAGAGAGGCATGTCTGCATTTTTAGGCACTATATTCTCTTTGGTGAGGAGCTTGAGTACGTCTGCCATGTTTTGCAGTATCCCGAAAGGCCCAGTATACGTAGGCCCGTGGCGCGACTGCATACGACCCATTATCTTCCTTTCGCCCCAGCCGAACAAATAAACGAAGAGCACTATCAGTATTGCGAGTATTACAGCAAATATTGCGAAAGCTATTATAAATGAGAGGACATTAGCAAAAAGTTGTGGCATGTATTTCAATAGATAGCCATATATCTGGGAGTACAAGCTGCTTATAAACCCAGAGCTAACGCCTATCAAGAAAACACCGAACTGATTACTTATAAACAACAAATTTTTATTAAGCTATTTGATTTACTGATATTACTTTGTATTCTTTTTGCGCGATAACTCTTGCTTTGTTCCAATAAGTTATAAATATCAGAACTTGAACAAAATAATGAATATATGGTCTAGCGGTGCTTTTTTGGACGACAAAACAGCAGAAATACTGAGGAACGGAAGTGTAAGGATAGAAGTCAAGCGATCAGGGATGCTGCAGAAGATGCTGTTTACTGTGAAGAAGATAAAGATAGGAGAGCATGAATTCGTAGAACTATACCTGCCAAGGCATCTTGAGCTGAATGAGCTACAGCGTGTTGCAGATGAAACCGGCCTCCCGGTGGAAGCAGAAAACAGCAGAGCTTTCCCGAAGGGAAAGGGTGCTGTAGACTTTATGTAGCTATGAGCTTGTATTCAGTTGACATAGAAGTTTGCGTAATCTAGTGTGCCATCCGCATAATGGCTCCTGCCTGCTAATTCATAGCTCATGTTGAGGAAATAAGTGGATATTGTGCTTGATACTGGAAATGCTGGCTCAAGGCAACTGAAAGACTCGTTAATGCTATTCCCTGGTGCTATAGTAGTGTTTATTTCTGTGGATGTGTTGAACGGTTGATATGCACTGCAGCCAAAGCGCTCCAGTTTTATCGGAGTGCTGTAGTCATTCTTTATGCTTATTGTGTAGTTTCCTGATTTGAAGCTAATGTACTTGCACCCTATAGAGGTATTCGAGAATGTGCATGAGCTGTTGCTTAATGGCCTCCATGCTGCATATTGATTTGTTAGGTTAAGCTTGCTAAAAAGCATTGCCGAATTGAAAAGCGCGTCATTGCTATAATTTTGAGGCACAAACGAGTATAGTTGTAGTGTGTAATTCTTTGAAACGGCTGTTGATTTTGAAAGCGAATAGTTCTGCAGTTCTACCACAGGCGCTTTATACGGCTCAATGCACATATTGAGGCCGGTGCTGGTATTAACGTATATAAAACCCGGGCACACCTTGTCGAAAGTCGATATGTTTATCTGTGGATGAAATCCGAAAATGCTGCCGAAGTTGCCTGCTTTGCTATTTTCTGAAATAGTGTATATCGAATAGTTATTGCCCTTCAGGCTTATCGCAAATCCCTCTTCCGTGGAGTTTGAATAAGTGAAATTGTTCGCTTTTGAATCTTCACTTTTATGCGATGCTGTGACATTCGATAATAGCGCGTATTCGGTGTCATTGTATTTGCTAGAAAGCATGCTCTCGCAATTGCCGCCTTCTGTAGCGTTATAATACACGAATATTTTGGTCCAGCCCTTGCTAGAATAGCTGCAGAAGCTTGTAGTGTAATTCAGCTTTGCAAAAAGCGCTGAAGAATTACCTACTGTAAATTGGTGTTCCGGGAAGGAATATGTTGAGAGTATTGACCTTATTGCTGAATTCCCTAGCGTGCCCTCAAGCCAGATGCCATAAGCTATAGAGTCGTTTGCGTACTTGGAATAAACGCCGTTGCCAACATTCAAAAGAGGCGACAGATCATGCATTATTGTGAGTGAAAGCCCAAGGTCAGGACCAAGAAACGGCTTGAATGAGCTTATGTTGTATGATGCTGCAAGAAGTGCAGAAAACTCCATCCCACGCGGAAACAGCGTAAAAGTATAAGTCTCATTAGTATTTTTTGAAGGTATGTATTGGTATAGGTTAGGCTGCTGTGGGTTGCTGACGTTTATCGCAACAAGTGCAGAAGTCGTTGAGGAATTTGCTATATCAAGTATGTGGCTTGGGTCTGCAACTACGGTAAAATTATAAGTTCCATTATGCGAGTATGTGTAGTTTTCGCTTATGTGTGCGCTTTCGTGTGGCGGTATTGAGACATTGTAATAATTTATACCCTGGTCATCAAGATAAAAGCCGACCTGCATTCCGCGCACGTACGATGAGCCAGTATTGCTTATAGTTATATTGAATTTAGTATTGTTGAATATGTAAGTCGCATGCGGATTATAGTTTATAGGGGTCATAGAAACATCGATATGGTAAGGACCGTTAGGCTGTACAGTTGCTACTATAGCTATGAAAACCGCAACAGCCACTATTATGGCGATTGCACCGTATAACAATACATTCTTATTTGATGACATCAAACCACTTTAATATAGTTCAGCGTTTCTTTATTTCCCTTATTATGGATGTTATCTTTTCCCTTATTGGGGATATTTCGGATTCAAAATAGCCGCGTATCCATGCTTCTTCATCATATTTTTCCGAGTCTTCAGGGAAAAGCATGAAATACCTGCCTTTAGAGTGCTCCATTATGTTTGCAGACTTTAACTGCAAAAGGTGGTACCTTAATGTTTTCTCGTTTATGGGCTGCCAGGATTTTGATATGTACTCAGCCAGTTCGCTAACATTAGGATCGTGCCTTTTCTGAAATTGAAAGTAAAGCATAGCATCAAGCACGTATATGGCACTTAGCCTCGTCTCACCAGGGTTTATTATTCCCAAAGAGAGCGCAAGCCATCTTACCATTGAGCGCCTTGTCTCCGTAACCTCCTTTGTTATGAGCAGGTTCCTGAGCTTTATCTCAGCTTGTATAAGCTTTGCTTCGTTTATTGCTGGCATATGCTATATACCCCTATCACAGCTTGGTTGTTATTTTATCTTGTTAAAGTTATAAAATACTTAAGCTCTATAATTGTTATTGTATTATACGGTGTTTTTATGGCGACCCTAGAGATGAAAACAAGCTTTGAACCAGATTCCTTAAGAGCCTTTATGAAGAACGAGTTCAAAATGAGACTGACTTTTAAGAATATTGACAAGGAACACACTTATTGGTGCGAATCTGACGTAATAGCGAAGGCACCTCTTTCGCTGGCTCACGACATGCCACTCGAAACCGGGAGGATAAGGATAGGCATACTAAAGCCTGAGTCCGAGATAAGCAAGGTTGTTAATCTTTACACGCTGCCTAACAATTTTCCCGACGATTACAAGATAAAATTTACGGTCTACCTCTATGATGATGATGGGGCAATACACGAAAGAGTAGAAGAAACAAGCAGTATAGAGTGCAAAGGCAGTTATCCAGGGACTAAGGAAGGGGCTTCGGCTGCAGCCAACATAAAGCCCTGATTACCTTACGTAAAAAGAATCATATGCATCTATGTCCTCAGAGCTTTCTATTTCTATTTTATGTACCTGGGGGCCATGCTCAGTATCTACATTTATCGCCTTGAGAAACTCTTTTAGGCTTTCGCCTTCTCCCATTGCGAATACTTCTACGCTGCCGTCAGGCATATTTTTGGCATAGCCCTTTATGCCCATCCTTAATGCTATACCTCTCACTAGTGCCCTGTAGCCCACGCCCTGCACCATACCATGCACCGAGATTTTTATTGCACTCATGAACTCAGTATAATTTGCGAAGAATATTTAAAATATCAGCGTTAAATCGTATTATGCTAAGAGAGCGCAGGGCGCAGAGTGCTATAGAGTTTATAACGACCTACAGTACGGTGCTCTTGATAATAACGGTTGCGATAGCTGTGCTGTTTCTATTTATATCGTTGCCTAAATCGATACTCCCTACAGAATGCAACTTTTATAATACATTCGGATGCTACGATGCTGTGTACGGGCTTAATTACACAAGCAGCAACGTACCTACAGGAACTGCGCTGCTTGTTGTCGCAAACTTCGAACAGCCTGGAATAATAAACACCAGCAGCTTCAGCGCATTCATAAATAGCGTTGAAAGCACATCGGGCTATTGCGTGCCTAAGGTCGCTTTACAGGGACAAAAGGTATATTGCATAGCGTTTTTTAAAGGGCAAACACTCACGCCAGGGCATCTGTACTCAGGGACTTTTAGCATACATGGAAATTATTGTGCTGTGGCTCCAAGCAAAATATCTACTGCTTACTGCCCCCCTCCAAACGCCACAAGCAGCTATAGCTACGGAGGGGTTGTCAGAACGCAGGGTATAGATAAAGTTATAGGGGGCATATATGCAGTGCCCATAAACATTACATTCAATAGCTTCAATTTCTTTGATTGGCTGTTTGTAAACTTCATAGAGCCTGGTTATCAGGTGCCCATAAGCTTTAACCCTAAAAACACCTCTTATTCGCTCCACGAATCTCCAGACCTTGGCAATGTAAGGTTTTATTATCAAAACCAGGAGCTTTATGATTGGTGCCAGAACTGCAATGACAGTATGACTGGAAATGTAATTTTCTGGGTTAAAATGCCGCAGGGAACTTTTCCACTTGGATGCTTCTTCGGCTCTTGCCAAAGCACCATACATATGCTTATGTACTTTACCCCAATAAGCACCACGTTTACAGGTGTGCACTCTGGACTCGCACCTGAGCTCACAACACCTTATGGTTTATATGATAACGGCCAGGCTGTCTTCAATTATTATACTAATTTTGAGGGCACCAGCTTGCCGTATTCCTGGGTGGATATGCTAGGCAAAAACTACAGCATAAACAACGGTCTTTATTTCACAGGAGGAGGAGTTGCACTCGTAGAAAAGCTGAACGATTATCCTATAGATGCATATAACATAACCACAGCAAGTATAACAATGACTACCCCGGGAGAAGGTGGTTTGATTTTCGGAGTGAACGGAAGCGCATATATAAGTAGGGGGCCGTTCAGCGGCCACTACTGCAATGGCCCTTACAATAATACCTGGATACAGGTTGGATTGACTGCTAATGACCTTTGTTATGGCGAAACTTTCAGTGTGACCAGCGGCGATTCACTTGCAGTAGATGCAGGAAGCCCTACAACAGTAGATACATCTGTGCCTGCATCCGGCACTTATACAATAGGTCTGGCAAACGGATTTTACAACGCTTATTATTTCTATAATAACACGCTGCAGGTAAAGGAAAGCCTGCCATTTGTGCTATTTGGTTATTTTGGGATTGAAAGCGACAATTCAAACTTCAAGGTTAACTGGGTAAGGTCCACAAGCATGCTAAGTGGAGGAGAGCAGCCAACCGTAACTTTTGGCCCAATAATAAAAGAAACAGGCACATGATTTGTAGTTTTTATTAGCATCATAGTTTAGGCATTTGAGATAAGCCCTTATTCGATTCTCGATGCTATTTCTTTTGCAGCTATTTCTACAGGGTTTATTATATGCTCTATGCCTATGCCTTTGAGATGCTTTTCCATGTCTGGATTATCTGCAACAACCGATATTGGCTTGTTTGAGGCTATGTTCTTTGCTATTATAGCAGCATAGAGGGACCTTGCGCTGTCGCTTGTGTCTATCACTATGTATTTAGCCTTGTTAAGCTCGAACTGCTCCATGTCATCAGCTAGCGTCTCGTCTGCTATGTATGCCTTGTAGCTTAGCGACT
>Ga0207433_10015389_pt1 | contig 10915 bp, 9 predicted proteins | sample YelNatPaOPGAMG01_FD_187559 | JGI IMG/M metagenome (GOLD analysis project Ga0207433, IMG submission 187559) | Hot spring thermophilic microbial communities from Obsidian Pool, Yellowstone National Park, USA - OP-RAMG-01 (SPAdes) (version 3) | ecosystem: Environmental > Aquatic > Thermal springs >...
TCGTCTCCCTCGCCCCCGACCAACTCGACAACCTCTGCTCGCTGGCCGGCGATGTGCCCCTCACCGTGCTCGGCGAGGTGACGGGCGAACGGTTGCGCCCACGAGTCGTTGCCTTCCCGCCTCGCGTGACCGACTGGACGTAGCGCAACCCTTCGAGTACCGTTCAGTAGTGAAGGATTCTCAGTTCTCATCCACGATGGTACGGCGGAGCTGCTCCGAGTCGTTCCAGCGTCCCCGAGCACGCTCGAGGGAGCTCGTGTTGTCTGCTGTGCTATGACGAAGCCATGACGAGTCGTTCCCCGCATCCTTCCCGCATCCCTCCTGCGCGGCATGACTGACAGCCCCCAAGATAGCTGCGGCGTCTTTGGCATCTACGCGCCGGGACACGACGTCGCGCGCCTGACCTTCTTCGGCCTCTTCGCCCTGCAGCATCGAGGTCAGGAGAGCGCCGGCATCGCCGTCGCGGACGAGGGCCAGATCACGGTGATCAAGGAGATGGGCCTCGTCTCGCAGGTGTTCGACGAGCGTACGCTCGCGAGCCTCACCGGTCAGGCCGCCATTGGCCACGTGCGTTACTCGACCACCGGAGCGACGCACTGGCAGAACTCGCAACCCCTCGTGCGGCAGCGAAACGGCGGCACCATCGCCCTGGGACACAACGGCAACCTCGTGAACACGACCGAACTGCGCGATGAGTTACGCGCCCAAGGCGTGCGCTTCTCGGGCTCAACCGACACTGAGGTCATCACCGCGCTCATCGCCCACGAGGCTGAGGGCGACCTCGACGCCGCCGTACGAACGGCCGTCGGCAAGATCCGCGGCGCCTTCTCGGCTACGATCCTGGCGCCGCACGCTCTCTACGGCTTTCGCGACCCGTACGGAGTGCGCCCGTTGGCCCTCGGTGACCTCGACGGCAACCCAGTCATCGCCAGCGAGACGTGCGCCTTCGACATTATCGGCGCCCGCTTCGTCCGTGAGATCGAACCTGGCGAGATCGTCATCGTCGACGAACACGGCTTGCGCAGCGAGCGCGTCGAACTACCCGAGGCGCGCCCCGCGATGTGCATCTTCGAGTTCATCTACTTCGCGCGCCCCGACTCGCAGCTCTATGGCCGGACGTTGGCCGACTGCCGCTACGAGATGGGCCGCCACCTTGCGCGCGAGGCTCCTGTGGCGGCCGACTTCGTCATTCCCGTACCCGACACCGGAGTCTCGGCGGCGATCGGCTACTCTCGCGAGAGCGGCATCCCGTACGCCGAGGGCTTGCTCAAGAACCGCTACGTCTACCGCACCTTCATCCAGCCCGACGACCGCCTGCGCCAGCTCGGCATCCGCATGAAGCTCAACCCCATCCGCGCCGTCATCGAGGGCAAACGCGTGGTCGTCGTCGACGACTCCATCGTGCGCGGCAACACGACGAGTAAGCTGGTCGAGATGCTCTTCCAGGCGGGTGCCAAAGAGGTCCACCTGCGCATCAGCTCGCCGCCGATCGTCTGCCCGTGCTTCTACGGCATCGATATGGCCACCAGGGCCGAACTGATCGCCACGCATACCGACGTCGAGGGTGTGCGCCGCCACGTCGGCGCCACCTCGCTGCACTACCTGACGCTGGCAGGCCTTCAAGAGAGCACGGGCCTGCCAGCCGAGAAGTTCTGCCGCGCTTGCTTTACCTGCGACTACCCCATCCCGGTGCCCGAAGAGCTAGCCATGAGCAAGCTGCGCTTTGAGCGCTCGCAGCCGTAAGAACGTCTGCTGGCCATCAGCTAGGCACGTCGACGGGCCAGCGGCGGTGCTCGGCTGCGCCACGCACGCCTAGGATCGCTGCCGATCCGGCAGGGGGGCACGCTTCAGTTCCCGCACTTGGGGGTAGCATTGCGTTGGTGCCTGGTCTTCGTCCGGAGGCCTTGCTCTTTCTGTAAGTCACCCGGCAGGATATCGGGTCCTTGCTGGTTCAGAGGCGTTCTCACCCCTGCGCCGCGCGTAGCGCCAGGAAGAACTTGAGAAGGAGGACGGAAGATGAGCAGTCCGCACGTGTCCCGTAGACGGGCCGGTTGGGCAACGGCGATCGCCGTCGCTACGGCACTAGCGCTCGCGTTGGTTGTCGTCGGTTGCGGGAGCTCGAGCACTAAGTCGTCGGCCAGCCCAGGCGCCGGAGGCACACCGATCAAGATCGGCTTCTTCGCTCCCGAATCGGGGTACGCCGCTGCCGATGGCGCAAGTGCCTACGATGCCGCCAAGCTGGCCATCAAAGACATCAACGCTTCAGGCGGCATCAACGGTCGTCAGCTCCAGCTCGTCAACTACGACGACGCGAGCGATCCCACACAAGCTGTGAGCATCGCCACCCGACTCGTCACGCAAGACAAAGTCAGCGCCGTGGTGAGCGGTTCCTACAGCGATCAGACGCTCGCGGCCGCACCGATCTTCCAGCGCGCGCACATCCCCATGCTGGCTGCCTACGCCGTGAACCCCGGCATTCCCGCCACCGGCGACTACATCTTCCAACAAGACTTCAACGGCACCGTCGAAGGTCGCGCCGGCGCCGTCGCCCTGGTCAACATGCTCGGCGCCAAGAAGGTCGCGATCGTCGCCATCAAGAACGACTTTGGCACCTCGCTGGTGCAGGGCTTTACCCAGGCAGCGCAGGCGCTCGGGGCCAAGATCGTGGCAACGGACTACAACCAGTTCGGCGAGAAGGACTTCACGCCGATCCTCTCGCGCGATAAGTCGAAGGGCGCCGATGGTTTCTACATGGCCGAGTACTACACCGAAGGCCAGCAGTTCGTGAACGACTGGAACACCCTGGGCTTCAAGTATCCGCTCGTGGGTACCGAGGGTATCGATTCCACGACGCAGTTCTTCCAGCCGATGGGCAAGAAGGCCGACGGCATCGTGTTCACGACGCCTTTCAACCGCGACAGCACCGACCCGATCGTGAAGAACTTCATCAAGAGCTTCACAACGACCTACGGTTACGCGCCTGACATGGTCGGCGCCACAACCTACGACTCGTTCCTCGTGCTCGCCCACGCGATGAAGACGACGGGCACCTCACCGAGCCAGATCCGCGACGGCATCGCCGCAACGACGAACTTCGTTGGCGTGACCGGCACGATCCAGAAGTACATCAACGGCCAGGTCGTCAAAGCCGTTGACTTGCAGATCATTAAGAACGGCGTGCCGCATCAGTACGCCACCCTCAGTGAGCCGCAACTGATCACACCGTAACCCGTTAGGAGGAAACGAGGGACAACCCGAGGGACCCGGGACACAGTCGAACATGCTGATCTCAAGCCTCATCGGTGGCGTCGTCATGGGATCGCTGTACGCCTTGATCGCCCTGGGTCCCTCCCTCCTCTACGGGATCCTGCGCATCCTCGATATCGCTAACGTCGCTGGGCTTACTCTGGGGGCCTACACCGGCCTGAAGGTGTTCGATGCCACCCACTCGCTGGCGGCCAGCCTCGCGGCTGGCATCGTCGCGGCAGCGGCCTTCGGCTTCATCCTGCAGCGCTTCCTCTATCGCCCGATCTTGAACCGCGGCCCGCTGATCCCATTGATCGCCAGCATCGGCACGTTCATGGCGATGGAAGAGGTTTTCCGGCTGGCCTTTGGCCCCTATCCCTACGACTTTCCCGCACCGGTTCCCCTGCCCACAGTGCATATTGCCGGCACAGTCGTCACGGGAGTGGAACTCCTCATCCTGATCGTTGGCCTCATCGTGCTCGTAGCGACTTGGTACACGCTGCGTCGCACGCGTCTGGGGCTCCTTTGGCGCGCCACTGCCCAAGATCGCGAGACGGCCTCGGCGATGGGAGTGAATACCGGCTTGATCATCGCCACGATCTTTCTCATCGGTTATGGGCTGGCTGCTATCTCGGGCATCCTCTTGGGCGTGAATTACAACACCGTCTACCCGACCATGGGCGACATTCCGGCCTACAAGATGCTCGCCATCATCGTCCTCGGCGGTCTTGGCAACCCCCTTGGCACGATCGTGGCCGCCATGCTCATCGGCCTAGTCGAGACGTTCGTAGCCGCCTACCTCGGCTTTGTCTTGCCGCGCGACGCGATCGCCTTCATCGTCCTGATCATCATCTTGCTCGTGCGCCCGCAAGGCTTGCTGCCCGGCGAGAGTGTCCGGTCATGAGCTACCTCGTCGTCGTTGCCGTCACGATCGCGATCTACGCCGTACTGACGGTCAGTCTCAATATGGTGGTCGGCTACGTCGGTCAGCCGAACCTGGCCCAGAGCGCCTTCTTCGGTATCGGGGCATACTTCGCCGCCGTTTTCTCGACGCGCTACCACACGTCGTTTTGGTGGACCATCCCCCTCGCTTTCGTGACCGCCGGCGCGGCCGGCCTGGCTCTCGGCGCCATTAGCCTGCGCCTGCGCGAGGACTTCCTCGCGATCACGACCATCGGCCTGAACTTTGTCATCGTCGCCATCTTCCAGTACGTGCCCTTCTTCGGCGGCGCCGTGGGCATCTACGCGATCCCGCTGCCCAGCATCGGCAGCTACGAGTTCGGCAACAACGCGTTCCTCATCGTCGCGCTCGCTATGCTGGCCCTGGTCACCCTCGTGAGCAAGTACCTGGAACACACCTGGTTCGGAGCTTCGCTGATCGCCATTCGCGACGACGAAGCCGCGGCGGCCTCGGTTGGTATTCCGATAGCCTCCTACAAGATCATCGCTTTCGCCCTGAGCACCGCCTTCGCCGGCATGGCGGGCAGCCTCTACGCGCCCTTCCTGAGCGCCGTGACGCCGACGACGTTCGGCTTCACCGAGTCGATCGTCATCCTCGCCATGCTGATCTTCGGTGGCTTGGGAACGATCCGCGGAGCGATCGTTGGTGCCATCATCCTGGGCGCGCTCCCCGAGGCCTTCCGCTTCATCTCGAACTATCGCCTGCTCACCTTCGGCCTGATCCTGCTCCTCATGCTGCGCTTTCAACCCGAGGGGTTGGTCGGCGAGGGAAGCGTCCTAGCGAAACTCGTGCAGCGCGCGGCCGAAATGCTTCGTCAACGGCCGCGCGCGAATACCATCGATCCGCCTTCGTCGGCAGCGTAACGGCCATGGCTTTGCTCGAGATTGACCACGTCACCGTCCGTTTCGGGGGCCTTGCCGCCTTGCGCGACATCACCTTCGACGTCGCTGAGGGCGAGTTCATCGCTATCATCGGCCCTAACGGTGCCGGCAAGACGACTCTCTTCAACACGATCGCTGGCGTCATTCGACCGACGGCCGGCCGGATCCGCTTCCGCGGCCGCGAAGTGCAAGGCTCCCGGCCAGCGCACATGAGCCATATCGGCATTCGTCGCACCTTCCAAGTCGCGCGTCCCTTCGCCTCTATGACCGTGCGCGAGAACGTACGCATTGCCGCGGCCGGTCGGCAGATACTGAACGGAGTGCGCTCGCTGAGTCTGCGCGGGCGAGCCCGCGCCATCAGCGAGCGCGTCGACTGGCTTCTGCAGACGACTGGCCTGGCAAATGAGGCCGACCGCAAGGCAAGTGAGCTCAACATTGGCGGCCTGCGTCGCCTGGAAATCGCCCGCGCCCTGGCGAGTGAGCCGACGGTCCTGCTGCTCGACGAGCCAGCCGCCGGCATCGGCGTCGATGGACTTCGCCCACTCGCCGACCTCATCCACAGCGTGCACGAGCGCGGTCTGACGGTCTTGCTCGTCGAGCACTACGTCGGCTTCGCGCTGTCGCTCGCGCAGCGCGTCATCGTGCTCGACGAGGGCGCCATGATCGCCGACGGCACACCGGAAGAGGTGCGTAACGACGAGCGCGTGATTACTGCTTACCTAGGCAGGGCTGGGCGCGCCGCCAAGGAACAAGCGCGAGGCGCGCTGGCCGACACGGCCAGCGCGCAACCGCACACCGCAGATGAGGGCAAATGAGCCAGGGTAACGGTCAACCCCTGCTAGAAATCACCGATCTGCGCGCCGGCTATGGGCGCATCGAGGTGTTACGCAACGTGTCCCTGACGATCGGCGAGGGACAGTTCGTCACCATCATCGGCGCCAACGGCGCCGGCAAGACGACCATGCTCAAGACCGTGATGGGGCTGCTGCCCGTGAGCGGCGGGCAGATACGCTACCGCGGGCAGTCGCTGATCCACGAACCAGCCCACCGACGCATCGCCTTGGGCATCGGCTACGTCCCGGAGGGTCGACGGGTCTTTCCCTCCCTGACCGTCGAGGAGAACCTCCGGCTGACGGCTTCCCGGCAGGACGGCAAGACGGCTGAGCGGACCGCCATCCAACGAGTCTACGAGATCTTCCCCCGATTGGCTGAACGGCGCACCCAAGCAGCCGGCAGCTTAAGCGGCGGCGAACAACAGATGCTCGCGCTGGGGCGTGCGCTCGCCTTGGGTCCTCAGGTGCTGGTTGCCGACGAGGTGTCGCTGGGCCTCGCACCGGTGGTGGTCGACCAACTCTACGACGTGCTCACCGAGCTGCACCGGCAGGGCACGACCATCGTGCTGGCCGAGCAAAATGCCCGGCTGGCCCTCGAGGCGGCCGACACAGCTTACGTCCTTGAGACCGGTCGCGTGCTCCTGCACGGGCCGGCAGCCGAGCTGCGCGCCGATCCGCGGGTGATCAACGCGTACTTGCAGAGCGTGTGAGCGAGGGACAGAGCCGGCACCGCCGCGGCAGCGGTTACGGTGCGGGTCACACCGCCATCCGAGTGGCGCCGCCTGCCTACAGTCTGGTCGTCGCCCGCCGGAGCACGTAGACTACCGTCCTGGGAGCGGCAACGCTGTCGCGTAAAGGTCTCACCCGCCGCACAGGCCGCGCGCGACGAGCAGCGAGTTCGCGGCGAGGCGAGGCAAGCGCCAACCTTGACGCAAGACGCACCGAGGGATAAGGGCGAGCCATGACCAACGAGAGCTTCACCTACAAGGACGCCGGCGTCGACGTTGCCGCCGGCAACGCCGCCGTGCAACTGCTCAAAGAGCGCCTCCGCTCCACGAAGCACCCGCTCGTCCTGGAGGGTATCGGCGGCTTCGGCGGCATCATGCGCCTGCCGCCGCTGAAGGATGGCGTGCTGGTGGCCAGCACCGACGGCGTGGGCACGAAACTCCTGCTCGCGCAGCAGCTCGGCCAGTTCAGCACCGTAGGGATCGACCTCGTGGCCATGAGCGTCAACGACGTCTCGGCCACCGGGGCTGTGCCGCTCTTCTTCCTCGACTACCTCGTGGTCGGCAAGCTTGACCCCGAGCGGGTCGCCGAGCTCGTCGGTGGAGTCGACGAGGGCTGCCTGCGGGCCCAGTGCGTGCTGCTTGGCGGCGAGACGGCCGAGCATCCCGGCCACTTCAAAGCCGAGGCCGACTTCGACATGGCTGGCTTTGCCGTCGGCATCGCCGAACGCGGTGAGCTCTGGGGACCGAGCAAGGTGCGCCAGGGCGATGCTCTCATCGCGATCGCCTCGACCGGCGTGCACGCCAACGGGTTTAGCCTCGTACGCAAACTGCTCGCCGAGCGCCGTGTGGACGTGACCGCGCCGTTCCCGGCGCAACCATCTCCCTCAGCGCCCGCGGGTACATCGATCGGCGAGGTGCTCCTCACGCCAACCGCGATCTACAGCCCCGCGCTGCACAACCTCGGACATGCCTGCCCGGTGCACGCGGCCGCCCACATCACCGGCGGCGGTTTTCCCGACAACCTGACGCGGGCGCTGCCGGACGACCTCGCGGCTGTCGTGGATCTGAGCACGTGGGAGCTACCGGGCGTGTTCGCCTGGCTGCGCGAGCTCGGCGCCGCCGACGATGACCTCCTGAACACCTTCAACTGCGGCGTCGGCATGATCGTCGTGCTGCCCGCGGAGGAGACGCCCAAGGCGCTCTCAGTGATCACGCAGGCTGGCCACGCGGCCTGGATTGCTGGCACGGTTGTCGCCCGCGGCGGTGGCGCCGCCGTGCGCTACAGCGGTTCACTCTGGTGAGCGACTGGGTGCTTTCCGGATGGCACACTCGATGAGGCCTTACGACGTCCTTGGCTGCGGCGCCATTAACCTCGATTTAATCTACCAGTTGCCGGACAGCTTCGCGCTGTGGGACGAGTTGCCGCCAGCCGGCTCGGAAGGCCTGCTCGACGCACACCTGCGGGCGACACTGGACGACGCCCTGGCCTACCTTCAACCGGTCCAGTCGGGCGGTGGACAGGCAGCCAACGCGGTGTTCGCCCTGGGCAAGTTCGGCTTTAACGTCGCCTTGCTCGGGCGCGTCGGCAAGGACGCCACGGGCGACTTCCTCCTCGAGGACCTGGGGAACGTTGATACGCGCTACGTTGCCCGGGACGAGGTGAGCGGCCGCGTGTACGTGCTCCTCGACGAGCGCGGCGAGCGCCGCAACCTCGTCTGGCCGGGGGCCAACGATCAGTTTTCGCCCGACGACCTGCCGCGCCGCCTGCCGGCGACGCGGTGGGCCTACTTCTCGTCGTTCGTTGGCGAACGGCCCCTCGAGACCCAGCTCGCGCTGATCGAGCGCTTGCCGCGCAGCGTCGAGGTCGTGCTCGACCCGGGCGAGATCTACGCTCGCCGCGGCGTAAAACGCCTGCTGCCCCTCTTGAAACGCGCCTCGTTCGTGTTCGCTACCGAGGACGAACTACGCCTCCTGTGTGGCTTAGCAGTCGACGAAGCGGTCGAGTTCCTCCTCAAAGTGGGCGTCGGCTTGGTCGTCTGCAAAATGGGCGAACGCGGCGCCCGCATCATGGGGAAACGCCTCGACCTCTTCGTGCCGCCGCTGCTGACCGAGGTGGTCGATGTCACCGGCGCCGGCGACCTGTTCGCCGCGGGGTTCATCGGCGGCCTGCTCGAGGGCCTTGGCCTTGAGGCGGCCGGACGGCTCGGAGCCTGGGCCGCCTCGCGCGGCATCGCCGGCGTGGGACGTTCAACGTACCCCGATGCCGAACAGTGGCGGGCCCGAGTGGCCGAGGAGCGCGAGCTTCCCTGAGACACTCCGGGAGGTGGACACGATGAGGATTGGTTGGCTCTCTACCGGACGCGACGAAGCGGCTACGAACTTGCTGCGCGATGTCTTGACCCGCGCCGAGTCCGATCATGTGCCGCTGGAGATCGCCGTGGTGTTCTGCGATCGCGAGCCCGGCGAAGCCGCGGCGAGCGATCGCTTCCTCCAGTTCGCCCGCTCGGCCGGCCTCGTGGTCGAAACTGTCTCCAGCGCCCAGAGTTGGCGACGCTGGCAGACACAGGCGGCCGACTTGCCCGCCGCGGCCAGTCGCCAGGCGTGGCGCGAACAGTTCCACGACGAGGTTATGTGGCACTTGCGCCCCTACCAGCCCGACCTCCTCGTGCTGGCCGGCTACATGCTTATCGTCAGCCCGCCCATGTGCGAACGCTACGCCATGCTCAACCTTCATCCCGCTCTGCCAGGAGGGCCGACGGGCACCTGGCAAGAGGTGATCTGGGAGCTTTTGCGTACGCGCGCTCGTGAGACCGGGGCCATGATGCACCTGGTCACGCCGGAGCTGGACCGCGGCCCGGCCATCTCGTACGTGCGTTTCGCGATCACGGGGCCAGCGTGGGACGGCTTGTGGAAGGAGTACTTGGAACAGGAAGAGCGGCTGGGATTCGCCGGCCTCGTGCACGAGGCCGGCGAATCCCAGCCGCTCTTCGCCGAGATCCGCCGCCGCGGCGAGGAACGCGAAATCCCCTTGATCTATCAGACGCTGAAACAGTTCGTGCTGGGCAACCTGCGCGTTGAAGGCGGGCGGGTTGTGCCCTCCGAGGCGGCATCTCAGGCGACGGCGAACCCCACGGCAGCGACGTTCGCCAGCTTACCCGTTGACCTCACGGCCTACGTCGAGGCAGAGCTGGCCGCTCACGCTCAGGCGAGCCGCTCCGCAAGCGGAGCGCGATGACGGACACCGGTACACAACCCGGACGCCAAGCCGGCGCGCCGAGTGAGGAGCCCGGGGCGCGGCGTCTCTTCGTCACCGACTGCGAGGGGCCCCTGACGCGTAACGACAACGCCCAGGAATTGGCGCAGCGCTTCCTCCCGCATGGGGCGGAGTTCTTCGCCCGTCTGTCACGCTACGACGACTTCCTCGCCGACGTCGTGCGCCGGCCCGGGTACAACGCCGGCGACACCCTGCGCTTGCTGCCGCCCTTCCTGCTCGCCTACGACGTGACCGACGCTGACGTGGAGCAGTTCAGCGCCGAGAACGTGCTGTTCACGCCGGGCGCCGCAGAGGCCCTGGCAACGATCGGCCGCTGGCTGCCAACCTACATCATCTCCACCTCGTACACGCCCTACATCCGCGCCCTGTGTCGACTGACCAACTTCCCCCCGGCGCATGTGCGCTGCACGGAGCTGCGCCTCGGCGACTGGCGCCTCTCGGCCGAGGAGAAGTCCTGGCTGCGCGAGCAACTCGAGCGCATCGTGCGCCGCCCAATCCTCGACATCCCGGCTGACGCTACGGCAGTGACCGACCTCTCGCCCCGCGACCAGGAGACGGTCGCCGACCTCGACAACCTCTTCTGGCGCGAGATGGAGGGGACTGTTGCCGGAGCCCTCCTCCAGGCTGTGCGTCCAGTTGGCGGCCAAGCCAAGCTCACCGCCCTCGAGGAGATCGTTCGCACCGAGCTCGGCGAGCGCCGGCCGCCCACCCAGCGTCCCTTGGACCGGGTCATGTACGTGGGCGATTCGATCACCGACGCGCCGCCGTTGGCCGCCGTGCGCGCGGCGGGTGGCGTCGCGCTGAGCTTCAACGGCAACGCGTACGCGCTGGCGGCCGCGGAATTCGCGGCCGCCAGCGCCGACGCCTTGCCTATCCTGCGCTTGGCCGAGGCCTTCGCGCGCGGTGGTCGTCCCGCCGTGCTTGAGACGGTGCGCGCGTGGCCGAAGGCCACGCGCGCACCCGCCGCCGGCACCGCCGCTATTGTCGGAATC
>Ga0207433_10015392_pt1 | contig 10914 bp, 9 predicted proteins | sample YelNatPaOPGAMG01_FD_187559 | JGI IMG/M metagenome (GOLD analysis project Ga0207433, IMG submission 187559) | Hot spring thermophilic microbial communities from Obsidian Pool, Yellowstone National Park, USA - OP-RAMG-01 (SPAdes) (version 3) | ecosystem: Environmental > Aquatic > Thermal springs >...
CGCTTCATCCTCTGCGGTGGCATCCTGTAATAATGGAGATTGTAGAAAAGGTCAGAGAAGCAGGGATAGTTGGAGCGGGAGGAGCGGGCTTCCCCACTCACATAAAGCTCTCCTCTGAGGCGGAAATCCTCATCGTCAATGGAGCGGAATGCGAGCCCCTTCTCAGGGTTGACCAGCAAATTCTTCCCAAGGAGAAAGCCACTTTTTTAAGGGGATTGGAAGCGGCAAGGGAAGCGGTGAAAGCGAAGAGGGTCTTCGTCGCCCTCAAGCCGAAGTATAAAAAGGCGATTGAGGCGCTCAAGGGCGAGGGTCCCTTTGAGCTTTTCATTCTCGGCGATTTCTATCCCGCCGGCGATGAGCAAATCCTCGTCTACGATGTAACCGGCAGAATCGTTCCCGAAGGCGGGATTCCCCTAAATGTCGGATGCGTAGTTTTAAATGTTGAAACTGTCATCAATATCGGCAAGGCACTTGACGGTCAGCCAGTTACGGAGAAATATGTGACCATTGGCGGTGCGGTGGCTAATCCGAGCACCTTTAAGCTCCCCGTGGGCACTCCCGTGAGAGATGCGATTGAGCTCGCCGGCGGGGCGTTAGTTGAAGATTTCTTCCTCATAGATGGCGGTCCAAATACGGGAAAGCTAATCCCTTCCTTGGACTATCCTATCCTCAAAACGACAAAGGGTATACTCCTCTTTCCCAAAAGCCATCCCCTCTGGGGGAAATTCTCCCCTAATTTGAAAGCGGTTCTAAATAGGGCTGTCGCTACCTGCTGTAATTGTAGGGAATGCACGGAGCTCTGCCCTCGCTATCTCCTCGGTCACTCAATGCAACCCCATCTAATTATGAAAGTCCTTTCCTGGCGGTTGGCGGAGCCAGATAAATTAACCGAAGCTTATCTCTGCTGTGATTGCGGGCTCTGCGAGAATTATTCCTGTCCAATGGGGCTCTCCCCTCGCAGAATCATCCAGTCGCTCAAGCAAAAATTAATGGAAAATAAGGTCCCCAATCCCCATAGAAAACAACCAACCTCAACAAGGGCGCTCTTCTCCGCCAAGAGGGTGCCGACCTCAAGGCTCATCTCCCGCCTCGGTCTATCCCAATATGACCTCCCTGCCCCCCTTAAAGAAATAGATTATCAACCGAATTATGTGGTTTTGCCACTCAAACAACACGCCGGCGCTCCCGCTAAACCAGTGGTTAATGTTGGGGATAGGGTTAGGAAAGGAGATTTGATAGGGGATATCCCCGATGGTGCCTTGGGAGCGAAGATTCATTCCTCAATAGACGGGGTTGTGCGTTCGGTTACTGCGGAGGCAATAAGGATTGAGAGAGAATGAGGGGGATAGCACTAAGACCAGCTTCTCTATGGGAGAGGAAGGAAGAGAAAAAAGTAGAATGCCATCTCTGCGAAAGAAGGTGTTCTATTGAGGAAGGGAAAAGGGGATTCTGCGGGATGAGGTTAAACGAAGATGGCTCCCTATATACCCTCTCCTATGGAAATCTCAGCGCCATTGAATCCCGTCCCATAGAGATTAAGCCCTTTTACCACTTCTATCCCGGCTCAATAGCCCTCACCATTTCCACCTATTCCTGCAATTTCCCCTGCCCTTGGTGCCAGAATTGGCACATCTCAAAACAGATTGAGGAAGAGGGAAGATTCGTTTCCCCTGAGGAGATTATAGAAATGGCTTTGGGAAGGGACGATGGAATCTGCGTTTCCTTCACTGAACCAACCCTCCTCTACGAATATTGCCTTGATTTATTTCCCCTTGCCAAGGAAAATGGGCTCTATACCTGCATCGTCTCAAATGGCTATATGACGGAGGAAGCCCTAAAGAGTATGAGAGAAGCGGGGCTGGATGCAATCAAGATAGATATAAAGGGAACGCCCGAGAAATATAGGAAGTTCTTGAAGGCGGATGGAGAGATTCCCTGGCGGAACGCCAGATTAGCCTTGGAGATGGGGATGCATTTGGAGATTGTGGCGTTGATGGTTACCTCTGTGAACGATGGGGAAGAGGATTTGATATGGATAATTGAACGCCATCTTAGGGATTTAGGGGATAGCGTTCCCCTTCATTTCACGAGATATTTCCCCGCCTATCGCTTCCACGCTCCACCCACGGAGATAAGGAAAATGGAGTGGGCTTACGAGGAGGCGAGGAAAAGAGGGTTGAATTTCGTCTATCTGGGAAATGTTCCCGGTCATCGCTACGAAAACACCTATTGCCCTTCCTGCCGAATGCCTTTGATAACACGCTTTTCCTATGAGGTTCTTTCCATAAATATAATTAATGGACGCTGTCCAAATTGCGGCGAGAAAATCCCCATAATTATGAAAGAAGGAGGAGAGAGATGGCGCAAAACGCCTTAGGAGTTATAGAGTTCGTATCAATCGCGAGGGGAATGGAAGCGCTTGACATAATGCTAAAAGCCGCTCAGATAACCCTATATTTAGCCACACCCCTTTGCCCGGGGAAATTCACCGTTGTTATCGGCGGAGAGGTAGCGGAGGTTGAAACATCTCTAAACGCCGCCATCGCCTTCGGGGAGGATAATGTGATTGACAAAATGGTCATTGCCAATCTACATCCCTCCATCTTCCCCGCTCTAAATGCCACAGCCGAGTTTGAAGTTGGGGAGGCGTTAGGGATAATAGAGACTTGGTCTATTTCCTCGGCGATTTTAGCCGCTGATGCAGCCGCAAAAGCGGCAAATGTCCAGCTCATTGAGGTGAGGGTGGCGAGGGGATTGGGTGGAAAGGCTTTCGTAACTCTAACGGGAAATGTCTCCGCCGTCACATCAGCGGTGGAGGCAGGAGCAGCCCTCGCCTCACGAGAGGGAATACTCGTGGGAACGGCAATAATAGCCTCTCCTCATCCCGCCATCTGGGAGGGATTGAAATAGTTGGTAGTTGAGGATGTTTACGCCAAGCTCTTGGATGTTATGAAGGAGTTGGGGGGTGATTTCACTACCTTTGATGTCATAAGAGCTTTTAGAGCGAGGTATTGCGATGATTTCTTCCAGCTCGTTGAGCGATATGGCTGTGAGGGTGGGAAGGGAAGCGGAAGGCGCTACACTCCCTATGTTTACATCGGAAAGCAAATCAGCAATCTCGCAAGGAAGGGATGGCTCTTGGAGGCAGGCTGGAGGGAAGAGGAAGGTTGGTCAGCTCCCAAGGTGAGAAAATGGAAAATCAATCCCCGCCTCTTAATCGTATAAAGATAGCAATAGATGGTCCAGCGGGAGCGGGAAAGAGCACCCTCGCCCGATTACTGGGGGAAAAATTGGGCATTCCCTATATTGACACTGGGGCGATATATAGAGCTTTGGCTTTAAAGGCTTATAGGAGGGGGATTAGCGAGGATGATGAGGAGAATTTAGCCAAGCTGGCGAGGGAATTAAAAATAGAATTCAAAAGAGATGATAGGGGAATGAGAGTCTATCTTGATGGGGAGGATGTATCGGAGGCGATAAGAACGCCAGAGATAACCCGCCTATCCTCCCCCGTTTCAAAGCATCCAAAGGTAAGGGAGGCTTTGCTTGAACTGCAGAGGAAATTGGCCGAGAACGGAGGGGTTATGGAGGGAAGGGATATAGGGACGGTTATCCTGCCCGATGCGGATGTGAAGATTTTCTTGACCGCTTCAGCGAAAGTAAGGGCTATGCGAAGATATTTAGAGCTAAAGGAGAAGGGGTATGAGGTGAATATGGAGGATTTGGAAAGGGAGATAGAGGAGCGGGATAGGAGGGATTCGACGAGGAGCGTAGCTCCCCTGAGGATGGCAGAGGACGCCATCCTTCTAAATACCGACAACTTAACGATTGAGGAAATGGTGGAGGAAGCGCTGAGGATTATCCGCGAGAAATGTGGTATTGGATAGGGGCTCACCTTCTCCATATAATCTTTCGCAACTTCCTACATCTCAAGGTTTACGGCAAGGAGAACATTCCTAAAGAGGGAGCAGTGATAGTAGCAGCGAACCATATCTCTTACTTGGACCCACCCCTGCTTGGCGTTGCTATGATGCCCTACAGGAAGCTCTATTACATAGCGAAGAGGGAGCTGTTTCGCATACCGATTTTGGGGTTGATATTGAGATTGGTGAACGCCTTTCCCGTGAAGAGAGGGATGCCCGATAGGGTAGCTTTGAAAAAGGCACTGAATTTGCTTAAAAAGGGAGAGGCAGTTTGCATATTCCCCGAGGGGACGAGAAGCAGGGATGGTAGATTACAGGAGCCTGAGTTGGGAATATCTGTTTTGGTTCAAAAAAGCGGAGCGCCAGTCCTTCCCGTAGCGGTCATAAATACCGATAAGGCTCTTCCCCGCAATGCGATTATGCTTCATCCTGCCAAGATAAGAGTATATATAGGCAAGCCCTTCCATCCCTCCACAGAAGGTGAGCCAAAAGAGGTGAGAAAAAGAATAGCGAGAGAGGTTATGGAGAAGATAAGGGAGCTTTTGGAAATGGGTAAAAGCGTCAACCGGGGCTGAAAGACATCAAAACAGCTCAAATTAAGCTAAAAGTCGTCATTTGAATAATCTCAGAGAGATATTGGACTCGCTAAAAAGGAAGGGAGGTTTTGTCGTTGCGAGGGCTCCCGTAGGGAGCCCGTGGCAATCTCGGTTCGCAAACTAAAGGTTTGCGAACTGCGTTGGCGATAGCCAATCTTGTCTTTCCAAAAAAGAAGGATCGCAAAACCTATCGTTTAAAAATAGATTGCCACGCCTGAACGCTAATGCGTTCAGGCTCGCAATGACAAAAGTATAGATTGCTTCGTCGCTTCGCTCCTCGCAACGACAATGCAGAGGATAGAGAATTAGAAGGAGTATATAATGTTATGGAATTATACATCATTTCCTTCGTTAATCCATTTTTGTTATAATATCAATTAGAAATGGAGGTAGACGAATGAGAAAAAGTTTCTTTCTTCTCCTTTTCCCCTTGCTCTCCCTCCTCGCCGGGACGATGAATCCCTTCAATGAAGGAATAAATCTCTTCAAAGAGGGGAAAATACAGGAGGCGGAGAAGAAGTTCCTTGAGGCTCTCAAGGAAGACCCTACCGACCCCTATACCCTCTCCTGGCTGGGATTCATCCAGCTTAAGCTAGAGAAATACGGAGAAGCAGAGGAACACCTTTTAAAAGCTGTATCAATAAATCCTCGCCTTGCCGAAGCCTGGAACAACCTGGGAAGCCTATATTTAGCGATTGGAAACCTTGATAAGGCCATTGAGGCTTATCAGAAAGCAGTTCAGGCTAAGCCATCTTTCAGCGATGCTTTCTACAATCTTGGCGGTGCCTATTTACAAAGGGGCGATGTTGACTCCGCCATCTCCGCCCTTCAAACAGCGGTTAAGCTTTCCCCCCAAAATGCCCTCTATCACAACAGCCTGGGAATCGCCCTTCGCAAAAAGGGTAATCTTAACGAAGCAATAAAGGAATTCCAGAAAGCCATATCCCTTTCCCCTCAAGCGGAGTATCACCTAAATCTTGCCCTCACCTTGTGGGAAAAGGGGGACAAAAAACAGGCGGAGGAAAACATCAGAAAGGCAATTCCAAATCTCAAGAGCAACCAAAATCTATCAATCATAGCGGGGAAGATGCTCCTTGATAGGGGTCAAATTGACGATGCCATTACCCTGCTGAAATCCGCTGCTCAGGGAACTGATGCCTATCCTTTCTTTCTCTTGGGCATAGCTTATAGCAAAAAGGGGGATTTGAAATCGGCGGAGGAAGCTTACAAAAACGCCCTCAATCTTTCCCCTTCCGATTATGAAATCCTCAACAATCTTGGCGTCGTCCTTTTTAAAGAGGGAAAATTTGAGGAAGCCCTCAATTATCTAAACAAGGCTACTCAAATAAATCCCACCAACCCCCTCGCATATTTCAATAAGGCTTTGGTTTTGCGGGCAACTTCCAAAACGGATGAGGCAATAGAAGAGCTGAAGAAAGCGATTTCCTCCGATGCCAAGCTTCCCTCTCCCTATTTCCTTTTGGGAGAAATATATATGGAGCGGAACGATTATCAATCCGCAGCGGAAGCCTTCAAGGCTGTCGTTTCTCTTGACCCCAAAAACGCCCAAGCTTATAACAACCTCGGCTTATGCCTAGATAGATTAGGCAAGTTTGAAGAAGCGATAGAAACTTATAAGAAAGCGATAAACATAAATCCAAATTTGCCCCAACCTTACAACAATTTGGGTGTTGTTTACGAGAAGCTCGGAGATATAGATTCCGCTATAAAATATTACAAGTTGGCAGTTGAGAAGGACCCCAAGTTTCAGGAGGCAAAGGCTAACCTCGAACGCCTGGGCGCTGGGAAAGAAGCCACTCCTCCCAAGGGGAAGAAATGAAAGGGTTAATTCTTCTCTGGCTCTCCAAGGATAAAAAGCAATCCCTGCAAAAAGGTAAGGAGCTCCTGCAGACTCTTATCAATAGAGATTTTGAGGTAAGGCTTGATGAGGAGATAGCTCATCTGCTTCGCTTTCCCAATCTCTCTTTAAAAGAAGGAGAGTTAAAAAAAATAGAGCTTATCGTGGTGGGGGGTGGCGATGGAACGATTCTCAAAGCCAGCCACTTCGCCGCTCCTCTCGGTCTCCCCATCCTCGGCGTGAATATGGGTCGCTTCGGCTTCCTCGCCGAATTCACCCTCAAGCAAGCCCTGCAAGCAATTGAGGATTTCTTTCAAGGGAAAATCTACATTGAGGAAAGGATGATGTTATCGGCAGAGATAAAGAATAAGGTATTTTACGCCTTAAACGATGTCGTTATAAGCAAGGGAGGAATTTCCCGCATCCTAAATGTGGAGACGAGGGTGGGCGAGGAACTCCTCGCCGTTTACCCCGCAGACGGAGTCATTGTATCCACGCCCACGGGTTCAACCGCTTACTCGCTCTCCGCTGGTGGTCCAATCGTAGACCCATCCGTTGAGCTCATCATCCTCACCCCAATCTGCCCCCATACCCTCAGCGCTCGCCCCCTCGTCCTTAAACCAGAGGAGGAAATCAAACTCACCATACGCCCACCCAACCCAGGCTCCGCCTTCCTGACAGTTGATGGGCAGGAGGGAATCCCCATAGGGGAGGAGAAAGTGCTCGTGAAGAGAGCTCCTTTCCGCTGCAAATTCGTCCTCTCCTACAATTATTCCTTCTATAGAAAGGTGCGCTCCCTTCTCCGCTGGGGCGCAAGGAAGGGGGTAATTTAAAAACTGCTCTACGAGCTTTACATAAAGAATTTTGCTTTGATAAAAGATATGCGCATAAATTTCGGCGCAGGATTCAATGTCCTCACAGGTGAAACAGGTGCGGGCAAATCAATCGTTATAGATGCTTTGAACGCCCTCGCGGGCGGCAAAATAGACCCCATTATGCTCTCGCAGGAGACCTTCCTTGAGGGAACATTTGATATATCCTCATCCCCGGAGATTAAGTCCCTTTTGGAGGAGGCAGGACTTCCCTCTGAGGATTTCCTCATAATCAGTAGGGATTTCAGCGGCGGGAGAGGAATAGCAAGGGTTATGGGGAGGATAGTGCCTCTCCAGTTTCTGAGCAGGTTGGGAGACCTCTTGATAGATATCCACGGTCAACATGAGCACCAATCCCTCCTGAAGCAACCCTATCATCTTGAGCTCTTGGATAGTTGGGGAAGCGGGATAATGGAGCAGAGGAAGAAGGTAGGAGAGCTGTTCTCAAAGTTGCAGAGGAGGAAGAGGGAATACGAGGAGATATCTGGGAGAATGAAAGAGAGGGAGAGGCTCCTTTCCCTTTACGAGTTTCAGCTCAAGGAGATAAACGAGGCAAAGCTTGTTCCTGGAGAGGAAGAGGAGTTGAAAAAGGAAGCCCTTCTTCTCTCCAATGCGGAGAAAATCTATCAGAATCTCTCCCTTGCCTTCTCTTTATTGAAGGGAAAAGAACCCTCGGTTGAGGATTTGCTCGGAAGGGTTGAGGTTCTCATTGAGGAAGTAGCAGGCTACGATGAGAGATTGAAAGAGATGCTGAACTTGATAAGAGAGGCTTACTCTCTCATTGAGGAGGGAGCAACAACGCTCGGCTCCTATGTAAGCGATATAGAGTTCAATCCCCAAAGGCTTGAGGAAGTGGAAAGCAGGCTTTATCTCATATCTCGCCTAAAGCAAAAATACGGCGGTAGCATTGAGGAGATATTGGCGTATAGGGACAAGATAGAACGAGAGATGTTCTCCCTCTCCGAGGGGGAGGAGAGGTTGGAGGGATTGAAGAGGGAGATAGAAGAGTTGGAAGGGGAATTGGAAAAGGAAGCGAGGAAATTATCCCAGATGAGAAGGGAATGCGCTACCTCTTTAGAGGAGATGGTTTTGAAGCATCTGCGCGATTTGGGGATGGAGAGAGCGAGGTTTAAGGTGTCTATAAGCGAGAAGGAAATGGATAGCAAAGGGATGGATAGGGTGGAGTTCCTGTTCAGTGCAAACCCGGGTCAACCCTTGCTACCCCTTCAGAGGATAGCCTCAGGAGGAGAGCTATCTCGCTTTATGCTTGCCGCCAAGAGCGCCCTGCGGGAAGCAGACCCCGTCCCAATACTCGTCTTTGATGAAATAGACCAAGGAGTAGGAGGAGAAATGGGCTTTGTCTTGGGAGAGAAATTGCGTCAGCTCAGCCGAGGAAGACAAGTGATAGTCGTCACGCACCTTCCCCAAATCGCTTGCTTCGCTGACCACCATTTCCTTGTGAAAAAGTTGGAGAGCGTCCACCATACGGAGGTTAAGATGGAAAAACTGAATAGGGGAAAAAGAGTGGAGGAATTGACGAGGATGCTGGGAGGGAGCGAGTCCGCCTCCACTGCCTATCGCCACGCTGAGGAGCTATTGGAAAGATATGGGGGAAGCGAAGTTGGAGATAAAGGGCATAGCGAGAATTGACGCCAAGACAAAGAGATTGGTGCAGAGGTTGAGAAAGGGAGAGATAGCCGTCATAGACCATAAGGACATAGATACAACCTCCGCTCAGCTTCTCTTGGAAAAAAGACCATCGGCGATTATCAATCTTTCCCCTTCCATTTCGGGGGAATATCCCTCTGAAGGTGCTCGCCTCCTTATCAAGAACTCCGTTCCCATATTGGATTTGGAAGAAGGAGAATTGAAGAGCGAGTTAGAAGGGAAGAGAATAGAGATAAGAGGGAACGAAGTGCTGTTGAATGGGAAGGTGATTGGGAAAGGGAGATGGTTGAGCGAGGAGGAAGTTGAGGAGAAGATGGAGGAAGGGAGAAAGAGGCTGGGAGCGCTTTTGGATGATTTCGTGCGAAATACCCTTGATTATCTGGAAAAGGAGAAGGATTTTTTCCTTCAGGATAGAGCTCCTTTCCCCGAGCTCGGAACGAAGATGGAGGGGAAAGAGGTCGTTGTCGTGGTGAGAGGAAGGAACTATAAAGAGGATTTGGGAGCCTTACGCCATTACATTGAGGATGTTAAGCCTATCCTCATAGGGGTTGATGGCGGGGCGGATGCCCTTTTGGAAATGGGTTATAAACCGCATATAATCATAGGCGATATGGATAGCGTCTCCTCCGCCGCCCTGCAAAGCGGAGCGGAATTGATAGCTCACGCTTATCCTCAACCCGATAAGCCATCTCCCGGCGTGGAGAGATTGAAGAAAATGGGACTCCCTTTTCAAGTTATTTCCTTTCCCGGACTCAGCGAGGACCTCGCTCTTCTCCTCGCTTATGAGAAAGGGGCAAGGCTTATAGTTGAGGTTGGTGGACATTACGATTTAATGGATTTTCTTGAAAAGGGGAGAAAAGGGATGTCCAGCACCTTCTTAACCCGTCTGAAAGTGGGCTCACTTTTAGTGGATGCCAAAGGGGTAAGCAATCTTTATCGGAAAAGGCTGAAGCCAATACATATCTTCCTGCTCATCGTCGCCGCCCTCATTCCCACATTCGTTCTCATCTTAGTATCCCCAGCGGTCAGGGATGTATTAAACCTTTTATTCTTGAGATTGTGGACATTTCTCCGCTCTTTAAAACCTTAAATTGCAAAATGAGGGACATTTAACACGGATTGCCCTGTTTCTTCCCTTTAAAATAATAGGAATGGATTTGCATAAGCGGAGAAGACGAATAGCATAATAAAAAACCTATGCCCATAGTTGCGAGGGCTCCCGTAAGGGAGGCGTGGCAATCTCGAGGGATTGCTTCGTCGCTTCGCTCCTCGCAATGACAACCCCTCTGTCATTGCGAGGGCTCCCGTAGGGAGCCCGTGGCAATCTCGGTTCGCAAACCAAAGGTTTGCGAACCGTGTTGGCGATAGCCAATCTCGGTTCACAAACCTAAAGGTTTGTGAACTGCGTTGGCGATAGCCAATCTCGTTCTCCAACCCTGTTGGGTTGGAGAATGTGTTGGCGATAGCCAATCTCGGTTCACAAACCTAAAGGTTTGTGAACTGCGTTGGCGATAGCCAATCTCGTTCTCCAACCCTGTTGGGTTGGAGAATGTGTTGGCGATAGCCAATCTCGGTTTTAAAAAACAAAAATTAACGGAATAATTTTCTATAAAAATAGAGATTGCCACGCCTGAACGCTTTAGCGTTCAGGCTCGCAATGACAAAAGTATCGCTTGCTTTGTTGCTTCGCTCCTCGCGATGACAATGAAGAGAATAGAGAATCACAAGGAGTCTAAAATGTTATGGAATTATACAATATACAGATGGAGAAAGATATACAAAGACTCAGGTTATAACCCCGCAGCGCTACGACCTCTCCCCAGAAGACCTAAAAATCCAAGAAAAAGGGAATGGGATAGAAGAGTGATACAATATATAAAGGATAGAAGAGAAGAATGCCCTCGTTTAGGTCAAGTTCCCTTAAAGAAGGAATTGGATATGTTTTGCAAAGAGATAGGGATAAAAGCTCCATCAGCTTCAACAATAGCGAGGATTAT
>Ga0207433_10015395_pt1 | contig 10912 bp, 8 predicted proteins | sample YelNatPaOPGAMG01_FD_187559 | JGI IMG/M metagenome (GOLD analysis project Ga0207433, IMG submission 187559) | Hot spring thermophilic microbial communities from Obsidian Pool, Yellowstone National Park, USA - OP-RAMG-01 (SPAdes) (version 3) | ecosystem: Environmental > Aquatic > Thermal springs >...
TAGTCGATGAAGATATGCCTAGATCAGTAGTAAGGATTCTAGCTGGAAGAGCTTGCCTATTAGGAAATAAATGTTGCAGATAAAACAATACTGATATGCGTATAACAGCTCTTATACGAATGCATTTATCTCTTTTATTCTCAATAATTAGTATCTTATAGATAGATCTCAATTGCTATACGAATAGAAGATTTATTAAAACATCTCTGAAGCTTTATTACTGATAAAAATTGTATACTTTATCTTTTTAATTATTATTGACAACCTGGAAAAATGAGCTATAATCCTAGTTAGGAGATAGGAAATGAAGGGAGATGAGAGTAGGAAGGAAGAATAAAGCAATCATAATATTTGGGAGGCAGTTCAGTCAAGTTAACCCGAAAGGGTAGGGTTTGGATAGCGGTCTTAAAAAATGTATTCTAGAAGCTTAATATAGATGGGTTTAAATAGTGGGGGTGAAGAGTAAGATTGCTATCTAGAAAGTTAAGTCTAGAAGAGACTTGAGTGTTTCCAAAAAATTACGGCGTTTATAGGAGGTGTTTCAAATGAAGAAGGTATTTGTAGTGTTAGTAATTTTAGGATTATTTATTTCCTCCTTAAACTTTGCTTTGGCTAAGGAGGTAAGTATTTGGGCTCAAGTTTACACACCTACAAAAACTATGCAGGTTACCCCAGCTAATCCTTATCCTCGCCAGGCTTTAAAGATTTTAGCAGAGAGATATAATAAACTTCATCCTGATGTTACTATTAAAATTATAGAGAAGCCAGCTACAGCTGACGATAGACAATGGATACTTACACAGATGAGTGGTGGTACAATACCAGATATATGCTGGGCTCATGTATGGTGGGTAAATGAAGACATTCCTAAAGGGTGGTGGGTAAACCTTGATCCATTCTTAGCTCAGCCAAATCCTTATGTAGAAGGAAATAAAAAATGGCTTGATTTATTTCTAGAGGGACCGACTCAAGCCAAGATATCTCCAGATGGACATCTTTATATCATCCCAATAGATTTGGTTAGTACATTGTTCTTCTATAATAAGGATATATTTGATAAGGTAGGAGTAGGAGCACCAAAAACCTGGGCAGAATTTATGGATGTTTGTGCTAAACTTCAAGGTGCTGGATATCTACCTATAGCAAGCGGAAGTTTTGCTACATTTGGCTGGAGCTGGCAACAATTAGGAGATATGGTTATGTGGAAGATGGAAGAAGATATTCGTAAACTTTCTAATCTTCCACCTACAGGAAGGATACCACAAGAGGCTATAGCTAAAGCAGTGAAAAAAGGAGTATATAATTGTAACGATGACCAATACAAAGAATGGATGAGATTGTTAAAAGACTGGTCTAAGTACTGGACAAAAGACTGGGCGGCTTCAGGGGTTGATTTCGCCATGAAGTTTAGAAAAGGAGAAGTAGCTATCTATGAGGATGGAACATGGCGTTGGGGAGAGCTAAAAAAGGATCCCCTAGTTAAGTTTAAGTGGGGAGCATTCTTTACGCCAACCTTAACAAAGGATACATCTAAATTTGCCGCTACCCCTCCTAGACCAGCTAAAGCTATCGGTGGTGCTACAGCTGCGCAATGGGGAGTAACTTATATGGCAGAGAAAAGAGGGGTTGTTAATGAAGCTGTAGACTTTATCCGTTACGTTACTACACCTAAAAACTGTGGTTACTTAGTAAATGAGTTAGGCTTCTTTATTCCTAATGTCAAAGGTGCTCCTATGAATCCTGATCTTCGTCCCATATTCAATCAATTGAAAAATGGTGGCGAAGAAACTATATTTACTTACGGCGATAAGCTAACTGAAGAATATGGTCAAGAACGTAACAGAATATTCCAGAGGTATATACTAGGACAAATCGACTTAGAAACAGCAGTAAAAGAAAATCAATCAGCTTTAGAAAAAGCTGCAGATACTATGATAGAGAAGTATGGGTGGAAGTTCTAAGTGAACTTAGCTTTTATTGTAAGCTAACTAGATAATATAGATAAGGGGGCTACTATATGCCCCCTTATCTAATCCAAGGAGGAAGATAAAATGGAGAGAAAATTGAGAATATGGCGATATAGAAATGCCTATCTGTTTGTGCTCCCTACTTTTATATTGCTTTGTATTTTTAACTATTATCCCGCTTTTTCAGGTCTATATCGCTCTTTATTTGATTGGGCGGTTGGGGGTCAAGCTAAATTTATAGGATTTAAAAATTTCATAGAGATATTAACTGATAAGAACTTCCAGATTTCTGTAGTAAATGTCATTAAGTTAACTATATGGAATGTTTTAGTGCCTTCTCTAATAATACCTATATTGGTAGCCGAAATGATATTCAACCTTCATAGCCCTAAAGCTAAGTATATCTACAGAGTTTTAGTAATATCCCCTATGGTAATCCCTAGTATAGTAATACTTTTAATATGGCAGTTTATATACGATGCTGATTATGGTCTCCTGAATGCAATATTGAAAAATATAGGATTAGGGTATTTAGCCAGATCATGGCTAGGAGACCCAAATACTGCTTTATATGCAATTATGGCTATAGGTTTTCCATGGATAGGAGGGACTACGGTCTTAATTTATCTAGCTGGTTTAATGAATATCCCAAATTCTATATTTGATGCAGCCTTATTAGATGGAGTAATCGGATTAAAGAGATTTTTTAATATAGATCTTCCTCTTATTACAGGTCAAATTAAGTTATGTGTCATACTGTCTCTTATAGGTACTATACAGGGATATGGGACCATGTTAGTCTTAACAGGAGGAGGTCCAGGGGTGGCTACATTAGTGCCAGGATTATATATGTATCAAGCAGCATTTAATTTCGGTAGGATGGGATTTGCCTCTGCGGTAGGGGTCATACTTTTCTTAGTAATTTTATGGTTAACTATATTAAATATGAAGTATATAAGTTCGCCTGCTGAGTATGAAGCTCAATAATTTTTATTAGGAGGAGGATAAATTTATGAATAATATAAGATTTTTAATAAAAACAGGGGATTTATACAGGCATATAGTATTAATTGTTCTCTTAGGACTTATGCTTTTCCCTTTTGTAATAACTTTTATTATTTCAGGAAAGGATATCTATCAATTTAACGACGCTCCTCTCTCCCTTACTCTTCCTTTCCATTGGAGTAATTATCATGATGCTTGGCAGGAAATAAGGATATATCTTATAAATAGTGTAATAATTAGTGGAGTTTCAGTGATAGGAGTAGTAATTTTCTCTGTTCTCTCTTCTTATGCATTTGCTAGATTTAAATTCCCTGGTTCGAATTTTCTCTACTATGCAATTATATCCCTGTTAATGATTCCAGGGGTTTTAACTTTGATTCCATCTTTTATGCTAGTAAAGAATTTAGGATTACTTAATACTCGATGGGTGCTACTTTTACCATATATATCTGGAGGGCAGGTATTTGCTATTTTTATTCTTAAATCATTTTTTTCGTCTATTCCTACTGACTACTTCGATGCTGCTAGAATAGACGGGGCAAATGAATTACAGGTATTGAGACATGTAGTCTTACCACTATCACAGTCTATTATAGGGACTGTAGCAGTAATGAATTTATTAGGTACCTGGAATGATTTAATATGGCCTTTAGTTACTTTACAAGATCAAAAGCTTTATACCTTAACCATAGGACTCTACAATTTTAGAGGTATGTACTATACAGTTTGGGGAGCTCTTATGGCAGGTTATATTATAAGTTCTATTCCTCTATTGATACTTTTTATATTTACAAGTAGATTATTTATAGAAGGACTTTCTTCTGGGGCTATAAAGATGTAAAGATGATTAAGAAGTGGACATTACTTTTATCTCTATTATTTTTAGTATTTTCTTTAAAAACTTATGGAGGTGAAATAAGAATGGTAGTTACAGGTAGTTCTAAAAATTTAACTGTATCAGTCAAAAGGTCAACTACAACGCCTTATCCACTTAAACCATTAGAAAATGCGATTATTGAGGTAAGCATAGCCTCTCCCCCAAAGAATAAAGAAGAAGTCACTCTAGAAGTGTATGACAGTGAAGATTGGCTTTATTATACTAAAAAGATATCCTTAGATTCTTCTACTAAAGATCAGCTTAAATTTCTAGACCATTTTACGGTTATGGGAGCTTTAGGAAACCATAAGGTGTTAGTAACTACCTCTTTAGGGGAAAGAGTGAGGATATCTTTTCCTGTAGATACCTATACTAACATCAATACTGATAGCCGAAGATTTGACAGATTTTTTGATCAGCTAGTATTCACAGTAAAAAAAGACGAACAGTTGTTTAAGGTGGGAGACAAATGGATCAGATGTAATCCTAACTGGATAAGAGATCATGTTCATGAAATGAAAGGATACAAATATTGGGAAACAGATCTCAAATCATTTATAGAGCATATATTGAATCTTCAAATGGTAAATGGAGCTTACTACGACTTCATTTCCTATATAGATGATCCTCATAAAAACTTCGTAGGTAAGGAATGGCAAAAAGAAGATAAGGAGAATAATGTCATCTATATAAGGATTCCCGTAGAAGCAGATCTTGAGTATCTTCTAGTAGAAGGAGCTTATACGGTATGGCAGGTTACAGGGGATAATGATTGGATAAAGAGATATCTACCCAAATTAGAGAAGGGACTAGAGTATGCTATGACTGACCCTCTTCGTTGGGATTCTACTTATCAGCTAGTAAAAAGGCCGTTTACAATTGATACCTGGGACTTTACCAATTACCTGTTTGAAGATGACTTAAAAACTAACATTAAAATTAGAGAACTTTCTTCAGGAAATCCTTTTTGTATAATGCATGGAGATAATAGTGGTATGTTGGAAGCATGTATCTTTCTTTCTACTATATGTAAAAGTATAGGATATATAGACAAGGCCAGGTACTGGGAAGAAAAGGCCAAACATTTTAGAGAGCAAACTAATAAAGTATGCTGGAACGGGAAATTCTATACACATCAAATCCATCTTGACCCCAAAGAGGCTGAGCTTTATGATGAAAGCGAGAGGTTAAGTTTAAGCAATGCTTATGATCTTAATAGAGGTCTTCCGGATTATGAACAAACTGTAAGTATTATAAAGGAATACCAGAGAAGATGGGAAAGAGATAAGAAAACTGGTAATTCTTGGGCTGAATGGTATAGTATCGATCCACCTTATGAACAATTTAGCTTTTATAAAGCAGGTCAATACATTAATGGCGGAATATTACCAGCTGTTGGAGGAGAGCTTGCAAAGGCAGCATTTAGTAACGGATTTGAAGACTACGGACTAGATATTTTAGATAGATTTATGGAAAAGATAGAAAAAGATAGTTTTGTAGGATTTCTCTATACTAAGGGTGGGAAAGATATGGGAGGTGGTCCTCCGGGCTGGGGAGCGTCAGCTTTCATCTCTGCTATCATTGAAGGATTGGGCGGGATAGAAGATAAAGCAATACTTTTTAAGAAAGTATACTGTAGCCCTAGATGGATAATAACAGATTATAAGGAAGTATTTATAACGGCTAAATATGGACCATCTAATGGATATTTTAGCTACAGATTTTCTCATCTTAAAGACTCTAAAGAAGTTAGAATCGAATATTCAGGTAATAGCCAAGACAACTTCTTTCATATATTACTACCTAAAGAGAGCAGGCATACCGATGTTAAAATAAATGGTAATTCTATTAGATTCAATATAAGTAAAGTAAAAGATAGCCTTTATGTAGATTTTACTACAGTTCAAAAAGGAGGAATAATAAGTGTAACTTATAGATAGTTACTAGAAAAGATGGGAAAAACAGGAAGAGATATGGAAAACTATCTTAGAAGATACAAACTGGGAAGACCTGTACTAGCTCCAACTGAAAATGAAGGGGATTTTGATAGTAAAGAGGTAGATTGTGCTAATGTCATTGTGAAAGATGGAATATTTTATATGACATATGCAGGGTGGGATGGAACAGTAAATAGAATAGGATTGGCAAAAAGTAGAGATCTAATCCACTGGGAAAGAATAGGACTTATATTAGATATTGGAGATGAGAAAGACTGGGATTCTGGATCAGTCTCAGGACCATATATTTATCAAGAGAATGAATTTTACTACCTTTTTTACGTCGGTTTTCCAAAGTTGGGATACGAAAACGGCCCTGGAGCTATAGGTTTTGCTACCTCTACAGACCTTTTACATTGGGAGAAAAGTGCATATAATCCTGTATTAAAGAACATTCCAGGGAAGGATTGGGAACTCGGAGGATTATATAAGCCGTGTGTAATTAAAGTAGAAAACAAATATCTTATCTTTTATAACGCAAAGGATAGTGAAAAAGGTTTTTGGCATGAGCGTATAGGTATGGCAATCTCTAGAGACCTTATCTCTTGGGAAAAGTATGAGAACAATCCCATATTAGACAATGGACCAGACTCATCTTGGGATAATCGCTTTGTAGGAGATCCACATATTGTGAGAATAGATAACTTATGGCATATGTTTTACTATGGTTTTGATGGGGAAAGAGCACAAGAAGGGGTAGCAATTTCTAGTGACCTTATAAATTGGAAGAAGAGCGAGTTTAATCCAATTATTAAAACTGGTAAGGATGGAGACATAGATGAGAAATATACCCATAAACCTTGTGTAATAAATTTTGAGAAGATTTGGTACCACTTCTATACAGCTGTATCTAAAAATGGGGAGAGAGTAATAACTTTGGCAACCTCAGAGCCTTTTTGGATAGTAAAAAAATAGAAAAAGAGGAGGAAAGAAATATGAAGATAGGATTAGATCACGATCCAGTAGATTCTCTTTTTAAGTTAACACCATTGCAGTTAGTAGATATGGCAATACAGTATGGATATGAGGGTATTATGTTGTCTGCTCAGACCTTATTGGAAGACGAGAGAAGTCGCTTACAGATAATTGAAAAAGTACACACTTTAAATCTATATGTAGAACTAACAGGACCAGAAGTTGATCAAGCGCTATCTGAGAAATCTACCTTAGAAATCTTGGCAAGATGGCGAACAACATTTCCTATCGCTAAAGAGATTGGAGCTACTATCATAATAACAAGTCTGGGAACATGGCCTTGGAAAGGAAGAGTAATTCAAGAGAAAGGGAAAACAGTAGAAGATCAGATCCAGCGTGGCATTGCTATCTTAAGAGAAGTAGGTAAGATGGCAGAGGATTATGGTATAATTGTTGCCATACATACTAGCTTCTTTAAAGCTGAAGAATATTTACAGATTGTAGAAGAAGTCAATCTTCCTTCTGTAGCTCTTTGCTTAGATACAGCGAATGCCTTCTTAGTTCTTGAGGACCCAGTTGATTTTGCTCGTCTAGTAGCTCCATTTGTTCGTGCAACTCATTTCAAAGATACCTGTATATACCTTCAGGAAAATGGAATGGATTGGCTGGGAGGTTGTCCTTTAGGACGAGGATTAGTAGATCTGCCTAAGATTGTGGATATTCTATATCAATCTGATCCAGATATAAACTTAACTATAGAAGATCATTGGGGACGAATGACCGTACCAGTTTTTGATCAGAATTTTATGACAAGTCTTGGGATTAGAAACGGTGCTGAATTAGCCAAACTACTCAAGTACCTTTGGGACGGACAAACTTTAATGAGAACTGGAGTTCACCCTACAACTATAGAAGCAAACCAGATTGACTGGCAGAAGATCTTCCCTGAACGAATGCGATATAACGCTTTTTATGCTAAGAGATTAAGAGACCAAGTAATTGCTAAGTACCAACAGACTATGACAGAGGAGGGTAATAAATAAGTATGGAATATAAAGCTGCTGTAATTGGTTGTGGGCGTATGTCGAGATGGCATATAAAAGCTTATCAAGAAGTAGGAATTCCGATTGTTGCTGCAGCTGATATTTCTCAAGAAGCATTGGAAAAGATACGAACAGATTATAATATCGAGAAAACTTATACTGACTATGTAAAGATGTTAGATGAAATTCATCCAGATATAGTCTCGATCGTTACTCCTGAAGCTTTACATTGTGAGATGGTGGTGACTGCAGCTCAGAAAGGGGTAAAAGGCATTATATGTGAAAAGCCAATGGCTATGAACCTTGAAGAAGCCCAGAAGATGTTAAAAGTATGTCATGAGATAGGGACAAAACTTGTTATTAGCCACCAACGATATTACAGCCCACAATATGCAAAAGCAAGAGAGCTCATCGAACAAGGTTCTATTGGTAATATACGTTTTATTGAAGCATTTAGCTTCTATCAATCTATCTTTACTGATGGAACCCACACCATCCACATGATTCTGACACTTTTAGGCAATCCTAAACCGGCTTATCTTATCGCACAAATAGATGGAAACTCAGACTATCGTTATTATGGCCATCGTTGTGACCATGCAGGTAATGCTTTTTTGGTATTCGAGAATAAGGTCTATGCACACCTAACATGGGGTGGTTTAATTCCATCTCCCTCTACAACTAAAAGATTACATCCATTATGGGATTTTAATCAACATCGATATCATGCCTTTATAATTCATGGAGAAACGGGACGTCTGGAGCTTGATGGAGATTTTTCCGAAAAAGATGGTCCAAACAAGGTACCATCACTACTACGTATTGTGCGAGGGTTAGAAGTAGAAAAAATAGACTTTGAGTGGCCACCGACGAGAAGTCCAATAGCTTTGGAAATAGCAGATCTTATTTCCTCTATTGAAAATGATACACCCCATCCTCTTAGTGGAGAGAATGGCTATGTGGTCACCGAGATTATCATGGGAATTTATGAGTCTAGTCGAAGAAGAGGTATCGTTTGTTTTCCGGTGGAGGTCATGGATAATCCATTTCTTTCAATGTGCGAGGAAGGTGTTTTTCCGAGATAGTGTAGTTAGTTATCCCGCTTATCGACATGTCTAGTTATGGAAGTTTGGCAACTAAAAGTTCAAAAGGAATATTCTAGATATCTAGAATATTCCTTTGTTTAGTTTATTTTTGGGTAATATTTTACTATAAGAGCGGAGGTTCTTAAAATTCCATCAACCAGGGTTGCAACCCCACATTCCGCACGTGTCATTCTCAATTATAATATTTTTCACACTCCTTCCCCATCAATGAAAGAATCTTCCTAGGTACTTCCCTTAAATTCGTCACCTTCATTATCTCTTCTCCCATTAGCTCCATCCTTACTTCACTTATACCCCTGAAAAACTGGAATACCCACTTCATTGTAGGTCTTTGTGTCGGCTTCCCCTTCTGATTGGGTATGCTTTCTCCTAGCCTGGCTAACTCCCTCCTTATCTTCCATTCAGCTATCGTATATACTAATAGCGTCAATACCATCACCATAAGTAGCGCTGCTATCCTCTCCTCTTTCTTCAGATATACCTCTGATACCCTGAAGCTCTTGTCCTTTAGAAACCTGAATCCTCCTTCTATATACTTCTGATCCTTGTAGTATTTGAGTATCTCTTCCCCACTTACCTCTGTATCTATTTCATTGGTCGCTATTATAAATCTCCCCAGCTTCTCCCTTTCCTTCTCTATCTCCCCCTCTATTACCTCTATCTCCCCTTCTATTAAGTAGTACCTGTCTAGTTCTTCCCCCTTCCTGGGCCTACCTCTTCTCCTCTCTGACTTCCTTAATTTCTCCTTTATCTTAAGCTCCTTAAATCGATACCAGGGATGTTTCTCTATCCACCTATTAGCTTCCTCTATGGCATCTGCCTCACAGTAAAACTCTCTATTCCTTAGATGCATCAGTTCTTTCTCTACCTTCTCTCTGTCTTCTTCTATCTCTTTGTTAAAACTGTCCTCTTTCTTCTCTTTCATCTCTTTGGAATCTACTACTATCCACCTCTGTTCTATGCCACCATATTTCACCCTGGTCTCATACAATGAATATCTGGTGTCTTCACATTGAACCATCTCAAGATCTTCTTTTAGCAGGTCTTTTGCCATCTTTATCGTACTTGGTACTCTTGTTATCCAGTAGACATCATTCCCTACTTCTTTTATGTTATCTTCCGTATAGAAACTGCTATCAGCTATGTAGTATACCTTGTCTATCCCTGTCCTTAACTCCTCTTTTAGCTTCTTAAATGTCTGCTGTATTATCTCTTTGTCCGACTTATTACCTGAGTGTATCTCTTCAAATAGAGGCATCCCGTATTGGTTAGTAGCCATACTCAGTATGAATTGCTTTAAGTCCCATCTACCATCTTTAGGATAACCGAATGTTATCTCTATGGCGTTCTCTCCATCTTCACCTTCATACCCTCCCTCTACACTGAAACTAGTCGTATCTAGATGTAGTAGCAGGGGTTCTACTGATAACTTCTTCATTACTTTTAAGGCTATCTCACTGAATAGTTTTGTGGGACCATACTCATAGATCCTATCTAAGGTCCTTCCTACTGTATCTTCGTTTATATCTTCAGGAAGGATTCCTCTTCCTAGTAGCCTCTCTGTGGGTAGATTATTAAAGTAGGAAGGGAAAAGATAGAGCCTTCTTTCTGTATAGCCAAGACCATTTAGGACCATAGCCTTAACTATGGTGGAATGAGAGCATTTATGCTGCCTATTTTTAGGTAACTTCTCATCCAGGACTTCAGAAATACTTAGCTCATCAAAGGTCCCAGCAACTATGCCGAGGTGATCTATATTTCTGGTAATTATCTCCATATCTTCTATACTTTTATTAGTAACTTTCAATTCTAATCCTCCATCATTTCTTGAAAGAAAAAATTTTTATACATTATACTATACCTGCGGAATGTAGGTTACAGGACCTCTCTTTTTTAAAAATCAATCATATAAAATCTTACTGAGATATTATACCATAAATTTATCAAATGATTCCAACTCTTTCTCTCTTTATACCTCTAATATCGCCCTACAGGGAGTTGC
>Ga0207433_10015396_pt1 | contig 10912 bp, 12 predicted proteins | sample YelNatPaOPGAMG01_FD_187559 | JGI IMG/M metagenome (GOLD analysis project Ga0207433, IMG submission 187559) | Hot spring thermophilic microbial communities from Obsidian Pool, Yellowstone National Park, USA - OP-RAMG-01 (SPAdes) (version 3) | ecosystem: Environmental > Aquatic > Thermal springs...
TGACTTCAGGCGAATGGTGGGAAGGGAAGCAGGCATATTCATCCGCAGATGATACCGGCTTCGATAGCAGTTCCCCCGTTCAGCGCAGCCGCAGCGCCAGCCACGACAGCAGCGCCAGCAGGTTGATGCCGACGTGCGATACGGCAGGGCCCGCCAGCGCCAGCCGGAAGCCTTCGCTGCCGAAGTGCTGTTCGAACAGCAGATGCGGCGGCCAGTGCAGGGTGGCGAACAGGTCGACATAGGCGCCGCAGTGCAGGGCGTAGCTGAAGATCGGCGTGGCGATCAGCGGCAGCTGCAGCAATTGTGCCCAGCGCGAGAGGCGGATGCCGCGCTCGCTGCCTTCCAGCAGCAGCACGCCGGCGACCAGCACGAAGGCGTAGGCGGCCAGCGCGAGCAGGGCCGGCACGGTGTCGCGCGCGGCGCCGAGCGGCAGCAGCCGGTACAGCGTGGCGGCGAAGCCGTAGAGGCCGCCGGCCACTTCGAAGATGCCGATCAGGCGGAACAGGACAGTGCGCATCGATCAGGGATTCCAGGGGGGTGAGGGGGTCATTCGAGGCCGTCGGCCAGCTCGTGCAGGTCGACAATGTGCTGTTCCCACCAGCGCGGCTCGTCGACGAACGGGAACGCGGCGGGAAAGGCAGGGTCGTGCCAGCGCTGGGCGATCCAGCCGGCGTGGTGGACCTGGCGCATCGCGCGCAGCGCGGGCACCAGCGCCCGTTCGGCCGGATCGAAGTCGCGCATGGATGCGTAGCCTTCCAGCAGCGCGTCCATCGCATCGTCGTCGTGCGCGAGCATCCACAGATCCTGCACCGCCGGTCCCATGCGCGCATCGTCGAGGTCGACGAAATGTGGGCCGTGATCGGTCCACAGCAGGTTGCCGGGATGGCAGTCGCCATGCAGGCGCAGCATGCGCACCGGGCCGACAGCCTGCTGGCGCGCGGCCACGGCGGTGTCGAGCCGCGCCACGGCGACACGGTAGTTCTGGTGCAGGTGCGCGGGCAGCAGGGACGAGGCGAGCACCGCATGCGATGGCTGCGCGATCATCGTGGCGCGGTCGATCGCGCCACGATGCGCGAACGCCTGGCGCGAGCCGACGGTGTGCATGCGGGCGATCAGCCGGCCCAGCCACTCGAGCTGGTCGGTCGATTCCAGTGCGGGCGCGCGGCCGCCCTTGCGCGGGGTCAGCGCGTAGCGGAAGCCGTCATGGTGCAGCAGGCTGCGGCCGCCGACGATCAGCGGCGCCACGACCGGCAGTTCGGCCCCGGCCAGCTCCTGCGCGAAGGCGTGCTCCTCCAGGATCGCCGCGTCGCTCCAGCGTGCAGGGCGGTAGAACTTGGCGATCACCGGCGCGGCATCCTCGATGCCGACCTGCCACACCCGGTTCTCGTAGCTGTTCAGCGCCAGCAGGCGGCCGTCCGGCCACAGGCCGCAGGCGCTCACGGCGTCGAGCACCAGGTCGGGCGTGAGGCGGGCGTAGGGCGCGGCCTCAGTCACCCGCGAGCTCCATGGCCGCAGGCGCGCATGCGGATTGGCGTGCTGCGTTCACCGGGATCGCCTGCGCCGGGGATGTCCATGGCGGCATCACTTGCCCACCGCGCCGGCCGGCACTACCGCCATGGTCAGTCGCGACACGCACACCAGTTGTCCGTCCTCGTTATCGATGCGGATCTCCCACACCTGCGTGGAGCGGCCCAGATGCAGCGGCCGCGCGGTACCGGTGACGGTGCCCTCGCGCACGCCACGCACGTGGTTGGCGTTGATGTCCAGGCCCACCGAGCGCTCGCGCGCCGCGTCCAGGGTGAGCATCGAGGCGACGCTGCCCAGCGTCTCGGCCAGCGCCACCGAGGCGCCGCCGTGCAGCAGGCCGTAGGGCTGGTGGGTGCGGTGATCCACCGGCATCGTGCCTTGCAGCCAGTCGTCGCCGATCGCGGTGACGCGGATGCCCAGCGTGTCCAGCAGCGTGTTCTCGCGCCAGGTGGCGATGCGCTCCAGGTCGGTGTCCTGCTTCCAGATGGCCATGCCTTGATACTCTCTGCAAAGGCCCGCATTGTCGGCCGGTTGCCGTTGCGGCGACAATGGCCGACGTCGCAAGAGTCCTCGCCTACGTGTTCATCGTCACCCTGAAACGTTCGGGTCACCGCTTCGAGGTGGCTCCGGGCGAAACCGTGCTGGAAGCCGCGCAACGCGCCGGCATCGCGTTGCCGTACTCGTGTCGCGCCGGCGTCTGCGGCAGCTGCAAGGCCACGTTGCTGGCCGGTCGCTGCACCTATCCGCGCAATCCGCCGGCAGCGCTGGACGCGCACGAGCGCGCCCAGCACGCGGTGCTGCTGTGCCAGGCGGTGCCGGCCAGCGACCTGCTGCTGGAGGCCCGGGAGGTGACCTCGGTGGAGGACATCGCGCGTCGTCGCCTGGACGTGGTGGTCGTCGACAAGCGACTGCTGGCGCCGGACGTGATCGGCCTGCGCCTGCAACCCGCACCGGGCGAAGCACGGCTGCGCTGGCTGGCCGGCCAGTACCTCGACGTGCTGCTGGACGACGACCGGCGCCGGCCGTTTTCCATCGCCAACGAGCCGCAGGCCGACGGCACGATCGAACTGCACGTGCGCCACGTGGCGGGCGGCGGTTTCACCTCGTGGGTGGCCGACGGGCTGAACGTGGGCGACACGCTGCGCATCGAGGGGCCGCTGGGCACGTTCGTGCCGCGCGAGGATTCGGAGCGGCCGATGCTGTTCGTCGCCGGCGGCACCGGATTCGCCCCCGTGCGGGCGATCGTCGGGCACTTCATGGTGCTGGGCACGCGCCGGCCGATGGACATCTACTGGGGGGCACGCGGCGTGGCGGACCTGTACCTGCGCGACGAGGCCGAGGGCTGGGCCCGCGCCGCGTCCAGCGTGCGCTTCCATCCCGTGCTGTCCAATCCGGCCGGTGGGCGCGCGGCGAACCTGCGCGAGGGCCTGGTGCACGAGGCGGTGCTGGCCGACCATCCCGACCTGTCGGGCCACGACGTCTACATGAGCGGCCCGCCGGGGATGATCGACGCCGCGCGCCATCGCTTCGTAGCGGCGGGCCTGCCGGAAGACCGGCTCTACTACGACTCGTTCGACTACGCGCCCGATGTGCTGGCGCAGATCATGGCCGGTCGCGCGGGCATACATCCCGCGCTGTGAGGGGCGCCGGGCGGCTTACTGCTTGCCCTTGACCACCGGCATCTGCGCCTGGGTCCACGCGCCCATGCCGCCGCCGAGGTAGTACACCTTCTCGAAGCCGGCCTTCACCAGGCGCTTGGCCGCGCCCTGGGCGGTCTGGCCGGAACGGCAGATCACCACCACCGGCAGGCCCTTGGCCTTGGTCAGGTCCTTGTTCTCCGGGTCGAACTGGCTCATCAGCACGTGCTTCGCCCCCGGGATGTGGCCCTTCTCGAAGCTGTCGCGCGGGGAAATGTCCACCAGCAGCGGATTCTCGCGGTTCATCATCATCGTGAGGCTGGCCGGGCTCAGTTCCTTGAACTTGCGGAACCGCTCGGCGATGAAGGTGACGACCAGGGCGATCAGCAGGATCACGAACAGCGCCGACAGCGCGAGGTGATGGTTCACGAACTGGGGCAGTTTGTGCAGGAAGTCGTTCATGGCGCGTCCGTAACGCGCGGCATCGGCCGCGCAGGGTCAGGTGAACCGCCGATTGTACGGCATGGCCTGCGGCGACGGGCGCGCACCGCCGTTACTCGGTGATGTCCGGCAGACCGCTTTCCAGCCACCAGTGGTGGGTCTTGGGGTCGTAGCGCCAGGTCTGGTGGTCGATCACGGTCCGCTCGGACTGCGTGTTGCGGTTGATCAGGCCGATCTTCACCAGCTGGTGCACTTCGTTCGGGCTTACCGGCACCGGACCCGCGTCGTCGTCGTAATCGCTCACCCGCACCTGCTGGTAGCGCGCCATGTCCAGCGAGGTCAGCGGGTGCGCCGCGCGCACCTTCGGGTCGACGAACTGCAGCGCGCTCGGGAAGCCGTTCCAGCGGATCGCGTTGCCGTAGGCCAGCAGCGTCTCGGTCAGTGTCTGGCTGCGGCGGTCGGCGGCACAGCCGGCGAACAAGAGGACGGTGGCCCCGATCAGGGCGGTGGCGATGATGCGGCGCATGGGCGATCTCCCCGTGGAATCCGCCCCATTCTGCCGCATCCGCGCTCAGCCGTGCGGGGCGGATGTCTGGCGCCGCTTGGCGACGAATCGTGCGACCAGCGTCGCGGCGGGTTTGCCGTCGTCGCCCGGAATGACGCACGTCACCTCGATGCGCGCCTTGCCGCGTGCGGCCAGCGTGGCGAAGAAGGTGTCCCAGTCGGAGCCGTCGGGCAGGCGCGCCTGCGCCGAGAAGTCGCCCCACAGCGGGCTGAGATAACGCACAGTGGATTCGCCCACGAACACGTCGCAGTCCTCGCCGCGGTCGCGCAACGCCAGCTCCACCAGGCCCCAGCCGGTCAGTGTCATCACGCTCACCAGGCTGCCGCCGAAGGCGCAGCCCTTATCGTTGACGTTCGGCGCCAGCGGCGCGGACAGGGTCAGGCGGTCGCCGTCGTAGTGATGCAGCTGCAGCGCCATCGCGCGTGCCAGCGGTATGCCGTCGTGGATGAATTCGACCAGCGCCTGCGCGGACTCGTGCGGGTGGACCGGGTGCGGGGTACTGCTGGAAACCATGGCCTGCTCGTCGTGGGGTGGGGTGCGCAGTGTAGACGCTACACTGCAGCGAACCCATGGCGCGGAACGTGTGGCGTGACCAGACAACCGACATCGCAGGCTGTCGCGCTCGGCGGACGCACGCTGGTGATCACGCGCCCGGCTGGTACGGCAGTTCCGCTGGCTAGGCGGGTGCGTGCGCTGGGCGGCGTGCCACTACTGCTGCCGGGGCTGTCGCTGCGTGCGGCGGACGATGCGGAAGCGACGCGCGCGCTGCTGCGCGAGGCGTTGGACGACGACGTGCTGCTGTTCACGAGTCCGGCGGCGGTACGTTTCGCGGCCGCGCTGCTGCCGCTGAAAACCGCTGCGACGGTGCTTGCGGTGGGTCAGGGCACGGCGCGTGCCTTGTGGCACCACGGCCTGGACGCGCAGGCGCCGGCCGAACGCCAGGACAGCGAGGGCCTGCTCGCGCTGCCGCCCATGCAGCAACTGGATGGGCGCCGGGTTGCGCTCGTCGGCGCGCCGGGCGGACGCGGACTGCTGCGCGAGCAGCTCGTTGCGCGCGGTGCGCGGCTGCGCGAACTGCATGTCTATCGACGCGTGCCGCCGCGGCTCGGGCGGCGGCATCGGGATGCGCTGCTCCGGTTGCCGCCGGATGCACGCGTATTGCTGTCCAGCGCCGAGGCGCTGGACAACCTGCAGGCGGTGCTACCGGCACCAGCATGGTCGCGGCTGTGTGCGGCCATCGCCGTGGTCAGCAGCGAGCGGCTCGCCGCGCGGGCTCGTGCCGCGGGCTTCGCCGGCGTGCGCGTGGCGGCTTCGGCCGGCACCGACGACATGCTCGCCGCCGCTGCCGGCTGAGCCGTCTTCACCGTCCGCCTACGAAGCCGCGCGCGCGGGCTGCTAGCATGCGCGCATGAACCAGGACGACATCCCCCGCGAATCCCCCGCGCCAATCGGCGCCCGTTCCGATGCCCGTCGTGCCGCGGCACGCGAGCCTGCCCGCCATGGCGGTACCCTGGCGCTGGCGATGCTGCTGGCCTTGCTGGCGTTGGCAGGTACCGGTTATGTCGGCTGGCAGCAGTGGCAGCAGAGCCGGCACGGCGACGCAAGAAGCCAGGCCGTGCTCGATCTGCAGCAGCGGGTGAGCGTGCTGGAACACACCCTGGCCGGCGTCAGCAGCGACGGCAGCTCGTTGCAGCAGCGGCTGGACGATGCCGAGCAGGTCAATCGCTCGCTGCGCGACGAACTGCTGTCGCAGGCCGATCGCCTGCGTGCGCTGGAGAGCGCCGTCGGCAATCTGTCGGAGAAGACGCTTTCCGGCCACGACGCGATGTTGCTGGACGATACCGAGTCGCTGCTGCGCATGGGCCAGCAGCGCTATGCGCTGTTGCATGACGCACAGGGCGCGGCACAGGCCTACGCGCTGGCCGAGCAGACGCTGGCAAGCGTCGACGACCAGGCGTTCGCAGGCCTTCGCCAGGACATCGAGGCCGAGCGCGACGCCCTGCTGCAGAGCGAGCCGGCGAACCAGGGCGCCATGCTCGCGATGCTCGGGCAGCTGCGTGGCATGGCCCCGCGGCTGCCGTTGAAGCCGCTCGATCAGACCGGAGCGCCGGCGCGGGGTGCGTGGTCACGCATCGGGCACGCGCTGGCCAGCGTGATCAGCGTCCGTCGTGACAATGGCGTGCCGACGATGGCGACCGATGCGGCACTGGCTCACGAGCTGCTTGCGCTCGACCTGGCCCAGGCGCAGGCCGCGCTGCTGGCCCACGATGCCGACGCCGCCGACACTGCCTTGAAACAGGCGGCTGCCAGCCTGGCGGCCTGGTTCGATCCGCAGGACGACGACGTGAAGCAGGCGCGCGCGCACGTCGCCGCGCTGCTCGCACAGATCAAGCCGGCCACGCCGGTGCAGCTGGGCGGTGCCCTCGCCGAGCTGCGTAACCTGCGTGCGGTGCATGCGCTTTCCAACGCCGGGGTCGCGCCGGCTCCGGCCTCTTCCAGCCATGGGGCCCGGCCATGAAGTTGTGGCGCTGGATCCTGCTGCTGGTGGTCGTCGCAGCGCTCGCCGCCTTCGGCTGGCACTGGGTGGCGGTGGATCCGGGCGAGGTGCTGATCCGCATCCGCGGCTGGCGGGTCGAGACGTCGGTGGTGGCCGCGGTGGCGATCCTGTTGCTGATGTGGGCCGTGCTGGCGGGTGCGTGGCGGCTTGCACGCTGGCCGTTCGGCGCGCTGTCGCGACGGCATCGACGGCTCAGCCAGCAGCGCATGGGCGAGGGCCTGGTCGCGCTGACCGAGGGCCGTCACGGCGATGCCGAGCGCGATCTCAATCGCGCCTCGCGGCTTGGTTCGCTGCGGGGACCGGCACTGCTGGCCTCCGCGGAGGCCGCGTCGCGGCGTGGCGAACATGCGCGGGCACTGGAAACCCTTGGCGAGGCCGCCCAGGTGGCGCCGCAGGCGGCCCGCGTGCTGCGTGCTCGCGTACTGCGGCGTGACGGCAAGCCAGCCGAGGCCTTGGCGCTGCTGGCGCCGGAAGCCGACGCCGGCAAGCTCAGCCCGGGCGGCTGGCGCGAACTGGTGCTGGCGGCGCTTGCCACCGGCGACACCCGCCGCGCCCGCCAAGCGCTGGATCCGTTGCAGAAGAGCGGGGCGCTGGGTAGCCGTGGCTATGCTGCGCTGGAAACCCAGGTGCTGGTCGCGTCGATCGCGACCGCGGCCGACGGTGCCGTGCTGAACACGCTGTGGTCGCAATGGCCTAAAGCGCAGCGCCGCCTGCCGGCGGTGATCGACGCCTACGCTCGCCGCGCCGCCGGTTTCGGCTTGATGCTGCCGGCGATGGACGAGGTGGAATCGGCGATCCGGCGCGAATGGTCGCCTTCGCTGGTGGAGACCTGGGGCGTGTTGCCCGGCGGCGACCTGGAGGCGCGCCTGCGGCGAGCCGAGGGCTGGCTGGACGCGCATCCCAACGACGCGGCGCTGTTGCTGACGCTGGGGCGCCTGTGCGTGCAGCTGAAACTGTGGGGCAAGGCGCGCCAGTACCTGGAGCGCTCGCTGGCGCTGGCGCCGGGTCCGGGCGCATGGGAGGCGCTGGGCGAAGCTTGTGCCGGCCAGGGTGATGCCAGCCAGGCGCTGCGTTGCTATCGCAATGCGCTGGCGGCAGTGCGCGGCGAGGCGTCGCCGGGCCTGCCCGGGCGGTCCGCTTCGACCATCGATACCCGTGGCATCGCCATGGAAGAGCGTGACGCGCACGGCATGCCGCGGTTGCGCGGCTGATCGACCGGCTGCGGCATCCGTTGCCGCAATCAGACTTTCGCCACCGCCCAGGTAATGAAGCCGGCGTTGATCGTGGTGAAGGTCAGGGCCATCAGGAACAGCGTATCGGCGATCTGCTCGATGCGGCGATTGCGTTGCCAGCGACGTGTGCGAAGCGCCCAGTACGAGAGCAGGCAGGCGAGCAGATAGAGAACCGCGTTGATCGCCAGCAGGCCGTTGCCGATCAGGTCGGCCTTGCGCAGCGTGATCACGACCCGCAGCAGGCCTATCACCGTGAGGCAGACGCCGACCATGGCTGCCGACGCCGTGAAGATGTGTACGCAGATGTCGTTGTCGAGCAACTCTCTGGAGCGGTGAGGTTTCATGACGCGGAGCCTGGAGGGCAGTGCAGCATGGACCGTCCTGCGGCACCGATGTTTCCGCTCCTTGCCGGTCGGCATTCAGCTTGTGTCGATCTGCTTGTCCCGCGCGCCATGGGCTGCGCGCCTGGCGTACCATGGAACGTCCCCCTGCCCGTGTGCCGCGCGCGCCGTGCGGGAACCGCCGGGCGCGTCGATGCGCCCGGGCGACTGCCATCCAGCCGGAGGATTCCATGAAGCGTCGTCTTGCGTTTGCCTGTCTGCCCGTTGCCCTGTCCGCGCTGATGGCGCCGGCGATACATGCGGCCGCGGCACCGATCCGGCTGCAGGACTACCGCCAACTGGTACGGATCGGTTCCCCGGCGTTTTCGCCCGATGGAAAGCAGCTGGCCTTCCTGACGATCGCTTCCGACTTCGCCCATGACCGCTACGACGCGACCCTGCGCGTGGTGGACGCGAGGTCCGGTGCGACGCCGCGGGTGCTGGTCGGCAACATGCAGGACCTGCACATGCCGCGATGGTCGCCGGATGGCCACACGCTGGCCTTCATCGCCAAGGCCGGCAACGGCAAGGCCGAGCTGTACGGCGTATCGCCCAGTGGCGGCGCGCCGAAGCGGCTGCTCGACGTGCCGAATGGTGTGCAGCAGTTCGCCTGGAGTCCAGACGGGCACACCATTGCCTACGTCACGCCGGACGATTCGCCGCTGACGGCGAAGGATCGCGCCAGCCACCACGACCTGTTCACCATCCACGACGACGACTACCAGATCACCGCGCCGCCAGTCGCCTCGCACCTCTGGCTGCTGTCGCTGGCGGACGGCAAGACGCGCCAGCTGACCCGTGGCCGTACCAGCGTGCTCGAGAACGCGCCGCCGTTCGGTGGCGGCATCACCGCGCCGAGCTGGACCGCGGACGGACGCTGGATCGTCTACACGCGCCAGGTCGACGACCACGACAGCGAGTCCGACAAGACCTCGATCGCCGCGGTGGATGTCGCCACCGGCGCCGAGCACCTGGTCACCGGCCGCACCAGCTACGAGTACGCACCGGTCGCCGCGCCCGTGGGCGACACGCTGGCCTACCTGTATCCGCAGGGGCCGGGGCCGATCAGCGACATGGACCTGATGGTTGCCTCGCCTTCTGGGGGGAGGCCGCGCGACGTCAGCATCGACCTGGATCGCAACTTCTACCCGGGCTTCGCCTGGCTGCCGGGCGCGCAGGGCCTGGTCGGCATCGCCGATGATCGCGCCGGCAGCGCGCTCTACGTCCAGCCGCTGCACGGCAAGGGGCATGCGGTACCCATGGGCGACCTCAATCCGCTGCAGGTCGCGGTATCGCGGCAGGGCAAGCTGGCGGTGGTCGCCGACAACGCCACCACGGCCCCCGAGCTGTACCTGCTGGACGGCCAGGCGGGAAAGCCTCGGCGCCTGACCGACTTCAACCATGCCTTCGCCGCCTATGCGTATCCGCGCACCGTGGAAGTGCGCTGGAAGGCGCCCGACGGCCAGCCCGACGACGGTCTGCTGACCTATCCCAACGGTTACGTCGCCGGCCGACACTACCCACTGGTGGTGTACAGCCATGGCGGTCCCGAGGCGGCATCGTCGGCGGACTTCGACACCGGCGAGGTCGGCCCGCTGCGCGACCTGTTCGCCGCGCGGGGCTTCCTGGTGTTCGAGCCGAATTACCGCGGCAGCGACAACCTCGGCGACGCGCATGAGCATGCGATCTACCGCGATCCGGGCACTGGTCCGGACAGCGACGTCGTCTCGGGCATCGACATGCTCGAGAAGCGGGGCATCGTGGATACCTCGCGGATCGCCGCGGTGGGCCACTCCTACGGCGGCTACATGACCGCATGGCTGATCTCGCACCAGCACTTCTGGCGCTGCGCGGTGGTTGCCGACGGCGCGCTGGACTGGACCGAGGAGTACGAGCTGTCCGGCGAGGGCAACCTGGCCTGGACGCGCGACTCGCTCGGCGGCAGCCCGTGGGATCAAAAGAGCGCTGCGTTGTACCGCACCGGCTCGCCGATCACCTACGCCGGGCAGATCACCACGCCCACGCTGATCCTGTCCGGCACCGCCGACACCACGGTGCCGATCACCGAATCGTTCGCGCTGTACCACGCGCTGAGCAGCCGTCACGTGCCGGTGGAATTCATCGGCATCCCGGGCGGCTATCACTCGCCGCAGGATCCGGTGCACCGCGAGCTCTACTACGGCGCGATCGAGAAATGGGTCGTGGCGGAGATGGGCGACAAGGCGGGCTGAAGCCCGCTTCGCCGCACGGCCGGCTCAGATCGGCGTGAGGTTGGCGTAGGCGGCCACCAGCCACTTGCTGCCAGCGTCGGCGAAGTTCACCTGCAGGCGTGCGTGCGCGCCGCCACCCTCGGCGGCGATGACCACGCCCTCGCCGAAACTGGGGTGGCTGACCCGCTGACCCAGCTTCACCGGCGGCTCGTCCTGCCACGCCGCCGCCGCGCTGCCGGCGGCATGTCCGCCGTGCAGCGGACGGCTCACCTGCACGCGCGGGCGCACCTCGTCGACCAGTTCGGGCGGGATCTCGCCGAGGAACCGCGACGGGCGCGACAGCATCTCGCTGCCGTGCGTGCG
>Ga0207433_10015402_pt1 | contig 10910 bp, 10 predicted proteins | sample YelNatPaOPGAMG01_FD_187559 | JGI IMG/M metagenome (GOLD analysis project Ga0207433, IMG submission 187559) | Hot spring thermophilic microbial communities from Obsidian Pool, Yellowstone National Park, USA - OP-RAMG-01 (SPAdes) (version 3) | ecosystem: Environmental > Aquatic > Thermal springs...
CGTGGGCAATGCAGCGCCCGTCGTCACGTCGGTCGTAGGCACGAACTCTTCTTCGAGATCGAAATCGACCGGTGCCGTGAACGACTGCAGGCAGCGCCGGCACTCGATCTCGACCACGGTGTGCAGACTGCCGGTCGCCAACACGCCTGCTGCGGTGCGTGTGAAGCGCACCTTGCCGGTCAGCGGCGCCGTGGGTCGGATGTCGTGATCCAGGCTTCCGATATCTTCGTCGAGCTCGTACTCACGGCGTGCGCCCGTCGGCGACTTGAGCAACTGCGCAACATTGAACTTCATCGCGCCCACCTCACAGGCGCCAGCGGCCGGGCCACGCCTCGGCCGCTGGCGCCCTGATTATAGACAACAGAATGGCCAGTGTCAAAGAGCCTGCGGCCTCCCGGGCCGCTGTCGAGGCGCATCCGGGCCTTCGGCCTCCTCGTCGCGTTGCGCCTTCCTCCTTTGGCCCAGCGTCACCAGGCCGTTGGTGATGACTCGCTGCAGATTGGCCACCTCCTCGCTGAGCTTGGCGAGGACTTCGGCCGCATAGTCATCGGCGCCCTGGCAAATGGCCTGGGCCTGGCGTCGCGCTTCGTCGAGCATGCGCTCGGCCTGCTCCTGTGCCTGGCGGCGCAGCTCGTGTTCGGCCACCAGGCGGGCGGCGTCTTCGCGCCCCTGAGAGATGATGCGCGCAGCCTCGGCATGGGCCTGGGCGATGATCTGCTCGCGTTCCTGTTCGATGCGCTTGGCCTGTTTGATCTCCTCCGGTATCGAGATGCGCATCTGATCGATGATGTCCAGGAATGTGCCCTCGTCGATCACGACGGCCGAAGTGAGGGGCAGACGGCGGCCCTGTTCCACGAGCGTTTCGAGCCTGTCTACGAGATGTAGGATGTCGATGGCCATCACCCCCTTGGGCAGGAAGCATGGGTGCCCCCGCGAAGCGGCCAGCCGGCCTTTGGCCTCGCGAAGAGCCCCCAGCGCTCACTCGGGCGCGACAAGGCCCGCTGTGCCTGGCGCGAACTCCTCTCGTCTCTGCGCCAAAGCCAGGCGGAGTTCCTCGCACACGTGGGGGGGCACCAACTCCGCCACGCTCCCGCCGGCAATGGCGATCTCGCGGACGATGGTCGAGCTCAGAAATGCATAGGCCAGGCTGGTCATCAGGCAGACTGTATCGATATCCGGCGCCAGTTGCCGGTTGGTCAGCGCCATCTGGTATTCGAGCTCAAAGTCCTTGATCACACGCATGCCACGCACGATTACGCCCGCGCCCACCGAGCGGGCAAGGTCGACCGTCAGGCCGCTATAGCTCTGTACCGTCACATTGGGGAGGTGGGCCATCGCCCTGGTCATCATCTCCACCCGCTTGGGCGCCGGGAAGAGCAGATTCTTCATCGGCCGGTCGTAGACTGCAATGATGAGGCGATCGAAAAGCGCAGCCGCCCGGGTCGCAATATCCACATGGCCCAGGTGGACCGGGTCGAAGGTGCCCGGATAGATGGCGGTCGTCATGTTCCCTCCAAGGCCAGGGCCGTCAGTTGGGCTCGGCTTCGTCGCTCCAGAAGCCAAGCACCTGGCGGCGCAACAACTGGTGGGCTGGCTGAGCCAGGTCAGGGTCGGCCTCGAAAAGCGCCTGGGCTGCCCGCCGGGCCTCCTCCAGCACGCGACCGTCGGATAACGTGGCCACGCGCAGGTCTGGCAGGCCGCTCTGGCGTGTGCCAAAGAACTGGCCCGGGCCGCGCATGCGCAGGTCTTCTTCCGCCAGGGCAAAGCCGTTTCCGGTACGCTCGACCACCTGCAAGCGCTCCAGCGCTTCGTCGGCCGAGGAATCGGAGAGGAGGAGGCAGTACGACTGGGCCTGACCGCGCCCCACCCGGCCGCGGAACTGATGCAGTTGGGCCAGTCCGAAACGGTTGGCGCCCTCGATCATCATTACGGTGGCATTGGGAACATCGATGCCGACCTCTACCACCGCAGTAGAGACGAGGATGTCGTACTCGCCGTTGCGGAAGGCGGTCATGACCGCTTCCTTCTCTTCCCCCTTCATGCGGCCGTGCAGCAGCGCCAGCCTGAGGTCAGGGAAGACCTCCTCCTGAAGCCGCTCGTACTCTTCGGTGGCTGCCTTGGCCTCCGTCTTGTCGGACTCTTCAACCAGAGGGCAGATGATGAAAGCCTGGTGCCCCTCTTTGACCTGTGTGCGGACGAAATGGTAGGCGCGCTCGCGCTCGCGGGGCGAGAGCAAGCGCGTGATGACCTGCTGGCGGTTCGGTGGCAGCTCGTCGATCACCGAGACGTCGAGATCCCCGTAGATGGTGAGCGCCAGAGTGCGTGGGATGGGCGTAGCGCTCATCACCAGAAGGTGCGGCACACGCACGGCATTGCCTTTTTGGCGCAGGATACTGCGCTGGGCGACCCCGAAACGATGTTGCTCGTCGACGACGACCAGGCCGACGCTGGCAAACTGCACCCCTTCCTGGATCAGGGCGTGGGTGCCGACGACGATATCTACCTCCCCCAGGCCGACGGCTCGCCGCACATCGGCCCGGTCTCGCGCGCTCAAGCTGCCGGTCAGCAGGGCCACGCGCACAGGCTCCTCGGCGGCTCCTGGCCCGTGCGCCACGGTCAGCTCGCCGATGAGGCGACAGACTGTCTCAAAGTGCTGCTCGGCGAGGATCTCGGTAGGGGCCATGAGGGCTGCCTGATGGCCCGCGGCGATGGCCTGCAGCATGGCGGCAAGGGCCACGACCGTCTTGCCCGAGCCTACATCTCCTTGCAGCAGGCGGCTCATCGGCGTGGAGCGGGCCAGGTCGGCCGTGATGTGGTCGAGGGCGCGCTGCTGCGCCCCGGTAAGCTGGAACGGCAGCGAGGCGAGGAAACGGTCGACCACGGGGCTGCGCGGCAGCGCGAGTCCTTCGCGTTGTTGCCACGACCGGCGCTTGCGCAGCATGCCGAGCTGGATGAGCAGGAACTCGTCGAAGCACAGCCTGCGCCGGGCCTGCGCCAGCTCCTCCGCATGGCGTGGAAAGTGGACCGCACGTAGGGCATCGCCCAGCGACATGAGATGCTCGCGGCTGCGCAGGCTGGGCGGCAGCGGGTCGGGGATCTGCGCAGCATAGGTATCGAGGGCGCCCTTGATCACACGGCGCAGCCAGCGTGCTCCGATGCCCTCGGTGAGCGGGTAGACGGGTACCAGTCGCCCGGTGTGGAGTTGCTCACGCTCCAACGGCTCCCACACGGGCGACTGGAAAGTGAGGCGGCCAAGGTATTCCTCCACTTTGCCGCTGATCACAATCTCGCGGCCCGGCCGCAGGCGGCTGGCGAGGTAGGGCTGGTTGAACCAGGTTACTTCGATAGTGCCGCTGGTGTCGGCCAGGATGCAGGTGGTGATGTGGATGCCGTTGCGGGCCTGGCGCGTCTTCGTGTCCCACACGGTAGCGATGAGGGTGACCTCCTCGCCGTACTCAAGCTGGTCGATACGCTTGAGCGCCGTGTAGTCATCGTATCGGCGCGGCATGAGGTAGAGCAGGTCGCGCACCGTGCGGACGCCAAGGCGCTCGAGCCGCTTGGCATAGGTGGCGCTGACGCCGGTCACACGGGTCACGGGCTGGTCGAGATCCGGCCCTGCCGGGGGCTGCGGAGCCCGCTCGATGGCGGGAGCCGGAGCGACAGAGGCTCCACCCGTCGCGACCTGGGCCGGCTGGGCGGCGTCTGGGGCGGGCGGGTCCTCAACTGCGGCCGGGGCGGCCTGAGCTTCCTGCGCCAGGCGCTGCTGAGCCTCAGCGAGGATCGCGAGAGCCTGCTCGACGGCCTGCACGCGCGCCGGGCGCTCGCGCTGCCCGTACCCCTCCAGCAAGAGGACCAGATTGCGCACCGCTTGCTGGAGGTGCGTGGTGCGCGCCCCCTCCTGCGCTTCCTTGACCCAGAAAGGCAGGAACTTGCCCAGACCGCCAATGACCACCCGATCGGGGCACCCCTGCTCACGCTCCATGGTGAGGATGCGCGTGAGCTTTTCCAAGGTCGATCTCATGAATGGCCAATCCTTATGAACCCTGCAGATGCATACCGCTCAGGCCCTGAGGGCGCAGGCAAACCCAACCGCACCCGGCCCGGCGTGGGCGCTGATGATCGCCCCGGCCTCGGTGGTGAACCACTGGCCGGGGGGTACGAGCCCGGCCAGGCGCGTGCCCAACTCGAGCGCCAGAGCGCTCGCATCCGCATGGAGGATGGCAAGGCGCTCCAGGGCGCCCAGCCCCTCAGCGGCCTGCCGCAGATAGTCGAGCCCGCGGCTCAGCGAGCGCACCTTCGCCACTACGTCCACCCTGCCTTGGCGGACCTGCACGACCGGCTTGATCGCCAAGAGCTGGCCGACCATCGCAGAGATCGCCCCCACCCGGCCCCCATGGTACAGGAAGCGCAGGTCATCGATGAGGGCGAACAGGCGCAGCCGGGGGATCATGCCTCGCACATGGGTCAGAATGTCGCCTGGAAGCGCGCCCTGCTGCGCCATCTCGGCAGCCTGGACCGCCAGCCACCCCAGGCACATGGAGACCTGCTGCGAGTCAACCACGGTGATGCGCTCCGGGTCCACATCGCGCGCAGCCACGCACGCCGTGCTGTGCAGGCCGCTGAACGCGGCGCCCAGGTGAATGGCTACAACCTGGCGCCGCGCCGCCAGCGCCCGGCGATAGGCCTCGGCGAACACGCCGACCGGTGGCTGCGAGGTAGTGAACATCTCGCCCCTGCGCATGTGGGCGAACAGCTCCTGGCGCGAGATGTCGACTCCGTCGAGATACGTTCGGCCGTGCATGTGAATCTGGCACGGAATGACGGTAATGTCAAGACGGCGAGCCACTTCCGATGGGATATCCGCCGTGCTATCGGTGACTACACACGGCGGTTGATTGGTCGTCATCCCAAACCCTCATAGACGGCCACGCCCAGGGCATCGGCCCCCACATGGGCCACGAGCGACGCGGGGTACAGCCTGGTTTCCACATTCAGCTCGGGCCTCTGCTCGTTGAGCATCGTGGCCAGTTCCAGGGCCTCGGGAAGCGGCTTGCCTTGGAGTATGGCGATGCGCTCCAGACGCGCAAACTCGGTAACAAACTCGTACAGCCGGTCCACGGCGCGCCCACGCGAGCGTGACCGTTCGAGGGGCACGATCTGCCCCTCCTCAATCATCAACAGGGGCTCGGCAGCAGCCCCTTTGCCTGCGCTGCGCCCGGCGGCACCGGTGCGCCGGCGACGCTCCCTTTCGGAGAAAAAGGCCACGTACATGTGGGGCAGCATGGCGCGCAGCAGGCGGACGATCTCGGTCGAATCCACTCCTGCGGCCGCAGCCTCGGCTGCTGCCATGGCCAGCCACCCCACCGGGAGCCCGGCCAACCGCGAGTCGAACACCGTAATGCGGCCTTTGCCCAGGTGCATCTGGGCGGCCTGCCGGGCCACGCCGGTGATTCCGGAGAGCTCTGACGACATGTGGATGGAGATGATCTCTTCGGACTCTGCGCCCAGGCGGCGGAACAACTCGCGGAATTCACGCACGGTCGGCGGCGAAGTGCGGGCGGCCCGTGAGCCGTTGTCGAGCATCTGGTAGAACTCGGCCAGCGACAGGTCGACCCCTTCGCGATAGGAACGGGCATCAATCTCGATGTGTACCGGGATTATGGCGATGCCCAGCGGCCTGACCTCCTCGGGGCTCAGGCCCGAAGTGCTATCGGTCACTATGCTGGTGCGCGCCATGTTGAGAACCTCTCCTTCAGCCGTTTGGGTAGCGCCTACTCGACGGACAGGATGTACTTGTAGTGAGGCTGGCCACCGTCGATCAGCTCGACGTCCTGGGCAGCGAAACGCGCTTTCACGCCCTCGGCAAAGGCATCGGCCTCCTGTTTCTCGGTGTTGCCGCCGTAGTAGATGGTGATGATCTCCATGCGCTCGGCGTGGATCTTTTCCAGCATCTCCATGGCGACGTCTAGGCAGTTGCTGCCCACGGCAACCAACTCGCCGCTGAGCAGGCCAATGATCTGCCCCTCGGTGACCTCCAGCCCATTGACCCGCACCGAGCGCACCGCGGTGGTGATCTCGATCGTCTCTACTGCCTGCGCGGCCTCCTCCATGGCGGCAACATTGGTGCCGAGGTCGGCCTGGTAGTTCAGGGCGAGCAGCGCGCTGATGCCCTGGGGGATGGTTCGGGTCGGCACTACCGCCACCTCTTTGGCGGCTAGCCCCTTGGCCTGCTGGGCGGTCAGGATGACGTTCGAGTTGTTGGGCAGGATGATGACCTGCTGGTTCGGGAGCCGGTCGACCGCTGCCAGCAACTCCTCCGTGCTGGGGTTCATCGTCTGCCCGCCGCTCACCACTGCGCTTACACCCAGGCTCTCGAAGACGCGCTGCAGGCCTTCGCCGGGCACAACTGCCACAATGCCGACCTGAGTGGCGGGCTCGGCTGCCGGGGGCCGGCGCTGCGCCTGCTTGGCCACAAAGGCCTCGTGCTGCAACTGCATGTTCTCCACGACCACATCCTGGATCACCCCCAGGCTGCACCCATAGTCCAGGATGTCGCCTGGGCGAGGCGCGTGGATGTGGACTTTAACCGTGCGCTCGTCGCCCACGACAAGGAGCGAGTCGCCTTTGGCCTGCAGGACCTCGCGCATGGCATCGACGTCGAGGCCCTGGCCGCAGACGATGAACTGGATGTCGTACCCATAGTCCTGGCCACCGGGAGAATGCAGGACCGTCCTGCCCAGCGCCGCCACAGATCCCTCCTCGACCCCTTCGCCACGCAGGTAGCGCAGGATGCCTTGCAACAGGAACACGAGCCCCTGGCCGCCCGCATCGACGACGCCGGCTTCCTTGAGCACCGGAAGCAGGCTGGGCGTGCGTGCCAGCGACCGCTCGGCCTCCTGAGTCGCGTTTTCGACCACGCTCTCCAGCCCAGCGCCTTCCTCTGCTGCCGCCTTGGCGCCAGCCTCCGCTGCCTCGCGGATGACGGTGAGCATCGTCCCCTCCACGGGGCGAAGCACGCCTTTGTAGGCTGTCGCCGCGCCCTCTTTCAGGGCTTCGGCAAGGTCCCGCGCGTCGAAGGTCTCTTTCTTATCCAGAGCACGAGCAATGCCACGCAGAATCTGCGAGAGGATGACTCCCGAGTTGCCGCGGGCCCCCATCAGCGCTCCATGGGCGAGGGCCTGTGCGATCGCCCCCACCGAGTCGTCCTCCACGTGTGACATCTCTTCGAGGGCCGCGCGCACGGTAAGGTGCATATTGGTGCCGGTGTCGCCATCGGGCACCGGGTAGACGTTCAGCCCGTTGACGAACTCGGCGTGGGCTTCGAGCCAATGGGCGGCCGTCTGCACCGCCTGCCGGAGACTGTGCCCCGCACAGCGCGAGCCCGGCGCGTGCTGGCGGGGCTGCATCTGAGTGTTCGCATCGGATGAGGGATGTTCGGAAATCAATCCTACGAGACCTCCTGGGCTGATGGGCCACGACCCGGGTTCTGACGGCTGGGCGGGCCGGCGCCGTGGCAGCGATCGGCTCCCCTCAGGACTGGTGTGGCTCACGATGGCCGGCTGTGCTGGCTACTGAGACCGGGATCCGGTTCGGGGGGTGCCGGCACAAGCGACCGTGCGCCGCGACCACACCGCCCAACCTGCAGAGCGGAGGCGCCCCCCCATACCCTACCGCCGCTCATGTGCTCGAGACGCGCAAGTCCTGGACGTGTACATTCACCTCGGCAATGGGCATTCCCAGGCCTCGCTCCAGGCGGAACTTGACGGCATCCATGATGTTCTGGGCCACTTCAGAGATGCGGATCCCATACTCGATGATGACGTAGAGGTCGACCACAATGCCGTGCTCGCGCACGTGAACCTCCACGCCGCGGTGCGTGGCCTCACGTTGCAGAATCTCGACCAGGCCATCGCGCAGCGTGCCGGCCGGGGCCATGCCCACCACACCATAGCACCCCAGCACGGCATCGCTGGCCAGGCTCGCTACCGCCAGCGGTGAGACTTCGATCTTGCCCAGGTGAGTTTCGGTTCCCATCGTTTCACCTCGTCGCCTGGCACGCCGTTTGCACGAAACGGCCACTCATGCTAAAATCCATCGCTTGGCGAGCATCGTGTTCGCTGAGTGATGGTCGAGAATTCGCGAGTTGTGAGGGGGTAATTGCATGGCCCATCGATGCGCTCTTTGCGGCAAGGCGCGGCCGCAATTCGGCAATAATGTCAGTTTCTCGCAGCGCCACACCAAGCGGCGCTGGCGGCCCAACGTGCAGCGCGTGGCCCTGCGCATCGGCGAGCGGACGGTGCGCGTGGACGTCTGTACTCGCTGTCTGCGGACCCTTGCCAAGACCAGTTAAGGCCTTGCCCCAGCGCACCAAGACCAGCTTCGGCAGGCAGAGGCTGGTCTTATTCATTTCCGGCCTCCGCCAGGCGCCGTAGGGTGCTCAGGGCCTCGCCGATGCCCTCTGGGGCAGCGAACACCGCTGCGCCGGCCACCAGCACGTTGGCGCCTGCAGCCGCGACGCGGCCCACCGTCGCCGAGTTGATGCCTCCATCGACCTCGATGTCGCAATCCGGCCGGCTCTCGTCGGCCAGGGCGCGCACACGCGCAATCTTGTCGAGCATGGACTCGATGAACGCCTGCCCCCCGAAGCCCGGGTTCACCGTCATGACCAGGACCAGGTCCGCAAAGGGCACGATCTCCTCGAGCATGCAGGCGGGGGTGGCGGGGTTGAGCGCAACCCCGGCCCTCTTGCCATGCTGATGGATCGACTCTACCAGGCGATGCAGGTGCTGTGTTGCCTCCACATGGACGGTGATCAGGTCGGCCCCAGCGTCGGCAAACGCCCCAATGAACTGCTGCGGGCTGGCGATCATCAGGTGGACGTCGAGCGGCAGCGTGGTGCTGCGACGCGCTGCTTCGACCACCAGCGGTCCTACGGTGATGTTGGGCACGAATTGCCCATCCATGATGTCGATGTGGATGAGGTCGGCGCCGGCAGCCTCTGCTTCGGCGATTTGGGCTCCCAGCCGAGCAAAGTCGGCCGAAAGGATGGAGGGCGCCAGCCTGATGGTCCGCCGGCCGGGCTGAGGGCGTTCAGGCGCTGACAAGGGTCTCACACTCCCGTGGTGAGCCACGCAGTTGACCGCAGCCGGCCTGGATATCGGCGCCGCGGCTCACGCGCAGCGTCGCATTGATGCCTCGCTCGCGGAGGCGCCCCTCAAAGGCCACCACGCGTTCTTGGGGCGAGGGGAGGTAGGGAAGGTCGGCGACCGGGTTCACTGGGATCAGGTTCACATGGCAGAGCATGCCGCCCAAGAGCCGGGCCAGCGCGTTGGCGTGGGCCGGCGCATCGTTGACGCCATCGATGAGGGCGTACTCGAAGGTTACCCGGCGGTGCGTGCGCTCGATGTACGCCTGGCAGGCTGCGATCAACTGGGCCAGCGGGTACTTGCGGTTGACCGGCACCAGCCGGTTGCGCAGTTCGTCGGTGGGCGCGTGCAGCGATACCGCCAGGCCGATGGGCAAGCCCTCTCTGCCCAGGCGCTCGATGCCCGGCACGATGCCCGCCGTCGACACCGTCACCCGACGGACTCCCAAGGCAAAGCCTTCGGGGTCGTTGAGGATGGCGATGGATTGACGTACGGCCTCGTAGTTCAGGAACGGCTCGCCCATGCCCATGTACACCACATGGGTGATGGGCTGGGCGGGGGCGGCCGGGGCGGTTCGCTCCGTAGGGGCGGTTGGCTCCGTAGGGGCGGTTCGCTCCGTAGGGGCGGTTCGCTCCGTAGGGGCGGTTCGCTCCGTAGGGGCGGTTCGCGAACCGCCCCTACTAAGGCGGGCAAAGTAGAGCACCTGCTCCACAATCTCGCCGGCGCTCAGGTTGCGGTTCCAGCCGCCGAGGCCGGTGGCGCAGAAGGCGCAGTGCAGGGCGCAGCCCACCTGGCTGGAGACGCACACGGTGCGCCGGCCGTCATAATCCATCAGCACCGTCTCCACTGCCTGGCCATCGGCGAGCTCGAGCAGCACCTTTTCAGTATGGCCATCGGCCGAGCGCTGCCGGCGCAGGGGCGAGACGCTGGTCACCACGAACTGCCCGCCGAGTTGCGTGCGCAGCGCGGCGGGCAAATTGCGCATCTGGTCGATCTCCGACACCATGCTGACGTACAGCCAGCGCCATATCTGGTTTAGGCGGTAGCGAGGCTGGCCCCAGGCGGCCAGCAACTCCCCCAATTCTTCTTTGGATAGGTCCAGCAGCGCTCGCTTTTGTGCCATAGACACCAATTCCCGCGGCCCCCTCGCAGGCCCCGAGGGGGCCGCGGCCGCTTCTAGTCCCTGCGGCGCATGCCTGAGAGCAGGAACACGTAGTAGAGCAACGTCGACAGTGCCTGAGCCACAGCGGCCACGTACGTCAACGCAGCGGCGGAAAGGACGCTCTTGACCCCCTGCGTCTCGTCGGCAGACACAACCAGCCCGTTGGCCTGCAGCATGTGCAACCCGCGCCGGCTGGCATCCAGCTCGATGGGCAGGGTGATGAGGGCAAAGACCGCTGCCGCTGCAAAAAAGACCACGCCGACCAGGGCCAGGTTGAACGACTGGAAGAGGAGCCCGATCATGAACAGGATGGGTCCAAGGTACGACCCGATGCTGAGCGCCGGCACCATGCCCGAGCGCAGGCGCAGGGGCAGGTAGGCGGTCGCATCCTGCACGGCATGGCCCACCTCGTGGGCTACGATGCCCAACGAGGCCACTGAGTAGGAGCGGGCGACCCCGGCCGAGAGGCGCAGCGTCTTGGACCGCGGGTCGTAATGGTCCGAGAGTTCGCCGGGCGTGCCCTCAACGTTGATGTAGCCGAGAGCGTTGGCATTGAGAAGGTAGCGTGCGACATCCAGCCCCGTGAGGCGCCGATCGTTGGC
>Ga0207433_10015408_pt1 | contig 10904 bp, 9 predicted proteins | sample YelNatPaOPGAMG01_FD_187559 | JGI IMG/M metagenome (GOLD analysis project Ga0207433, IMG submission 187559) | Hot spring thermophilic microbial communities from Obsidian Pool, Yellowstone National Park, USA - OP-RAMG-01 (SPAdes) (version 3) | ecosystem: Environmental > Aquatic > Thermal springs >...
GACGCTGCCTATTTTGTGGCCGGCCTTCGTATTGAGGCTCACCACGGATGCGCATTCCGAAAGCCCGTAGCCTTCGAAAACAGGAAAACCCAGTTCGACGGCTTTTTCGAGCAGCCGCATGGACACCGGCGCCCCCCCCACTGCCAGGAAGCGCAAATCGGGCAAAGGCTGCTCCAGTGCGACGAGCCCCCCCAGCAGCTGGGGCGTCAGAATGGCGCAGCTCGCGTGAAATCGTTCGAATGCCCGTGCCATTTTCGCAGGATCGAGCTTTGTCGTCCCGCCGAGCCCGACCTGGCCCAAAGGGGGCAGATAGCAGGTGGCGCCGGCAAGCAGCGAAACATAAAGCGCACCGATGTTCTCCAGGAGAGTGGATAGCGGGAGTACGCTCAGATAGCGGTCGCCACTGCTCGCGCAGGACGCTTCCAGCAATGACTTCGCAACCCGTTCCATCGAAAGGATGTCGAGGCAAACCCCCTTGGGATTGCCCGTGGTCCCGGAAGTATAGGTGATCTTGGCCGTACCGGAAGGCGCTTTCGAGCTTGCGCCAATGCAGCGGAGCTCCGCGTAATTGCCGAAGAAATGCCTGCGCTCGATAAGCTGTCCTGTTCCGCCCCCCAGAAGTTCCCTGAAAAACTCCGGCCTGTCTGTCAGCACCGTGTCGATGCCTGCATCCCGGATCACATGGGAAAGCTGGGCCGGGCTGAAGAAGCCCGGGAGGGGAACGCAGACCAGCCTTGCATTCAATATCGCCAGATCGAGCGCTCCCCACAGGGGAGAATTGTCCATCGCGATTCCGATGGTCTTCGCCCCGGAAGTGCGCAACTGCACGCTGATCTCCTCAACAGCCATGATGAGTTCGCGGTAGGTGAAGCTGCGTTCGCCGTCGGAAAGAGCTGTCCCTTCGTGATGGGCAATTTCGTCGAGCATCAAGGCAACGGCTCCAGCAGTCTCAGGTTTTCGAGCAGCAGGGGGTAATTCTCCGGCACATTCCCGACCATGACGTGGGGGTTCTTGCCGTAATAGGAACCCCAGCCGGCCTGGCATTCCAAGGGAAGTTTCGTTCTGTCCGCAGGGCAAACAGACGTCAGTTCGATGCCCAGCTTGGTAAAAGCATTGCGCAATCCCGGAATGGCCGTGAATGCCACCCAGTGCACGCCGATTTCGTGAAGATGAGCGGTCAGTACCGCAATCAGGTGCCTTCCCATCCCGGGGCGAAAACCCGCGAGATTGCCGACTTCGACAATGTCCTCTCTCCCGATTTTCCTGCCTGTCTTCGCTGCCAGAATCCTGTCGACAGGCTCGTCCAGATAAGCTTCGAGAAAAAGCCGTTCAGCGCCTGCGCTGCGCAGGCCGCATACTGCAAGCAATTCGCCATTGGCGTCCCTGAGACTCATCAACTGAGGCATGAAATGATGCACATGGGCGCCGTAAGCCAGCCTGAATGAATCGTAGACGAAATGCTCCAGCTCCCGCCTGTCGTCCGCTTCTGGGCCCGAGAAGCTGATATGAAAGCGTCTGCGATAGGCTTGCCCGGGTTCAATCACGGGATCGCCCCTTCGCCAACCCTCTAACTGCAGCAAGGCTGTAGACATCGCATAGTCCCCCTCTGAAACGCATACCGGGGAGTAGCTTATGCAACTTATCTTAAGGGTTGCTTACTCCCGGGCAAAGCGTTTCTCACCGGAGGCAGGCGGGTAACAGGGAGAGGAGGCACCGCCCTCTGAACGGAGGGCGGTCATATCAAAGCGACTAGGCGGCTTTTCTCAACAACGGGTTGATGCGCATCACCGCAGCCTCGCGGAAGCTGTACCAGACCTTCTTTTCATAATCATAAAGCTGGCAGCGCTTGAAAATACCGACCACCGTGGAGAAGCGGAAGCGGTATTCATGGAAATACTGGCCGTATTCGCGCTTGAGATCGCGATAGGCTTTCTTCAGATGATAGAAGGGAATCCTGTTGTCCACATGATGCGGGATATGGATCATGATGTTGTGGATCAGGATTTCGCTCAGCGCCGAGCAGCGCACAATCGTGCTGCAATAGACCTGCCCGATCGTGTTGCTCCATTCCTGACGCTGATCAAAGTAGGGAATGTCGGGATGGGTATGGTGCAAAAACACGAACAGCGCGATGAAATAGTTGAACACCAGAAAAGGCAGAATCACTGCGGCAATCACGCCGAACAGGCCACCCGCGTGCTGGTAGGCCAAGACGGAATAGGCAACGAAGAAGGCCAGGGTGACCGCCTTGGAGAGCGAGAACATGTGCCTGTCGCGCAAATTCGGATCGGGCTTGAAGCGCACCATCCCTGCCCACCAGACGCGCAGCAGATAATGCAGCGCACAGGTATAGGGACTGCGCTCGAGGCGATAGACGAAGCGCTGCAAGGGCGATTTCGCCGCATATTCCGCAGGCGTCAGGGGGCGCCAGATCCAGTCTATCGGCGTAAAGGAAGTGAAGCCGTGATGCACCTTGTTGTGCCCGTAGGACCACAGCCGGTACATGTTAAAAGAGGGCAGCATGAAGACCGTTCCCAGGAATTCGGCGACGCGCTTGCTCTTGAAAAGGGTGCCATGGGCAGCATCATGCGCCCAGACGAACATGAATGCGACGGTGCATCCGGCCAGAAGGCCGAAAAAAAGCTTGACGGCGACATTCTGGCTGAGAAAAACGCCGGTTATCGCGCCGAGATAGAGCGCGAGATCGAATGCGTACCAGAACAGCGCGCAAAAAGTCGAGCGCTTGTAGCATTCCGGAGAAATCGCCTGCCGCACGGTCTGCAGCTTGACATCGCGCAATTCCTTGAAGGATGGTCGGTCCATGTGTTTCCTCGAAAAACTTTTGGGGTTACGGAAAGCCGAGATAATAATCGAATCTTATCACGAATTCGAGCATTTCTTTTGATCTGGATCAAATCGAAAAAAATGCCGCCCTGTAGAATTGACCTCGCCGCAGCTACAAAAAATAGAGCGACAAAAGCTTGTTCAAACCAAATAAATCAGGAGTCGAAATTATGAAGAAACTTACAGGAGTAGGGGCAATCGCCTGCATGCTGGCCGCAACCGGCGCTCACGCAGTCACCAACATCGACGGTCAGAATGGCGGAGGTCTGGTTCCCTGGGCGCTCTTGTCCTCCGGCCCGAACGTGGCGATCACCCACATTGCCACCCAGGCATTGGATATCAATAGCCTGGCCGTCAACACCAGCTTCGCCAACCGGGTCGAAGTCTCCTGGGCGCACAACATGCTGAATGACAATGCTGCAGTCCTCAACACCGGCGCTCTTGCCGGCAGCAACACCGACAATGTCGACAATTTCGGCATCAAGGTGAAGTTGAACGACATGGGCGATACCATGCCCCAGTTCGCTCTCGGCGCAGTTTACAAGAAAGCCTCGGGCAATCTGGCTGACACCCTCAATACCGCGCTGGGCGTCAACACGAGCAGCACCGATGTCTACGGCGCAGCCAGCAAGATGGTAAACCTCGGCGGCAAGAATGTGCTGCTGAACGGCGTGCTGCGCGCAACCAAGGGCAACGCTCTGGGCCTGCTCGGATTCGGCGGCGGGAATACCATCGGTGCTAGCACCGGCTACAAGATCGAGCCTGAACTGTCAGCGGAAATCTTCGCGGCATCCAATGTCGTGGTCGGCGCAGAATACCGCAGACAGCCCAATTATGCAGTTGCAGGCACTACCCAAGCGACATACCTGAATCAGAACTCCATGTACGACTTCCATGTCGCCTACATCGCCAGCAAGAACTTCACCCTGACGGCAGCCTATGTCAATCTGGGCACGATAGCACAGGTAGCCAATGGACAAACCAGGCAGAACGGCATGTTCCTGCAGGGACAGGTGAACTTCTAAGCAAGCATTTCTTGAGTTGCTCCGTTCCACGCCATCCTCCGCTTCGAGCCATAGCGGAGATGGCGTGTTTTTTTAGTGCATGTGCGGCGCGATGAAAAAATAGAAAACCACGGCAGCAACGATATTGAACACGATAATCGCAGCGAAAACCTGCAGCCCCATGACCAAATAATTCGGCCCCGACGGCTTCACCTGCACTTCCTCCTTTTCAACCATTTTCCCTCCGTGGGTATCATTGCTTACGGATTATAACCCAGCAGCTTTTGTCAGCAAGCCTCCCTCACGGTAAAATGAATCCATTGCCCACAGGAATGCATTCATGACCCACCCCGCTTTCGAATGGCTGAGATCAGAAAAGATCGACTCGCTCAACCTCACCGTGGAAGAATACCGGCACAAGACAACCGGCGCACAGCATTTTCATCTTGCCGCGGACAATCCCGAAAATGTCTTTTTCGTCGCCCTGCGCACCGTGCCCCGCGATTCGACAGGCGTGGCGCATATCCTGGAACATACCGCGCTTTGCGGCAGCGAACGCTATCCGGTGCGCGATCCCTTTTTCATGATGATCAGGCGCTCGCTCAACACCTTCATGAACGCCTTTACTTCCAGCGACTGGACAGCCTATCCGTTTGCCAGCAAGAACAGGAAGGATTTCAGGAATCTGATGGAGGTCTATCTCGACGCAGTGTTCTTCTCCCGGCTCGACGAACTCGATTTCGCCCAGGAAGGGCACAGGGTCGAATTCGAGAACCCGGGGGATTCCGCGAGCGACCTCGTCTTCAAGGGCGTCGTCTACAACGAGATGAAAGGGGCGATGAGCTCCCCTGTCAATGCCCTGTGGCATACGCTGTGCAAATACCTTTTCCCGACTTCCACCTACCATTACAACAGCGGCGGCGATCCGGAGTCGATACCGGATCTGAGTCACGATGCGCTCAAGCGCTTCTACCATACTCATTATCATCCTTCGAACTCGGTCTTCATGACCTATGGCGACATCCCGGCATTCGAGCACCACAAGGTCATCGACGAACAGGCCCTTTGCCGTTTCCAAAGGCTGGATGAAAGAATCGAGGTGGAAGACGAGAAACGCTATTTTTCGCCCGTTCTTGTCGAGGAAAGCTACGCGCTGGATGAGACGACGGGAAAAACGCACATCGTCCTGGGATGGCTTCTGGGCAGAAGCACCGACCTCAAGTCCCTGCTCAAGGCGCACCTCCTGTCCAGCGTTCTGCTGGAAAACGGCGCATCCCCGCTGCGCCATGCGCTTGAAACCACGGACCTGGGCGCGGCGCCGTCCCCCCTTTGCGGGCTTGAAGACTCCAACCGCGAAATCAGCTTCATCTGCGGCCTCGAAGGATCGGAACCCGAACATGCCGAGGCTACCGAAAAACTCGTTATCGGCGTGCTGAAACAAGTAGCCGAAAAGGGCGTACCGTTCGAGAGCATCGAAGCCGCATTGCACCAGATCGAACTTTCCCAGCGCGAAATCAGCGGAGACGGCCACCCCTACGGGCTGCAGCTGATCCTGCACGCCCTTCCCCAGGCGATACACCGGGGAGATCCGGTATCCGCCCTCGACATCGACCCCGTGCTCGAAGCACTGCGCACGGAAATCAAGGATCCCGACTTCATCCAAAATCTCGTCAGGGACTTGCTGCTTGAGAACGAACACAGGGTTCGCCTGACCCTGAAGCCCGATGCGAAGCTCGGCGAGAAGCGTGCCGCTGGCGAAAAGGCGCGTCTTGCCGCGATCAAGTCGGGCATGTCGGCATCCGAAAAATCCGCCGTGATCGAACGCGCGGAAAAACTCGCAGCGCGCCAGGCCCGCCAGGACGACCCTGAGATCCTGCCCAAGGTAGGATTGGAGGATATTCCTTCCCGGATCAGCATTCCCTCCGGATCGAAGGAAGCAGTCGGCAGCCTTCCGGCAACCTTCTTCGACCAGGGAACGAACGGGCTCGTCTACCAGCAGATCGTGGCCGAGCTCCCCGATCTCGACGAAGCCTCTCTGGATCTTCTGCCCTATTACACTTCCTGCCTGACCGAACTCGGCTGCGGCGGAAGGAATTATCTCGAAACCCAGGCATTGCAATCCGCCGCCACAGGGGGAATCCACGCCTATACCTCGGTCCGGGGAAAGATCGATGATGAGCAGGACGTCAGGGGCTACTTCATTCTTTCCGGCAAGGCCCTCTCCAGGAATCTCGACAAGCTCTCGTCATTGATGCAGGAGACGCTGGATGCGGCTCGCTTCGACGAAACCTGGCGCATCCGGGAGATCATCGCCCAGGAAAGGGCGAGCCGGGAGCAAAGCGTGACGGGGCACGGGCATTCTCTCGCCATGGCAGCTGCCGCGAGCAAAATGAGCCCTGCGGCCGTAATCGCGCACAGGCTGGGCGGCCTCTCGGGGATCCGGTCCGTCAAGGCGCTCGACGACGAGCTGGATCAGCCGGACAGGATAGAAGAAGTCGCAGTCCGTTTCGGGCACATCCACGAAGCCATCATGAAGGCGCCGAGGCAGCTTCTCGTCATCGGGGAAACCGAAAAAAGGCAGGCGCTCAGAAAGGATCTGGAATCGCGCTGGAAAGAGAAGCCATCTTCGGAAAACTTCTCGCCCTTCTCCCCCCCGGCCGTAAGAGAACAGACCCGGCAGCTCTGGATTGCCAGCACCCAGGTCAATTTCTGCGCCAAGGCCTATCCGACCGTGCCGAGCGAACATCACGACGCACCTGCGCTCGCGGTGCTCGGCGGCTTCCTGAGAAACGGCTTCCTGCACCGCGCCATCAGAGAGCAGGGCGGCGCGTATGGCGGGGGAGCGGGTCAGGATTCGGATATCGCCGCCTTCCGCTTCTATTCCTACCGCGATCCGCGTCTGGAAGAGACGCTCGCCGATTTCGACAGATCGATAGAATGGCTGCTCTCCGAAAAACACGAATGGCGCCAGGTCGAGGAAGCCATCCTCGGCGTCATCGGCAGCATAGACAAGCCGGGCTCTCCCGCGGGAGAAGCCAAGCAGGCTTTCCACAGCGCACTTTTCGGCAGGACGCCCGAACAGCGTCAGAATTTTCGCGAGCGCGTTCTGAGAGTCACCCTGGCAGATCTCGTCGAAGCGGGCAGGACTTACCTCGTTCCGGAAAAAGCCAGCATCGCGGTCATTACCAATCAGGCGACCCTGGATGCCACGGGGGATCTGGGGATGGCAGTATTCAGGCTGTAAGCTGCCTTCCCCAGGCTTCGAGTTCGCCCAGCATGACCGGGTTTCCGGAATCCCGAATCCAGGCTTCGATTTTTTCGAAATAGGCGGGAGCCGCCTCGTTCAGACGGCTTTTGCGATAGCCTTCCCAGCGCATTCTTTCTTGGGCATCGAGGGTATCCGGATAATTTCTCGCCCGGTAGCGGAAAAGCATCTCGGGAAGACGGGCATCTTCGAATTCCAGGCCCAGACTTGCCAGTTTTTCCGGCGAAGCCGAGCGGATGATTTCCATTTTCGCCCGGTCGGCATTGGAAAAGAAGCCCCCGCTGTAAAGGGCGAGATCGGGGTCCCGCTGCGCTTCCCTTTCCCGGTTCCCGAAAACCTCCCTCATCTTCTCTTCCAGAGCTTCTGCCTGCCTGATCCTGGCGGCATGCCGATGGCTCTTTTCGATGTCGATATTCAGTCTCGCGGCAATTTCAGGGGTGAGCAGCTTTTCAGTCGCGACGATCGGGCATTTGTTGACGTGAATGGTCTTGAGGGGAATCCGCTCCACATCCAGCTGATCCCTGGGGGTGAACAGCCTTCTTCTGATCTCGTTCGCATCGAGCTCCAAGAGATCGGCAGGGTCGCATCTCAAGTCAAAGACCACGACCTCGTTCCTGTTGACGGGATGCGAAGCGATCGGCAGGACCAGAGCCGTGCAGCCGTATTCCGACGGATACATGGAAGAAACATGGACGAGCGGAGCGCGCAGCGCAAGCAGCCCCGCAACGAGCTTCTTGTCGCGATAACGGTAAACGTAATCGTAGAGCTTCGGCTGCTTCTGCTTCACCAGACGCGCGAGCGAAATCGTCGCTTTCACGTCGGACAAGGCGTCATGCGCAGCTTCGTGGGCAATTCCGTTGGCAGAAGTCAATTCTTCAAGCCTGAAGCTCGGCCTGCCGTCGGAGTCCAGCTGCCAAATCAGTCCTTCCGGTCGGAAAGCGCGAACCAGGCGCATCATGTCGATGATGTCCCATCGCGAGCAGCCGTTCTGCCATTCCCGGGCATAGGGATCGAAGAAATTCCTGTAGAGCAGATGGCGCGTGAACTCGTCGTCGAAGCGGATGCTGTTGTAGCCCACTCCGCAGGTTCCGGGCTGGGCGAGTTCCTTTTCGATTCTCGCGGCGAATTCGGCTTCGATGATCCCGCGCTCGAATGCCTTTTGCGGAGTGATGCCCGTGACGAAACAGGACTCAGGCTGCGGTAGCATGTCGTCTGACGGCCTGCAGTAGATGACGAGCGGCTCGCCAATGATGTTCAGTGCTTCGTCGGTGCGGATTCCGGCGAACTGCGCGGGCCTGTCCCGCGCCGGATCGATGCCGAAGGTTTCGTAGTCGTGCCAGTAAAGCGACATTACCCGAGATTGAACATGTTCTTCACCGTGTCGTGTCCCATCCGCTTGTGCACGAATGCCGCGGCGAGATGGCCCCACCAATAGGCCCACGCAAAGTTGGCGATGAAGCCGTGGACATCATGAACGAGTTCAGCCATGTCGTTTTTCGATCCGTCTTCGGGCAGGATGAAAAACAGGACGGCTCCGGTGATCGCCATGCCGGTCACCGCAAGGAAGCCCAGGCCATGCATGAACCCCGGCAGCCCGCCCCTGCCCCCGCCTTCCGGAAGCTTCATGCTTTTCAATTGGCGCAAATCATTCATCACGGAGGCGCGCCCCTCGGGTCCCCAGGGAAAGAGCGTCTTGATGCTGCTGTTGTCGCTAGAACTGACGCTCCATATCCAGTGCGCCAGGATGATGAGCACGGCCAGCATTCCCACCCATTCATGGATTTCGAAGGACAGCGATTCGAGCGCGCTGCGCTTTTCTCCCGCTTCGGGAGCCGCCATTATCAGGCTGATCAGGAGCTGAAAGCTCACCGTAATCGCCATGCCGAAATGCAAAAACCGGGTCTGCCTCGCCCAAACTGTCGATTCAGTCACGCTCTTCTCCTGTCACGGTTTCGAATACCCGGGAACCATTATAACGCCCGCGAGTTAGAAGATTCTTAAACAACCTGTCACAATTTGATTTTATCATGCTGATAAACTAGTCTTTGATGGTCCGAAGGTCAACGTACGGAGAAGATTATGGAAAAAGCTGGAACAACGAGCGAAAAACCGAAACGGAAGACCGCTTCGAAAAGCGCCGCAGAACCGAAGCGAGCTGCCAGCGCCAGGAAGCCCGCCACGATCAGCGCCGAAATGCGCCGCAAGATGATCGCCGATGCCGCCTATTTCCGGGCGGAAAAGCACGGCTCCGCCAGCGACGATGTCGCACACTGGCTGGCCGCAGAAGCGGAAATCGACGCCATGCTCAAGAAGGGCGGCACTTCAAGCTAATCCGCCCAGAAGGCGCCTCAAGCCGTCAGTATCCTTGAGTTCGATCAGCTTCTTCTGCACCCCGATCAGCCCTTCTTCCTGGAACCTGGAGAAAATGCGGCTGACCGTTTCCAGCTTGAGCCCGAGGTAGCTGCCGAGTTCCTCCCGCGTCATCCTCAGCTGGAAACTCGCCGCAGAATAGCCTCTCGCCGAAAAGCGCTGGGAAAGATTGAGCAGAAATGCCGCAAGGCGCTCCTCGGCCCGCATTTTGCCCAGCATCAGCATGATTTCGTGATCGAATGCGATTTCCCGGCTCATGATCTTGTGCAGATTCTGGTGGAGAACAGGCATGATCATGCTGAGATCGGACAGCTTCTCGAAAGGGATCTCGCAGATTTCGCTGGTTTCCAGAGCCACCGCATCGCAAACATGGGCTTCCGTGCTGATTGCATCCAGCCCCATGATGTCCCCCATCATGTGGAAACCGGTCACATGCTCCCTGCCGTCGTCATGAAGCACCGAGGTTTTGAAGAAGCCGCCTCTTATGGCATAAATCGCGGTAAATTCCGATCCGGTCCGGTAAAGGTGTTCCCCCCGCTTCACCAGTCGCTTGCTTCCGGTCAATGCATCGAGTTGCTGCAATTCGTCCGGGCCGAAACCGATGGGTAGGCAAAGCTCCCTCAGGCTGCAAAGCGAGCAGACAACCTTGAGCTGATTCAGGACATTGCGCTCTTTCAGGATCGATTCAGTCATGTTCATGGTCAAATATGACATGGATTATGATTTAGATCAAATCGTTTCGTTATACAATAATTCATAATGATGAGTTTCCCTTACATCACCCTTACACAGCAGGAGCAACCATGCAATTCGGCGAAGCACTCCCGCCACTCGAAGTGGACATCGACCTGATCAGGAGGCTGGACAGGAACGGCCCGCGCTACACGTCCTACCCCACAGCAGACCGGTTCGTCAAAACCTTCACGGCAGGCGACTACAGGGCATGGGTGAAAAAGCGCGACAAAACCAACCCCCTCTCGATCTACGTCCATCTGCCCTTCTGCAACACGGTCTGCTATTACTGCGCCTGCAACAAGGTGATTACCAAAGACAAAACCAAGGCTGCGGAATACCTGGGCTACCTCTTCAGGGAAATCGAAATGCAGGGCGAGCTTCTCGGGAAAACCTCTCCCGTGGAACAGCTGCACTGGGGTGGCGGCACGCCAACCTTCCTGTCAGATGCAGAAATGTCCGCCCTCATGGGAAAAATCGGCGAGCATTTCAGGCTGGTTGACGACGGCGAATATTCCATCGAGATCGACCCGCGCAAGGTGAACGACGCAACCATCACCACCCTGGCAAGAATCGGTTTCAACAGAATCAGCCTGGGCGTCCAGGATTTCGACCCGAAGGTCCAGCTCGCGGTCAACCGTATCCAGACCGAGGAAGAAACCTTGCGCGTCATTCATGCGGCGAGGCGC
>Ga0207433_10015409_pt1 | contig 10904 bp, 7 predicted proteins | sample YelNatPaOPGAMG01_FD_187559 | JGI IMG/M metagenome (GOLD analysis project Ga0207433, IMG submission 187559) | Hot spring thermophilic microbial communities from Obsidian Pool, Yellowstone National Park, USA - OP-RAMG-01 (SPAdes) (version 3) | ecosystem: Environmental > Aquatic > Thermal springs >...
AGTAGCCCACGCATCTCTCGTCAGTGAAGAGCTATTGTATACGGATTCATCAGCCCCGTTTAAGTGTTTCTCATGATGATAACCTATGCCGATTGTCATTGTATCCATATCACCAAGATAAGTCTGTCTTACCCTCAAGGATGGATCAGAAACAGTTTCTTCAGATTTAAAACCCAACATCGTAGGAGTAAATTCTATTCTTGCATCATATTCAAACCCCTTTTTATCTTTAGCAGACTTACCAGGTGATAAAGTTGCGCTACCCCATCCTCCATTTAAGTTCCAAACCTTATTATCCTTAGATCTGTCTTCATTAGCTAAGGCTACATAATACTTAAACATCCCATCTTTTATAGACCCCGCAACTACCGTCTCAAAATTTGTTCTTTTAAAAGGTTGTGAAGATCTATAACCACCGGCATATGGATCTACTGCCTTCAAAGCTTCTTTAAACTGAGAAGGTAGGAAATAATTGCCATCACTTGACATAACTGGGCTTTGATGACGTGCTACAAATTGATGTCTACTGAAAGGAGTCCTTGTCTCTCCAATCTTTACAACAAGTTCAGGTAGAAATGTTAGCTGAACAGCTCCTTCCCAGAGTTTTGCTTGATAATCTTCATTTTCATTAGCATCAACCATCCCATAAAATTGGATTAATTTGTTGACCTCGCCTTTTGCAGCAACCCTAAATTTATATACCTCAAAATAATTATACCTATTATCGTGATCCTTATCCTTATCAAAATTCAAATAAAAAGCTCTTATTTGAGCATATAGATCCGCCTTTTTAAATAATCTTTTTTCTACTTTATCTGCCTTCTTTTCTACCTCTACTGCCTTCTTCTCAGCCTCTTTAGCCTTCAATTCTGTATCAGCCTGCTTCTTTTCCAATTCCTCAATCTTTTTAAGAAGATTCTCTACCTCCTTCTTTAGCTTTTCAATTTCCTTAGATACATCCTCAGCAGCCGCTGGAAGAGAACAAAATAACAAAAAAAGAAAAACAAATAAAAGCACAGCAAACCTCTTCATCATTTTTTACCTCCTAATAATTAATATCGCAAATCAAATGGTAATCTCAGCTTAAGTCACTACTCTGAGAATCTCACCTCCTTGAAATTCAAAATTCTAAGAATTATATCAAAAATTATATTTTTTTAAAACCTTACACCTTGACTACATAAACCGAACACGGGGCATGACTTACCACCTTTGAGGCAACACTCCCCATTAAAAACCTCGTTGCAACTCCACCAACCCCACGACTTCCAATGATTATCAAGTCAACCTTCTCTTTTTCAGCAAAATTAATAATCTCATCAGCAGCAGATATGGCAGAGGAAATAATTGTATTTGCAGTAACTCCCTCTGCTGATAATATATTTTGTGCTTCTTTTAATATTTCTTCTCCGCGACTTTTCATACTATTTTCAATGCTCTCCCTGGCACTTGCAGAAAGTTCAAGGTCAAGCCCTGATATAAAAGGTATCACAGTCATTAAATATATATCAGTCTTCGTCGCTTTTGCATACTTCAAGGCTATTTTTACTGCTTCCATTGAATTTTTTGAACCATCTATTGGAACGAGTATCTTCATATTTTACCTCCTATTTTATACTTCCTTCTTTTCTTTTGCTTTCTTCATACTTAAGCCTAATCCCTCGAATATGTAGAATATAGCAAATCCCCACCACATAGTATATGCAATATAAAATATCAATAGAAAAACCATAAGCCCTACTTTATCTTTCACCTTCTCAGGTATAATCCCATAATAATTATATGCAGCCTCTATTGCTTTTTTCGAGACATCACTTACAATCTTAGCCTCATCTGCCTTTTTCTCCTTAACGAATTGTTTATTCATCTTATCAAGCACATTATACCACTGCCTAAATATCTGTTTTACATCATCAGTCTTCATAGCCTCTGCATATAATTCTTTAATCTTAGAACCCTCATTATGGTACATAGTCTCAGAATCCCTTAGAGCTACAGAAAGGACCTTGCCAAGATCCCCTTCTATCTTCAGCTCAGAACCATTTACTTCTACATTAGCACATTTATTTATTATGAAAAGTTGTGAAGCCCTTTGTGCTCTTTCTTCCGCTGCACCGGGCTTATCATCTGGCTTATCCATTTTCAAAGTCATTGAGAACATATGTCCCATAAACTTCTCATTACTTTTTGCTACCTTAGGTATAAAATAAGATGAACCTTTTGCAAGTCTATTGAACATCTCATCTGCCCATTCTAAACCATTTTGAGGTTTACCTTCTGTCGATTTTGGAAATATTGGTGAAAACATCAAAAACAAAACAACAAAAAATGAAATCGCCAAAACTATACCAAGCCCTAAATGTTTTCCATGTTTTACTGGCATTTTACCCCTCCTCTCTTAATTTTCCTATGTTACCGAAAAACTTCGCAAACAACCATAGACCAAATATACCTATCATTATCCAGAATACCCAAAAACCTACAGACTCTATACCCGATGCTAACTCCTTAGATATCTTGATATAACCAAGATCTCCCAATTTTTTTGGTACGACAGTCGCTCTATTAGCAAAACCAGCAAGTATAGTTAAGGCATAAAATGCCCTTATATGAATACCCTTAACAACCTTTGTTGTTAAAGCTCCAACTTGTATCCCTATAAGCGAACCCAAAAGCATCCCCATAGCAAGTGTATAAAAGACATATCCATAGATAGCATACTGAGTTATAGATGCATAACCAGCTGTGAATATTATTTGTAAAATATCAGTGCCAACGGTTGTCATCGTAGATATTCCAAATGTATAAACAAACATCGGGAAGGTAACAAAACCGCCACCAACTCCCATAATTGCAGCAAGAAGGCCTACTATAACACCACCACATGCAATAATAACTCCTGATATCCTTCTGCCCCCTGGTACATAATCCTCATCAAATTTTATCATTGGAGGAATATTTAAAGATTGTAATCTCAAAGCCATCCCAGTAGTCGTCATAGGTTTTTTACTCCCGCCGTGTGCACCCTCACCATGAGCCCCCACATCACCACTCACCTTCCTCAATTTTAAATAGTCAATTAATGCATATGAACCGAGGAATAGAAGAATAGTCGCATAAACAACACTAATGAAAATGTCACTCATTGCAGGATCAAGATTATATAAAGCCCTATTAATGTAACCACCAACCGTTGCCCCAATAGCACTGCCACAAACAAATGCTATCGCAAGCCCAACAGAGACATTACCTAATTTTTTATGAACTGTTGTCCCCATTATAGCCTTTGCAAAAATGTGGAAAGTATCCGTTCCAACTGCCATAATGCCTTTCACACCTGCTGCCATTAAAGCTGGCGTTATAATAAAACCACCACCAGCACCAATACATCCAGTTATAAGCCCTGCACCAAGACCAATCGCTATAGACACTACAAAGATCGTCGTTGAATAATGTGCAGGTCCATATGCTGTCTTACCACCTATTACATCTGCTGCATGCAAAATGGTTACTGCAAGAATGGGCAAAAGAAGTATAAATATAACTAATAGTTTTTTACGGTTTCTCAATATATTCATAGATACCTCATAATCCCATTTTGCATAAGCAACAGAAGCCTCCTTTAAATATTGATAAACCTGTCTTGAAAAGCTCATATTTCCAAACCTCCTTTTTAATTCTTATTTAATCCTCTCGAATTCTAAATACAATACATTATCCTTTCTACTTACATGCTTAACAAGTGCAACTGGCGTACCATCTGAACTAAACATCAACCTACTTGAATATAAAACATGTGATTCATCTTTTAATTTCAAAATTTTGTCATGAGGTCTCAATGGTTTAGAGACCTCAAATTTCTGTAATATTTTAAATATCTTTTTAGCTCCTTTCTCTTCTATCAATTCGAAAAGAGACTTCTTTTCTAACTCATCATGCTCAAGATTTGGAAGAACATAAAACGGTATAAAAGATTCTTCAGTAAATACATTTCCATCAACCTTCTTTTTTAATAAAACATAATGAATCTCTTCTTCACCAAACAGTTCCTTTATTTCTCCAGAAGACTTCATGACCCTCCTGTCTACTATCTCTTTTTCTATTTTCACCCCCTCTCCGTAAATATTTTCTGTAATCCTCGATCTCATTAATATTCCAGGATAAGAAATAGAATAAGTTACAAAAGTGCCCTTCCCCTGTTGTCTCTTTAAAAAGCCTTCCCTAACAAGTTCTTGTATTGCTTCTCTAACTGTAACCTTACTAACATTGTACATATTGCATAATTCATTTTCTGTTGGTATCTTTGTACCTGCTATCCATTCCCCATCCTCTATCTTCTTAAGGAAAATGGAATACATCTGTACATAAAGTTTTTCCTTACTATCCCTATCTATTGTCTTTTCAATCTTCATATATTTATTATTTCATATCTTTATAATCTTTATAATTATACGCAATAAATATACCACATGTAAAAGTCATTGAAAATGAATATTAAAAGAGATAATGATTTTAAAAATATGCATCTTTTTATTGCAGTTATAAATATAAATCATTAATCTATCGAATATTATTTTAAGATATTAATTGTGGCTTTATATAATTCTGTTGCAGTAAATAAGAATTATTAAGTTTATCATAATACGTCTTAGGGTTTTCATTACTTAAGTACACTTAAAGATGCACTGCCAAGAATATGCTTATAAACAACAAACATGACTCTATAACAATGGCAATAACTCAATTTATGAAACAAAATCACGGGTCTTCACTACTGAGGCTGAAGTCGAAGCGTAAGCCTCAGATATAAAATAAATAACTACATCACAATACCCAATAAACTATACATCTGTATAAAAGGTAGTTTATTTTGTTTCAGAAATTGAGTTATTGCCAAATATCCATTCAGCCTTTTATACGCCATGCGCTTTGCGCTTTTATTGAACGCTATAAACGCAACAAACGCAATAAACGCAATTAATTCCAGTCGCTAAGGCGACTAACTTCCAGTACCGCTTTGCGGTACTCAATTCCAGACCTGCAGAGCAGGTCTCACTTCCAATGCGAAGCATTAAACTTGACAAACGCAATAAACGCTACAAACGCTATAAACTATGAACCATCAGCTAATTAGCTATGAAATGTGAGAATTACGTGCAATATATATACTAACTTTAATTACGCTCTTACCAATTAGTATATAAAGTATCTTTACTTAACACTATCTCTTTTTAACAGTCGCTTTCTCTCTCAAAGCGTCTTTTCGTGATAACCTAATCCTTCCAAGCTTATCTATTTCTATTACCTTTACAAGAACTTCATCCCCCTCACGAATCTCGTCTGTCACCTTAGATATTCTTCTATCAGATATTTGAGATATATGAAGAAGTCCCTCGACCCCTGGCAATATCTCAACAAATGCACCAAAATCAACTATCCTTTTAACCTTACCAAGATAAATTTTCCCAAGTTCAGCTTCAGCAGTTATACTATTTATAATCTCTATAGCCTTTCTTGCCGACTCGCCGTCAGGTGAAGCTATATTAATCACCCCACTATCCTCAATATCTATCTTCACACCAGTCTGCTCAACAATCCCACGAATAACCTTACCACCAGTTCCTATAACATCCCTAATCTTGTCCTGTCTAATCTGCATTGTGAATATCCTTGGAGCATTTGGTGCAAGACTCTCCCTTGGTGCAGAAATGGTCTCATACATCTTATTCAAGATATATAACCTTCCTTGTCTCGCTTGCTCCAGCGCCTCTCTCATAATATCACAAGAAATACCAGAAATCTTTGTATCAAGTTGGAAGGCTGTTATTCCCTTTTCAGTACCTGTAACCTTAAAGTCCATATCACCGAGATGATCTTCAAGACCCAATATATCTGTTAGTATAACAACCCTTTCACCTTCTTTTATAAGTCCCATTGCTATACCCGCAACATGAGACTTGATCGGTACACCTGCGTCCATAAGTGCAAGCGAACCACCACATACTGTTGCCATAGAGGAAGAACCATTAGATTCAAGTATATCAGACACAATCCTTATCGTATATGGAAACTCTGTTTTTGGTGGTATCACTGCCTTTAATGCCCTTTCAGCAAGCATTCCATGCCCAATCTCTCGTCTTCCAGGTGATTTTAAAGGCTTTACTTCACCAACACTAAAAGGTGGAAAATTATAATGTAGCATAAATGTTTTATATGACTCCCCGTCAAGTGAATCTATCTTTTGTTCATCCTCAGATGTTCCTAAGGTAACAACAGCAAGGCATTGCGTTTCTCCTCTTATGAACAACGCAGAACCATGTGTTTTAGGTAAGATCCCCACTTCTGCACTAATCGGTCTTATCTCATTATTCTTCCTCCCATCTGCCCTTCTATTCTCATTTAAAATCATTCCTCTGACGAGTTCCCTCTCAATATCATTGAAGATTGTGGCAATATCCATTGTCAAATCTTCTTCTTCCTTATTTAATTGCTCTATTATTTCTCTCAAAATTTCATCAAGCTTCCTCTGCCTCATAAGTTTATCAGGTATTGTAATAGCCTCTTTTATTCTATCAAGAGATAACTCTGAAACCTTTCTTTTCAATTCTTCATCAATAAACTTTTCAGGTACTATCCTCTTTTCTTTACCTGCTAAGGCTCTCAGCTCCTTCTGTATAGAACATATTTTCTTTATCTCTTCATGTGCTATAGAAAGTGCTTCTATTATATCTTCTTCTTGTATCTCAAGCGCTTCGCCTTCAACCATTACGACAGCTTCATCAGTGCCAGCAACAACAAGATTCAAATCACACTCTTCAACCTCCCTTACATCCGGATTTATAACGAAAGAGCCCGATACCCTACCTATCCTCACAGCGCCAACTGGTGATTCAAAAGGAATATCAGATATAACCAATGCTGATGACATACCAATAATCCCAAGTATATCCGCAATATTTTCATCCCCATAGGACAGCACACTAACGATGCCTTGTGTTTCATAGTAAAATCCCTTATTAAACAAAGGTCTTATAGGCCTATCTATCAACCTCGATGTAAGGATTTCTTTCTCTGATGGTCGACCCTCTCTTTTAAAAAAACCCCCTGGTATCTTACCTGCAGAATAAGCCTTTTCCTGGTAATCTATAGTCAAAGGTATAAAATCAAGACCTTCTTTTTGGGTTTTATCTGCAACTGCAGTAGCAAGAATCACCGTATCTCCATATCTTGCCAAAACAGCACCATCAGCCTGTCTCGCGAGTTTACCAGTTTCTAAGGTGAGTACTTTGCCTCTTACTTCAATCTCAACTTTTTTCATTACTTCCTTAGCTCTAACCTCTGTATCACCTTTTCATAACGCTCTTTATCTTTACTTTTAAGATAATTCAATAGCTTTCGTCTCTGACTGACGAGTTTTAAAAGTCCCCTTCTTGAATGATGATCCTTTTTATGTATTTTGAAATGTTCTGTAAGATAATTAATCCTGTTACTTAGAAGTGCAATCTGGACTTCAGGCGAGCCAGTATCTAACTCATGAAGTTTGAATTCATTAATTATCGCTTGTTTTTGAGTCTTTTCTAATGCCATCTATTCACCACCTTTCATAATATCAAGTTTAAAAATACCATATATTTATTTAATATGTAAAGCCAATTAGGTTCATGTTGCTCAATCTTTTATAATTAATACTCAAAATTTCACCATCTCATTTATTCAATCTTTACGTCTATTTGGTTTGTATCAAAACAAAATAAGGAAGAAACTCCAGAAAAAATCCAAAAAACTGAAAAAATCTTATAACAATCCTAAAGTTTGTTCACATAAGTTTTAAAAAATAATTAATTTATATTAGTAAATACTTTTAACCCCCCTAAGTGTTCATACTTCTAAACAGTAGACTTTGATAAATCCTTCTTCGTCTTTTCCTTCAAATATGCCTGCGCAGCTGCAAGTCTTGCTATAGGAACCCTGTAAGGAGAACAACTTACATAGTCAAGACCAACCTCATAGCAAAATTCTACTGATTGCGGATCTCCACCATGTTCCCCACAAATACCCATCTTCAAATTCTTTTTAATCCTTCTTCCTTTTTCGACAGCTATCTCAATCAGTTGACCTATACCCTTTTTATCAATCGTAATAAAGGGATCATCCTCAAGAATACCCTTCTCAATATAATATGGTAAAAATTTTCCTGCATCGTCCCGAGAAAGTCCAAAAGCTGTTTGTGTCAAATCATTCGTTCCAAACGAATAAAAATCTGCATATACAGCAATCTCATCCGATGTAATCGCTGCCCTTGGAAGTTCAATCATTGTACCTACAGTATATCTTACCTTAACATTGTATTCTTTTTGCACTTCTTCAGCCACTTTCAAGGTTAATTCCCTCATAGCCTTTAATTCATTCACATGTCCTACAAGTGGTATCATAATCTCAGGTATAACTTTAACCTTCTGTTTTGTTAATTCGCAAGCTGCCTCCATTATTGCTCTCACCTGCATAATATAAATCTCGGGAAACGTTATCCCAAGCCTACAACCTCTATGCCCTAACATTGGATTAAACTCTTGTAAAACCTTATTCCGTGCAATAAGTTTCTCAATTGGGACTTCCATTGATTCTGAAAGTGATTTTAACTCCTCTTCAGTATGAGGTAAGAACTCGTGTAAAGGTGGGTCAAGTAGTCTTATCGTAACAGGCAACCCTTTCATAACCTTAAAAATTTCAATAAAATCATTCTTTTGCATAGGAAGAAGTTTAGATAAAGCCCTATTTCTCCCCTCTGTATCATCAGCAAGTATCATCTCCCTAACAGCCGTTATTCTATCTGGAGCAAAAAACATGTGCTCCGTTCTACAAAGTCCAATCCCTTCCGCACCAAATTTTCTTGCTATTTCTGAATCGTGTGGTGTATCAGCATTAGCCCTAACCCCCAACCTTCTAAATTCGTCAACCCATTTCATAAAGATCCCAAAATATCCAGTAAGTTCGGGTACTACGAGAGGAGCCTTCCCAAGTATAACTTCCCCTGTACTACCATTAAGAGTTATATAATCACCTTCTTTTATCGTAAGGTCTCCAACCGTTAAATAACGCTGAACTTCATTTATATTTATAGTCCCACAACCAACAACGCAACACTTACCCATTCCCCTTGCAACAACAGCAGCATGCGATGTCATCCCACCCCTTGCTGTTAATATTCCTTGTGCAGCATTCATTCCACCTATATCCTCAGGAGACGTCTCTGTTCTAACAAGTATTACCTTCTCACCTTTTTCAGCAGCCCTTTCAGCATCCTCAGCTGTAAAAACAACCTTTCCAACTGCAGCACCCGGTGAAGCCGGTAATCCTTTCGCAATCACCTTCACCTCTGCCTTTGGGTCAATCATAGGATGTAATAGTTGATCAAGTTGCAGAGGGTCAATCCTCAATATAGCGGTCTTTTTATCTATTAGCCTCTCCCTCACCATATCAACCGCAATCTTTAAAGCTGCCTTAGCAGTTCTCTTACCAACCCTTGTCTGTAGCATATATAGCTTACCTTCTTGAATTGTAAATTCAATATCAAGCATATCCTTATAATGTCTCTCGAGTTTTTTATAAATCCTTTGAAGTTCACTATATGCCTTTGGTAATCTCTTCTTAAGTTCATTTATACTGAGAGGTGTTCTTATACCTGCAACAACATCTTCACCTTGAGCATTAATAAGACACTCAGCAAAAAATCTTTTCTCGCCAGTAGATGGATCCCTCGTAAAACCGACACCTGTCCCTGAATTTTCCCCAAGATTACCAAAGACCATTGACTGAACATTACAGGCTGTACCAAGATTATCAGGTATATTATTCAATCTCCTATATTTGACCGCCCTATCCCCATACCACGAACCAAATACCGCGTTAATCGCTCTTTTCAACTGCTCAAGGGGATCCTCTGGAAAATCCTCACCAGTCCCCTTCTTATAGATAAATTTATATTGTTCTACAAGTTGTTTCAAGTCTTCAGCTGTAAGTTCGGTATCAAGACGAACACCTTTTTCTTCCTTCATCTTTTCGAGTGTTTTTTCAAATAACTGTCTATCTATGCCCATAACTATACTTCCAAACATCGTAATCAATCTTCTATATGCATCATAAACAAACCTCTCGTTTCCAGTCTTTTTAATTAATGCATTCATAGTTATTTCATTAAGTCCGAGATTTAAAACAGTATCCATCATCCCTGGCATCGAAAACTTAGCACCAGATCTAACTGATAAAAGAAGTGGATTAATAGGGTCTCCAAACTTCATACCCATCACTTTTTCAACCTTCTTCAAATTGTCAAGAACCTGTTCCCACATACCAGGAGGATATTTCTTACCTGCTTTAAAATACTCATTACATGCCTCTGTTGTTATTGTAAAACCAGCAGGAACGGGAATCTTGAGATTTGTCATCTCCGCAAGCCCAGCACCTTTCCCACCCAAAAGGTCTTTCATATCTCCTCTTCCATCAGCCTTCCCAGCCCCAAAGAAATAGACGTATTTTTTATATTTCTTCATCTCCATCTTTTTAGCCATATGAAGACCCTCCCATAATAAATTTCTTTAGTTTTATAGAATAACTCACCATAACTATAAATTCAATTCAAATATATCTAAATGTTACGAAAATATCATTAGTATACATACAGAAAAATATTTATACATAAAATAATGCAGATATTGCGAAAAAATATATTTTCGCTACCCAATAACAACCTTTTAAATAACGCAACAAACGCTATATCGATGGCAATAACTCAATTTATGAAACAAAATCACGGGTCTTCACTACTGAGGCTGAAGTCGAAGCGTAAGCCTCAGATATAATATAAATAACTACATCACAATACCCAATAAACTATACATCTGTAT
>Ga0207433_10015414_pt1 | contig 10902 bp, 16 predicted proteins | sample YelNatPaOPGAMG01_FD_187559 | JGI IMG/M metagenome (GOLD analysis project Ga0207433, IMG submission 187559) | Hot spring thermophilic microbial communities from Obsidian Pool, Yellowstone National Park, USA - OP-RAMG-01 (SPAdes) (version 3) | ecosystem: Environmental > Aquatic > Thermal springs...
GATTCATCGGAATCGTCAATAATTTTAGCCAGATTGTTTTCTACATCGTATATGATAGGATAAGGATCTACGGCGGTTTTAATATTAGCGATAGAGTCCTCAAATAAACTCCCCAGCTTTCTTAATACCGACTTTTGCTTAATTATTCTGATATAGCCTGAATAATCCAAAAGTCCTTCCGGCAATTGAAATAACTCAATCAAATAACTTACGTAATCTATATTCTCATTGTTAGTTCTTAAAAGGTTTTCAACGGATACAATGTCTACTTTCTGATTTTCCTGATAGAGTTTTTCCATAGCTGAAAATATAGTCCTGTTCGTAGAATCGTAAAAATCGTCTGACGATATATCTTGCAGGATTTTATTAAGCGAACCGTCATCTATTAAAACGCTTGACAGCAATGCCCTTTCGGCTACTATCGAAAACGGCGCTATATCTGCATTTGTTTTTTTATTGAAGTTCTTTATTTTCATTTTGCTTCCTCGTCGCTAACTTAAGAAATTCAGGTAAAGCGTCATGTTTGACTCCGATGCCGTCTTCTGCGATATAAACTGATTTGCCTATATACATTCCCGCTTTTTCTTCTATATCCAATGGCAGATTGTTTAATTCGATTAAACCGGCAAAATATTCCGGAGCAGAATAGGAATCTGGATTTAATTTTGCGTAAGTTTTGTAAACCTTGATAAAATCCGCTTTTTTCCAATTTATTTCAGACTCCAAACACTGCCGAATGTTGTCGTATCCCACGATTTCCAACGCTTTTCTTATGGCTTTATCCCTAAATGTAAACGATTTATCCCAGCTATACTTTTTAACCGCTTTTAAAACTAAAGACCAAGCTATCTCGGCTCGGTCGTCCAATGAAAGACCATCGCCGGATATATAGTTAATAAAATCAGATACTTGCGGCATTTTGGCAGAGTTTTTAATAAAATAACTAACGGCTTTTTTAATATCCGATACCGGATAATCCGATAATGCTGTAATATAAATATCTAAGACTACTGGCGATATTTCTAACCCGTAATAAACAAATAGACCTGATATTTGTTCAATTAATTCCTCTTTTTTATTCATTATTACCTATTATTACCTCCTGTTAAATATTTCTTTTTTACTTGTTCAACTGCATTTAACGAATTTTGTAATTTTCTCTCTGCAAAGGTTTGCTGAGATGATTTAAACTGCGACGAATGACGCATAGACGCCTTATCTTGCGCCTGCGTAAGCCAGCGGTTAATAAAGCGTGGATAGTCTTTAGCAGGACGTCTGCTTGGATTATTTAATAACCAAGACTCCATTTTTTTTATCTCTGCATCAACATCTATTCCTAAGAATTTAGATTTTAATATACCGACATAATCATCATCCGTTCCAACAAAGCTTGCCGTCTCGGGATTGAACGATATAGCATAAGTTTTAGCTTTTTTAGTTTTTTTAGCATTGTTCTCGTTATTAAGCCACTTTACGACGAATCGCATAAAGTTGCCGTCGCCTTTCTCTATTTCCTCGTGAGCCATAAGCCAGACGGACATTTCTTTTAATTTTTGATATATGTCTATATCAGGATACGCATTCTGTAAATAATTTTTTAATTCAGTATCGCATTCCAACAGGTTTGTTTCTTTATTGAAAAGAATAACATTTTTATCGGATACCGCAGGGCGGTTTCCGCCACTGCGGAAAGTTATTTTTTTATTAATATTATTCTTTCTTCTTATTTCTTTCTTCTTATTTCTTTCTTCTTCTTCTTCTTCTTCTTCTTCCGCTTGACAATCATTGACATTTTTTTGACATGTCTTTGATATGTCATTGACATCTGTCATTGACATTTTTTGACCTGTCATTGACTTGTCATTGACATTTTCTTGAAATTTTTTCTGTTCATCGTCGTAAATACCTTTATTTTCTAATTGTTTTTGTTTTTCTCTATGTTCCGCCTGTTTAATTTTCCAATACTCTCTATTTTCAACAACACTTTGATGTTTGTGCCAGTTTGTAACAAAATATACGGCATTTTTGCTGTCAGGTTCGGTTAAATAATCAATCATTTTGAACTTTTTAAAAGTAGCCATTGCGAGCCTTATTGAATTTATAGGGCGATTAAAAAGAGTAGATAGCATTTCTTCGTCATAACCAATGTTGTCAGCAAATACCAACTTCCCGTTTTTATTGCATTTCCCGGCAAGCGTTAAAATTTTCAGCCAGATGACCAATATCGTATCCCTTTCGGGCATACTGTCGATTAGTTTGATTTTTTCATCATCGAATATGTCAGTTGTTATTTTTATCCATTTTATTTCGCTCATGTTTTTATCCTCATTTAATATTTTTTTTTCAGATATTTTCTTTGCAAGTCTTGTTAAAAATCCACTTTTCTATATCCGCCACAGGCAAAACAAAATCCGGTTTTAAATTTGCGACAATTTCGTTTTTAAAATCATGATAATGACTTAATGAGAATTTTTCGTCTCTGGTAAAATGAAAAAGCAAGGCAAGCGATAACTGTGCCGGTCCGGAGCCGCTGTATCCCCATCCGAAACCGTCGGGCGAGTGGTTGCGTAATTTTTGGCTTGAAACGGGGGAGAGCGGTTTGTCGTCGATAAAAACCTCTCTTGTTTTAAAAATTCCTTTAATCGTTTTCATAATTTCACCTCAAAACTTAAAGTAAAACTTTAACTTTAATTATTTTTTATACGTCCGCAAGACCGCTTTTTTAACAAGCTCTATATCCTGCTTGCCGTAATTGTATTTTAGATAATTAATATGTTGCGGTTCTTCTGGCTCTATAGTTTTAGATTTAATGAATTCTTCAATGTCTTGTATTGTAAAGAGAGTTTTTGCTCCGATTTTTATATGTCTGATTTTTTTAGCCCTCGCCAGACAATACAAATATTCTTTTGAAATATTCATATAACCGGCGGCTTGTTTGACGGTTAAATACTGAGGTTGCATATTACGCTTCTACTCCTGCTTTTTGGTTATCGTTAAAGTTTTCTTCTTTTAAATAATCTTCTGGGTATAAAAGGTGTAATATGGGAATATTGGTTACTTGACTAATCTTTTTAGCTAATTTTGGCGACGGAACCTTTTGATTTGTAGCAATAAAATGTATCCAATCCTCGGAAATGCCAATTTTTTTTGCTAATGCTTTCTGAGAAATGCGATTTTCCAAACAATATATTTTTATAGGATGAATCATTTTTACCTCCTTATTTTATGATTTCAAGTCGTATTTTTATTGTCTGTAATAAAATATATCTTATGACAAATAATATGTCAAGTAAAAATTTTATCACAGATAAAATTATGATTAAATATCAATTTTATTAACGGTTTTTTCTTGACAAATCTTATAAATAATTATATAAATATAATAAGAAGTAAGATAGATTTTATTTTTTATTAAAGTTGAGGAAATAAAATAAATGAAAATCGATAAAGATGAATTTTTTTTTAAAAAGTTAGGAGAGAGAATAAGAGAGGAAAGGCTTAAAAGAAATTTTTCTCAAACTAAACTTGCTAATGCTGTTAATAAGGATTATACTGTAATCGCAACTTATGAATCGGGTAAAAATCGAATCCCAGTAGATACTCTTATCCGTATATCAAACTTTTTTAAAATACCATTAACAAAGTTCCTTAAATTCGATGATTCCAATTTAATTCCCTACTCAAACCATGACGAACTATACGACAATCTATCCGAAAATGCCGATACCATTAAAATCAATGTTTATTCCGAAGTAGGAGCGGGCAATTTCGTGGATTTCACAAGCGAAAATCCGATAACCGAAATTTATTTAAGAAAAGAATTTTACAAAAAAGGTATGGTTGCCGTGAAAGTAAAAGGCGAGTCTATGTCTCCCACGATAAAAGAAAACGGTTACGTAGGTATCGACATAATCGACAAAGAATATATCGAGGGTAAAATATATGCAGTTTATTTACCGGACGAGGGACTTGCGATAAAAAGGGTTTTTAAATCCGACGGTAAAATAATACTGAAGTCAGATAATCCGCTATTCTTAGACAGAGAGGTCTTGCAGAAAAATATCAAAAACGATAATTTTATTATCGGCAGGGTTAAGTGGGTTATGCAGGAGATATAAAAACATTATTTAGCTAATTTTATTTAATTTATAAGCTATTTATTTTTGCAATTTTTTTTGATATTAAATTAACGATTGTTATTGAAATTGTATAGATTAAATAAGCATCTTCTTTTGAAGCTTTTATTTGAGGCATAAGCTCTTTTGTTTTGTTTTCGCTATGATGAAATTTCGAAGAAAAATTAAACAATGATTGTAAACTTCTATTTAAATCCTCATACGCTTCATTGGTAAATCCGTCTACTATGAATAGTTTCTTAATTTCGTCCTGATTTTTTAATAATTCAAAAATATGTCTCGAATTTTCTATAACATCAGTCCATTCTCCTGAAATTATTTTTGATTCCATATCTTTTATCGCATTAATTGCTTTATTTAATCTTTCTTGAAAGCTATTCGAACCTTTATTATAATTTGGCATCATTGGCATCATATATTCAAATACAAAAAATTTACCAATATTAAACGCAGGACAAAAATCATGTATCCAGTCGCTTGAAGGGATAGTAATTGGTAAATCTTGAATTTCATCTCGTACTTCAAGAAAAATTGGGCTACCATCGCCCGATAATATCCACATATTATTTTGATCAGACTCAAATGGTTCGCTGCTGTTTTTATATATTACTGGGTATATGTCGGGTTTTATAAGATTTTCAAGATGCATATATGAAAGACAGGTTTTTGTTTGAATAACCCTAATATTAATATTTAATTTCAATATTACGTCGCCTTTTGGATTTAACTCCCTTTGTTCTTGAATGTAATCCAAAGCTTTGGGGTTTAATGGCGCAATTATTTCTATCGGATAATAAGATATAAGATTATTACTTGCCATATTATTATTTATAGCTTTTAATCTTTGAATTTTGTCCCCGCCTTCATATCTAAAACCGCTAATATTAGAAATTTTTTTATTGTTGTTAGATAACAAGAATCCTGTTAGTTCAATAGGCGCTTTGTAATTATCCTGAATAGGATATTCTATCGTAAATAATAATGCAGGATTTATTGAATTTTCTAAAGGTCTTACTTTAATTTTATCCATTTTTTTTTATCCATATTGACACACATTAACTAACAAGATATAATATTAAACTAATAGTTATATTTATATGACTATTAGTTTAATTTAATTTAATTAAATAACATTTCACTAAAATTTTCAAGGAGCAATTTTTTATGGAGCAGGAGAAAACATTAGGTCGCATACTTCAAGAAATCAGGCAAAGCAAACATATAACCATAGCTCAGATGTCGGATAGGTTTAAAGTTGCGGCGGTGCATCTAAACCTCATAGAAGTCGATAAGAGGCTTCCTTCGGGCGAACTTCTCGAACAGATAATAAATATGTTCAATCTTGACGGCAATATGAGAGACAAACTTTATTTATTGCTTGCCAAAGCCAAATTACAGGATAAGATTCCAGACGAAGTCCTTAGAAAAATAGACTTAAAGAAAGACCGCATGCCGGATAAATTTATCAACAGAATTAAAAAAGACTATATGGGAAGAAAGCCGGAAAAGATAAAAGGCGTGATAGAAGGCTTGGAAATCCTTACCAAAGACGAAGTCGTAAAACTCGCCGAAAATTTAAAACAACCCGCAGGAGAGTATTTAATGCTTGCGGGATATATGCCTGACGAATTATTACAGCTTATCGAGTATAAGGACTTTGAAAAACTTTTAAAGAGCATAGCCGGCTTTAAGGATCCGGTAAGGATAGACAAAGTAGTTAAAGGGCTTGTGGCGGTTATAAAAGGTTTTACTGATTGATTGTCTCAAATTTGTCTCAATGCTGTTTTTGTCCGTATAAATTATTTAATAATATCAATAAGTTATAAAAATTTCATCTACGGCTCATATCCGTAGCGTCCGGGGTTCAAGTCCCTGCACCGCCACCATTCAAAACCGCAGTAAATAAGCACTTCCAGACCTTGACAATTAATTTTATATAATGTATATTTTGTATAAAATATATGATTTTTTATAAAAAATTGTCACAAAATTGTCACAGTCCAAATGTCCGATAATATCAGAAAAAGAGGCAATATTTATCATTATGATTTTGAAATAGACGGCAAGCGTTATCGCGGTTCCTGTAAAACCGACGACAAGAAACTTGCCGAAAATATAGCCGATACTATTAAAGCCGATATACTCCGCAAAAAGCATAGTTTGCCATCTGCTATAAATTACCGATTTAAAGATGTATGGGAATTATATGTTAAATCCCTTACAAACTCAAAAAGGACTTTAGAAAACAAAAAAATCGACTCTAATCATTTTTTACCGGTTTTAGGCAATAAGTCTCTTAAAAGCATAACTTTAGCGGATATTAAAGAATATCAGCTAAGCCGCAAATTAGAGATATCAAATAAGCCTAAAAATCTTAATAAAAGAGAATCCGAAATTTCATATAAAACGGTTAATAACGAAATAGGCACGTTGCATAATTTTTTTAATTTTTGTATTGAGAGAGAATATATCGAAAAAAATCCCTGCGCAGGAATAAAAAAATTAAATACTCTTTCAAGAATTAAAACTCTTGACGACGAAGATATCCAAAAATTAATTTCAGGGGCTACAAACAAGCTGACCCGTGATTTAATATCTTTTTTAATTTACACAGGTTGCCGAAAAAGCGAAGCATTAAATTTAAAATGGGATGATGTTGACTTAAAAAACGACATCATAGCCATAAAAGGAACTAAGACTAAATACGACCGATATATACCTGTTTCAAAGCCATTAAAAGAACTTTTAAGAGGCATTGAGAAAAAAGACAACTGTTCATATATCTTTAACAAAAACGGAGCCAAAATAAACAATTTTCGCAAGTCATTTATGACCGCCTGTAAAAACGCCGGTATTAAAGATTTACATATCCACGATTTAAGGCATGTCTTCGCATCAAAAATGGTAATGAACGGAACTTCGCTATATATTACCGGCGAACTGTTAGGGCATAGGACAACCCAGATGACGAAGAAGTATTCTCACCTTGTTCCAGAAACACTGCGAAAAGCCGTTGACCATGTGTGGGAGAAGAAATGACTTCATTTCCTTGCCATATGAAAACCGTATAACTTGTCAGAAAATTCTTTCAATATAGCATCTTTTCTTTCCTCTATCTCACGTTTGTAGTCCTCGTCTATTATTGATTTCATATTATCCAAAAATCTTTTTTGCCGCAACGCCGCCTTTTCCATTTTTGAAACGGTTTTTTGTTTGCGAATTAAATAAATTAAGAACAGGATTTCCGCTAATAATAAAAGAATTTCCGCAATAAACATAATTTAACCCTGCTAATTTTAAAATATGTTCGATTATATCAAACTAACGTTACAGGATTATGACGGGAATGTTACAAAACGGTTAAATTTACGTTACAAATCTATGACAATTGGATATATTTATATAGCTTTGTTTAACATCCTAACGCCTCAAAATGGGTCGTTTATGGGTCGTTTGGGTCGTTTGATTTATAGTAGGAATAAAAAATTCGCCGCACCACCACTGGTGGCTGTGCGCTTTCAAAAAGGCGTCAGCGGCGAATTTGTAATCAGTAATATTACTTAGTGAACTACCCCGCCCTTACGGACGAAGCTTCTTGCTTCAACATACGCAGGCTGATGTTTACAAAAGCACCGCTTTTGTATCAGCCGGAGTGCTTTATAGCTCATCTCCGCAAGCGTATATTCCGGCAGTTCCTGCCGTATTTTCTATAAGTATAGCATAACTAAAACACAATATCAAGCTAATTCCGCCTCTTATCCCGCCCTCACATACTCAGGTTGATGTTTACAAAAGCAACGCTTTTGTATCAGCCTGAGTGGAGGACTTCTCGGCAATGTTAATTAAAAAAGTCTTGACATTTAATCAAACTTATTATAATAATAATACTATCAAAATTAAAAATGATAAATGTAATCAAATGTATCTAAATGTATTTTTACATCTAATTACATCTAACTACATTTAGATTAAATCAGGTTTTCAATATTAATTTCAAATATGGAGGAACAAAACATGGAAACAAAAAATATTTTATCCACGGATATCGGGTATAGCTATACCAAATACGCCTACAACGGCGTATTCTCCAAATTTCCGTCTATGGTTTCTAAAGCAGGTAATGCCGATTATATCGGCGAGTCTAAAAACTATGAGTATAACGGCAGTAAATATAACGTAGGAGATGTTTTCGGCGAACCTAACATATCGACAAGAACAGACGATTTTTTAACTAAATATTCGCCTTTACTGTTATTTCACATTTTTAACAAAGAGAATATAAGACCTGATTTAATTTTGGCATCCCTTTCCATATCCGAGTATAAAGAAAAAGAGTTAAAACTTAAGAATGCCGTTTCTAAATTTATCATAAATAATGAGATTTATGAACAAGAGGTCATGGTCTTTCCGCAGGGGATGGGCATATGGGTTGCTTCCGGCAAACCGGATAACGCCGTCATAATAGACATAGGATATAATACAGTCGATATATTTGCCGTTAAAGACGGCTCTCCCAGCAGGGACTATTCAAAAGGATTTCCCGGCATAGGAACGTGTATTTTATCGAGTAAAATAGCACAGTATATAAGTTCTAAGTTTAACGGAATGTTTATACCAGAGCTTGAGGCAAATAAATATTTGCAGAATAAAAAGGCGAAAATCCTCAGACAGAATATAGATTTAAGCGAATTTATCGAAGATAAAAAAGCCGATTACGCCGATACGATTATCAACGCTATACTTACGTCTCCGGAGATAAAAAACATAATCGATAAAACCGATAATTTTATCATAGCGGGCGGCGGAGCTTATTACATACCGACAGATTTTAAAAGCAAATACAATATAACTATTCCTGATAATCCCGAGTATGCCAATGTTATCGGATTCTTAAAGGAGGTCAGCTGTGAATAAAAAATACAGAATAAGCGTTAATTTAGACGGCGATATTGCGGAACTGTTTTCAAGCAGAAAAACTCAAATGCCGTTTGGTTTCAAGAAGCTCTTTATTCAAAAACTTGCGGATGATTTCATATCGTTTTCGGGAAAAAAAGAACTTAAAAAGAACATTATAAAATACATATCCGGCGAAATAGCTCTTGAATTTAAAGATTTAAAAACATTAAGAGATACGCAAGCAAAAGATAAAATAGACGAACTCATAAAATTAAAAAATAATTTTTAATTTTTTTCTTGACATTTCATCAATCTTGTTATAATAATAATACAAACATATTATTTAAAGGAGGTAACAAATGATAAAGAAAGACTGTATCACAAATTACATCACAAATTATTTGATTGTTAGCGCAAGGTTTTTACCTATGGCGTTAACTATTCTTTCAGTCGTTTTAACGTCGTCCTATGCTCACGCCAGCACATCTAACGGTTCGGAATTCATGCCGATTTTACAGTTGATAACGGGGTGGATTATGGGTATCCCCGGCATACTCACCGCTATCGCGATAGTTCTATCGGGTATATTTACAGCAATGTCGAAGGGAATTATGGCTTTATTTATAGCTCTGATTATCGCAGGAGCCATATTTACCGTCCCTGCGATAGTGATGGGTATAGCGACTGACTTGGGCGGAGCAACTTTTTAATTAACATTTTCATTTTAAGGAGGCTTTATGGAAGAAAAAGACAACGTCAGCTCTGCTGATAAGACAGACAAAGATTTACAGCAAAAGATAGGCGACATATGGATTGATAAAACGGCTGAAAATCATTACGCCATATCTGTCGATAAAGAGGCTATCGCCAAAGCTATTGAGGAAGGCTTGGATAAAGGTCTTGAGGATGCAATAGAGCATTTTAAAAAACAGACTAAATTATTTGCATTCGCTTTACTTGGAATACTCGCAATGCTCGCTGTGATTGCTCTCGTCTTGGCTGGATTTCACAATGTGCCGTTACGCTAATGATTTTATTAATCAAGGAGGTGGACTATGAATAGAAAGGAATTAGTATCAGAAATTGCAAAAACCGCTGGTATTTCGCATTCTCAAGCAGATAAGACGATATCGTCTTTTATCACTATTGTCAAAGATGTTGTTAAATCAGGCGGGAACATTCGGCTTGTAGGTTTTGGAACGTTTAAACTTGGCAAAAGGGCGGAAAGAATAGGCATTAATCCTCAGACAAAAGAAAAAATGAAGCTTAAAGCCGTTAATGTTCCAAAATTCAAAGCAGGAAAATCATTCAAAAAATTAGTTAATTAAGGAGGTCACAATGAAAAGATTGCTTTTATTTATTTTAGGTTTTGCATTATTGTTAAGCCCGTCTATCAGTTACGCAGGCGGGTGGACTGGCGATCATTTAGGTAGTGAGCATAAACTGTTCGGCGGATTAGTTCAGACAACCCGCAGTAATACAGTTCAGACGCTTATTAACGCTAATAACGAAGTAGGCTTGTCTTATAACTATTACTCTCAGTATTATGCCGAAAGCATAGGCGATAACGAAAACGGCGGTATTTCAGGCTTAGGTTTATCAGTAACCGCACTTGGAAACGTCTTATCGGTTCCTATGGTCTATGAGCATCTTGCATATACAAATGACTCCGGCAATTTTAATTATACTGACGGAGCGGACGGCGAAAACGCTACCGATAATACCAATATATTAGGAGTATCAGCCCGTATCGGCAAGGCTTTGTTCTTAAATTCAAGAACAATGCTTATACCTTATTTGGCGTATAATTATCGTAAATGGGACAGAAACTTAAGCAACGGTTATGCAGGCAACATAGAGTATTTAGGCT
>Ga0207433_10015419_pt1 | contig 10898 bp, 6 predicted proteins | sample YelNatPaOPGAMG01_FD_187559 | JGI IMG/M metagenome (GOLD analysis project Ga0207433, IMG submission 187559) | Hot spring thermophilic microbial communities from Obsidian Pool, Yellowstone National Park, USA - OP-RAMG-01 (SPAdes) (version 3) | ecosystem: Environmental > Aquatic > Thermal springs >...
CTTAATTGCGCTCTTAACTGCCAGCATGTCATCAGTTATCGGCTGCTTGACAAACGCTGCTCCTGAGAAGTCAATAACCCCAACCCTCGCTTCTGAAACTTTGTTAACAAATTCTAAAGCGGAATCCTTCGCGGCCGAGAGGCGGTTCGGCGCAACATCGTTTGCCAGCATACTGGCAGAAGCATCAATCGCTATTACAAAACTCTGAGAGGCAACTCTGGCAGTATATCTTAGCTGTGCTCCCGCAGCAGCAAATATCAGAAGGGCAAGGGCAAGAATCCTTAATAGCAGCAGTGGAATATTACTTGACACAAAATGTACATTCGCTATATTCCCCTGAGGCCCCACTATTCTTCTTATCACCTCGAAGTTGGCGAACCTCATGGCTCTCCTCTTCAGGAATCCGAATACGAAGAAGTGCGTGATTATTATCACAGGTATTGAAATTAGAAGCCATAAGTTTTCCGGGTTTGCGAACGCTATCTCCATTTTCGCCTCTTAATGAAAAACTCAGTAAGCATATTCACGAATGGCTTGTCCGTGGTTAGTTGGAGCAAGCTCCCTCCCGATTCTGTGAAAACCCTATCCAACTCCGTCAGGAATTCCCTGTTAATTTTTTCATACCTCGCCCTGATCTGGTCAGAATCAAACATCAACTGCTGACCTGAAAATGGGTCTGAGACAACAACCTTTCCAACCCCCTCAGGAAGCCAGTTGTCCATGGGGTCCCTAACGCAGATTCCTATCATCTCAAACTTTTTGCATGCCACCCTTATCATGTCCTGCCAGTTGTTCCCTATGCCTATAAAGTCGGATATGAAAATTATCACAGTTCCCTTTTTAAACTTTCGATTGAGATAGTCCATCAGCCCCTTAAAATCAAACTTCCCCTCATAATACTGAGGGTTGATTATCTGTCTGAGTATGTTATAATACTGCTTTAGCCCAGAGTTTGGTTTCAGTTCAGAAGCAGCGTGGTCTGAATACATCAGAAGCCCAACAGAGTCCCCTGCCCTGAGTATCCCAAAAACAACTGCCGAGGCAACCTCAGCAGCATATTCCGCCTTCGATTGGGGAGGCGTCGAAGCATAGCACATGCTGGAACTTACATCCAGAACAATCATGACTTCAATGTTTCTCTCTTCCCTGAACTCTCTCACAAGGAGTTTTTGCGCCCTAACGCTTGCCTTCCAGTCGATTCTGGAAGCATCATCAAAAGGGCTGTATTCCCTGAATGAATCGAAGTCAAGACCCTTACCCTTGACAGATGCAAGGTAGCCGCCTGACAGGTATCCTGAGACCTCCTTCTTTGTGAATATTTCAAGCTGTTTCAGGATGGGCCTGAAGTTGAGTTTAAGCTCATACATTTTGGGCGCCTAAGGTATCTCTATCCTCTCCAGAATCTGAGAGATTATTGCGTCAGAAGTAATCCCCTCAGCCTGCCCTTCATAATTCACAATTATCCTGTGCCTAAGAACATCAGGAGCCACCTTCTTCACATACTCAGGAATTACAAATGTCTTTCCGGACAGGAGCGCTTCAGCCCTGGCTGCCATGAAGATGCTTATTGAGGCCCTTGGAGATGCCCCCCACGCGATATACTTCCCAAGCCCGATGCCATACTGGGACGGGTGCCTAGTAGCATCTACTATCCTTACTATATACTTTTCAATCTTCTTATCCACATAGATGCTGTTCACGCTCTGCTGTATCCTGACTATTTGCTCCGGAGAAGAAACCGCCTTTATCTTAAACTCCTCGAAAGGTTTCACTGTGATATTATTACGCAGTATACGCTCTTCCTCTTCAAGTGAAGGGTATGTTATGTTGAGTTTGAAGAGAAACCTGTCCATCTGGGCCTCGGGAAGCGGGTATGTTCCCAGGCTTTCCAGAGGGTTCTGGGTTGCCATTACAAAAAACGGCTTTTTCATGGGAAAGGTCTGGCTTCCAATTGTGGCCTGCCTCTCCTGCATGCACTCGAGAAGAGCGGACTGGACCTTCGGAGGGGCCCTGTTTATCTCGTCTGCCAGAACGAGATTACTGAATATAGGTCCCTTAACAACATAGAAGCCTTTGTTCTTGTCATATGCGGTTATTCCTATGATGTCAGTTGGCAGCAGGTCCGGGGTGAACTGTATCCTTGAGAAGTCGCATCCGATTGCCCTGGCAAGCGTTTTTATCATAAGTGTCTTGGCAAGTCCTGGAACTCCCTCTATAAGGACATGCCCATTGCTGACCAGCGCTCTTAGAAAGCCGTTTATAACCTCGTCCTGGCCTACAATTACCTTGGAGATTTCTGAGCGGATTGCTTCTAAAGATTTCTTGCTCCTTTCCACATCTGCAGAGGAATTTGACATCTCCTCTTAAACTCATTTTTCAGTATAAATTTTTATTGTCTCACTTTTTAATAGTGAAAAATTCTCGGCAAGATTTAAATATGGAAAAAAAAGAGCAAAAAGCATGCATTCAGTTGGTTCAGCTGAGGACTTGCACCTGGACAGAAGATTGGGAGCAGTTAGAACTGCGGCGCACAAGCTAAGCATTCTGATAAAAAATTTTTCAAAACACTCATGTGAGGATAACTCGATTCAATTAGCGCACATAACCAGAAGGTTGATTTCCTCAATTCTCGAAATAAAATACAACCTTCCTTATGAGGAGATGAAAGAGAAAATCCGCACGAGCAACGAGTCAGAGCAGCTCAAAGAGAAACTCTGCTCGCTCATAGACTCGCTGTCATCTCTGGAGTTTCAGGGAGTGAAGGTGGGCAAAAAGGATGTTTTGGACTGCGCAAACATCCTAACTGACATACTCCAGATTGCCGAGGAGAATTTAAAGAAGGAAAAGGGCTCCCCACTTAAAAGAATCCTGACCCGCTTGGAAAACAAACTCGGGCTAGAAAGGTTGAGAAAAGCCAAGGAGGAGGAGACAACTGAAGCCATCTATAAAATGCTGCTCGAAGGCCACCGCATCCTGGCGTCGGGAAACAGGACTGGCGCCTCTCAGCTTTATCGCAAGATAAGAGAGTTATATTCTAAGCTCCCGCCAGATTCAAAGAAGAGGCTCCTGCCAGACATACTCTACTACTACAGGAAGATTGTTGGCAGCGGGAACTAACCCCTGAACCTTGTTCTAGTGTAAATTATCACTGATACTGACAGTATGAGAATGAGCAGGATGGACCCTATTATTATGAGTTTATCCCTGCTAAGCTGTATTGAGATTATGGACGGCTTCTGGTAGAGGCGCTCCTTCTGTGAAATTAGATATTGACAATTTTCGACAACCGAGTTCAATATCTTAGCAGCCTTTTCGTACTCTCCCGCCTCTACATCTGACTCGGCTTGGGATATGAACTCGTTCAGTTCGAGGCAAACGCTGTTCTGGCTGAGGAGGTCCCTTGCGTAAGCTATTCTCACATCCATCGACTTCCTGTCGTATGAGCCTTTCTCCAGAGCATTTACAAACACCTTGTTGGTCTCGTTAAATTTGGGATCACTAATCCTTGCCGATATGAGAACTTCATAACTGCCGAACATCTGATAAGATGTTAATATCACATTTGCGGAAACTTCTTCTCCCGGCTCGAGCTTATCTATTGATTGCGGATATATTGAAGTTGTTATGTTCTTATTCTCAGAGATGGCTTCTAATTCTATCCCTTTAAGGGTTATGTTGCCCGAGTTTACAATTTTAACAGGCAGGGCAAGCGTGTCATTTCTATATATTGTTACAGGCTGGGGTACTATTATGTTAAGTGAGTAGGGAACCTCTTTTGGAACCTCCTCTTTTATAATCGTAGTGCTCCCGCCTCCTGAACTCTGCGGAACAGGAACTGGCTTTGATATTCTTGTTATGGTCACATTCACAAGATTGCTTCTCGAAGTAGCGCCGTAAGGGTCCGAGGCGGAGAAGTTTATCACAGCATTTCCCTCTGCGAGGGGAATGAGCTGCACCCTTCCATTAACTGACATTGTTAGGTTCAAGAAGCCCTCACCCGAAACAATCTCATACTTATAAGTCAGGTTTTCAAGGTCTTCGTCCTTGAAAAAGTTTCCAAGATATATCCACCAGAGGTTAAGGTTTTCCGGCAAAGTTATGTTGCTTATCACATAATCAATACTTACCGAATCTACAACCGGAGTTCTAGACTTTTCTGAAGTGTAAAGGCGGAGCATGTATTGGACATACCTCTGTGAGGATATGTTCTCACACAGAGGGGTGCAGGCGGTCCAGTTGCCCCAGCTGTTCCCGTCTCCGGATGTCCTGAGTGAGATTTCGACTCCTGTTCCTTCCGGAGCCGTGCCCGAATATCCTGCTTTGGTTATCGCAAAATGCGGATAGTTCGTGTTGTCCTCCCCAAAATCAAGCACTCTCGAAATTAGAATTCCAGAAGTGTAATGCTGCGAGGAGTTATCTGTAGCGAGCTCTACTGAATGAGTGAAGCTAAGATTCTCATATTCGGTGTTGTTCTCAAAATTTTCATCATACAATACTCCGAAGTATGGCGGCCTATTCACATTTAACACATTGATGTTCCAGGTTATCGAGGTGCTGTTTTTCTCATCTGAAGCCGTAAATGTGAGTGAGTGGTTTCCTGCCCCGAAGTATCCAGGAGTGTAAGTGAAGTTCTCTGCCGTTGACTTAATCACTGAATCCAGAATCCACTCATAGGTGAGGTTGTCAAAGTCGGCGTCTATTGTGTGCTGGGTAAATGTTTGGGACTCTGTTTCATACATTGTAAGATTCGTTGAGGCAGGGGAATACTCAACGATTTGTGGCGGGCTGTTCATTGGTTTAACTGTTACTGTAATAATCTCCCAGTCGTTCAGCGAGTGGTTGTAAACCTGTCTGACACTAATATTTACGAGGTGGCTTCCAATCTCTGAAGTTGCAGGAGTGAAATTTATTAGTCCAGATGAAGAGAGGTTGAAACTCGGGAATGAGTCCAAGCGTAAATATGTGAATTCTAACTGGTCGTTTTCTGTGTCAGTAGCATTCAGTTGCAGAGTGAATGTGGTATTTTCATAAACAGTCAGGTTCCCTATTGGCTGAAGGACTGGCGGGTTGTTGACTGGGAAAACCGTGAATAATATTTGGGAGGTGCTCCAGTTCTCCCCGTCATACACACTTATGTTTACTGTGTGATTTCCCACATCGCTCTTATTAGCAGTAAAATAGATTATCCCGGATGGGCTAATATAAAAGTTTGGAAAATCGGCAGGGGCAGTGTAGTTAAAGCTTAGTTCATCCTCGTCCAGGTCCAGCGTATGCTCACTTAGATCGAAATAGAAGTTTTCTCCCTCTGTCAAGTTGAGATTGCTTATCAGTATTTCCGGTATAAAATTGTAATCCACAGTTAGATTCAGCACCTTTGAATCAGAGCCGCCCCAAGAGTCATTAACAGTTATAAGGAAAGAGTAGTTTCCAATCTGCGCCTCTACCGGAGTGAAGTTTATCAGCACTGCGCTGCTGTTATAAGAGTTGAGTGAAAAGAGAGAAGTGTCATTTATTCCGAATGAGAGCGAGTCACAACATTCCAGGTCTGGATCATATGCATTTAGTATCATGCTGAATGCCTTGTTTATCTTTGCCCGCTTTCGGCTAAGGTTTTGGAGGGTGGGCGGCTGGTTTATGTTTAGAACCTCAAATCTGAAGGTTGTGTTTGCCGAGGCGCCCCACTCGTCAGTAACTGACACTGTGACTGTGTGGTTTCCCACATCCCCCTGGCTGAGGGTGAATATCATCTTGCCTTCCCGATCTATAGAAAGGCTAGGGAAATAGTTGTCAGATTGCACTGAAAAATTTATTGAATCATTATCAGGATCGCTGGCATTAACCTGCCATATAAATTGTTCGGTCTCATTTACAACCTGGTCGGGTATTGAATCTATTAAGGGGGCCCTGTTGTATGAGATGTTAAAGAGCACATCCTCACTGTCAGAACTCATTTCCGAGTCAGTTACAGTTACTCTTATCAGGTATGTTCCAACCTGCTCGTTACTGGGAGTAAAGTTTATTACTGCCAATCCGTCGGGGCTGAGGGTAGTTATGTTAAACAGGGAGGTATCATTTATTGAGAAGCTGAGCGCATCGCCGTATGGAGTGTCAGGGTCTGTCGCATTTATGTAAAGGAGGAAGGGGCTCCCCGCCCTGAGGAACTGGGCGCCTATACTTCTGAGGACAGGGGCATCAGGAGTGCAGTTTACAAATACTGTGAAGTTGTTGCTATAAACTACACTTTCCGAGTCATTGGCAACTATTCTGATTGTTTCGTTCCCGCACCATTCGGGAGTGGCTGATAAGAATGCGTTCTTCTCATAATCATATGAAATGAGTATGTGCGCCTTTCCTCCATCTGACAGTTCAGTAGAGAAGCTTAGGTTATCCTTGTTCCTTTCAAGACATTCCAGCTCGTCGGGGTCGTAGAATATACTTCCCAGGTTGAACTGACTTGAACTGTTGTCCTCGTTGAACGCCTGGTCTGGAATAGTCCCATTCAGGACAGGAGGCCTGTTAATGTTTGTGACATTCACGCTCCAAGAGTGCGAATCTGTTAGGTTGTATGAGTCCCTAACAATTACTGTTATGTTGTGGATTCCAGCATCGCAGAAGCCAGTGCTGTAGTTTATACTGCTCTGGTTGTACGCATATGGTTCAAGGTCAAGATACCATTCAGATGTGAGATAATCACCATAGGGTATGTCAGGGTCGCTTGCTGAGTAGTTAAATGCGAATCCAAGAGTGTAATTTTCAGGCAGAGTGGGAGTGTCATTCTCCGGGAACCAGCCGATTATTGAGGGCGGATCATTTATATTAAGGATGGTGTATGTTGGCTGTTTAAGGTCCAGAACTGCTCCGTTCTGGTTTTTAACTGAAATTGTAACAATGTGGGAGCCGACATCCGAGTTGGAAGGTGTAAACCTAATACTTCCACAAGTGTTGTTTATTTTCTCTATACTTGAGAAGAGTGGGTTTCCTTCAATAGTGGCAAATGTTATGTTCTCGTCATTGGGATTAGTAACGCATACATAAACTGTGACATTCTCGCTCTGGTTGAATGTCATATCTGAAGGGGAGGGGCTGAAGCAGATGTCCCCCGTGCATACGAACTCAAAGCCGGTTATAGTGAGTTTCCTGCCGAGAAGCCCTCTCTGATTGGCAACCAGCAGCGCTGAGAATATCAGGATTAGCAAAACTATTGAAACACCTGCTGCAATAGCCGGACCCCTCCGCTTTTCAATTGCCTTATCGTCCCCTGCCAGCATGCTGTGAAGGTTTATTATCTGTGGTTTTAAAATTTCCTTTTCTTCAGGCAAAAGTTTGGGATATTCATCAAGTATTTCAGAATATGCATTCCTTGCTGCCTTAATGTTTCCATTCTTAACAAAAGTAATACCCGCCTCAGAAAGCGATTTTATTCTCTTCCCTAAACTGCTGAATACCTCCTTGGAACCTGTGTCTGCCGAGATGTGAAGATCCTGCGCCTCCTTGGCAAGCCTTATTATTATCGTCCTGCTCACATTAAGAGCCTTCTTAATCTCATCCCTGTTTGCTCTGAACCCAGCATATTCCATCTCCTCAACGACCTTGTAAAGTTTTGAAGAGGCCTCCCTTGCCACCTGTGAGAATTTGCTCGCCTCTAGCTCTCTCGCCAGTTCTTCGGCAGTAAATTCATACCTCAGCCCCAACCCTTCTTGAAAGAATGTTCTGATTGTAAATGAGAGCTCCTGAGCAGAGCGCCTGGGGGGCCTACTGTCTAAAGTGTTAGAAATTCCTTCAAGCTGGAGGAGTGCTCTTTCCTCTGCTTCCAGCACAGGATTCTCTCTGATTTTTCCGGATTAAATCTTGGAGGAGAGCGCACCTGCAATAATCTTTGAAAAAATCATTAGGAATGCTGCACCTGCAATAAACTCTGCAATGAGCACTAACCTCCTGTTGTCTGGAGTAGAAATCTGTGCAGGCATTTCAACCTTGGAACATGGCTTGCAAGGTCCTCCGCAGTCAACGCCCTCCTCGCCATTGTTCTGAATCCCATCGGAACAGTTCGGACAGGGCGGGCAGATTCCGCCGCAGTCAACGCCCTCCTCTCTCCCATTCTTTACCAAATCAGAACAACTGGGGCACGGTGGGCAAGGTCCTCCGCAGTCAACGCCCTCCTCACCATTGTTCTTTACAAGGTCGTAGCAGGAGGGAACATAGACACATTCAGCATACTCCTCGGGTCGGCTCTTGTTGGTTTTGCAGTTTTCCAGGTCAGTGCAGGTTCTCAGACGTATTCCCGAGTATAAGCACGGTCCCCAATCGGTGCAGTTCCAGAAAGGAATGCAGGATGTGCCTCCCTCTCCGGCTTCAAACTCTTTAGGAATCACATGGATTACTGTCAATAAAACTTCATTGCTCTCCGCTACGAGATTTTCCGGGTCGTGCGCATAAAATCTTACTGTCTGATTTCCATACCAGAAGTAGTCGGGCGTGAGTGTTAAGATGCTGGAATTGCTGATTTCAACCTTTATGTGAGGAACAGGACTCGCATCATACCGGAGCTTCTCCCCATCCGGATCTGCGAAGTAATCATCCAATCTAAGCCCTGTAAACTGCCTGTTCTCAAGCCAGGTTATATTCGGAATTGCATACAAGAGGATGGGCGGCCTGTTAATTATTATGAATGTGGACTCCTTTGTAACATATGGCAACTCCAGCCCTGGAGAATAGCAGGTTACCTTCCAATTGTGAACTCCTGTTGTGGTGAAACTTCTGGTATACTCATAGAGGGAACTGTTAGTGTTAAAGTTCATAACAGCAGGCACGCTGTAGTTGTCCCACTCCTTGAAACTGACCTCGCAGTAGTACGGGCTGCCGTTCAGGATTATTCCCCCCACTGTCGTGAAGTTGGCATAGAATGTCACATTCTGCCTAACAAACCTCTCGTAGCGGTCGGTGTCACTATAAATATTCAGCAGAGGAGTCATATTCTCAGCTACTGAGAAGAAATACTGTTCATTTATTCCGAATGTGTAAACTTTCATCTTGTAAGTGTTGTTCTCATAGCTTAGGAACTTGCAGACAGAGGCCGGGCAGTTCTTGCCGTTTGCCATCGGCTTTGGAGCCTTGAATGAGAGATTATAAAACTCAAGTGTCGCAAAAAAATCCAGGCACGGCTCAGCACCAGTGTTTATAGAAATGTTGTTGTGCTCAATCTTGACATTGGAGTTCAAATCCGCATCGTCAAAGTTAAGTGTCAGGCCTGAAAAGTTTATCAGGCCAACCCCGGGAATGCCTATTGTGGCATTCTCTATCCTGGTCCAGGAGGTGAATTTTGAGAAGTTAGTTGTGAGCTCGTTCTCATATCTGCTCCAGTTGGGCGGCTCGTTGATGTTATTTATCGAAATCCTCCTCGCTGTACTAATCTTGCTTTCGCATATGCTCTCTGCCTTGGCGACAAATGTGTATCTGCAGTTGGCATCCGGTAGAATGGTTGTGTTAAGATCCATCTCGTAGTTTGTGTCTCCATCAAAGTATATGGTTCCAAGCGCATACTGAATGTTTTCATGCTGAAGTCCGAGAGACACGTTTGAGAATATGCTCACATTCTTTACAGTGTCTATGCTATATAGATTTGTAGCGTAAATAATTATATGTTCTGTGCCATTTAGAATTGCAAACTCCTGAGGATAAATGAAGTAAACATCTGAAGGGGGGCCTACGCAAAGTCTTATTGTAGTTGTGCTGGCACCTTCAATCCTGTTTCTGGGCAGCGCAAGGTAGAGGAGTGCAAAGTTTGCGCATATTATTATGAAAAGTAGGAGTGAAAAAATGAAGAGAGCGGTCCTGCTTACCTCCTCTGAGTTTTTGCCCTCACTCATTTTTCCTCCACCTGCTTCTGCTCAATTTTAATCTGTTCCTTATACTTTAGGATGAGTGAGCGTATTGCCTCTCTGGCAAGTTCGGTCTGGCTGGAGAATAGTCCCGAATCTATTAACTGGTCTATCTCCCTTTTCAGCTGCCTTCCAACCCTTATGTGCAGAAGCTCATCCCTTGGCATTCAGGATTTCTATATCATTTTGATATATAAATATTTCTAATTAAATATATTATTCTGGAATAAATGTATCAAAATGATATATTTGAAAATTTACTACCCTGAACTCAGTTGAGAAGATAATTTGAAGCGCGCCTGGGGAGATTTGAACTCCCGACCCACAGCTTAGGAGGCTGTTGCCCTATCCAGACTGGGCTACAGGCGCATATCACCTCGGGGATTTTCTACTCCTTTTAAAGATTTCTGAAAAATATTAAAGCTTTAAACAGGAATAAAGCCATGTTATTAAAGTTCACAACTAAACTTTAAATATCCTGAATGCAATTCCTGTTTTTATGAAAAAGGCAATAAGGACCATTATATCTCATTTTTAAGTGCTTCTGCCATTGCCTATCTCCTCATATCCTCTATTGGTATTAGCGGATATGCTCTAAGCACGATCGGACTTAAGCAACCAAACAGGACGGATTCAGAAATAGCAGTATCACTTTACAACCACACTCCAATACTCGGAGATAGAAATTCCGCTCTTAAGGCACTTGTTCAATCTGGCATTCAGTGAAAATATTGACATCATAGCGCTTACAGATGCAAATACACAGGAAAACTTTTATTATCTCAAAGAGAATGCTCACAAGATTATTCCGGAATACAAAGCAGAGGACCTTGGACCATTCCTAAAGATTTCCAATAATTCTGATGAATATTCCATCATCGCTTCACCTAAAGATGTTATTAGGCGGGGCGAGTTCAGAAACTTTCAGAGATACTCCCCCTGCACGAATCGCTGTTCTGGCTTTTTTATGTAAGGGCTAAAAGTAGGTAAATAAAAATCAGATGTTTATTATCTTCCCAC
>Ga0207433_10015420_pt1 | contig 10897 bp, 9 predicted proteins | sample YelNatPaOPGAMG01_FD_187559 | JGI IMG/M metagenome (GOLD analysis project Ga0207433, IMG submission 187559) | Hot spring thermophilic microbial communities from Obsidian Pool, Yellowstone National Park, USA - OP-RAMG-01 (SPAdes) (version 3) | ecosystem: Environmental > Aquatic > Thermal springs >...
ATTCTATACTTAAAAAAGATGAAGATGTTCCAGAAGTTTACAGAATGGCAAAAGATGTTCAAGATTTTCTTGTATCGCTAGAATTGCCAAATCGCTCTGTAGTTATTCCTAGTGGTGATATGGATAAAAGAGCTTTAATCCAGACTGATGTTGAGACTTGGTTTCCTGCTGAAGGAAAATATAGAGAAACACATTCCATCGGGAGTTTAGGTACTTGGGTATCAGAAAAGTTGAGATTAAGATACAGATTATCAAATGGAAAAACAGAGCTCACGAGGAACGTGTATGGTACAGCCGCAGCAGTAGAACGATTGATCTGTGCTTTGGTAGAAAATGGCTATTCTCCAAATACCCAAACTATAAAAATTCCGCATGTCCTTCAAAAATATATGATGGGGATGGATGAAATAAAAATATAAATAATTGAAATTTATCTTTTTACAATTAATGAGAATAATAGGCTTAAATGTAACGAAGACGTCCACTGGTGTTACACTATACGATGGGGCGTGTGCTTTATTAGAGAATGGTGTTATAAAAATTGCAATCGCAGAAGAAAGAATTAACCGTATAAAATATTCTGGAGGCATTAAAGGTTCTTTAAGTTATTGTTTATCTACTCGAAATCTGTCTGTTGATGATATCGATTTTTTTGCACTAAGTAACTGCGCTGATACTCCTTTAGATGTGAGCACTGGGCTAAAATTTCTCGAGTCAGAAGGATTTTCGGTAAAGGAAAATAGAATTTTAATTTGCCCTTCACATCATTTGTCTCATGCAGCAAGTTCATTTTTTGCTAGTCCTTTTGAAGAAGCTCTTATCATTGTTGCAGATAACGAAGGGAACATAATTGGCAATAAGAGATTTGACGAATATTGGCTAAATCCGCTGGAAAGAACTAGTGTATACATCGGCAAAGGAAATAAAATAGAATTTCTCCAAAGGTTTAACAGCAAGGAAAATGAGTTGAGCATAGGTTCAGCATATAATTACTTCACTAAGTGGTTAGGATTTAAGACGTATCACGACGCTGGAAAGACGATGGCTCTTGCAGCTTACGGAAAAGGAATTTTCAAAAAGATTAAAGTTTTGGAGTTTGACAAAAAAAGATGTAATATTAAATGTCGTCTCAGCCAAAATCATATGAGGAAGTATGCGTCGGTAAGGAAATTATTCAAAGAACAGCTGAAAGTAGACATCGGTCAAAGGAGAAAAAAATGCTTTAACCCAGGGTATATACAAAAGGAGGTAGCATGGGTAATACAAAAAGAGACAGAAAAAATTCTGATAGCTCTTACTAATTACTTTGCTAAAAAGACTAGTATTAAAAATCTTTGCCTAGCTGGGGGGGTTGCGCTTAATTGTGTAGTCAATGTAAAACTAATGAAATATACACCTATAAAAAGAATTTTTATTCAACCAGCAGCAAACGATACGGGACAAGCAATAGGCAATGCTCTCTGGGCTTATCATATGGTTTTAAGAAAACCCAGAAAATACTTGATGAATCATTGTTTTTTAGGTAGAAATTATAAACAAACGGAAATAATGAAAGCTATTGACACCTTTAAAAATGAGTTAATTATTAGAAAGTATGACAACATAGAGAATATTGCAGCAAAATTTGTTGCCGATGGTAAGATAATTGGTTGGTTCCAAGGTACTAGCGAGTTTGGTCCTAGGGCGTTGGGTCATAGAAGTATCGTAGGAGACCCAAGAGACTTAACGACTAAGAAGATATTAGATAAAAAAATTAAAAAAAGGGAACCGTTTAGACCATACGCACCATCTATACTAAAGGAGCATTTTTCAAAATGGTTTGAAGTACCACATAACAATCTAGAGGGAGTTTGCTACCCTTTAAAATTTATGATTGCTGCTGTTACTGTCAAGAAAGAAAAGCGAAGGTTTATTCCTGCAGTAGTTCATATAGATGGTTCATCTAGAGTCCAAATTGTTGAAAAGAAAGAAAATCCAAAGTTTTATAAATTAATTCATGAATTTTATGACATTACAGGAGTTCCATTAGTATTAAATACATCTTTTAATATGGCGGGTGAGCCGATTGTCGAGACTCCTCTTGATGCTATAAAAAGTTTTCTTAACATGAATCTTGATTTTCTTGTCATAAAAAATTTCTTAATCGAGAGGAAGAGACTATGAAAATAAAAAGTTTTAAGGAAGAAATAGCAAGGAAAACGGGTAAATTTTGGTCAAAATTTTCATTTGTGTATAAGGTTGATACAAATATAATTGCAATTTGGCATTCTCTAACGTTAGACTTGATGTATATTAAGTTACCTATTAAAGTTTCGAAAACTTTAGGAACTAATTTGAAAAATGTATTTCTTATTAATAGCCGTACTGATGACAAAAAGGTATTAAATAGTTTGTTGTTTAATAAACCTAAGCCTAAATTTTCCCTTCTAAGGATTCTTATCACCAATCTTTGTAATTTAAATTGCAAATATTGTAAAGTAGAACATAATATTTGCAGAGGAAGAGAATATTCTATTAAAAAAAGAAAAATTCTTTCTGTACTATCCTTTTTTAAAAGAATAAGTGATAAGAACTCACCTAAGATAATTCAAATAACAGGTGGAGAACCGTTATTAGTTTTTGATTTAGTAAAATATGTGGTGGAAAAGTCGAGGCAAATACTCCAGAAAAATCATTGGGTAGTCTTATTTACGAATGGTACTTTACTGAATAAGAATAAAGCTATCTTCCTAAGCAAGAATAAAGTAAAGGTAGTGGTTTCTATAGATCTTTCCAAAAAATCACATGATACATTTAGAGTCGATAGAAATGGTAAAGGGACGTATCTTCCTGCAATTAAGGCATATAATCTTTTAAAAGATGTTGGTTGTGAAGTAGGCATATCTGCCGTAGTAGGGCCTCATAATGTAAATAGTTTGCCAGAATTAGTTAAAAAGTTTGTACTCAGATACAAACCTTCTTCATTAGGTTTAAATATACTGAAACAACCATCATATTCTAATAGAGGTTATGATTGGATGAAGATCTCACCTAGAAAGTATGCCGAATCGGTATACGAGGCATTCAAAAGAATCAGAAAAAACTCTAATGTATTTATAGAGCAACTTAATAGAAGATTAAATCCATTCATACAGAAAGAATTTAAGTACTACGACTGCGGAATTAGTGGTAACAACATAAATATAGACGCATTGGGTGAAATTGGACCTTGTAAGTCTTTTCTTATAATGAAACGAATTTACCTAAAAGATTTTTCAAATTTCTTTACTAACCCAGAAATATTTCTTCAATTTATGAAGAGATTAACGCTTACAAATAAAAAATGTCTCAAATGTCCTGCTATTGGAATTTGTGGCGGTGGCTGTGCTTACAAAGCTTTAATAGAAAAAGGTGATATGTTTGATTTTTCAAAAGAAGAGTGCGAATATATGAATACATTCTTAAAACTTTTTATAAAAGACTTATTCGAAATAGTCAAGAATGTTCCGAGTTTTAGGAAGGAAGGATGGTATGTTCCTTCTCTCGCAGATCGAGCTAAATTATGGCCTTACAGAGAGGTAAGACCATTTTCCTTAAAATATCCGATAGGGCATTATTAAATAATTGATACCATGGAGAGCGAGAGATTAATTCAACTTAGTGCAGAAGTAACGAATAATTACCTATTACCACTAATTTATAAGAAATTACCAGAAATAAAAGATAAAGTATGTATACTTTTAACATCATCTCCTGCGTATGGAACTGCTGACAAATTTTCAGATTTGGATTTGTTTATAATTTTCGAAAAGCAGAAAGACTATATAAGATATAAAGAGAAATTAGAAAACTTGATTAAAAGTAAACCACTACCCAATGTATATAAAAGCAACATAAAATTAGATAAGGGTATTAGGTTCGAGTTTGAAAGTCTTCAAAGATCCGATATAAGCAAGATTTACTATCATAGTTCAAATAAACTTTATTGGGTGCTTCAGACAGATTGGTTATTATACTGGTTTTTAAATTCAAAAATAATTTACGATCCTAATAATATTAGAAAAAAATTGTATGAAAGAGCAAAATTTTATCCTGAAGAAATATTAACTTATAAGATAAATGCAGCTCTCCTAAGAATAGAAAAATATAAAAAATTAATTAATGGGTTTTCACAAACAAAATCTAACATATATGGGTATCTTACCTTAGACATACTTTTTAGGATGTTTAATCAGATACTTAACATAGTTTATTGGAAATGCAAATCCTACTCGCCTCACCCTAAGTGGAAATATTATCTCCTCTCCAAGCATACACAGAATCAGGCTTATATACAATTAATACAGGATATTAATTCAGTTATACTACAATATCCATCTTTAATGAAGGCTCCTAGAAGATTACTTCAAAAAATAAATACAATTACTTCTCATCTACATTCTTCAGTAAAATATACTTCTGATGTTCGCACTAAACTTGATGTAAAAACCTTAAAAGAACTAGCCTTTTTATGTAAGCTTAAAAATAAGGACTATTCAGAAGTTTTGTTAATCAAAGACATGTTTATCAACATGGAAAAATTTAAATTAATAGAACTAGCTATTAATACCAAAGAATTTAAAATTTATTTACCAGACGAATTAGGAATACACTATCTTCAAAATAAAAATTATAATTATGATATCGCTATGAGGATTCACGATAAGTTGAGATGGATAATCCTAAATAGCAATTTTAAAAAATCCATTCCAAAATATGTGCTGAATGAGAGTAACTCGATAGTAAGGAAAAGAATGTGTTATTTAAACTTCGTTTTATGGCGAAAAATCAGAGTAATAGAGAAAGCTATAAAAAGAGGTCAAATATTCAATAAGTATTGGTATAGTACTCAAGTTTTAACTCATTTCGTGGAGCTACTTTCTAGAGTGAATGAAAAATTTATCGTACCAGAAGAATTTTTAACTATTGAGTTTATAAAATCAATCGACTTTGTAGATGTAATTCAATGGTATCGGAACAAAAATTTCTGGTCTATATTAAAAAGGTACCCAGAAATTTTTATAGAGTGGTGTTGGGAGGCATTAACTCAAATCCAGAAAGAGCTTCAAAAGAAGGGTCTGATAACAAGAGAGTGTATTGATAACCCATTAAAAATTCAATTTGACATCGAATATTGGAAATATGAAAACTTATTTATTTAGATTAAAAATGGGAAGGTGCCCAAATGGAAATTTCAATAATTACTGATGAAGTTTCTCAAAATTTTGAATACACACTAGATTTCCTTGCGAAACTTGGAGTAAAAAATATTGAGCTTCGTTCTATCTGGGGCAAAAATGTTGCAAATCTTAACAAAGAAGAACTTCTAAAATTGTCTGATTTAATAGAAGAAAAAGGGTTAAGAGTATCAGCTTTAGCTACGCCAATTTTTAAATGTCCTTTATTTGACGACTCACCAATTTTGATTGATACAGATAAGTTTTTCGTAAAAGGAGATACGTATAATGAGCATATGAGAATGTTACGTTTTTCTTTTAAATTAGCAAAAGTATTAAAAACTAATAGGATTAGGGTATTTTCATTTTTAAAAGTAAATAACATAAAAGGTGCATGGCAAGAAATTGTTAATAGGTTACAACATGCTGCATTTTTAGCATCAAAGTATAATTTATTTCTGATTTTAGAGAACGAGCACACATGTAACATATGCGATACTAATTTGATTTTAAAATTTTTTCGTTCCATTAATTATACAAATATGAAGCTTTTATGGGATCCTTGCAATTCTTTAATTTTTGGCAATAATCCAATTGAGGAGTACAGGAAAATAAAAAAGTATATTTGTTATGTACATATTAAAAATGTCGTTTTAGATGACAACAATAGTTACAAATATACTAAAATTTCTGATGGCATTATTGATTATAAAACCCTTATTTGTAAAATGATTAGAGATAATTATAAAGGATGTATTTCATTAGAACCACATATTAAGACCACTGAATTGAAAGTAAAAGAAAATATAATTAAAGATTCCTTTACTTTCTTAAAAAAGTTGATGAAGGATGAAGGATAAAATAAAATTTGGATTAGCCGGGTGTGGCTATGCTGGTAATATTTATGGTGAAATTTTGACACGACTGAATGAGGCGCAACTAGAATGTGTATGCGATGTTGATAAAAAGAAGCTTAATGAGTTTTCAAAAAAATTTGGTGTTCGGAAGTTATTTACAAACTTTGAAGAAATGCTTAAAGAAAAAGTAGATGCAATAATTATTGCCACACCGAATCATTTACATTCTAAGATGTGTATAGCTGCTGCTAAAGAGGGGAAGCATGTGTTAGTTGAGAAGCCCATGGCATTAAATTTGAGGGACGCTAATCGCATGATTAAAACATGTAAGGATGCGAATGTTAAATTATCTGTAGTTTTTCAATATCGCTTTTGTCCCCCCGCGCTTAAACTAAAGGAAATAATTAATAAAAAATTACTTGGTAATTTAATTTTTGGTTGTGCTACTCTTATATGGAAAAGAGATAAGACATATTTTCGAGAAGCTTTATGGCGTGGTAAAAGATTAAGTGCAGGTGGCGGAGTTCTAATACATCAAGCTATTCACATGATTGATTTGCTACAGTGGTATTTTGGTTCTGTAGAAAAAATGTATGCCTATGTTGATAGACTACTTCATGAAATTGAAGTCGAAGACGTTGCTGCAGGTCTAATTAAATTCCAAAATAACGCATGTGGAACAATATTAGCTACAACTGCTTCTTCTACGAATTTATCACCTACTCTTAGCGTTTATGGTACGGCTGGTAGTGTTTCGATAGAAAACTTTAAATATGGTGGTGTTGTAAAAACATTTGGTAGAAATTTAGATATTATTAAGAATGCTACATATCCACATTTTAATAATAGTAGTGGAGAAATACCGGTATATGCAAAAAACCACGCCGCGCAAATTGTCAATTTTATTTCTGCAATAAAAGGAAAAGGCAAACTTCTTATAGATGGAGAAGAAGGCAAGAAACCTTTAGAGATTGTATTAAATATGTACAAATTAGCCAAAACTAAATTTCTAGAAGGTAAATAGTATGCGTGACTTTTACGAAGATATGATAGTTACATGCCTTATAGGGGACCCTGTTAAACATAGCATTTCTCATTATATGTTTAACTATCTCGCTAAAAGTGTAAATTTAAATTACTCTCATGTAAAATTTAAAGTCTCTTCACAAAACAAAAACAATTTAAAGATAGCAATTCAAGCGCTGAGAGTTCTTAATATAAGAGGGGCTAATATAACGTCACCCTACAAGAGGGAAGTGATGAAATACCTTGATAAAATAGATAAGCATGCTAAGTTAATTGGAGCTGTTAATACAATCGTAAATAAAAACGGTAAGCTTATAGGATACAACACCGACAGTTATGGTGCTATTCAAGCAATAGAAAAGCATTTAAGAAAGATAAAATCTTCAGATTATGTTGTCATATTTGGGGCTGGTGGTGCCGCTAGGGCTATTATCTTTGAAATTTGTAAAAGAACTAAAAATGTTGTAGTGATAAACAGGTCTTATAATAGAATTAAAAAACTTAAATCGGATTTTAGAAAATTTAACTTTAGAATCCTTCCATTAACTAATGAGAATATAACTAACGAAGTAATTAAAGCAAATTTTGTAATCAACGCTACTTCAGTAGGTATGTTCCCTAACAATAAAGACTGCTTAATATCGCCGTATCTCTTTTATAAAATAAATAAATATTCTTCTCTTAAAGATAAGCTCTTTTTTGATGTAATTTTTAATCCTTATTTAACAAAATTTTTATTAATTCCAAAGGAATATGGAGCAAAAGTTTGCTCAGGTTTATTTATGATGATTTACCAAGGAATTAAAGCATTTGAACTATGGACAAATAAAGATATAGCTCAAGTTCATGTAACTCGAATTCGTAACTTATTAAGGGCAAAAATTGAGAGAGGAGTTTCATGAATAAACCTTTAAGAATTGTCCTCGTAGGGCCACCTGGTATAGGTAAGGGTTTGCTTGCAGAGTGGCTTGTAAAAAAATATAAATTATTTGAAATATCTTGTGGAGATATTTTGAGAGAATATTCACTAAAAAAGGAATTAAGAAGAAAAATGATTCAAGGTAAATTGCTTCCGTTGTCTATAGTTTGGCCAATAATAAAGCAAAAAATATTAGAATGTTATAACTCCAATTTCATTTTGGAGGGTTTTCCAAGAACAAAAGAACAAGCAACTCGTTTAATCAATTTTTTAAAGAAATGTAAATTAAATGTAAATTATGTATTCGTTTTGAATTCTAATTTAGAAATAAAAGAGCTTGTAAATTTAGTAAGAGGACGTCGTATTTGTGAAAAATGTGGAAAATATTATCATCGTATCTTCGGACCTCCTAAAAAAACTGGGAGGTGTGATATTTGCGGAGGGAAATTAGTTATCCGTGCAGATGATAAGAGATCTACATTATTTTATAGAATAATACATTATAATAAAAATTTAGATAGCATCTTAAATGTTTTTAAGGAGGAGAAAATCCCTGTATACCAGATAGATGTAAACTTCTATGATAAACAATCGGCATTTAAACAGATATGTAAAACAATAGATTAGAAACAAATTTTATCAGTTCCATCTGTAACCATGGTTACAAAATCTATTTTATTTTATTGCTACTACGTATTTTTCTTTTAACGAGCTCATTTACCTTTTTAACGCTTTCTAATAAAAGTGGTTTATATCCCATTTTCTTTGATAGGAATATCAAGGCGTCCAAATCTTTAGGTAAACACGGGCCTCCAAACGGCCCCTTTGTTGGGTCTAAATGGGAGGGATTAATTCTCTTATCCAATGCTACTGCATCTATTATTTTCTTAGCATCCACTCCTAATTTTTCGCAAATATTTTTTATCTCATTGCTAAAGGAAACTTTTGTAGCAAGGAAACAATTTGAAGCATATTTTATCATTTCAGCACTAGTAAAATCGACTTTAATGATAGGGTTACCCCATCCTCTAAAAATTTTAGAAACTTTTTCGATTGCTTCTTTATCATCACTACCAATAATAGTCCTGTAGGGATGTAAAAAATCTTGTAAAGCATGCTCGTGTCTTAGGAACTCTGGGTTATACACTAATTTAAGATTTGATTTTATACTTTCTCTAATTTTTTTACAAGTCCCGGGAATAACAGTGGACTTGATTACAATAATTTTTTCTTCCTTATCTGAGGTTAGTGAGTTAATGCTCTTTATTACATTCTCTACTATAGTAGTATTACATTCCCCGCTAGGTTTTGATGGTGTGGGCACACATACAAAAATAATTTTAGAAGATTTGATGCATTTTTTTAAAGTATAAGTTACTTTGAGACCAGCTTCTTTTGCTAGTTTTAGTTTTATTTTATCAGTATCGTAACAAATAATTTTATGACCTTTATTCTTTAAACCTATAGCTACTGCCATCCCTACATTTCCAATTCCAATTACCCCAATTTTCATTCTCCTCTCCTTTTAACATTTTTCAACTTTACTTTCTTACATTCTTATAAAATATATTTTATGGAGAGTTTGTATTTTTTTCATCGTCTAAGCGGATTCTAAAAAACCATTTACATTTTACAAATTTTTGATCATAGACTAATTATTAAAGAGAAATTCTAAATTGAAAAGTTCATAAACCAGTGGTAACTTTGACGAAACATTTTTAAGCTTTAACTACCACTCTTTAAGCATGGAGCAACAAATACCTTGGGAAAACAGGAAAATAGACTTGGAAGCTTACTTATGCGACATGCTAGAATACCATAGGCTCAACACTCCATACTGGCAAAAAAGACTTACACCAAAGCTTGTAGAAGAAACTGTTACTAGCAACTTGGAAGAAACTCTATACAATTTATCTAAGCTAGAAGTTGATCAAAACTTGTTAAGGACTGATTGGCTTTCCTTCAAGCCGATAAACCTGAAAAATGTAAAATGCTCTTTTTCTTCAGGAACAACAGGACCTCAAAAGTATTGTTTATGGTCTGACGATTACATCCAAAAGCAGGCAGAATATATCTCATTTTACCTCCGGGACAAAGGTATAAAAAATGCGATAATCCATGGTCCAACTAGCATTTATAAAGATGTGAATGAAAGAGCAATAAACTTGTTAGGCGGAATACCTTATTTTGTTGGGCTAAGAGTAGAAGGCCTTAAGCCAGTGATGGAAAAAGCAGCAGCTAAAGGACCAGAAGAAATGATTAAAGTAGTTAAAGAGTATTTTGCTCCAGAAATAGAAAAGACGAGAAGATTTTTAGAACATGACGAAAACATAAACTTCATGAGAAGTGCTTGGATGATGCTTGCTCCTTTTGAGCTGTTTTTCGGCGATAAGAGAAATGTAGATACAATAATGGTTAGTGGATTAGGCTATAACCAACAAAATCATGAAATGCTTAAGCAGAAGTTCAAGACTGTAAACCCTTCTTATGGCTATTTTGCTTTTGGCGACGCTTTGGGCAAATATGAGAACGGAAACTTAAGCTACTATCCAGCTTTTCCTTACACAATTTTTACTGTAGTGAAGGAAAACGGAGAAATAGCTAAGTATGGAGAAGAAGGAAATCCTTTGTTTGTTGTAGCAAGACCAGACTTGCTGCTAGTTTTGAAGGAAAGCAACGAGTTTGCAAGAAAATCTCCTCCAACTGAAAAGTTTGAGTGGGATGGAATAAGAAATCCCTACAGAAGAATAGTATGATTTTTCATTTTCTAAAAGTAAATTATTTACATGAAGTTGCTTCATAAGTTAGCCATTTGTTTCTTAGTTTTAGCAATTTTTTGCATACTGGCTATTACCAAAAATTTTCTAACTTTTTTACCAACAGGAGAGGCTGTACTATTA
>Ga0207433_10015421_pt1 | contig 10897 bp, 11 predicted proteins | sample YelNatPaOPGAMG01_FD_187559 | JGI IMG/M metagenome (GOLD analysis project Ga0207433, IMG submission 187559) | Hot spring thermophilic microbial communities from Obsidian Pool, Yellowstone National Park, USA - OP-RAMG-01 (SPAdes) (version 3) | ecosystem: Environmental > Aquatic > Thermal springs...
AATTCAACATTTTTTTTCTCCTCTAAAGTTTTATTGTATACTTTTAATTCTTTTAATATATTATTTACATCCTCAAATGTAAACTTTCTATCATCTACTATCTCAACTTGCGAATATAGTCTTCCCCTTAAAACGCTATTTACCCTTATAAACATATCAGATATATCTTTTTTAATCTGAATCTCAAGTATCTCTGCCAAATTCATAACTTTCCTCCTCTTTTATTTTATCATATCTTTTATTTTTTTCTCTAATTTTATAAGGTCTCTTTTTAAAGATTTTCCTAAAGAATAACCCCCTGTATCTTTATCTGATCTAATTACCCTATGGCAGGGTATAAATATAGGGAAAGGATTCTTCTTTAAGGCATTTGCAACAGCCCTATAAGCGTTTGGTTTTTTGATTTTTTTGGCTATCCACTTATAAGTTCTAACTTCCCCAAGTGGTATTCTTAAAACAACTCTTAATACTTTTTTTTCAAACTCAGTCATCTTTTATAATTTTGCCCCTTAACAATAAATGATACTTATGGGCAAATCTGTGCGCCTCATCTCTTACTCTTTGTATCAAATGCAATGCTGGATTATCTTTAGGTATTAAAATCCGCTCTAAACTGTCTTTATATATTTCTTCGTTCTTTTTTGCAATTGAAATTACTTCCACATCTACACCCAAATTATTTAGTTCTTTTTTTACTATATTTAGATGTCCTAAACCGCCATCTATTATAATCAAATCAGGCAAATCATTCTGAATAATAAGTTTTTTATATCTTCTTCTTACTACTTCAGCCATACAAGCATAGTCATCGTTTTTATTTACCTCCTTTATCCTATATCTTCTGTAATTACCTTTATCCGGAAAAGAACCCTTAAAACGAACTACAGAACCAACTAATATCTTTCCACTAATAGAGGATATGTCTATACCTTCAATTATTAAGGGGATTTTTTTTAAATTCAATATATCTTTTAACGCTAAAAGCTCATGCTCGTAGGTTCTACCTTTATATATTGCCTCCAAAGAAAATAATTTATCCCTTAATAATTTTGCCTTTTCAAACTCCTGATTATTTGAAAAAAATTCTATTTTCTTTTTTAAATCCTCTATAAGAGACAATCTATCTCCGCTTAATATCTTACAAATGCTATCTATGTTTTCTTTATAATCCTTTAGAGAAATCTTTCCAATACAGGGAGCAGGACATAAATTTAGATAAAAATAAAGACACTCTTTTTTAGGCATATTCTTACAAGACCTATAAGGAAATATTTTTCTTATTAATGCAAGGGCAGATCTTATTAAATTTACTTTTGGAAAAGGACCAAATAAAATTCTATCTTTTTTATCTCTTGGACGAGAAATAAAAACTCTTGGGAATAACTCTTTTGTTATCTCAACATAAGGATATATCTTATCATCCCTAAATACAACATTATATTTTGGTTTATTCTCCTTAATCAATGCTGCCTCAAGCAATAAAGCCTGCTCTTGACTATTACACTCAATATACTCTATATAATTTACCTCTTCCAATAAAAATTCTGTCTTTAGCAAAGATTTATTTGAAAAATAACTTCTTATCCTTTTTTTTAAAGATACAGCCTTACCTATATATAATATTTTATTATCCTTGTCTCTCATTATATATACACCACAACTGTCTGGAATGTTTTTTATTTTTTCTTTAGAAAGCATTCTTTTAAATAATTTAATTGTCTTAATTTCAATATATAACCTAAAATGACAAATACAAAACTATCTAAAGAAAGAACAATTAAAATCTTTAAATATCTATTAAAATAAAACAATGTCCATAAAATTTTAGATAAAACACCTATAATTATACTTAAAAAAATAATCTTTAAAAATTCTCTTTTTAAATCCTCTAAAGGAATATTACCAATTTTTCTTTTTAAAGCAAAATATAAAAGAAAAAAATTAAAAGCAGCTGAAATTGAAGTACCCAAAGCCAACCCGCCTGCCTTTAGCGGGAACATAAAAATAATACTTAAAATCCCGTTTACAATTAAAGACAGTGTGGCTGTCTTTGCCGGAGTGATTGTGTCTTTTAAGGAATAAAAACAACTGACCAAAAGTTTTACAGCACAGAAAAAAAACAATCCAAATGAATAAAAGAAAAAAATAGAAGATGTGATTTTTAAAGAATATAAGTCAAATTCTCCTCTTCTAAATATAACATCAATAACTGCTTCCGGGATAAATAAAAATATAGAGGCAATTGGAATTATAAAAAACATAATATTTTCAAAAGAGAATACCAAAAGTTTTTTAAAGTCATCTAAATTTTTTTCTTTATAATAAATAGAAAAATCAACAATAACTACAGGCGCAATAGCCAAGGCTATTAAAGCAAAGGGTAGTTGTGTAACTCTATTTGCATAATAAACGCCGGCTAAAGCACCTTTTCCAACTATATCTGTTAAGGATGCCAAAATTGTGTCCAAAAATACACTTAAATGGTAAATTATGCTTGACCAGATTCTTGGGATAAAAAGTTTAACCATCTTTAATATAATATTATCAGAAATTATCTCTTTGATTTTTTTTATAGAACCTCTTATATTTAAATTAAATAATTCTTTCTTTAAACTAATATATGGAAATATAACCTCCAAAATTCCGGCAAATATAACACAGAATACAAGTGTATAATTTTTAAAAGTATTTTTAAAGAATATTATCCCTATAATAAAACTTATATTTAAAAAAACAGGATTTATTGCCGGTATAAAAAATTTTTTCAAAGAATATAAAGTTGAAGTAAATATACTGGAGATGCATATTAAAAAAAGATATATAAAGGTAATCTTTGTAAAAGAGACTGCAAGATTAAATTTAGAAACATAAGAAATATAACCCGGCGCAGATATCATTACTAAGTATTTACTAAAAATTATTCCAAGTATTACAAAAACAAGACTTAAAATAGAAAATAAAACAAATATTTTATTTACAATCTTATATAAAGTATTCCTATCTTTATGGTACTCAGAAAGGGTTGGCGTTAAAACAGAATCAGTAAAACCTTCAGCAAAAATATTTCTAAATATATTTGGAAGTCTAAATGCAACCAAAAAAGCCTCTAATATATCTGATGTCCCAAAAAATTTTGCTATTAATAAATCCCTTATAAAACCAAAAATCCTTGAAACAAACGTTCCTAAACTTATTATAGATGTGTTTTTTATTATTTTTTTAAACATATTATTTTTAAATAAAAACTTGACATTTTTTAAGTATTTTTATAAAATCTATACATTTAATTATAAGGAGGAGAAATGCCTCAGAGAAAATGTGCAAAAAAAGAATTAAAAAAAAGTTTAAAAAGGAAAGCATACAATTTAAATTTTAAAAGAAAAATCTCTTTAACTATCAAAAAGTTTAAAAAAGCCATACTTGCAAAAGATATAAACAATGCGCAAACTGCTTTGAAAGAAACTTATAAAATCTTAGATAAGGCGGCTTCTAAAAATGTAATCACAAAGAAAAAAGCATCAAGAGAAAAAAGTAAACTTGCAAAACTTTTAAATACAATAAAAAGTTAAGCATTAAATATCTTTATAATTGCAAGTTCAATAGCTAACTTTGGATCAAGCAAACCTTCTTTAATCTCTCTATCCAAATCAAATAAATAATTAAAGTTTTTCTTATTTTTTAAAAAATCACCGGCATAAGAAATTTCACTAATCAAGATTCCCAAAATATGGGTAGATAGATTTTTATTTGTGGTTGTATTAAATAAATTATTAATACTATAAATTATTAAAGGCAGATTCCTCTTTCTAATGGATTTTCTAAACATCTCAACGTAATCATTTTGATTATACTTATTTAATCTTAAAACATTTGTATTTTTTAAAATAAATTCTAAAAATATATCTTTATCATCTGGATAATTATACAACTCAAAAATAATATAATTATTTTGAGGAATTTTTTTAAAATTATCTATAAAAAATTTTTTTATATCAGGGGACAAATTAAAAGCATCTTTAAAAATCAACAATTTAATTTTATCTAAAGAAAAAAGATAAACCTCTTCTTTAAATTTTTCAAAAGACAATTCTTTACTATAAAAGACAAAAGTATCAAATTCTGAAAATTTAGATTTTATTTTTTCTATTGTATTTTGTCTTTCAGAAAAATTATCTCCAAAAATTGAAAATATTTTACCCATATCAGCTCCACTCTTCTACAATTGCCTCAAAAATTCTTCTTGATGTATCATCTATAAGATCTTCCCAGGCAAGTGTTTCGCTCTTACTATTAGGACCTTCTAAAAAGAAACTTGTTTCTCCAACTATATCTTTTTCTTTTAAAATCTTACCAGATGAATCAAAAAGTTTAATATGAACAGTAAGCCGCAATTTTTGTTCTGTTATATTATCCTGATCAGAATATCTTAATGCCTCTTTATCATAATTTGTTATAGAACAATCAAGTAAAAGAGCATCTTCTTTTTTATTGGAAACCTTCAAATTGCCATATACATTAAATTTATTTATCAAAGCATTGGTAAGTCTTTTTTCTAAAAGAATCGGATAAGTCCTATAATTAGAATATCTTCTTCCCTCTGAGGTAATATCTATTTTATTTACTATAGGTTCAATAAAAATCTTATCTTCTTTATATATAAATGCTCTTGTTGTATAACCACAACCTAATAGAAAAATAAAAAACAGGAATAAAGAAAATCTATATCTCATAAATCTTTTATTGTCCCATTAATTTTTTTAAATATTTAACTCTTTCTTCTGCTAATTTATAATATTTAGTATCATAATAATTTTCAATTATTATACTATAATAGACAATAGCGCTATTGTATTTCTTTTGTTTTTCATAAAATTTTGCAATATCAAAATTCTTTTTAGCCTCTCTTTCTCTTAATTCAACAAGTTGTGATTTTGCCTCTTCTGATATATCAAGATTTGGATGTTTTTTTACAAACTCATCAAGTCTTTTTTCCGCATCTTTTAAATCTGTTGAATCATATCCGGGCATAGGATTTGCCTTTGAAGCAGCTACTGCAATTTGATATTTTGAAGCAATTGCCCATTCACTTTCGGGATAATTGTCAATTACCTTTTCAAAAATCTCTTTTGCCTCATCGTAACGACTAAGTTGTAAAAAAAGTATACCAAGTTTATAACCTGCTACTGGTGCATAATTTGAATATGGAGATTTTTCTAAAATCTTTTTAAAAATCTCAATCGAAGGATGCTCTACAAAATCGTAAATAGAAATACCTAACCATTTTTTTGATGGCACATTTAAAAAATACTCACCAATATTATATTGACGTTCTATTATCTCGTTAATTCTTTTACTATTTGGATATTTATCTATAACCTTTTGATACTCCAAAAATGCTTGATATGGTTTTTTTAACTCCTCCATACACCTTCCCATATAATATTGCGCTTCTGCAGCCTCCTGCGCGTCAGGGTAGTGTATTACAACTTTCTTAAAAGAATTATAAGCCTCTTTATAGCTTTTTTCCTCAAAATATTTTTCTGCCTCTTTAAACTGTAAAAATGGGGTTACTAAAGGAGAATATTTAGGATTAGTCCATTTTTTAGTCTTTGGAGACCAAATCCAAAACGGATATGCATTAAATATAAATAAAAATAATACAAAAAAGATAAAAATTCCCTTCTTCATATTTATTAAACTATATCAGAACTTAAGTCTTTTGTCAATTTTTTTAAAATATATAAAAAACAATATAAACCCCAAAATTATATAATAAATAAAAAATAAAGGCAACGGCATTTTATAATTTATGAAATTAAATTTAAAATTGGAAAAAAACAAACTAATCCTGTTAAAAATATAAATTAAAAAAGAAAGAACTTTGCCTGTTGGTATGCTAAAAATATTTATTGGAAAAATTATCAATAAAAAATTAACAAATAAAATCAAACTAAATAAAGGAATTAAAATTATATTGTAAAAAATATTTAAAATATAGAGCCTTTTAAAATATAAAGACAATATCGGATTAATAAATAAATTTATAAAAATTGAAGAAAAGAATATATTTATAAAAAAATTGGAAAAATTAAAATTTAAAAAATGGCTATATATAATCAAGGAAAATACACAAATAAACGAAAGCCAAAAACCTATATCAAACACTGAAAATGGCCAAATAAACAATATAACTAAACCGGATAACCCCAATGAATTAAGTGATACAACTTTTCTTTTAAGTAAAAAACTAAAACAGAATACAGCATATATAACAAAAGCTCTAATTGCTGAAGGTGGCGCTCCAATGATAAACGTATATACAAAAAGAGAGAATAAAGATATGATTATTCTAATTTTAAATTTTATGTTAAAAATTTTTAGAAAATAAAGCAATATTAAAGACCAGATACCTATATGTAGTCCACTTATAGCAAGAAGATGGATTGTGCCTGTATTTATAAATATAAATTTTTCTTCTTTTGTAAGTAATTCTCTTCTTCCCAAAAATACAGAGGATAAAAACCTATAAGCTTCTTCTGTAAGATTTTTTTTAAAATTAGAAAGCATAAAATTTATAGCCTTTCTTCTAAATCTATCAAATAAACTGATTGGCAATTTAACTAAATAAGTATTTTTCTTTATAAATACAAAATATCCATTTTTAATTTTTTTAAGTTTTACAACTGCACTGTATGAATCCAAAAAATTAATTCTTTTTGAATAGTCAACTACTTTTGCCTTTAAAAAAACTGGTAAGTTATCTATACTATTCAAATTAGCCAAAGAAATATTTTTTACATTGTAATCATTCGGTATGGAAATTATTTTAAAAACAGCATAAACCTCTTTATTTAAAAACTTATCGGGTTTATTGCTAAATGGAAAAATCCAAAGCGCACCGGAAAATAAAAAAGAAATCAATAGAAAAATATCAAATAATAAAGTCCTCTTTTTGTAGAATATGAATAAAAAAATTAATAAGATAAAATCTACAAAAAATATAATTTTGGAAGGAAAATAATATCCAAAAAGAATGCCAATTGCAAAAAATATAAATATATAAAAATTTAAATACTTTCTTAAAATTTTATATATTCCTTTATTATATTTATTTTTTTATCCTTTATTCCTTTAATCTTTTTTAAATCTTCTATGCTATTAAACTTACCAAAATTATTCCTATAATCTATAATTTTATAAGCCAATCTTTCTCCTACATAAGGGATATTTTTAAGTTCCTGAAATGTAGCGGTATTAATATCAACTTTATCTTTAAAATAATAGGGTTTATTATATAATCTCTCTATATTTACAAAACGAAAAAAACTACCAAACAAAATTATTGCCAAAACAAAAATAAGAAATTTTTTCTCATAACTTGTAAGATAAAACATTTATACGACTATATTAACCATCTTTTTTTCTACATAAATTATCTTTTTGGGCGGTTTATTTTGCAATATATCTTTAATCTTTTTAGTATTGACTGCTATATTTTTTATATCGTCTTGGCTTAAATTAGAACTTACTTTTATTCTGTCTCTTACCTTTCCATTAACTGAAATTACAATTTCTATCTCTTCTAATTTTAAATACTCCTCTTTATATTTTGGCCAACTTCTTTTTAATACAGAACCTTTATTTGAAAGTAAACTATTTACCTCTTCGCTTATATGCGGAGTAAATGGTGAGAGTAATAAAAAAACTGTCTCTACAGCCTCAAAAAGCAAACTCTTTTTTATCACAGTCTCATTAATAGTCTTATATATCTGATTTACCAATTCCATAATCCTTGATATTGCTGTATTAAATTGAAAGTCTCCTTCTAAATCAGAAGTAACCTCCTTTATTGTTAGATGTATTTTATATAAAAGTTCTTTTTCCTGTTTATTTAAATCTCTATTTTGATCTTCTTCTCTGTATTCCTTTAATATATCTACTAATCTTAATACCCTTTGGATAAACCGCCAAATGCCCTCTAAACCTTCATCCTGCCAAATAGCATCTTTTTGCGGTGGTCCCATAAATAGAATGTATAATCTCATAGTATCTGCGCCGTATTTATCAATGATATAATCCGGAGCAACTACATTGCCTTTTGATTTAGACATCTTTGCGCCATCTTTTATAATCATACCTTGGGTAAATAATTTAGAGAAAGGCTCTAAAAAATTAACTAAACCTAAATCATATAAAAATTTATTTATAAAACGGGAATACATAAGATGTAATATCGCATGTTCAACCCCGCCAATATATTGATCAACAGGAAGCCATCTGTTAACATCGCAAGATACAAAAGGAACCTTATCCTCTTTTGGTGATATATATCTTAAATAATACCAACTTGAATCTACAAATGTATCCATAGTATCTGTCTCTCTTGTTGCCTTGCCTTTACATTTATAACATGTTGTATATTTAAAATCGTCAACAAAATTAAGTGGTGATTGGCCTGTAGGAAGAAAATCAACATTTTCAGGAAGTAATACCGGCAGGTCTTCTTCTCTTACAGGTAATTGTCCACAATTTGGACAATAAATTATAGGTATAGGCACGCCCCAATATCTTTGACGGGATATAAGCCAGTCTCTTAATTTATAATTTACCGAAACTCTTCCTATCTTATTTTTTTCAAGATATTCTGCAATTTTTTTCTTTGCCTCAGAAGATAAAAGACCACTGAATTGAGCTGAATTAATTAAAGTGCCTTCTCCTTCATATACCTCTTCATTTAAAGTTTTTTCTGGTTTTATAACCTCTATAATCTCAAGATTATATTTTTTTGCAAATTCATAATCCCTTCTATCATGAGCCGGAACACACATTATTGCGCCTGTTCCATATTCTGTTAAAATATAATTTGCAATCCATATTGGAATTTTTTTATTATTTAGTGGGTTAATTGCAAATTTCTCTAAAAATATACCCTCTTTAGAAAAATCCTCTATTAAACGGGCTGAGAGGGGTTTGTCTTTTATTCTCTCAATAAATCTAACTATTCTTTCTTTATTTGGCGAATCTATAATTAATTTTTCTATTAATGGGTGCTCCCAACTCAATGCAATAAATGTAGCGCCAAAAATTGTATCTATCCTTGTTGTAAATGCCTTTATCTTTAAATTGCTATTTTCTACAGGAAATTCTATCTCAACACCTTCTGATTTACCTATCCAATTTTTTTGCATCAATTTCACTTTCTCCGGCCATCCAACCAATAAATCTAAATCAGAAAGCAATCTGTTAGCATAAGCAGTAATCTTTAAAAACCACTGACTTAATTTTTTCTGAACAACTTTACTTGAACAACGCTCACATTCTCCACCTATTACCTGCTCATTAGCCAAAACAGTCTGACAAGATGGACACCAATTACTAAATGCCTCTTTTTTATATGCTAAACCTTTCTCATAAAGTTTTAAAAAAATCCATTGTGTCCATTTATAATATTCAGGTACACAGGTTGCAACTTCTCTTTCCCAATCATAACCTATCCCCCAGCTTTTGAGTTGTTCTTTTATCCTATTTATATTTTTAAATGTCCAAACCTTTGGATGAATCTTATTTTTTATTGCTTGGTTTTCAGCAGGAAGACCAAAGGCATCCCAACCCATTGGACTTAAAACAGAAAAACCCTGCATAATTTTATATCTTGTTATAGCATCACCAATTATATAATTTCTTGCGTGTCCAACATGAAGTTCGCTTGATGGATATGGAAACATAACAAGACAATAATATTTTGGACGGGTTTTGTTTTTTATATCGACATTAAAAATCTTTTCTTTGTCCCAAAACAATTGCCATTTTTTATCTATTTCTTTAGAGTAGTTTATCATAGTAAAGCCTCCTTACTGTATTTAAATTCCTTAAATCATCCTCTTCGCTTTTTTTTGGTGTCTCTAAAATAAAGGCTAAATTTTTTAATTTTGGATGATTAACTATAAGAGAAAAACCCTTTTCTCCAATATTACCTTTGCCTATATCTATATGCCTATCATTTCTTGAATTAAAAGGCTCTTTTGTATCATTAAGATGAATAACAAACAATCTATCCAAACCAATTAAATTTTCTATTTCATAAAGTAAGCTTTCTAAACCATCTTTATCGTTTATCTTATAACCACCAGCCCAAGCGTGTGCTGTATCTAAACATAAACCTAATCTATTATTATAATTTAAACCCTCAAAAATAAATTTCTGATGAGAAAACTTATAACCAAGCCAACTTCCACTGCCTGAGGTGTTTTCCAATAGCAAAATTGTTTTTGTTCCTTCTGTCTCTTTTAAAATTTTTGAAATCGCTTTTGTAATTCTTTTAAGACCTGAAATCTCTTTTTTAAAACCTTTATAAGAACCCATATGCGTAATAAGATAATCTGCGCCTAATTTATCTGCCTCAATTAAATCCTCTATAAATTCTTTTATTGTAATTCTATAAAATTTTTCTCTGCTTGAAGCTAAATTAAGCGTATATGGTATATGTATTATAACAGGACTAATTTTGTTTTTATTTACCTTTTCTTTAAATCTATCTATATCTTCTTTTGGAATACAAGAACGTCTAAATTGTCTTGGATTTCTTGCAAATATCTGAAAAGTATTACAACCCAAAGACACTGCCCTGTCTACTGCATCATAAATTTTACCAACTATAGAAACCTGACAACCAAGCCTAAACAATTGAGTTTATATTATAGCACTAAATTAAAAATTATTAAGAGTTTTGTTAAGTCAATTCTTCTATTGGCAAAACAAAAGCCTTTATCCCCTCTTTTGAAAATTTTTTGCGCAAGTTTCTTATACAATCCAAAAGTTTTTTTGAACCTAAACTATCGCAGGCAACAAACAATATATTATTTCTTCCGGGCCAGATATCATCACCGAAATGTGCACC
>Ga0207433_10015422_pt1 | contig 10896 bp, 8 predicted proteins | sample YelNatPaOPGAMG01_FD_187559 | JGI IMG/M metagenome (GOLD analysis project Ga0207433, IMG submission 187559) | Hot spring thermophilic microbial communities from Obsidian Pool, Yellowstone National Park, USA - OP-RAMG-01 (SPAdes) (version 3) | ecosystem: Environmental > Aquatic > Thermal springs >...
ACTGGTGGGTGGGAAAATTGGACGTTTTCTACCGCTTTTTCAAGATTTAAGTGGGCACTTGCAGAGGGCTGGGCTTAAAACCAATTTTAGGGTTTATGTTAGCTTGACGTTTTTTTCAACGCTTTTAATTGCGATTGCGGTGTTTGTGTTTATACCTTGCTTGCTTGTCTTCGCTTTTCAAGTACCCGTTTTCCCCGCACTCTTATTCGGTTTTGGGGGCAGCCTCTTTTCAGTCGCCTTTTCAGTTTTGGGTTTTTACATTTACCCAGTCTACCGCGCCGACAAAACTAAGCGGGATTTAGAGGACGAATTGGCCTTTGCAACGGGATATATGGCGATTCTTGCAAGTGCTGGCGTATCACCGGAGAAAATTTTTCATTCATTGTCGAATCTTCCAATGCCTTTGGCTGTCTCAGCCGAAGCCAAAAACGTGATTAGGGATGTAAACCTCTTCGGATTAGACATAATTTCCGCCTTGGAAAATGCCTCGAAAAGGTCGCCTTCAGAAATGTTTCGGGAAATGCTTGAAGGCTTTATAGCAACTATACATTCTGGAAGCAGTCTTGCCGCCTATTTAAGGGAAAGGTCTAAGCAGCACATGAAATTGAAAAGGATAAGCCTTCGGAAGTTTGCGGACACGCTGTCCATTCTTTCAGAGTTTTACGTGGCTTTACTCGTAACTGGCCCGTTGCTACTCATAATTATGCTTGCCGTTATGGTTATGATGGGCGGCGGCAGCCTCGGAGCCTTAAGCCCAGACCTACTGCTTAACATCATCACATATGTTGGAATCCCCATGGGTTCCATAATGTTTCTCATAGTCTTGGACGCTGTCTCGCCAAAGTGGTAGAATATGCCGAAAATTGAAAGGCGCTTTAAACAAACTACGTGGGCTGCGTCAGCCGCGCTAGCCGTGGCCATAACAGTTTTTGGCTTTTTCGCAGCTTGGCAAACCACCGTTTTCGACGACTTTGTTTTTTTCGCCATTCTTATTGCGTTTACTCCGCCCACCGTTTTAAACTACATTGATTATAGATGGAGAAGGGCCATAGATGAGCATCTCCCAGACCTTTTTAGAAACATAGTTCAAGCCCAAGAAACTGGCATGACTTTGCCCCGCGCCCTAGAGGAGGCAGCGAAAAGGGATTTCGGACCTTTAACAGCGGAGCTGAAGAAGATGAACGCCCAAATTTCTTGGGGTATGACCCTAGAGGAAGCGTTTGTGGCTTTTGCCAAACGTGTTGATACGATTTTGGTGCATAGAACTGTCCCATTGATAATTGAGGCGAACCGTTCAGGCGGCCACGTGGAGAAGGTTTTCGACCCTATGGGAAAGTTTGTTCAGTCAACACTGCTTTTACATAAGGAGAGGCGAAACCAGACTAGGCCCTACATTGCAATAATTTATGTGGCCTTCTTCGTTTTCATATTCACCATCATACTGCTCTTCAAATCCTTCTTTGTAGACATCCAAGGACTGCCCTTGCTCAGCGAAGCGGTGATGGCTCCAGAAGAGGTTAGACGCCTATTCTTCCACATGACGATAATTCAAGCCTTTTTTGGCGGTTTAGTGGCTGGCAAAATGGGAGAGGGCACCATAAGCGCAGGGCTAAAACACAGCTTGGCGATGATGATTTGCGGCTACATAGCTATAAAACTCTTCCTATAGGAGGAGAGCCGCAAACATGCACTTGTTTTGGAAATTTCTCCTCGACAAGCGGGCTGTAAGTCCGGTGCTAAGCAACCTCCTGCTCATGGTTGTGGCTGTGGCCGCCATGTCAATAGCCGCCGCCACCACCTATGTAGTCACCACGAACCTTAGGGAGACTATGGGCGAACGCTTCATAGTGGAGGATGTTTGGTTCAACAACGAAACCGGTGTCAACCGCATAAGCATATACATCCGCAACACTGGAAAAGTTTCAATCACCATATCGGCAGTCTACATAAACAATGTTCCAGCATATTCCTTTACAAAGCTTGACTTAGGGTTGGGCGACCATGAATGGCTAAACATCACACATCCATGGGAAAGCGGCGGCATATACCGCATAAAAGTTGTGACTTCTAGGGGGAACAATGTTGAAGACTATTATAAGGCGCCTTAAAAGCGAAAACCGGGGAATAAGCAACGTCCTAGTTGTAATGCTAAGCCTAATCCTAATAACGGTTATAGTTGCCAACGTGGTTTTGTGGAATTATCAAATGAACCAGTTGGACATCGAAAGAATGCATGAATCGGTAAAAATAACAGAAGCCAGCCGCCTAACACGTTCAGCATGGTCCACAGCCCGAAACGAATTCACAATAATAAAAGGAAACATAACCAGCGGTTCTTACGCTTATACAAGAGCCATAGACGGCTTTTATGAAACTTTTATGGAAGAAACTGAAACAGTCCAACGTTACTCTTATCCATCATCATACAACCTTATAGGAGGCACAAGCCTCGTTTCAGGTTCACCGCGAGATTTGCAAACCAACAACGGCGTCTACATGCTTTTGGGAAGCTACACTGCCGGCAGTGAGGACCTCGTTGACCAATTGAGCGACGTTGACAATTTCCAAGACATCGGCACGCATAGCAATTTTGATTACATGAAAGCAGGTCCAGACAGCCTTTACGACATGCTAACTGAGCAGAAAGTCATCAGCGAAGCCGCTTCATCCAAAACTAACGCTTTAATCGCCTACCGTAGCAACACTGGAACAAACATGCTTTCTTCACCTAAAAACAGAATCTGGACTGGTGACGCAGCTTCATGGAGCGGTGAGATAGAAATGCCTAATGCAGGCAGCCCAGTGCGTTGGGTTAGAACCGAATACTGTCCAGTCCAGTCAAGAGGCTATGAAGTGATAGTTGTCACCCTTTCAGACGACGGCTATTTAGATGCTTATGTTTGGAATGGTGTGTCATGGATTGTGACGAACAACATCGCCTACACAGGGACAACAGCTAACACCTACAGATGCTTCGATATAGCTTACGAACATGCAAGTGGAAGGGCGTTGCTTGTGTATTCACGAGGAACAGCTACAAACGAGATCGGCTACCGAGTTTGGGATGGAAACTCTTGGTCTCCAGAGGCTCTTTTAGACTTATCCTACACGTCTGGAATAGTTTACTGGATAGTCTTAGCTTCGTGTCCCGGAACCCGTTCTGGCACGGCTGACGACAACGAAATAGCCATGATTTATATTGACAGTAACGTTGACGTTTACGGTTACGTCTGGACCGGTTCAGCATGGAATGACATGGGACAAACAGCGGTGTGGGATGCTACAGCAGCCATTGCCACAGAAGAATGCATAGCAGTAGCCTATGAACAACTGTCTGGAAGGGCAATGTTCATCTGGGGAGACGCAACGCCTACAGACAACTATTACCGTATTTGGGACGGAACAACACTCTCTGGACCAGCCTTACTGGATATACCAGCTCAAGGAAGCGTAACAAACTGGGTTGTCCTTAAAGCAGACCCAAACTCTAACGGTTTACTCTTCGGAGTGTTAGACAACGCTTTCGACCTTAACACCGCCTACTGGAATGGAAGTGCATGGACAGTCCACGGAGAACATGATGCTGCCGTCGACACTCACGCGTCAAGATGCTTCGACTTTGCCTGGAATCCCGTTGGAAGCACTGGATTGCTTGTATGGGGAACAACATCAAACTCGATAAGTTGGAAAACGTTTACTCCGCCGAACACTTGGAGCGTTGCCTCAACAGCCCCAGCAGCGGGAACACACAGATGGATTCAACTGCGAACAAACTCACGCTATGTCAGCGGAGACAAATACGTTGTAGGTGCAGACTTAAACTCAAACCTTGGCATTGGAAGCATAACATGGGACGGCACAACATTCACGATAACAGAGGGAGCAATAACAACTGACACAACATCTTCAACATACGAATGCTTCGAAATAGCTTTTATGAAATTTGGGCCCGTGACCATAAACTACCAGCTTGACCTTGAAGCTCAATGGGTAAATGCAGAATATGATGGAGAAAACAAATACTTGTGTATACAAACGGGCATGCTTAGCCCAGAAAATTTGAGGGTGGACGTTTGGAACGGCTCTTCATGGGTGACTGTTATAAGTGCTTTGTTGCCAAACCAGTGGAACAACATTTCAGTATCAAGCTATTTAACGTCGAACACGTTCACAATCAGATTTGTAGATGAAACAAAAACGGGCGATACTGTGCAAAGTAGCTGGCAAATAGACTGTGCCCTATTATACATGGAGAAAAGCTATGTTCAAGTCGAGTTCATGGGAACCTCAATTACACAAGACTGGATGCAGATTGTTTGGACAGTGGACTGCTCATCAACGGTAGACTCGGTTAACACCACACTCCAGCTTTACGATTACGATGCTAATGGATATCCTACAAGCGGAGATGGATACATAACCACAATAATAGGTACGGAAGACGTGACCACTAACCAAACAATAACATTCAACCCGTCACGCTTTAGAGACGCTAATGGAAATTGGAAAATGAAAATCGTTGGAAAAGGAGCAACATCATTCAACTTCAAAATAGACTTAATTGAGCTTACGATAGTCTCGAATATTTACCGCCTCGAAATCTTAAACATTTTCACAATCGCCTTGCCAGAGTATCCTTTAGACTATGTTTATGGCTTAGAAATAATGGTGAGGTACAATGTCTCAGAGGTATCTGAACGCTGGTTTATAAAAGCGTATGACTGGAGCTCTGGAAGCTTCAGCGACGCTGACTTTAACTTTACTGAGGGAAGCCAACCGGCAGCCAACGAGTGGAACAATTACGCGGTAAGCGTAAACATGAATTGGACACGCTACATGAGTGGCAACGGCACCATCCAGATAATGTTCTGCGACGAGGGAATAAGCGGAGGCCAAACTTTTGTCTACATTGATTTCATAGGCGTCCGCGCCATCCTCAACGGAATTCGCCTAGACATAAAAAACAGTGGAGCCACGACAGTCCACATAGTCGCCTTGTGGGTTATTAACGTAACATATCACAGACGATATGACGCAGACTTCTTCATAAACCCTGGAGAAATTGACACCTATATTCGATTAGACATAACCCTACCCACTGGAAACTTTACGGTCAAAATAGTGACTGAAAGGGGCAACATGGACTCCTTCTAAACTTTGGCTATTTTCTCTTTAAGGGCCTTCATAACCTCCCTTGCGTCTCTCGCCTCAATAACTTTGATGTTGTAAAGTTCAGCCATCTTTTTTGCGTTGTCGTTTAGCTTTGGAATAGCTATTAGGTAGGCGTTTTCCGGCGAAACATCGTACATCTTTGCAAAGAGGGCAATTACCGGCTGTTCTGAGACAGTGTTTTCGGTTGCAATTGCCACATCCATAACTGTTACTTTACCTTTTTTGTGGGCGACTATGTCGAAAACGTGATTCGCACCAGACTTACCCTTAAGGAAAGCTGGAGCTTCAATCTCGAATCCATTTTCAGCCAAAAACTCTTTTACTGGAGCAACGAAAATCCATCCGGCGGTTATTTCGCCCTTAACCGCCTCGTTAAGCGTGTAGGAGTAAACATCCTTTATTTCCACGTCTTCAAAAGTGAATTCTGATTGGCAGTCTCTGCAGAAGTGCCTTGTAACGGGTATGTCGAAGTTTTTGCCGCATTCTTGGCAGGTACACCATATCCCAGCCTTTTGGTAGTCTACATCTGGCTTTTTCAGTTCTTCATGGCATTTGGGGCAGACAAGCTTTCCCCCTTTTAGAAAGTTTTCCTCAACATCCATGTATCCGCATTTAACATGCTCTATAAGCGAACCTTTTTGAATGTTAAAGGACTTGCAGTATGGACAACAATAACGTGTGGAAACATTCTGAGAGCCACATTTGGGACAGTAAATAATTTTGTCATAAAGCCGCCTTTCAAGAATCCCAGCCTCATAAAGCCTATTCAAAAACTCTTCAACGCCTAAGGCTTCGCCCAAAACCGCTTCAACTTCCGGATATGTATAGCCTAGTTTGGGGTTAAAGGTGGGTTTAAGCTCGCTTATTTCTCCGTTTAAGAATTTGCCTAGGAAAACCTGAACATTCCTATCCTTGTATAGTTCGAGCCTTTCAGGTTTTCCAGTTTTAGGCATCATCAAGTTTCCGTGCCAGCTGCGGAGCTAAACCTATCTTAAGTTTCCAAAGCTTATTAATAAGATTTCTTTAATTGTTAAAACTTTCTCATGAAAATGGCAACTCAGAAAAGTTTTAAAGCCTTGACACGTCTTCTGCTTTCATAAAAAGGGAGATAAAATGGCTTCAAAAGCAAAACGGCTGGTGCACTGTCCGAAATGCGGTTTCACCTTTGACATATCCTATGGCAGGGCTTTCGCCTGCTCCGGATGCCCATCCACAGTGCAATGCGGATATGCCAAATGCCCAAAATGTGGAAACGAGTTTCCACTGCAATAGGCGATAAAGCCATAAGGCATAAGGGAAAACAGTCATGTTTTTTAACTTGAACTTTCATATTCATGAAGCACAAAGCATTGTTAACGGTGGTTAATTGTCGGCTCAAAAACCCGCTGGCAAACCGATGCTTCGCTGGTCAACTTTGAAGGGTTTGGCGGCAATAGCATTATTTATCATTTTAGCTGCCTTAATTGAATGGGCGATTGTTGTTTATGCCATCAGCCTCGGAGTGAAAGACGAAAACTGTTTCCAGTTTCCCGGCACAAACTGGAATATAAGCATCCTTTTCCACATAGTCCCAGTTTCAGTCATAATTGCGCTTGCCGCCAGCTGGGTTTGTATGGTTAGGTATGCAGCCCTGAAACCCGTTGAAAAGCCGAAGCCTATCCAAAAGAAGACGCAAACTTCAAAGAGAATGAGGATTTCCATAAGTCTGGAGAAAGTAAAGTCTGCAGTGTTGAAGGTTAGGGGCGTTGCATACCTTTGGGAAAAGGTTAGCTCTGCAACGGCGAAAAGCGCCGTGATAATGCTGCTGGTTTTCTCGGCGCTTATTCTGCTGATTTCAGTTTTAGCTTATCCATGGCTCATTTATAGAGCATTTGCAAGCCTTTATCAGGGCAACCCTTCATTGCTTGCATTTGTAAAAGCAACAAACAGTGCCTTACAAGGTTTTGCAGAAACGGTTGCACCCATAGGGTGGGTATGTTCGGCTATAAGAAATGCTTTAGTGTCCGCTGCACCAAGCTTTAGGAGCTTTGTTTTATCCCTCGGAATGATAACGAAACCCTTGGTTGATTTGCCGCCGGTGGGCAAATATTTGGTTTTCCAAAACATTGCAGCTTGGATTTCCGCCTTGACAGTTCTCTTTTATGGGGCTTATACGCGAAAAGGTTATCGCTACAGAAGGCCAAAGAGAAGCTAGAGGCTTGAAAATGGCTGACCGTCCAAGATTCGGTCCGGCGGGGGTTCCTCCAACTTTTAAAGCTATGAAGGCAACACTAATTGATGTTCCAAGGCTTTTGCGGGAAGAAGGGCTGGACGCCTTTGAATATCAGGCGGTTCGCTGGGGAGCCAAACCGCAGATTAAGAGGGAAGACGCCGAAAAGCTTGGGTTAAAAGCCAAAGAAAACGATGTGCTGCTTAGCTTGCATGCATCCTACTTTATAAACTTCTGCGGCGACAAAGAAACCATTGAAGCCAGTAAAGCCCGCCTCATTGCGTGTGCCACCGCCGCTCAGTGGATGCAAGCCCAAACAGTTGTTTTCCATCCGGGGTTTTATGGCAAGAAAACGCCGAAAGAGGTCTTTGAAGGCTGTTTGGAAGCCCTAAAGGATGTTGTGGAAAAACTGAAGACGCTGGGAATTAGGGAGGTTAAACTCGGCCCGGAAACAATGGGGAAGCCTTCCCAGTTTGGCAGTTTAGAAGAAGTTTTAGCCTTATGCGAAAAAGTTGAGCAAACTCAACCAGTCATAGATTGGGCACATTTACACGCGAGGGAGCGGGGAATGTTCAAAGATGTTAACGACTTTCGCAGGGTTGTGGAAACTGTTGAAAAGCGTTTGGGAGCAGACGCCGCCAAAAACATGCACTGCCACTTCACCAAAGTCGAGTTCACGGAAAAGGGTGAAAAATGCCACCATACGATGGACGAAGCGGGATACGGGCCTGACTTCACATTGCTTGCAAGGGTTATTGCAGAGTTTAAACTTAAGCCAGTTATAATAAGCGAAAGCCCAGTCTTGGACGTTGATGCGATAAAGATGAGGGACATCCTTCAAAAAGAGTTGAAAGCCGTAGCCTAGCATAGACTTTTGGCGATACCTTTTTCTACAAAGTTTGTGTGCTGTTTATGGGTGGCCCTTCTGGTTAGGCTAAAGGGATTTCAAAAACTCGCAACGATCGAAGAGGCGAAAAAGAGGCTGTTTGACAACTTAAAAATCGAAAGGAAAACTGTTGCTGTTCTTCTCCAAGAGGCGCTTGGGAGGGTGTTAGCCGAAAACATAGTAGCCGAAGAAGACTTGCCGAGATTTGACAGGTCGGCTGTAGACGGGTATGCAGTTAAAGCTGAAGATACCTTCGGAGCCTCGCCGTTTAAGCCTAAAACCCTCAAACTGGCGGTTAGCAAAGAGGTGAAAAATGGAGAGGCCCTACAAGTTTGGACTGGAAACCCTCTTCCAAGAGGCGCCGACGCTGTTTTGATGCTGGAACATGTCAAACGGGTCAACAATGAAATAGAGGTTTGGACTGCAGTGACGCCCGGCGAAAACGTCTCCAGAAGGGGGGAAGATGTTGCAAAGGGCGAAGTTGCGGTTAAGGCTGGAACACGCTTAAAACCTCATCATTTGGGGTTGATAGCGGCTTTGGGTAAAAGCCAAGTGCATGTTGTTGAAAAGCCAAAAGTTGCCGTTTTAGCCACTGGAAACGAGCTTGTGGAAGTTGGACAAAAACCAAGGGAAGACCAGATTTTCGAAACTAACAGGCTGATTATTTCGTCTTTATGCCGTGAAGTTGGCGCTGAACCAATAGACTTGGGAATAGCAAAGGACGAGGCAGAAGAGATTTCAGAGAAAATTAGGCTTGGACTGGAGAAAGCGGATATTGTGATAACCACAGGCGGCACAAGTGTCGGCGCCTCGGACCTTGTTCCCACGGCCATAAATGGCATGGGCAAGCCCGGCGTAATAGTTCATGGAGTTGCCATGCGTCCAGCCATGCCAACAGCCCTCGCCATAGTTGAAAACAAGCCCATAATAGTTCTTTCGGGCAACCCGGTTGCAGCCATATTCGGCTTTGAAGTTTTCGCAAGGCCTTTAATCCTCAAAATGTTAGGGGCGGAGCATGAGTCTAGGCCCGTTGTGAAGGCAAAGTTAACGCGGAGAACCTCAACAGCCCTCAGGAGAAAAACCTTTGTTCGAGTTCGAGTTTTCCGACAAAATGACGAGTTTTACGCAGAACCCATAAGCGCAAGAGGCTCAGGTGTGATTTCAACAATGACTAAAGCCAACGGGTATGTTATTGTTCCAGAAAACCGCGAAGGCCTAGAGGAAGGTGAAACCGTACTGGTGCACCTTTTCGACGCGTTGGAGGCGGAGGGTGAAATTGTTTAGAAGACTGCTCACCCTTGAAGAGGCAAAGCAGACTATAAGAAAACATTTTGAACCCAAACCAGTAGGTGTGGAGGAAGTCCCATTGCTGGAGGCGTTCAACAGCGTCCTAGCCGAAGACATCGCTGCAAGCCTTGACATTCCACCCTTCAACCGTTCAACAGTAGACGGCTACGCAGTTAAAGCCCAAGACACCTTTGGAGCCGACGAAAACAGGCCGGTTAAACTAAAACTCTGCGGAACAGTAAACGTGGGAGAAAAGCCCAAAATTGTTGTTGAACATGGGACAGCGGCGGAAATAATGACTGGAGCCCCAATGCCGGAAGGCGCCGACGCCGTGGTCATGGCTGAAAACACAGAGCTAAAAAACGGTGAAGTCCACGTTTACGCGGCTGTGGCGAAGGATGAAAACGTTATGAAGGCTGGAGCGGACATAAAGAAAGGAGAAATTGTGGCTAGAAAGGGGAAACTGCTACGCGCGCGGGAAATAGGCGCCATAGCAGCTGTAGGCCTGGCCAAAGTGAAGGTTTACAAAGTTCCAAGAGTGGCTATTCTCTCCACGGGTGCGGAAATAACTGAGCCCGGCGAGCCCTTAGCTCCCGGAAAAATCTATGATATTAACGCCTACAGCCTAAGCGCTGCCGTTATAGAGAGTGGCGGCGAACCAGTTTACATGGGAGTTTTCCAAGACGACGCAGCCGAGCTTGAAAAAGGTTTGAAAAAGGCTCTAGCCTCAGCTGACGCTGTTGTAACCTCTGGCGGCGTCTCAGTCGGCCCAAAGGATGTTATTCCAAAAACGTTGAACCTTCTTGGAAAACCCGGCGTGATAGTGTGTGGAATAGCTACAAAACCAGGGAAGCCCACCACCGTGGCGGTGGTGAATGGAAAGCCCATTTTCGCACTCCCAGGCCATCCAACATCCGCATTGTTAATTTTCCATTTGCTTGTGCGCCCAGTAATCGAAGGCATGGCTGGAAGGAAAGCAGTGGAATATGCCACTGTTAAGGCTTATGCTTCGACGCGCATGTTTCCAGCCAGAGGCAGAAGAACCTTTGTCACAGTGAAACTTAAAAGAGGCGAGACGGGCGTTTTAGTGGCGGAGCCGGTTCCCACAGGGCTTTCGGGAGCCATAACAACGCTTTTAAGGGCTGACGGTTTTGTTGAAATCCCCGAAAACCAACAGTTTGTCGACGCCAACGAGGAGGTGACAGTGCACCTATTTAGAAGGCATGTGGAAGGCTAGGGCGCGTTTAAAATTCAAGCTTCTTCCTTTTCGCAGCCACGTAAATCGTGAATATCCATGTTAAAACCAAGTAGGCAACGGCGGCAACATCCATAATGATGTCGC
>Ga0207433_10015426_pt1 | contig 10892 bp, 8 predicted proteins | sample YelNatPaOPGAMG01_FD_187559 | JGI IMG/M metagenome (GOLD analysis project Ga0207433, IMG submission 187559) | Hot spring thermophilic microbial communities from Obsidian Pool, Yellowstone National Park, USA - OP-RAMG-01 (SPAdes) (version 3) | ecosystem: Environmental > Aquatic > Thermal springs >...
GGTGACGAGCCGCGGAGCGGACTTGCAAGCTTTTCGGGAGTTCATGGAAGTTCGCGTTGCTCACTGGGAGGCGCTGTGGGAGGAGTGTACAAAGCCCCGATGGGCTCGTTTGCGTATGAATTTGTAGTATGGGACACAGCGCGCGTTCGCGAACTTTTTGAATCAGTTGAGAGCCCTGAAGGAGGATGAAAATCAGAGGCTCGTATTAGCGTACGGAGCAGAGCGATGGACATCGAGAAAAGGATGTATGCCAGCTCCAACGACAACAACGTACAAGGAGTGTGCGCGGCGTTTCATTACGATACATGTAGATGAGTTCCGAACGTCCTATACACACCATGAACTGGGGTGTACACTTCAGAGGGTCGAGATGGAAAAGTGCCAGCGGAGCCCTGAGGATATCAAAGAGTACGGAGTGCTGACGGAAGAGCAAATGGAAATGAAGGCGAAAGTTCGAGGGTTACTTGCACTAGTGAGTACAACTACCAACGGCAAGAAACGGATGGAGTTTGTGAATCGTGAATTTAATGCTGCTATCAATAAAAGATATGCGGTGATCGAGAAAAGACCTCCAGAGTGGACACGAAGGAATTTTGTTGGACAACCTCTTGAGGTGGGATTATATGAGAAAAAGTTGAAACCAGTAGTAGGTGGCCGGTCCAAAAAGACTGAGAGGCATCTGTACATCAGTTCGAGACGTTTTATCTAGTGCGGGCCGTTCGCCTCCCCTGTGCACTGCCGGCGGCAGCGTGTCCATCTCACCAGTGTTCCTTCACCGCGCACTGAAAAACAGACAAAAAAGAGAAAAAAAAGCGCACTAGTGGAGAACGCTGGCCCATGGAAACGATTTGTCCATTAATTACCAGACCGCATTCGTTTATTCTGTATGAATTCATACATACATGTACTAAAAGGACAGTGCGCGGCGTGACTGCCGTCGCGCACGCAGCTCTACGTGCAGCGCATTGGCACACAACTGCAGTTCCCCTAGTTGTACGATACGGCCTGTTGCCGCTGGACCCCGCAGCTTGCACAGCACACTGGTGACACGTCGAAATGCCTGATACCAGGATCACGCTCCGAAAGAGAAGACCATACGCGACGAAATCGAATAAGATTCGGAAAGTGAAGACTCCAGGTGGGATCCTCAGAGTGCACTACCTGAAGAAGCGAACCAAAGCACCGCGTTGCGGCGATACCGGAACAAAGCTGAACGGAGTTCCCGTGCGGAGGCCGCGTGAACTTGCACGCCTCTCAAAACCGAAGAAAAGCGTATCTCGCGCATATGGAGGAGTACTCTGCGGTAATGCTGTGCGGGATAGGATTCATCGAGCGTTTTTAATCGAAGAGTCGAGAGCCGTGAAGCAAAGGCTTCGGCAACAGGAAGCGATCGCCCGGCAAACCAAAACAGCGGCTGAACGGGAAGAATCCCGCAAGAAAAAGTCGAAGAAGAGCGGAGCAAGTGCAAGCACTGTCAAAAAGGCATAGGGCCCTCAAGCAGCTGACGAAGAGGACGCGCTTGACTCGCGTTGGAGCCGTCGAGCCTCGCGTCGGGCCGCGACTCGCTCTTTGAGCTGGTCACCGCCGAATACCATGACCGAGGTCAAGTACACGCTGAGACCGATCCGTGGCGTCACACCCCGATAGAAACCACGGATCCCGTTCCGTTGATAAATCCACCGTGCAACGCTCCACATATTTACCGGGCGATTCTGTGGCCAGTCTTCCCTTTTCATGGCAGATTGCATCTCCACGCGAATCACCTCGATTGGTTGATTCCAGCAGGCCAGCGCTCCACCTATGACACTGCTTGCCAGACGTTCTGAGGTAGTCAGCGCTCGCTCTGGATCGTTGCGGCGAAAAATCCACTCGGTGGCCCTGCTGAGGCCGAAGCGACTGCCCCAGTTCGTGAGTTGACGAAGCGCTACGGCATTCACCCCTCGGTACATGCCCGCGATGCCGTCACGTTTGAGAATGTCAAAAGCGACTTGCCAGGTGCTCATGTCCTTGCCAGGCCCTGAGCGCGATCGCGTTACTTCCACGGTCTTCATGAAGGTACAAAATCCCATGGTCGTGTAGGCCTGGCAAACACCTCCGGCCATACCGCCAACAGCAGCTGACCAGCCCGGCGACAGGCCCATAACATGTTGCGCGTAAAACGTTGTCTCGGTCTGGGTCAAGAGCAGAACAGCACCTTTTGTTGCTGCCTCGATCCAGGCCCACGGAACGAGTCCCGTCCAAAAAGCAGCAAGTCCGCCTCTAGCGTACAGTTTCCGAACCGCCTCTAACAACGTGTCGTTCCGATTTGCAGCGAGGTGGGTTTTAATGACTTCAAACGGTTGCCCCAGAGTCGTCACCTCGAAAAGCTGCAGCGCGGCGCCCAGACCGAGGTTTGTCCAGTCGATGGGCTTTCGGCTGGGCTTCCTTGATTCCAGCCTCGATTCCTCGGCTGCCTTGGTGCCAACAACCTGCAGAGAACTGAGATCAGGCATCACGTTGCCCGCGGGGCGCACCGCCTCTGCTGCTCCGAGCACGATCGCAACGCCTACTGGTTACCGACCCCAGTGCGCACGAACGAAAAGCGGGTCCGTTCAACTCGGCGAAACACGTTGCTGACCCCGAGGCTCTGTTACTCCAGCTAACTGCTCACGACAGCAGCGGTTACCTACGCTGTCCCCAGGTGCCGAAAACACGACTCTTCTTGCAGCCTGCCGCTGTATAGCCAGCGTTTGGCATTCCATCTATGCTCTCATCGATGGCAATCGACGGTGGCTGGTGCAGCGTCGGGAACGCGCCTGGTAGTGCCCGCGCTGCGCTTTCCTCCTGAACGTGTGCGGTTTCGACGCACGACTATCCCGAGACTCGTTTGGTCGTGCGGCAAGTCTCTGCAACCAGAGCGCCTAGCCATGTGAAGCTTTAAGGATCGCTTTTTGCTATAACCGGGTAGATGTTGCGCGCCGTAGGATGGCCTTCATCGGGAGACTGCTGCCCGGCACAGACAGGAAGCGCAAATTCATGAACAGCTGCATGAGCCGAATTCCGAGCTCCATTCACCTCGTTTGTACGCTGTACAGTTGGTATATTCAATCGGCACCCGCCTGCTCCAGATTCACAAAAGTTATCGCGTAGTATACAAGAGACCTCAGTCACTCTGGATACGATTCTGCGTTTTTGTGGTCTCCAGAGCACTCTGTCTTTGTGGAAACCATTCTACAGTCATTTTAAAACACAATGGAACTCGCTTTTTTTGCGACTATTTGATTATCCTCTCATACCTCCGACGCTTACAACGGCGGTCGTTTCTTTCCATCTGCTTCCATTGCCAACCTTCAACGGGTGTTGATTGCAGCGGTCAACTCCCAAATGCGCTGCTTTCGCATGGTTTCAACGCATTTCATGCATATGTGAAAGCCAGAATCTACGCTCTTTTTGCAATTTTCATATTCTTTATATACATATTCAGTGCGTCTTCCGCAACGCTGACACATAGCACGGGTCAAGTGTTTCTATACGATCATCACATTTGCTCTACCGAGGGCTGCTCTGTGCCGCGTCGAGGCTTGCTCCACTGCCGCGCCCTCGAATGGCCATGAAACAGGACAATAGAAAAATTGGAGCATGTGTGATTTGAGTGTGCCAAATCCAAGGAAAGGCGAAGGGCGGAGGTTTCCACTTATGAAGCTCATAATGATATCGGTCATTTTACGAAACCCCCTTCGCGGGCATTGCGACTCATCCTAATTTCGGGAATGTAACGAATTCTAGAGGCAAGGCGTCGAACGGGCCCTTTTGAAACGACAACACGGAATCCTATACTCAGGCATGAATCCGTAAGCCGTTATTGCTGCATGTTGAATATCGACGCTGTACATCTCAGTAAACGCTCGGAAAATATCGCAAGACAGGAACAGCGCTCACAGTTCAGTGTTTCATTTTAACCTGACGCGAGTGTAGGTCCAGCGGTGTTTTCGGCGCTGAGCCAATGCTGAGCATTTACTGCCACTCTGGATACATTGCTTTTGTTATTGTTATTGTTATTGTTGTTGCTGCTGCTGCAGATGTCACAGACACGCAGAACGGTATGGCATCGCTTTGATGGGCATCGGCCCTGGGAACACATCTCTAATGAATATGCAGCCTGCAACAGAGGTTTTCCTGCGCAAACAGACGCACCTTTACCGAGGCCGCTCTCGCTATCTCCCGGCGCTGAAGCCGTGTGACAATCACCGATCGCAACTACAGACCAGTGAGAGTCACACCAGCGATGCTGACGCCAAGCGTGCTTTACCTAGACATGATGCGCTTTGAGCGGCAAAACTCTATGCAGTGAAGTTGCCGCTTTTGGTCGTCTGTCCAGTCGTGTAGGCACATTCGCCAGCGAAAGGCTGCACAGGTCGATGCACGTTCTAGCGCTGCCCGTGCAATTCACGGTGCCCTGACCCAGCAGCGTACTTAGCGCCATGCCCACAGTGTTCATGTACGGAGGTGTGCAAGCTCTTGTCCCAAAGTGTCATGTGAGCGACCCGGGCATTCGAATCAAATGCGGAACACATGGTGCCAGCACCTGTCCAAGGCTAAAGAAGATGGCGTCGAGTACATTCCGGGCCCAGTTCCAGGGAACAGCAGTGCCCAAAAGGAAGAGTTTGCGTGTGACGCGCATTCCGGCTTTTTTATTCACACATCCACTTCATCTGAGGATGTGTCCAATTCGACGCTGATGGGGATGATCTCTCCGTCTTCCTCGGCATCGGTGCGCTCCTCGGAGTGAAAGTCTTCACTGAAAAGCGATGCCTCAGCGCCGGGCTCTAGGTCCCATTCACTATCATCCGGAAAGACGGATGCATCATTTTCGCCTTCCCTTGTTGCTCCTGTTGGAAGCGGTTTTGATGTCCCTGGCGACGTTCTCGCATCCAGCTGCTGTGCGCCAAGTACTCGGTCCACGTCGACGGCCTCGCCACGGCCCCAGAGGGTATCCATGTCGTAGTAGGAACGCGCCTCTGGCGACATAATATTCACAATAACCTCACCGTAATCTATGGTGACCCAACCGCTCTGACCGGGGGGTGAAGCGTTCACTCCCCGGAACGATGCAGAAAGTGGCTTGCGAGAGAGGACCTCCGCGACCCGCTCCTCAATGCGACGGGCTATGGCCGAGATCTGGGTGCGACTCAGACCAGTCGCAAACACAAAGAAACTCGTGACATACGTGAGATGGCTTACACGTATCGCAGTGAGCTCCTGTGCTTTGCGCTCATCCGCTGCCTCCAGACATACCCTTACGAGCGGCATACTGGGGTCCTCGTACACCGACGTTCGGTTACGTTCTGGAACAGTCCGCGACACAGCGTGCGAAGCGAGGCGCCGCCGCATCCTGCGGCCGCTCGCTGGACGCTCCTCACTAGAGTTTGACAGTAACGTCGCCAGGGCTGGTGCCTCATTCCGGGGCCGCCTTCGGACAGAGACCCGGCCGACTGGAAGCCTCGTCGTGTGCACAAAGCCTCCGACGCTGACCTGGGGCGGCCACCAACTCTGCCCGCTCGCAGTGGCTTTCGCCTGCTCTCCCAAAGCCGGACTCGTTGCCGTTCGGGAACCTCGCGAATTGTTGAACACCCCGAACCCACCGAATGTAACGTGATGCTCCGACCCACAAACGCCCTCGTTGATGATCCTTCTCCGTGCGTCACGGTTTGTCGCACTCCAGCACGACGCTTTAACAAAGGCCATTTTCAGTACAGCCGCATGAAACTACAGCCTGCAAGTCAGCGAGAGGTGCCAGCAACAACGACCGTGCACGCACGCGCTCTCACGCGGTAGCAAGTGAGGGTACGTGTTCACACAGATTCCAACGGATCCACAGGTACGCTTTATGGGGGAAAACGGCAGCGGGAGGCAAGTCGCTGCTGCTCCAAAAGAGTCACTTCGATGCCCTTAAGCAGAAATGACAATTAGATGCAAGTCGCCACTACTGTAACTGATTCACTGCGACGTCCTACGCGGAAATGACAGTTAGTAGCAAGTCGATACTGCTACAACACCGTCACTATACTGTTCTATGCAGTACCGATGAACGCAGATAGATTCCCGCGGCGAGTATAGGCGCCGCCAAGCGCCTGCGACGCAAGCGGCGCTCCCTCGTCGCCGCCCTCTGAATGGAAGCAGCAGGCGCGCGTCGGCGTCTATCATGCTGGATGCGGCAGTCGTGCGATATAAAAAGTTACTCAACGCGATCGAGTGTATCCAGTGGCGCAAGGGGCGTCGTCGAATCGTGTCGAACACAACTGCAGCTCTGCCAGAGAGACCGATGCACTATCGTGGTGATTCGTCGCACAAAGGATCGAAAAGCGCTTTGTCTGAGCAACAAACCTTCATTCCCATAGAGTACACGAGCCGCTCAGCCGTCGCCGCGCGAGGATTCCGCCACAATCATCCATCGTATTAAACTGAGACAATACGCGCAAATATAGACTTCCGCTGGCGTCTCGGCTACGGCCCTGCGCACCGTTTCGTGTGGCGCCTTCGCTGAGCGACCGCCAATGCTGCAGACCCAGACTAGCGTGTTTGCTGAAGGACTAGCGTATCCTGTTCGCACAGGAAAGCAGGCTGCTTCGGGTGCAGAAGCGACCGGGACAAGCATCGCTTCAACGGGCGTTCATGTAGCTGGCAGTAACGTGTCGCTTAGATTGAATGCTTGCGAGGACGCAGGGATGCGGCATTCAACAGCCTCATGGAGTACGCTGTTGTCGTGCAGGCCAAACGCGTCGCACCGTGCAACGAGCATAATGGAACTGGGCTCGGATCCCGATCGCTGCTGCATCGGTTCGGCTGCGCTCGGGGAGTTGTTAACGGACTTAGGGAGGCGGGCACGCCTTCGTATGCCACACATCCAATATCGTTATGACTTTGAAACCAGGTATCGGTACACCTATGGATTCAGAGCACAAGCTCAATGCAGTTCAGACAGGCGTGCTTCCGATATCATTCATACTTTCGACGCAAGTATCGGTACACCAGTGGCTTCAATGCACAAGCTCAATGCAGCTCAGACAGGCGTGCTTCCGATATCATTCATACTTTCGACGCAAGTATCGGTACACCAGTGGCTTCAATGCACATGCTGAACGCATCTCGGGTATGCCAGGGATCCAGGGGGAATCCAGAGTCTTCACTGTTGCTTGCGAGCAATGCTTTTATCCGGCTTTTCAGACGATGCCAGCACCCAAGTTCAGAGCCCAGTGTCAACTACCGCACCTGAAGACTCCGCAAGCACAAGTCCTGCATCCTCCGACGGGTTGCGTTTCTTGTAACGCCCTTGAAGCCTCCGGAGGTGAGACGTCAGCAGACCTGGCGTCGACGGCGCACAGACCTGCGGATACTCGACAGCGATACGCTCGGCTGCTCAGCAGTTCGGATTTGAGGCGAGCGCCAACTGGACTGGATCGTTCTACGCTTCTAGCTTGCGACGAGTCAACGGACATTGTCTACTTAGTCGACACTATACCAAAACGTGAGCTGAACGGCTTTTCGCTGCCCGCAGAGCTTTGGCGCTGAGGGCACTGACGGTGCGTCGCGTGCAGCGAGCCTACAGCTTGAACGCGGAGGTACTGCAGCTGGCGAACAGAGTCGCCGGGCCAAGGAAGCTCGCTGGTCGAAACACAGGCCTCAGCTCACGGATTTACTGCTTGGTAGTGGTCTCGTTGGCGCCATGAACTTGTCGGACGAGTCGACCTGCAGAGAGAGCAGCGGAGTCTCGGACTCAAAAACGCCGGTTACTGCGGATGAGCGGCTGTCCTCCAAGAGTACGGTTTACTCTATCTTCGGTTTGCGCCCGCAGTCGCTAGAGGAACCAAACGAGCAACGCTTTTCTTCAGACGTACTGGTTCAGAGTCAGGAACGTGGAAAGAACGACCAGGAAGCGAGTCTGCCGGTTACTAGGCAAGCGGCTGCCGCTGGTTGTGGCGCGCAGTCCTGCGATTCCATCGCTACCGTACCGCAGTTAACTGGAACGTCTCTCCAATCGCGAAACAGCGAACCCGGGTTGAGCAATCCGAAAGAGGCTGCCAATAGCTTCGAACCTGCTTCGTCGTCGTCGTCTTTGTCGTCGTCATCTGCTCCTTACGCGAAACCCTTGGATACAAGTTGTGCTCCAGCGCCCACGGGTATATTCCAAACGCGACATGCGCAGCTGAAACTAGATCGTGGTGAGCTCTGGAAGCTGCGAAGCGTCTTTGAAGCTCATGACCCACAACATCGGGGTCTGGAACTGCCAGACTTTTACGAGCTGGTGCACGAGTACTTCCCCCAAGCAAGCCTGAATGATGTCGCTTTCATCTTTCGGTTGTTCGATGTCGAACAGAACGGTCGTTTGTCTCTGCGTGACTTCATGTGTGGCTACGCAATCATATGTCATGCGACGGCCGAGGAACGCCTTCGCCTCTGCTTTGCCATGGTGGACCGCGACGCCTGCGGCCACCTGGACGAGCGACAGGTTGCACAAGCGCTGCACCTGCTCAGCAGTTATGCTGACCTGCTCGTACAGTTTAGTTCTGTAGGTGACCACGAAAATACCGGGGATCATGATGTAGACGCAGATGCTTTGCTAGAGATGGCGCGACTTATGGTAGAAACGGCGACAAAGGAGCGCCTCAAGGGCACCCTAGGTAGCGCTCGGCAGAGTCGCTCAGTGTGTCCCATCGCAACAGAGCATGCTGAGTCTGAAGTGAACACACACAAAATTGCGTTCGACGAGTTTCTTGAAATCGCCTTGAGGAATCCGCACATCCAGCACTGGTTGGCGGACATCGGTAGCGCTGTGGGCGCTGTGCATCCATCGCTACGAGATCAGAAGGAGGTCGAAATGATTGTTCTCGAGATTGAGCGACTGGGTTTCATTCGGACAGAGGCTTGTGCGAACGCTGCAGCACTCCCGCTCGAGAGTCGTCCGTCGACCAGTGAAGCGAGCATGGCGAGTTCCGCTCCAGTAGCGCGTTCGCTGTCGAGTTCGCTGGAAGAGACGGCACCATCCAGCCAAGAGTACCTGCAACTGATACATCGTGGACGCTCACGTGAATCCAGCCAGCGTGGAGGATCTCTTTACTTGTCACAGTCGTTTTCCACAGTTCACCTTGCCGAGCAGGGCGGACAGCGACAGCTGTCGTTGCCTCAAACACCGGAGCTTCATCAAAATGAAGCGCGTGCTTCCATCCCACGCCTTCACGAGTTTAGCGATGCGGAATTGCGCTTCGGATCCAGCCCAATGCGGATGGAGCGCAGATATGGATCGTTTCTGAGGGCCAGTCGCAGTGTTCTGTCGCATGAGCGTGCCTCGGCGCCGGACTCGCCGCCTGTTACCCGAAATGCCGGGGAAGGCCGGGCGCTTGCCACCGTAGCAGACATGAATGAGGAGGACCAGGCCAACCTGGACAATGACGGTGAGCAGTCCCTTCAAGAGCATCCGTCAAAGCGACTCGAGGAGCACCCCGAGCTATTGTCGAATGAACCCGCTGCGCCGACGACGATGACGACGACGACGAGTGCAGAAAACTTGCGCTCCAGTGACCAGGCAGCCATTGCCAAGATGACTTCGTTCCTGCTGCACTCGCCTTTTGTCATCGAGTACACGGCGCTTCGGTTTGAGCGCAAAATCGGTGAAGGCAGCTTCTCTGAGGTCTGGTCCGGCGAGTGGCTCCATCTGCCGGTCGCCATCAAGGTATTTAAGCGCTTTGATCCGAGCATGACCGGCACCTGGCCAATGCTGCGCGACGCAGGAGCCTCGCTAACCGGGACTTGCGAGCCACCCGGTATCGACGATCAAACAGTTGGCACCGCAGCTGCTTCCGCGAAAACCGCAACCCGCCCGGAATGCAGCACTGCAGCAACAATCGATCATGGGTTGGCTTCTTCGAGCTCCTCGGACTCGGAATCCTCCGTCGAAGCGATGACCTTCGAGACGGACGTCCAAGGGCACAGCGCCGGTGCCAGGCTTGATGAGGCGCTCTTCGCAGCGGACGCGGCAGCGGGGCTCAGCATGTACGGTATCGACAAATCGCAAACGCATTACAATGGCCAGCAGCAGCAGCAGCAGCGAAAACATCCACGTCCTGGAATGCACCTCCTCGATGAGACACCGCGACGTCTCGATGAATTCAACCTCGTCTCTTTCGTTCGAGAGGTGGAGCTTCTGTCGCAGCTGCGTCATCCGAACGTGCTTCTCTATATGGGCGCCACTGCAGACCCCCGAAAACCGCTCTGTATCGTGAGCGAACTCTTTCCGGGTGGCTCGGTCCACGATTTGCTCTTCAAGCGACGGAAGCGCTTGAGCAAGCATCAAAAGCTGCGCATCGCTATTGCCGTGGCTCGTGGGATGCTCTACCTGCACTCCTGCAAACCGCAGATCCTCCATCGAGACCTCAAGTCGAGCAACGTGCTCGTCGACGAGTCACTGAACCGCATCGCGATCTGTGACTTTGGTTTATCCGCCCTGCGGCGTGCCGGTGCAGGTGAGTCGAGCAACTACGGGAGCGCCTGCGATGCCGATACCATGGGCACTCCCTACACCCTAGCACCCGAGGTCATGGGCGGAGAACCCTACACCGACAAGGCCGACGTCTACTCCTATAGCATTGTGCTGTGGGAGCTGCTGACGCGCAAAAAACCCTTCGAGAACCTCATGCCCGTCCAGCTGATGTACAAGGTGTACGCCCAGAACGCACGGCCGCCGCTGGGCGAGGTATATGCCGAATTCCAGGCGCTGCTCTCCCGGTGCTGGGAGCGAGATCCGCAATCTCGCCCCGACTTTGGGACGATACTAGATATTCTGGAAGACATCAGCCTCGAACTTGCGACGAACGCAGAGGATGCCTCTGGGTCATCCTCTGACGACGATACCGATAACA
>Ga0207433_10015432_pt1 | contig 10891 bp, 7 predicted proteins | sample YelNatPaOPGAMG01_FD_187559 | JGI IMG/M metagenome (GOLD analysis project Ga0207433, IMG submission 187559) | Hot spring thermophilic microbial communities from Obsidian Pool, Yellowstone National Park, USA - OP-RAMG-01 (SPAdes) (version 3) | ecosystem: Environmental > Aquatic > Thermal springs >...
CACTTTTAAAAAAGAGGATACCGAGTTCCTGCTGGCAGGAGAGAGGGTTTATTGGGCCTACGCGCCGACGACGCGACATTTTAAGAATTTTTGGCGAAACCTAATTCTGGCGATGAAAATATTACGACGGGAAAAGCCGCAAGTCATTATCACCACCGGGGCTGGCGTTGGCGTCCCCTTTTTGCTTGTGGGCCGGTTTCTGGGTATGAAGACTGTTTTCATCGAGTCCATGGCCCGGGTCAGGAGGCTGTCTTTAAGTGGGCGCTTAGTCTATTGGCTGGCTGACCGATTTCTGGTTCAATGGCCAGACCTGGCTCAAAGGCACCGTCGGGCTCTTTTTCGGGGCCAAGTAATATGAATATCTTTGTGACTGTCGGGTTTGAAAGCTTTCCCTTTGACCGCCTTATCAAGTTTATCGACGAGGCGGTTGCCCGTGAATTCTCAGGGGCCAGGCTGATGATTCAAACTGGGAATTCTAAGTACATCCCCCGGTTTTGTCCGAGTCAACAGTTCCTGAGGTTTGACGAGGTGGTTAATTATATTAATTTAGCCGACATCGTCGTCTCTCATGCCGGAGTGGGGACAACCCTTCTGGCCCTCAAGGCGGGAAAAATTCCGATTCTTTTTCCCCGGCGGGCGGAGTATGGAGAGCACATCGATAACCACCAGCTCGATTTTGCCCGGAAGATGGAGGAGCTGAAAAAGGTTCTTGTGGCTTATGAACCGAGTGAGCTGTTGATAAAAATAAGAAAATATGGTTGCTTAGTTAAGGAACTCTTGTCCGACTTTGGCGGCCAAGCCTCAGGTAGTCTAAAGGAGTACCTCCAGCAGTATTTGGAAGAAATAGCCAGGCGACAAGAGAGGCTTAAAAATTTATAGCCAGGAAAAACTAAAAAAGTGAGGAAAGAAAGGGAAAAAGAAATAAAGAGACAGAAAAAAAGAGAAAGAAAGAAAAAGATAATGCGGGCGATGGCCATTCAGGAAGAAGAAGGCGGACAGCAGGCAAAAGAAAGGGAGACATGATTAATTTAGAATTTATATTAAAAAACCTTTTTTCCCTCGTCCTCAGGCGAGAGATACGATTTCACTTTGACCGGATTCCCCTTGTTGCCCAGAAGATTTCGCGGAAGAAAATGTGGAACCTCTTCCGAATTGCTCTCAACCGTTTATTGCCTCTTGCTCCTGCCTTTGGTTATCCCTATATGGCTCATGTCTCACCGGCCGGCGTGTGCAATCTCCGTTGCCCCATTTGCCCGGCGCACGACCCGCAAACACAAGGCAAAGCTCTGTTGCCTTTTTCAACCTTTAAAAAATTGATCGACGAAATTGGCGATTATTTAATTTACGTCATACTCTGGAGCTGGGGCGAGCCATTTTTAAACCCAGAAATTTATCGGATGATCAGCTATGCCCGGGATAAAAATATTCTGACCGTAACCAGTTCCAACCTTAACCGGTTTACGCGGGAAGACGCCGCTCAAGTGATTGAGGCCGGGTTAGATGCTCTCATTATTGCCCTTGACGGGGTTAGCGAAGAGACCTATAGCCAGTATCGAAGCGGAGGCTCCGCCGAGCGGGTCATTGCCAATACTAAGCTCTTGGTAGAAGAGAGAAAGAAAAGAGGGAGTATGAAACCGTATCTAAATTTGAGGATGGTTGTTTCCAAGTATAACGAAAAAGAAGTCGGGGCTTTTCGAGCGCTGGGCAGGGAGCTGGGCGTAGATATGGTCAGCTTTAAGGCCTTTTCGACCCGTCAGCCCGGGTTTGCCTCACCGGAAATTGACCGCCAGTTTGCTCCTGAATCTAAATTTTTCCGCTGGTATGATTATTTACCCGACTATACTGTCTCCCATAAGCTCAAAAAATATAACTGCCGCTTCCCCTGGACTAAACCCACCCTCTTTGCTGACGGTGAGATTCTCACCTGTGAATTTGATTTCCGTTATGAATATTCCCTTGGCAACCTGAATCAAAAAAGTTTTCGGGAGATTTGGTTTGGTTCAAAAGCCAAAGAATTTAGACGCCGTTTCAACCAAAATCGAGATGAAATTGCCTTCTGTCGGGATTGTGTCTTCGATTATAAACTTATTCCCGGATGTGTCGTGGCATGGGAATTTCTGAACCAGTAGATTTGGCGTCGATTTCGGTCATCGTCATTACTTATAACGAAGCTCTTAATATTCGGGAGTGTCTCGAGTCCCTCCTGGCTCAGGATTATCCAGCCGAAAGGTACGAAATTATTGTCGTCGATTCTTCCACTGATGAAACACCCCGAATTGTCCAGCAGTACCCAAGGGTCAGGCTGGTTAAATCAGAAAAGGGTTTCAGTCAGCAAAAAAATATGGGCCTGCAAGCCGCTAAACACGAGATTGTGGCTTTTACTGATGCTGACTGCTTAGCTCCGCCTGATTGGCTGAGAATCATTGGCCGCGCATTTGAGGAAAAAACTATCGCCGGGATTGGCGGGAATGCCTTCCCTCCGGCTGGGACTAACCGCTTTGGCCTTTGGTCAGCCTGCGTTGGTCATCCTGGAGGCGGCGCTGTGGGCTTTGACGCCAACATCAAGATGACCGACAAGGGAGTTTATTTCGTGCCTGGCTGTAATTCGGCTTTTCGGTACACCGCTTTGTTGGAAGTCGGGGGCTTCGACCCGCGGTTTAAGGACGGCGGTGAAGATGTGGATATCTCCCGGCGCCTTCGAGCCAAAGGCTACTATCTGGCTTACGTTCCTGAGTGTACGGTTTACCATAAACCGCGGCCCACATTAAGAAGCTATTGCCGTTGGAATGTTCAGGTCGGGGTAACGAAATATAACTTGTCTCGACCTTCTCTTTTTAAACTGATAACTCAACCAAGTTTTCTCCCTTGGTCAATCCTCGGCTTGTCAGGATGGCTTTTCTTCTTTTTTCTTAGGCCTGTTTTAGCGGTTTTTATCGTTTTCTTCCTCTGGGTGGCCTTTCTTCTGCTCCTTTATTTCGGCGCCCGGCCTTTTCCTCTTCTTATTAAAAGAAGGCGCCAAATAGGAGTCAATCTGTTAATTGCCTTAACCATTGTTCCTTTCCTGACGTGGCTCCGACAGGTTTGTATCAACCTGGGTCAGCTCAAGAAATGGCGGTTCGAGAGGAAAACTAAAAGAAGACTGGCCTGAGAGCTCTCGGCAAAACTTTCTCCCTCCGAAATTACCTCAATTTAGCCCTTAATCCGTAAATAGTTGAGATTAAGAGAAGGTCATCGCCCACATTGGCTTCGCCGAATGTTCCCATTAAGGATATAATCATGGCTTATTGGCTGATAAAATTATGCTCGATTGGTAAATAATGTAAACAGAAAAATTCAAAATTAAAGTAATTTCAATAAGAAGGCTCTTGGGAAGAGAATCTACCAGCGCCGTGGCGGGCAGAAAGGATTTTCTCCGAGTTAGCGAATCTGTTGCGGCGTGGAACCGATGGACCAGCCAATGGTCTTGGTAATTTTAGCTTTCTGAGTCAGTTTTTTAAAGCCGGCTTCTAAGATAACGACATATTCCCCTGGTGGAACCAATTGAGAGAGAATATCTCGAGGTCGCAGTGGGGCGACCAGTCCTTCCTGGCCTGGCCTTCGGCGCCGCATATCCCAAATAACAGAATTCAACCCGGGATTATTCGGCCCCTCGATTCTGGCTAATTCCTGGCCAAAAGGGTCAGTGACCATGATATTTATTTTGCCTTCGATTTTGTTCTTCAAATAATAATTTATGACCAAGCCATTGGGCTCATTCGGAGTGATGAGATGGCGGTCACCAAAGAGATAATCGTTGGCGCCGAAACTGCGAGTAACCCACTGGGCTTTTGGCTCGACGGCAAACAGGTAGACGGTTTCGTTTAAAACTTTTTCCGTCAATTCCTGAAGAGGACTGATATCTGTAATGTAGAGCCCGCGGCCAAAGGTGGCCACTATCAAGTCATTTTCGCGAGGATGGATGATTAGGTCCTTCACGGGGACGAGGGGGATATGCGGCATTCTAACCCATTTTTTCCCGCCATCGATGGAAACATAGACGCCAACGTCGTTGCCCAGGAAAAGAAGTTGTGGATTTTTTTTATCTTCGACAATAACGTTGAGCGGCGATGAGGGAAGGTTGGAAGCGAGAGAAACCCAATTAGCTCCATAATCTTCAGTTTTAAACACGACTGGCCTGAAGTCATCCTGCCAGTAGCCAGTTTTTGTGACATAGGCAGTACCGGCCTTGAAGTGGGAAGGGACTACGCGGCTGACATAAAAATCCTTCGGTGCGCCCGCGGCCGCCAGCTTCGACGTCAAATCAGTCCAGGTTGCTCCGCTATTGTTTGTCACCCAGACTTTTCCGTCGCTTGTGCCCACCCAAATAACGCCTGGCATGACTGGCGATTCAGCCACACTACTAATGGCAAACCAAGAAAGACCACCCTCGGACCGGGAGAGCATTTTGGTCGTATCGTTAGTGGTTAGGTCAGGGCTAATCTCCTGCCAGTGTTCTCCACGGTCAAGAGAGCGGAGAAGGACCTGAGCGCCGGCATAAATAATCTCGCTGTTATGGGGAGAGACGTGGAGCGGGGGGCACCAGAGAAAACGATAGGGAGGCTGACCTGACTCTCTCTGCGGGGTAATGGCCGTTTGATAACCCAGTTTTTGGTCTACTCGGAAAAGGCCTCCATACTGCTGGCTGGTATAGAGCCAGCGGCTGTTACTCGGGTCAACCTGAGTATACATGCCATCGCCGCCCCCAACGGCGACCCAATCGAGGAAAGTTATTCCTTGGCGGTCAGGGCTGAAACTCGGGGCTTTCCAGTGTTCGTGGTCCTGGAGACCTCCGTAAATATTATAAGGTTCATCCATATCCACTCCGATGGCATAAAACTGGCTGATGGGCAGGTTATAATAATAATCGCAGGTTAGCCCGCCGTCGTAGGATATATAAATGCCACCGTCCGAACCCATGATTATCCGGTCTGAATCCTTGGGGTCGACCCAGAGAGTGCGGACGTCGCCAAACATTTTAGTGAACAGCCGGCGAGGCGGCCAATCGAGGTCGTGCCAGGTTCGTCCGCCGTCCGTCGAATTGGCCAGAGAGACTCCGGTGACAAAAATCTTTTGGTCATCATTGGGGTCAACTCTTATTTGACTAAAATAAAAAGGGCCTTTGGAGCTAACATTATCCTCGATGGAATTCATTTTAACCCAGGTTTCGCCGCCGTCTTCCGTCCGGTAGACCTCACCGCCGATTTCTCTTTCTTGAGGCTTCAACCCCCTTTTTTCATCCAGTTCGGCCTCTCTTTTGGTTGGCGGCCTTTTATTGGCATTCTCAATCACAGCATAGACGATGTCGGGGTTTTTGGGGTAAATATCAAGGCCGATCCGACCGATTCTGCCTGCTGGCAGCCCACCCGCGAGCCTTTTCCAATGCTCACCGCCGTCAGTTGTCTTATAAATTCCGCTTTCGGGGCCGGCGTTCACCAGAGCCCAAGGCCAGCGCTGCTTATCATAGGTGGCAGCATAGAGGATATCGGGATTGACGGGGTTTATAACTAAATCCACGGCTCCTACCTTCTCGTTAATATAAAGAACTTTCTTCCAAGTCAGGCCGCCGTCAGTGGTTTTGAAGACGCCCCTTTCTTCGTTAAACGAAAAAAGATGTCCCAGGGCGGCCACATAAACAACATTGGGGTTCTGGGGATGGATTACAATCCGGGCAATATGCTGGGAGTCGCGCAGCCCCATGTTTTGCCAGGTTTTCCCGCCATCAGTTGATTTATAAACGCCGTCACCGGCATGCGAGCGAACAGAGCAGAAGGCATCGCCTGTGCCTACCCAGATAATTTCGGGGTGGGATGGAGATAGGGCAACATCACCGATGGCCGCGTCAAAAATAGGCTCAAAGGTCGTGCCGTTATTGGTCGTTTTCCACAAACCGCCACTCCAGGTGGCGACATAGAAGGTATAGAGATGAGCTCGGGGCGGAGTTTCAGGGACAGCGATATCAGCAATCGCCGCGCCAACGCGATAAGGTCCCATATTTCTAAAGGAAAAAGCCTTTAACAAATTTTCATTGAAAACCTCTTCCGCCTCGGCGTTCGCTCTGGGGAGGCAGAGTGCGGTTAATAATGCCCAGCTGATAAATAAGAAAAAAAGCCGGTGCCTTGGAGAGCCCCTTTTTTTATTTTTCATCGCCACCTCCACTCTGGATTATTTTTCTTTTATTTTTTCCTCAATTTGGTTGGTTGCTTTCCAGCTTAGTAGTCGGCCAGGAAAAAATCCCGAAAAGTAAATAGATAATAGACACAAGTTGACCCCAAGATATAGAGCAGCGTTGTAAATAAGAGGCCGACGAAGGTGTTTATTCTGGAGCGCAATCAATCTTAGTTGAGGTGAAAAAAAGAACTTATTTTTTGCTCTTCCGAGTTGTTTAATTGGCGTGACTAACCGGGCGAAGAACGGGCTTGATATTTTTAAGAGCTCAACTGGGGTAAATTCTGAGCTGGGAATGAGTTTTAATTGACCTTGAGTCAACCTAAGGAGAATAGAATTAAACGCCGCAAGGGGAGAAAGAAATCTTGAAAAAAGAAAGGTTAAGGGAGGCAATAGAATGGCCTGATATGCCATTGCAATTTCCTTCAAATAATAATATATGGTGTATGATATATTTTCAATAAAATAATTTTCGGCTTTTTTGCCGAGAGGAATCAATAAAAGGATAAGGATAAGGATAAGGATAAGGATAAGGATAAGGAGGGCCAAATGAAAGCAAGTCAAACAAATGACCTTAGGTTTATTGGTGGCTTTTTTTTAGTCATTATTTTCTTTTTGTGGTTTGGACCCCAGATAGCCGTGGGGCAGGCATTTGCGCCCGAAGTTTATTCTCAGCTCAAATGGCGTTTTGTTGGACCTCAAGGGAATCGAGTGAGCGCGGTTGTCTGCGACTCGAACGACCCCAACGTTTATTATGCCGGAGCTTGTGCTGGCGGTGTTTGGAAATCAATTGACGGCGGGACAAACTGGCTTCCGATTTTTGACGACCAGCCGGCTCAATCTATCGGCGCCTTAGCCATAGCCCCTTCTGACTCGAATATTGTTTGGGTCGGCACAGGCGAGAGTTTTATCAGGAGCAATGTTCTGATTGGCAATGGCGTCTATAAATCAACTGACGGTGGCAGGACGTGGTCCCACATGGGTCTCGAAAATACAGGTAGGATAAGTCGCATCGTTATCCATCCCCGCGACCCGAACATCGTCTTTGTCGGTGCTGTCGGCCACTGTTATGGCCCACAAAAGGAACGAGGAGTTTTTAGAACCAGAGACGGTGGCCAGACTTGGGAGCATGTCCTGTTTGTTGATGAAAACACCGGTTGTTCCGATATTTCTATGGACCCGAGCAATCCGCAAATTCTTTTCGCTGGTATGTGGCAGATAGTTATTCACACCTGGGGAAAGTTTAGCGGCGGCCCTGGAAGTGGGGTTTTTGTCTCCCGCGATGGGGGTAATTCCTGGCAGCGACTCCGAGGTCATGGACTGCCTGCTTTTGATGTCGGCAAAGTGGCCGTAGCCGTTGCCCCCAGCAATTCCGACCGTGTTTATGCTTTGATGGAAACCGGCGATCAGGGTTCGCTCTGGCGGTCTGATGATGGCGGCTATAACTGGCGCGTGGTGAGCTACGAGCGGCGGTTGGTGGAAAGGGCTTGTTATTATACCCGCTTGTGCATCGCCCCTGATGACCATAACACTGTTTATATCCCTTGTAATAGCATGTATGTTTCCTATGATGGTGGTGAATCCATCGAAAATTTCAGCGGCGGCGGCGATAATCATGATATGTGGGCCGACCCCAAGAACCCCCAAAGAATGATGATTGGCAATGACGGCGGCGTCAGTATTACCACCACTCGGGGCCGGCAATGGCGTTTTGTTAAACTGCCTATTGGCCAGATGTACCACGTGGCAGTAGATAACCGGATTCCCTACTGGGTTTATAGCAATATGCAGGATTCCACTTCCAAGCGCGGGCCAAGCCTCACTTTTGCTGGACCAGAGCTTCCGGTCTGGCACTCCATGGGTGGCTGTGAATCTGGTTTCTCTTATCCAGACCCCATAGACAATAATATAGTCTGGGGAACGTGTTATTCGGGGACAGTGGAAGTCCATAATCTCAAGACTGGCCTAACACGCAATGTTAATCCGTGGCCAGAAAAATCGCTCGACTCGCCTGCCGGTGTTCTAAAATATCGCTGGAACTGGACCCATCCTATTGCCCTTTCCCCTCATGACCATAATGTTGTTTACGTCGGCAGCCAGTATGTGCATATGACAAATAACGGCGGCCAAAGCTGGAGCATTATCAGCCCAGACTTAACCACCAACGACCGGAGCAAAATGGGCAGTTCAGGAGGGCTCACTGCCGATAATTTAGGTGTCGAATACGGCTGCACTCTTTTTGCTATCGCCGAGTCGCCGCTGGAAAAGGGGGTTATTTGGGCTGGGAGTAATGATGGTTTAGTGCACATCACTCGGGATGGCGGCCGGACTTGGCAGAATGTCACGCCGAAAGAAATGCCTCCTTGGGGAACGGTAAGCATGATCGAGCCTTCCCGCTTTGAACCTGGACGCTGTTACCTGGCTGTTGACGGACATCAGGAAAATATTCGAGACCCCTATCTTTTTAAAACCACCGATTATGGCCGGACTTGGAAATTGATTAGCTCTAATATTCCTAAAAGCGTTTTTAGTTATACCAGCGCCATCAAAGAAGACCCGAAGCGAAAAGGACTACTTTATGCAGGCACGGCCAATGCCATTTATGTTTCCTTTGACGACGGTGAAAGCTGGTGGCCTCTTCAGTCGAATTTACCGCATGCTGGCATTACCTGGATTGCTATTCAGGAACATTTTAATGACCTGGTGATTTCCACCAACGGCCGGGGCATCTGGATTATGGATGATCTCACCCCGCTCCAGCAGTTAACCCCAGAAGTTTTAAGATCGGAGGTTCATCTTTTTGCGCCCAGAATTGCCTATCGCTTTAAAGAAAGGGCGAGGGAAGACCAGGCTCCCAACGACCAGTCTCGGGGTCAGAACCCGCCTTATGGGGCTTTCATCAACTATTATCTTAAATCTGGCGCTAAAGGGGAGGTCATCATTGAAATATTCGATGAAAACGGCGAAAAGGTAAGAACGCTTAGTGGCCCCGGGCAACCCGGTATCAACCGGGTAGTTTGGAACCTTAGACATGAACCTCTGAAGCCGATTGAACTGCGGACTACTCCTGATTTTCATCCTCATGTTTGGGAGGAAAGAAGATTTCGCGGCCGCGATACCAGGCCGGTGCTCCATTGGGGAATCCAGCCTCCCCAGGCGGGTGTTTTAGCGGCTCCTGGCGGGTATACAATTAAACTTAGCGTTGATGGCCAGGTGCTTACCCAGAAACTCGAAGTTCTCAAGGACCCTCATTCTGCCGGCACAGTCGACGACATTAAGGAAACCGTCCGCCTGTGGAAGGAAGTGGTGGATGAAATAAATACGGTGGTCGATATGATTAATCGTCTTGAATGGGTGAGAAAGCAAATCGAAGATATGACCAAGGTGCTTAAAAGGGATGAGAAAGCTGGCCCGATTTTGGATGGCTTAAGCAAGCTTGATAAAAAGACCATGGCCGTCGAGGACGAGCTTTTACAGCGCCAGCTTCACGCTTCTGACCCCAAGTCTTACCGGGCGGAAATGAAACTCTATTCCAAGCTGGTTTGGTTTTCAGGCGAGATAGGTACGGGGGCCGGCGATGTCCGCAACACCGACGATTATCCGCCGACAAACCAACAATATGAAGTCCATAAATTACTTCAGCAGAGACTGGAAAAAGTTAAAGCCGCGTATGAAGAGCTATTCAATAAAGAAATACCAGCCTTTAATAAGTTCGCTTTCGAAAGGAACTACGCTGGTTTGATAACCACGATGCGCTGACCCCTGATGTTGGTGCCTATTTCAGCTTGACTTTATCCGCTGAGGCAAAGATTCTGGCGTCTTGGTTTAAGCCGCTAACTCTAAATATTTTCTTTAGCCGGCTTATTGTTTGTATTTTTATTATCTATTCGGGGCCAAATGAAAAGGCTTTGTTGCCAAGCACTTCTTATGGCCGGGAAAAATGTAACGAGCCAGAAACCTTTTTTATAATAAAGAAACGCGATTGAGGCCGAAGAGGGTCTTAAACCACATGAAAAGCATTATTTAGAAAGGGGGAAGATTTAGATTTCAAAAGCTGGAGGGAGGTTTCGCTGCTTCTCTGTTCTTTCTGGCGGCCTGAACAAAATAGATGCCAGGGAGCTGTCGTTTAGAGCAAACTTAGTTTTAGTCCCAAGCTGAGGGATAAAAGGGAAGGTCGGAAAACCACTGGGCGGAGAGCCAAATAGGGGATCATTCTGGCCAGGGGCTCAACTCCCGGCGGCTGATAATTCTCGTCATAACCGACGGCCTCCAGTTGGAGCGGGATTTCGGCGCTTCGGAAATAGCGCCCATAAAAAAATAAAGAGAGACCTTTTAGCAGGCGACCGGAAAAACTCAGGCCGGCATTCCATCCTCTTCTGTGGTTGGGGATGAAGCGAGCCAGCAACTTATATTCCTCGCTAAACAAAACAGAATGACCCCCAAGCCAGAAACGGGTGAAGGCCAGCGGGCCCAATTCCCCTTTAAGGAAAAAAGAAGATAGTCCGGCACTAAGACCTACTTCCCAGCGATGGTTCAAGCTCAAGCGGATAGCGGGATTGAGGTTAAGAATTTTCAGGTCTAAATAGCCGTGAGGGGGAGGCCAGGCACCTTTCCAATTTACCGTCACTTCGACGGGTTCGTACCAAGGGGGCGGTCGGGAAATATACTGAAGGGACACCTCATAATC
>Ga0207433_10015439_pt1 | contig 10887 bp, 8 predicted proteins | sample YelNatPaOPGAMG01_FD_187559 | JGI IMG/M metagenome (GOLD analysis project Ga0207433, IMG submission 187559) | Hot spring thermophilic microbial communities from Obsidian Pool, Yellowstone National Park, USA - OP-RAMG-01 (SPAdes) (version 3) | ecosystem: Environmental > Aquatic > Thermal springs >...
CCGCCATCCGCCAAGTTGTGTGGCGGATGCGTGGCGGACTCGCAGGAATCGCAGGAAACGCAGTATCGTTTCTACAAATCATTTTTTGTCATTCTGAGTCCGCCACTCTAAATCTCCTCTCCCCGCCGCAAAGATTGGTGGGGAGAGGGTTGGGGTGAGGGGATTTTTTTCTGTCATCATGAATCCGCAACTCTTCCGCCAATCCGCCATACAGAGTGGCGGATGGCGGGACGCGAAACCGTCCAACGAAAGACGATTTTTAAAATGTCATATTGACTTTGCATAAAAATTTTATATAATAACAATTGGAGGTTTTATGCGAATTTATCATTACTTTATATTTTTCTTTTCCTTGATGCTTTTAGTCAATTGCGGTGCGAAGCAGAATAGCCCACCTGATACACCATTAATACCTTCTGGACCCCAATACGGATTTGAAGATTCGATCTACACCTTCTCCACATCCACCAGCGACCCGGACCAGGATGATATTGCAATACGATTCTACTTTAGCGACGATGATACATCACAATGGGGCTCTTATATCAAAAGCGGAGATACCTCTACAATATCCCACACCTTTAATGACACAGGTAGATATTATATCTCAGCCCAGGCTAAGGATGTAAATGGAAATTATTCTAATTGGTCATCTGCCCTTTCAATAAGAATCCTGCTTGCAGGTGCAAATAATTATCCAGAACCACCGTCTAAACCATCAGGACCTTCATCTGGTAAACCCGATAGTTTTTATACACTCTCATCTTCTGCATTTGACCCTGACGGAGACAGCATTTCTATAAGGTTCTCCTGGGGCGATGGAGATACATCAAACTGGAGCAATTTTGTCCCAGGCAATCAAATAGTAGTAGACTCCCATTTCTGGGATTCAACCGGGATTTATTATATAAAAGCCCAGGCAAAGGATATTTATGGTGCACTCTCGTCCTGGTCTGGGATAAAGGCAATCAATATCGTTTTAAATTATCCACCAAACACCCCATCAAAACCTGCAGGACCAAACTCTGGTTATGTAAATATTATGTATACATTTAAATCTTCAGGGACTGATCCGGAAAACGATAGCATCGCAATAAGATTCTCCTGGGGCGACGGCAATACTTCAGACTGGAGTCCATACATCAAAAGTGGTGATACAACCTCAATGGCACATTCCTGGCAAAACCCTGGTTCTTACACAGTGCGGGCCCAGGCAAAGGATATTAAGGGAGCGATTTCTGACTGGTCCGATGAACACCGCATTTCAATTTCTCAAATATCCAATAATCCACCGAATAAACCATCAGCCCCTTCAGGACCGAGTATAGGTTTTGAGGAATCAACCTATGTTTTTTCTTCAATTGCATTCGACCCTGATGGAGACAGCGTCGCAATCAGATTTGCCTGGGATGACGGTGATACCTCAGCCTGGAGTAACTATTTCCCAGGCGGTGATTCAATCAGGGCATCCCATTACTGGTCATTGTGGGGGACCTATTACATAACAGCACAGGCAAAAGATAAATGGGGTGCAGTCTCAGAATGGTCAGATAGTGCAGAGATTTATATAAGACAATAAATAATAATTACTTTTTTATTCCTGCAAGGATTATCGCCTCACACACAATCTCTTCATTCACCTTTGCAATACCGGAGATTTTTACAATCGTTCCACGCTCCTGTAATAATTCTACCTCCATAATAAGTGTATCACCGGGTTTGACAATCTTTCTAAATCGTGCCCTGTCAATCCCCATAAATAATGGAATCGCACCTGGATATTTACGCAATAGCATCACCCCGCCGGTCTGGGCAAGTGCCTCTACAATAAGAACACCCGGCATTATCGGTTCAGAAGGGAAATGCCCTTTAAAGAAATATTCATCCCCACTGATATATCGCCTTGCCACAATTCTTTTATCACTTATCTCCAATGCCTCATCCACGAACAAAAATGGTTCCCGATGGGGCAAAATTTTTTTAATCTCTTCAGTATTCATAAATACTCCTTTCAGTAAAAATTCAATGCTGGGCAGATTTTTTGCGTGCCAGTTCCTTCAAATAAACAACCTCTGATTTACTACAACCATATTCTCCAATCTTGCAATGACCGCGCGGATAGCCATGAAAATCTGAACCACCGGTCATCAACAAGCCGTGTTTCATCGCTATCTCATAGAAATCATCTTCCTGCCTGTGTGTGTGTTCTGGATGCCAGACCTCTATTCCTAAAATACCGTCGCTGATCAATTTATAAAGCAATCCGCTATCTGCTCCTATCATCCCTGGATGGGCAACTACAGGGATACCTCCACATTTCTTTATTTTTTCTATCGCCGCCTTTGGACTTATTTCTTTTTTGGGTTCATAATAAGGACAGTGGTAACCGAGATACCGAGAAAATGCCTCACTGATAGAACGGACATATCCAGTTTCCATAAGTGCCTCTGCGATATGAGGTCTTCCCATAACACTATTTTTCGCAATTTGCCTAACCTGTTCAAAATCTATCTCTATTCCGGCACGACAGAGTTTCTCAACAATTTTTTTTGCCCTGCTAAACCGGTATTTTTTAAATTCTTCAAGATAATTTAAAAATTCTGATGAATGATGGTCAATATAATATCCAAGTATATGGATATCACAACTCCCTATATTAGAACTCAATTCAACTGCCGGGACAATTTCAATCCTATTTTTTGCATATTCAATCGCCTCATCTATGCCCGATACCGAATCATGGTCAGCGATTGCAATAACAAATATACCGGATTTTATGGAGTTATCAACTATATCTTTTGGACTATAAACACCGTCAGAATATAAAGTATGAATATGAAGGTCAGCGTAAAAATCAGCCAAATGATTTATTTCCTAACTCAGACCAAGGTCACGACACACATCAATAATAACCTTTTCATCCACTATTTCTTTCTTTAAAAGAAAACCTTCAAGCAGGGCATTATCACATATTGCATTTATCATTCTGGGCACGCCTTTTGAGAATTGATAAATGCTCTTCATCGCTCCACCAGTAAAAAGGGGTTTTGTGGAGCCCGCTACCTTAAGTCGATGAACAATATAATTCTGCGTCGTCTCCTGGTCGAGTGCCTCAAGCACACATCTCACTGCTACACGTTGATACAATGCCGGGTCAAGTTTTAAATAATCTTCCATCTCCGGTAGACCAAAAAGAATAAAATTTAACAGCTTTCCATGTTCTGATTCAAGATTCAGCAAACCACGAATTTCTTCCATCAAATCCTTTCTCTGTAGCATATTTGCCTCATCTATTAGTATTACTACTTTTTTATTTTTCCCAGTAAGATCAAGCAAGCGATGATAAACCGCAGTGATAATTTCAATTTTGTTTTCCGATTCAACCGGCGTCTCAAGCATTAACGCAATCTTTTTCAAAAACCATAGAGATGTTATTTCAGAATGAATGATAACAAGCAGTGTTGCCTCTATATTATTGCTGATCAACTGGTCAAGCAGACGACGGGAAAGGGTCGTCTTGCCGGTTCCAATATCACCAATCAATAAGGCAAGCCCTTTTTCAGTCTCTACCGCATGAGTAAGTTTGGCAAGTGCCTTGGCGTGTTGTGGCGAATTATAATAAAATTTTTCATCAGTAGTAAAACTAAATGGATGTTCTTTTAACTTGTAAAAACTTTCATAGCCCAATTTTTACTCCTTTTTAGAGATAGGTGACCTTTGATTTTTTTGGTTTAGACACCTCCTCAGCCTCAACAACCTTTGGGACTTCTTTGGCAGGAGGTGCTGGTGCCTGTGTCCGCTTTTTCAGTTCTTCAGTAAGTTTATCTTTTAGTTCATTTATTTTTTTCAATAAATCAGGCACGGTCTTATCAATATTTGCTGCATTGATATATGACTTTATCGCCATCTTTAAATTATTCTGCTTTTCATATGCATTTCCCAATAAGAAATGTAAACCAAAATATTCATTTGCAGGCCTGTTGGGTATTGTTAGACCTTCATTTAATACCTTAATTGCTTCATCAACCTTATCTTTTTCCATCAGACAGGCTGCAATCATTTCATAGGACTTTAATTTCAAATTTACATCCTTTGCGGCAATTTCAAATTCTTCAATTGCTTCCTGGAATAATCCCATTCCTTTATAAGCAACGCCAAGGTCATAATGAGAGCGATAATCGCCCTCGCCAATGGATTCAAATACCTCTTTACGGAACTGAGAAATCAAATCATTGATATTCTGAAGACTTGACTGTGCTGGTTCTCCTTCAATCTCACTCCTTAAAACCTGACCCAAATCAATAAATTCCCTTGCCTTTGTTTCTTCTTCAATCATACTCTGGGCAATGGCATTTTCCGGGTCGATTTCAAGAACCTTCCTCAAAACTGATTGAGCCTCGGTCCTTGCCTCACGCCGATTCAGGGTCTCGGCGAGTTCAAGCATAAAATTAACCTGTAGTACCTTATCTGATATTAGTTTTGCAATCTCAACGAGACGCTGACGGGATTTTAAATCAAGTGGTCTCAAATCAGCAATCTTCTTATACAATTCTATTGCCTGGTCATATTTCTTTTCTTTGAACGCCATTGCTGCTGCATCCCTGAAACAATTGATTGCCTCTTCATCCTCACCAAGATTCAAATATATCTCAGCGAGCTGCCTTGTTCTATCGATCTCAGAAAGTTCTTCTAACTCAGCAACAGGTTCTTCAACCACCTCAACTTCGGGCTCTTTTGTTTCTATTTCATCCTTTAACAATTGTGCGACTTCAGGTGATACAAAATCTTCGAGTGATAATTCTTCCTTTACCGGTGGCGGGGTAGATTCGATCTCAGTTGGAACAACCTCCTCGGTCTTTATGGGTTCAACCACCTTTTCTTTTATTTCTTCTTTTGCTTCTACTTCTTTTATTTCCTCTTTTGTCGGCTCTTTTATCTCTACCTTTTCTGGTTTAATCTCTTCTAACGGAGGTTTAGGTGCCTCGACCTTTTCCTCAACTCTGGGCTTTTCAACCTCAGGCGGAGATACCTGTGTAGTAACCGTTTCTTTCAATTCCTTTTGTTTTGTCTCAATCCGCTCTGCCTCTTTTAACAGATCTGCGCTCTGTTCTTTTTTGCCAATCTTTTCGTAAATTGCAGAAATAGTCTGTATAATCTTATAGTTATTCGGCACCAATTCTTTTATCGCTTCGTATGTTTTCAATGCCGAATCTATATCGTTATCCCTCATCTTTCTTTCTGCATATTCAAGATAATAATTGGCAGCCTCAACAGATAACCCTAATTCTTTATGACAATCACCAAGCAATTTGTAAATTTCTATACGGTCTTTATCAATCCTCAGTATCTTCTTACACATTGATACAGCATTGGAATAGAATGTTTCTTCATAGAGTGCATACGCACCCTGTTCGTAAATACTCAATGCCTCTTTCTGCCGATTGACCTTAATGTATAAATCACCTAATATATTGAATAGTGAACCTTCTTTGGGAAAATCTTTGATTGCCTTCTCGAGTTCAGCAATGGCTTTATTTATCTCGCCTTTTGCCTGTAACTCTGCTACATACCTTTTTATTGCACCTACATCAGCCATTATTCAAATCTCAAACCTAAATTGCTGATTACCCTTTCAATGACTGCCTCATCAATCGTTTGTTTCCTCTGAACATAACCTTCTAATAGGGCATTATCACAAATTATATTTACAAGCCTTGGTCTGCCTTCAGAATATCTACAGATTAGTTCCTGTGCCATCGGAGTAAAAATCTGATTCTGGGCACCGGCAATCTTTAATCGATGAGAAATATATGCCCTTATTGTTTCACTGCCCATTGGTTTTAATTTGACTTTTATTGCTATTCTTTGATATAATGCGCGATTCATCATAAGGAATGATTCCAATTCAGGCAAACCACTCAGAATAAAGGATATTAACCTTGTATCCGCAATCTCCAAGTTTAACAATCCTCTGATCTCCTCAAGGATATCCGGACTTTTGAGTTTATTCGCTTCATCAATAATTATTACGGTCCGCTCATTCCTTCGGTATATCTCCCTTAATCGGTTTGATATACGGGAAATTATCTCTGTGCTTGTTGTTCCCAGATCGCTCAACCCGACAAGATTGGCAATCTTTGAAAATAGCCAGCCTGTAGGAAATTCGGAATGGGTTAATACAATCATACCGACCTGAAATTTCCCTGTTGACTGGAGTTCAGTCAATAATTTACGCACGAGCATTGTCTTACCAGTTCCAATATCTCCCAGTAATATTGCCAGCCCCCTTGTCCCGCGTGCTGCATGTAGTAAATATTCCTTGGCAAGTGCATGCTGGGGTGAGTTGAAATAAAACTTAGGGTCTGGAAGATTTGCAAACGGTTCAAATTTTAATTGATAAAATTCTTGATAACCCACTTAGCCTCCTGTGTTATAGAAAAGCAATATTTTCACCCTTCTCTTCAATATCAATCTTTTCTTCGGGATATTCTTCTCTTATTGGAATTTTTTCTTCAATAAAAGGTTCTTCTTTTACTGGTATTGATTCCTCTACTGGTTTTTCAACGATGGTTTCTGTTACTGGAAAAACTGGTTCTTCAAGGATCGGCTCAGGCTCTTTCACAGGCTCTGGTTTGTAAGGCGCTTCAAATACCTCTGCTGGTTTTGATTCCTGAATTTTTTCTTCAAATACCGCTTTTTCAGGTTCAGGTGTCGGAACCTCCATTTTACCACCCAGCAAGGCGTAAATCTCTTTTATATCCCGATAGTCTGGATTGATTACCATAATACGTTCAATCTCCCTCAAGGCATTTTCAAAATCGCCGAGTCCTTCATACCCTGATGCGAGCAAATATCTCAACTCAACTTTTTTGTCCTCCGGGATCTCTTCAAGAACTATTATTGGACCAATCACCTTTATTGCCTCATTATACTTACCTAATTTTATGAGCGATTGTCCAATTATTTCTATTGAAGTTGGCCAGAATTCTTTTTTATCTTTTTCGTCCTGCAAATAAGAGAGTGCGATATCATATAATCCAGCATCCAGAGCCATCTTTGCCAACATTACCTTTTTCTTAACATCATCTATTTCCCAGGTTATATTTGTCCGGAATTCATCAAATTGTTTTGCAACCTCAAAATTTCTTGGTGTCGGTGGGACTACTTCGGATTCCTTAAGGAGAAATTCAATATCTGCAATCTGTCCTTCAAGGGGTGGAATTTCAGCAGGTTTGGTCTCAGCAACCGGCTCTTTATGCACCTCTTCCACGGGTTTGGGTTCTGGAACTGGTTCAACCTCTGGCGGCGTTTCTTTTTCGGTTATTGGTGCGAAACCTTCAATCTCCTTGCTTAAATCTGCGAGGATCTCAAGGTCACTCTGAATCGCAGATGTTGTTTCATCAACAGGTTCCACAGCCGGTGTTTCCTGTTTTAATTCCTCTTCGGTTATCTTTAATGATACAGGCCCTTTTTCTTCTGGTTCTTCTGGTTTTGCAACCTCAATCTTCTCTTCGGTCTTGGCACCGGGTTTTAATTCTTTTATTTTCTGAAGTGCTTCACTGTTGTTCGGGTCAATCTCAAGAATGCGATTCAATACATTCACCGCATCATCATATCTTCCTTCACGCATTAGGTCATCGGCTGCCTTTTTAAATTCAATTATCGCCTCATCACGGGAGCCAATTTCATATAAGAGATTACCCAGTTCAATACGACTTTTGGGGTCAAGCTCTTCACCACCATCTGCCTGAGGTAATAACTTTTTTATTTCACCGAGCATCGTCTCATCATTTACCTCAGCTGCGAGTCCTTTCAATTTGTTCAACTCATCTTCTGCCTCGCGTGTCCTATTTACAGAAAATAATAACTTAGCAAGCGAAAATCTCAATGGTAAATTCTTAGGCTGGAATTCAACGATCTTACGCAGTGCCGAGATGAAAAGCGTTTCATTCTTCTTGTCCAGTGCCTGGGATGCAAACTCAATAAGTTTCTTAATTGCCTCATTGCGCAGACCATAAAACTGATAAATATCAACAAGACGGAAAAGGACACTTTCATTCATCTCATCAATCATCAAAATCTTCTCAAGGCAGATTATTGCCTCAGGATACTGTCCATTGTGCACATAATTTTCAAAGGCATTTTCATAGCGTGTCACCGCCTCATTATATCTTCCGATCTTTGATGCCAGGTCACCACAGAGTTCAAGCACCTGGGCACGATTTGGTGTCTCTTCAAGGGCACGGCGCAAAATTATCTGTGCCTTCTCATACTTTCCTTCATTTATATACTGCCGGCTCTTTTCTATTATCTCTGCTTCCATTATCAACCTACCTTGTGAATTATAATTGATTTTATTAATTTGTCAATATGGAATATCACCATTTATTGTAACTTTTCAAATTCTTCGTCAAGTTCCTGATAGGTCTTTGATTCTTCCTTTTTCAAATCTTCAATTCTCATCTTTACTTTATCAACGAATTCAGTATCGGTTATTGATGGCAAATTTATCAGAACATTTGCACGAGCACTCAAAAAACCGCTATGGAGGGTATAGATTGCAACACCTACATCTGAGATTGCGGTTTTCAACCCCTTTTGTAATAGAATGCGGGCATAATTATAAAGCCCGATTATTTTTTCGCATACACCGAGTGGAACATTCGTCGCCTTTTTTAATGCATCCTGGATTGCCCGGGAACGAAGATTTTTCTCTTCTTCGGTTGTCTTGGGCATACGATATGCCTTCATAACACCATCAAAGGCATTCTTGTCTTCTTCAATCAATTTATAAAAATCACTCACTCCAACACGGAGCAGTCCATGGAAGTTCTTTAACTCCTGGTCATCTGTCTTTTTTAATGTGAGCCCGGTGACCATTGATAAAAGTCCTGCACCCAGAGCCCCCTGAAGTGCAGCAACACTCCCCCCCCCGGGTGTCGGTGTTGCATCCGCAAGCTGGTTCAAGAATTCATATAAATTTTCTTCTTTTTTTACAGTTCCGCGCAGATGGTATTCAAGGATTTGATTTTCATTGAATCGGTTGAGCTGGAGGTAGTAAACCGCTGTGTCAATCAATGCTTTTTCTGGAACAAGCCCAACAATCTCAGATTCTTTTATACTCACCCCATATCTCTGGGCTTCAAGTTTAACCATCTCAAAGACCCTGTATAATGGGGTCCCTAAATAATTGGTCATATTTATTGAGACCTGGGCTATGCCTTCTTCTTTTAATTCAAAACCGAGTGCCTTTGCATATCTGAATCCACCGTCTTTGAATCTGATCGCCTTGGCAATATTTTTGGCAATGTTTACATCACCGGTATTGAGATTTATATTATAGGCAATCAATGGAAAACGAACACCGACGACCGTAGCACCGGCTGTAGGATGAATCTTTGGAGAACCAAAATCCGGGTGTCGGTCAGGATTTGTCTCTATCTCCTTGCTCAAACCTTCAAACTCACCCTTTCTAATATTGGCAAGGTTCTCACGGTCAAGTCTGGTCGCGGCCAATTCATATAAATAGACCGGGATACCAAGTTCATCAGCAATCCTCTTACCAAGTTTTCGTGCGAGTTCTACACATTCTTCGTTTGAGATATTAGAGATAGGCACGAGGGGTATCACATCGGTTGCTCCAATCCGTGGATGTTCGCCCTTATGTTTGGTCAAGTCAATCAATTCCGCTGCCTTCTTCGTTGCGTTGAAAGCCGCTTCAAGGACTGCCTCGGGCTCACCTATAAAAGTGAGAACCGCCCGATTATGGTCAGAATTCATTTCAACATCAAGAATTTGAACACCTGAAGATTCAATCGTTTTTACAATCTGGTCAATCTTTGATTTATCACGACCCTCACTAAAATTTGGCACGCATTCAATTATTTGTTTCATAGATTATCTTCCCTTTCTTAATTACAATCTTTATTAAATCCTCACCAAACTGGTATGGAATCTTTCTGTAATTATCAATATTCCATACCACAATATCAGCATCATATTCTTGTTTTATCTTTCCTATTCTATTATCCATTCTTAATGCCTTTGCCGCATTGACTGTTGCCCCCATTATCGCCATATCTACCGGCATTTTATAAACGATACAGGCTAAGGCAATTATTTTAGGCATTGAATAAATCATACAAGTTCCAGGATTAAAATCTGTGGCGATGGCAACAGGTAAACCATATTTTATAAAGTCTTTTATCCTCGGTTTCTTTTCGGTTTGTAGATATAAGGAAGTGCCTGGCAATAGGACTGGTATGACACCAGCTTTCTTCATTGCCTTTATCCCGGACCTTGTTGAGTAAATGAGATGCTCTGCAGAAACACAACCGAGCCGCGCTGCAAGTTTTGCACCGCCAACATTGGCTAATTCATCAGTATGTATCTTCAATTCAAATCCCAGGTCTTTTGCCCTTTTCAAAATCTTTTCACTCTCTGATTTTGTGAATGCAGTCTTATCGCAAAATATATCGCAGAAGACCGCAAGTTTTGAATGTGCAACCTCTGGTAGCATCTCCTCACACTGCATATCAACATAATCCCTGCGTTTCATAAGCCTCGGTATAGTGTGAACAAGATAGGTAGGTATTATATCAAGAACTGAAGATTTCTTCAATCTATCTATTACACGAAGCATCTTTAATTCCTCACCCAGAGAGAGTCCATAGCCACTTTTTATTTCAATCGTCGTTATGCCGTGGTGAATAATCTTTCTCAATCTCTCTTCAGCCAATTTAAACAACTCATCTTCATTCGCCGAGCGGGTCATAGCAACAGTCCTTAAGATACCACCACCCTTACGGGCAATTGTCTCATATTTTATCCCTTCAAGGCGCATTGCAAACTCATCCTCTCTTGTTCCGGCAAAAACAAGATGGGTAT
>Ga0207433_10015451_pt1 | contig 10877 bp, 3 predicted proteins | sample YelNatPaOPGAMG01_FD_187559 | JGI IMG/M metagenome (GOLD analysis project Ga0207433, IMG submission 187559) | Hot spring thermophilic microbial communities from Obsidian Pool, Yellowstone National Park, USA - OP-RAMG-01 (SPAdes) (version 3) | ecosystem: Environmental > Aquatic > Thermal springs >...
TATTCGGGCAATCAAACAGGTAATTATGAGTTTGACCCATCAGGTATTGGAACAGTAGGCATACAGGTTGGCGGCAATCAGGGCAAAGGTGTACTGTATATTGATGATATATATTTGAAATAATTTTTAATTTACGATTTACGGTTTTCAATTTTACAACATTTATTAGAAGAAATATGATTACATTAACCCATTATCTATTTTTAATCTTCGATTTTCAATTTCTGGGCGAACACACAGGAGTGCCACTACAGATAATTGCGCTGTCGCCACCCGCTCTTTTAAATTAATGGATTCCCGCTTGCGCGGGAATGACATTTCTTGTTTGCAATCGTTGATTTCTCTTGTCATTCCTGCCCATAAATAAATCAAGTGTAAACTCCAGCAGGAATTTAAAAACTGGATGCCTGCCTTCGCAGGCATGACATTTCTAGATTACAATCGTTTTTTAATTTGCCATTCCTGCCCCTGATTTCTCAGGGGTAAACTCCAGCAGGAATCCAGTTCTTTTCCAATCAACAATCAGCAACCAGCAATCGGCAATGTAGTAATTGAATCTTCCAAATTTCCTAATTTCCTGATTGCCTAATTGACTAATTTATTTAAATTGTTGATTGCTTATTGCTGCTTGCTGGTTGTTTTTTGTTTTATCCAATCCGCAACCAGCAACCAGCAATCAGCAACGTAGTTAATTCCCCCTCACCTTTATCCTCTCCCCGCAGGGTCTGACCATTACCCATATCTTTATATAATAAGAAGCAGGTATATCCTGATTTTTGAGGAAAATTACGGGCGATTTGTGGCGTTGTCTAGTTTACTTACTCCCAATTTTAACGCCCTTCTTAATCCTATCTAAGGGGTGTTGCGTAAGCCTCGCCTACTTTTGACTGTAAATTCTCTGCATGACTTTTTCTCAACCGTTTTTTACGAAAAAATCAGCGGTATACCTGCTTCTTGATACTTATGGGTAATGGACAGCCGCAGGTTAGAGGAAATTTTTTCCAATCCACAATCGGCAAATGTATTTATAATTTCCTTGATTTTATCGTTTTAATAAGTTATAATTATATTGTTAAGTATTAATTTTAGTCTATTGTTTTAAAGGTGCGGGAGAGAAAGGATTTTAGTAATTAATGAAATTGTTTTATAAATTTACTTTAATTCTTACTATTATTTTAATATTTTATTTTATATCCTATTCATCACCTACAATACCAGGCGCTGCGTGGAGCAGGGATATTGCAGCATCCGGTTATAAAGATGGCGCGCCAATTGGTGGTTTTGGTGCAGGCACAATTACATTTAAACTTGACGGCAATTTTTATTTAAGCCGTCTTGATATAGGCAATGGTGATGATAATGGAAATTTTACTTCATCAGATACAAACGCCCATTTTTATTTTTATCAAAAGCCATCATCCGGCTCTGTTGTTACTAAAAAATTAAATGCAGAAACATTAGGAAGCGGTCAGGCAAAATATTATTCTTTATTCCCATTTGCATGGGTTGATTATTATGGGAGTCAGTTTAATGTAAAAGCAAAAGTAACTCAATTTTCACCAATAATACCCAATGACTATCAGCGTGTGAGTTACCCGCTTGGTATTTATGAATGGGAACTTACAAATGGGACATCTGATACTTATGATGCAGCAGTTATGTTGACTTTTAATAATCCTTATGGTTCATCTGCAACACTGGTATCATCTGGTAATTTTATAGGTATAGTTTTAAATAAAGCAGGAACTGGAACCCCCACACTGGAGACACAGGGTGAATTTTGTCTTGCTTCTGTTTCATCAGCAGGTGTAACGGTCTCAAGAATGTCAGCATCAACTCTTTCAACAATTGAGAGTGATTTTTCCGCTGATGGAGTTCTTTCAAATACTGTTGGTAGTAATACATTAGGTGCAGTGGCTTTTAAAGTCACATTGTCCCCTGGCCAAAGTGTTAGAATTCCGATTGTGCTGGCATGGGACATTCCAATTGCACAGGCAGGTAGCGGCCAGAAGTGGTACAGAAAATATACAAAACATTTTAATAGAAATGGAACAAACTCATGGGCAATTGCTCAGGAAGCACTTAATAATCATTCAACATGGGAGAGTCAAATTGATACCTGGCAGAATCAAATCCTAAATAATCCATATTATCCTGCATGGCTTAAAACAATGTTATTTAATGAATTGTATATTTATTTTACCGGTGGAACCTACTGGGAAGATGGCTCTGCATCCGGATATCCAGATAATGCAAATGAAAATATGTTTTCACATCTTGAGTCATATATTTATGATTTTTATGGAACATCAGATGTTCGTTTTTATGGTTCATGGGCATTGTTTTTAAACTGGCCTGATATAGACAAACAATGCATAAAGCAATTTGCTGATTCAGTTTATCATACACGTTCTGATAGGCCAGCATATTTAGGAACAACTGCTCATGATTTTGGAAACAGAGATACAATTTTTACTCAATGGAATGCATATACTTACAGGGACTCAACCAACTGGAAGGATTTAAATTCAAAACTTGTTTTAATGGTATATAGGGACTGGCATTTAACAGGCAGGACCGATAGTGCATTTTTGAATTATTGCTGGGAGCCGGTAAAAAGGGCAATGGATAAAGTAAAGAGCCAGGATACAGATGGCGATGGTCTTCCAAATTCAAATGGAATTGACCAGACATACGATGATATGGATTTGGTTGGAAATACGGCATACTGTGGCGGATTGTTTTTAGCGGCCTGCCTTGCGGCAAAAGAAATGGCAACTGCAATGGGCAATACATCACTTGCTGCTACATATCAGGCGTGGTTTGATCTGGCACAACCTAATTTTGAAAGTAAATTATGGACAGGACAGTATTATAAAATAGACACAGGAAGCACAAATTCAACGCGCATAATGAGCGACCAGTTATGCGGGCAGTGGTATGCAAAGGCGTGCGAATTACCAGGCATAGTGCCTGATAATAGAGCTGTTTCTGCATTTCAAAAAATATATGATAATAATTTTAGTTTATTTGGTTCTGGAGCGCACGGCGTTGTTAATGTGATGAATTCAAATGGCACAATAGATACATCTACGCCACAGACCCAGGAATGCTGGGTAGGAACTTCCTGGGGCGTTGTTGCAGGTATGGTTCATCATGGAATGACTTCTCAGGCAAATGCAATAGGCCAGAGTTTGTTTAATACTATATGGACTAATGCACAATACTGGTTTAGAACACCTGAAGCATGGAGAGTAAATGTAACTTCTCCCAGGGCATTTTATTATATGAGGGCAAGCACGATATGGGCAGCAAAGCATGCTTATGATAAACTACCTTATTTATGTTCCCCAAATACCTGCACACCACCTCCAACAGCAACCTGGACAAGAACCCCAACTCCAACTCCAACTGTAAATCCCTGCGCAGCATCTTATCTCAGGGTTAATTGTGGTGGCCCTGCTGCAACTGACTCGCAGGGACGCAGCTGGTCTGCTGACCAGGCATACACATCAGGTGGTTGGGGATATGTAAATGGGTCAGCAGAAACAACTACTTCAAATCCAATAGCAAATACACAAGACGATGTTTTATATCAGTCAGGAAGATGGGGTTCAAATCTTGAATACAGATTTACACTTTCAAATAAACAATGGAGAGTCAGGTTAAAATTTGCAGAAATTTATTCTCCATTTACAAATCCAGGGCAGAGGGTTTTTAATGTTTTCATAGAAGGAAATCCTGTCTTATCTTCATTTGATATTGTTGCATCAGCAGGTGGCCAGTATACAGCTGTTGATTATACTTTTGATGTTACATTAACAGATGGGGTTTTAAATATTACAACAACAAATATAACTGATAATCCAAAGTTTTCTGCAATTGAAATATTAGACCCGAGTGTTTTATGCACAGCAACTGTTACTCCAACAGGAAGCCCGCCAACATCAACACGAACACCAACAAGAACATATACACGCACGAATACACCATATTTGTCTCCTACAATAACAACAACAAACACACCATACTTATCACCAACAATTACAAGAACTCTTACTATATCACCTACATTTACAATTACACCAAGTATTACAGCAATAAGAGTTAATTGTGGTGGGCCTCAATATAATGATGGAACAAATATATGGTATGCTGACCAGGCGTATACTACAGGTGGTTGGGGTTATGTAAATGGAACAGTTGGAACCACTACGGATACGATTAATGGAACTACCTATGATACTTTATATCAATCAGAAAGATATGCGGCAAATCTTGAATACAGATTTACACTGCCAAATGGGCAGTATCAGGTTAATTTAAAATTTGTTGAAATGTACTGGACTGCAAATAATGCAAGGGTATTTAGCGTAGCAATAGAAGGTGTGAATGTTATAAACAATCTTGATATATATGCTGCAGTTGGTCATGACTATGCTTATGATAGAGGACCATTTACAGTTAATGTTACTGATGGAATTTTAAATATTGTTTGCACATCAACAGTTGATAATGCACAAATTTGTGCAATTGAAATAATACCAATCTCACCTACACCAACATGGACTGCAACAAATACAAGGACATCAACTACAACGCCAATTTTTACATCAACAAGAACAGCATCATCAACAGGAACTCCTACATACACAAGGACAGCAACTCGAACAAATACACCTATAACAAGTACTTATACAAGAACACCAACATATACAAGAACAGCAACACAAACAAATACGCTTTTGTTTACTGCTACAATGACTATAACGTCAAGCGCTTCAAATACCCCCACACGAATAAATACTCAGGTCATAACAAACACATTCACAAGAACAGCAACGCGGACAGGAACGCCGATATGGACAATGACAAATACACAGGTTATAACCAACACATTTACCGCGACGCCAACCAGGACAAACACGCCAGTTATAACAAATACATTTACTACAACACCAACTTGGACAAGAACAGTGACACCGACAAATACTCCTTCTGTTTCTGCAAGTTCAACGCGGACCATATCACCAACGCATTCAATATCACCAACAATAACACAGACATGGACAGGCACACCACCGACATCTACAAATACACCTACGGTTTCACCTTCATTTACTAATACACCAAGCAGATCGTCTACGCCAACAATGACAATAACACAAACATCAACTTATACAAGAACACTAACTATAACAAGCACGTGGACATCAACACCTACGTTTTCTCAGACAGCAACAAACAGCCAGCAATCCACAATGACAATGACAGCAACCAGTAGCCAGCAACCAACAATGTCATGGACGCCGACATATAGTAGAACAGCAACCAGGACAAACACGCCAGTTATAACAAATACATTTACTGCAACACCGACTTGGACAAGAACAGTGACACCGACAAATACTCCTTCTGTTTCTGCAAGTTTAACGCAGACCATATCACCAACGCATTCAATATCACCGACAATAACACAGACATGGACAGGCACACCACCGACACCGACAAATACACCAACAAGAACATTAACAGGAACAAGCACATCAACACCTACGTTTTCTCAGACAGCAACAAACAGTCAGCAACCGACAATGTCTTTTACAGCAACAGTTACAAGTTCACAAGTTGAGAGTGCAACAAGGACAGTAACAATGACATTGACACAAACATCAACTTATACAAGCACACTAATTTTAACAAGCACGTGGACTATAACACCTACGTTTTCTCAGACACCGACCAGCAGTCAGCAATCAACAATGACATCCACAGCAAACAGCAACCAGCAGCCAGCAATAAGCAATTTGGTAGTGTATCCTAATCCTTTTAATCCAGAAAAAGATAAAGAAATAAACATAGAATTTAAAATATCACAGCAGAATGTAGATAAAATAATAATACGAATATACACATCAGGTTATAGATTAATAAAAGAGGAAGAATTTGATAAAGAAAAGGCAATACTTATAGCAGCACAGGGATATGTGAGAATGCAAGGACTGAATATCTTGGCAAACGGTGTTTATTATTATTATATAAAATTACATATTAATAATAATGAATATAAATCTAAAATTGACAAAATCATTATATTAAGATAAAGTATTATAGAAACTTTTTGTCATTTTAATTGTCAAAAATAGAAAATTTAAACAGGAGGGAATATGAAAAAATTAAATAATATATTTTTTGCTTTTATTTTTTTATTTTTTTATTCTTTTTCAATAAATGCATTAATGTTAGATGATATGGAAGATGGCAATAATCAAAACAATTGGGGTGGATACTGGTATACTTATGATGATTTAGGCAGTGGTGGAAATTCATACGTAGTTCCCTGGAGCGATGCGAGATGGGCAGCATCAGGCCAACAATCACAGCCATTTTTTATGCAAAGCCCCGGAAGAACAGGTTCTGGTTATGCAGCGCGTATGACTGGCTATGTAACAACAACATTCCAATATGGATATGTGGGAATGGGAACATCTTTTTTAAATCCTAAAGCACCTGTGGATTTGTCAACCTGCACTGGAATAACATTCTGGTACAAAGGAGACGGGAGGACATATAGATTAAAAATATCATCATCACATCCAAATTTTGTGCAAGGAGAGGGAGATAATCATTATGGATATGCATTTGCAAGTGGAACTGACTGGACACAGATGGATATATTGATGAGCAGTTTAACGCAGGAGCCATATTGGGGGTCATCAGTAAACTTAAGCGATGCATTATCAATGGCAACAGATATACAATTTCAAACAGTTGGACAACCGCACAGTAGTATTGACTTATGGATTGATGAAATAGATATTTATGGATGCAGCAGTTATCCGATAACAGAGACACCTACTTTTACTGAAACACAGACACCAGGCGCAAGTTGTTTACTTGATGATATGGAAGATGGCAATAATCAAAATAACTGGGGTGGATACTGGTATACTTATGATGATTTAGGCAGTGGTGGAGATTCATACGTAGTTCCCTGGAGCGATGCGAGATGGGCAGCATCAGGCCAACAATCACAGCCATTTTTTATGCAAAGCCCCGGAAGAACAGGTTCTGGTTATGCAGCACGTATGACTGGCTATGTAACAACAACATTCCAGTATGGATATGTAGGAATGGGTTCGGCATTATTGGATCCAAAAGGTCCGGTGAATTTATCAAGCTGTGGCGGAATAATTTTCTGGTACAAAGGAGATGGAAGGCCATATAGGATGAAGATAACATCATCTCATCCAAATTTTGTATCAGGAGAAGGAGATAATCATTATGGATATGCATTTACATCAACGACTGACTGGACGCAAATAAATATACCGATGAGTAATTTAACTCAGGAACCATACTGGGGGTCATCAGTAAATTTAAGCGATGCATTATCAATGGCAACAGACATACAGTTTCAAAGTGTTGGACAACCACACGCAAGTATTGATTTGTGGATTGATGAAATAGATGTTTACGGTTGCAGCAGTTGCCCATCAGCACCAACCCCGACTTATACCGCTACAACAGCACCAACTCCTGTATGCAATTGCCCTTCATGGTTCGGGAAAAAAGTTGCTGGTGCTTATGCATACGATTTTTCAGGTTTTTTTAATGCATGTAAATACAGATTATTTGAAAATGGAACTGTAAATTCAATTGTTGTTAGTTTTGCTTCAACAGGTGGTGGAGAAGCAAGAGTGGCATTATATACAGATAATGGAGGAACTCCGGGAAATTTAATTGTTCAAAGTGCATCAGAAGTAATAAGTAGTGCTGGCTGGCATGAATTTGACGTGCCTGACGTTCCATTAACCGCAGGAACATACTGGGTAGCAATTCAGACACAATCAGGCGTTTTATTCAACTTTGACACAATAGGTGTAAGCAATGAATATTATAATTATATGTCTTATGATGTTTTTCCAGATGTTCCACCAAGTGGAGGTGGTAATGGAGATGGTGCTTATGATATTTATATAAATTACTGCCCTTTGATATGTCCAAACCCAACTCAGGCAGTAACACCGGTAGTAAGTTGCGAATGTCCTGCAGTAATGGGAAAGCAATATGATGGTGGTGTAACACCAGGATATATTACAGGTTTTATGGCTATGAACTGGTATGGGATGAGTGAAAATGGCATAGCTCAGTCAATATCGGTAAGAGTGGAATCAGGAACTGGTAATATGCGACTTGCTTTGTATGATGATGTATCAGGAGAACCCGGTAGATTGCTTGTTGAATCTGCATCAACAGCAGTAGGGCCTGGCTGGAATGAAATAGATATAAATGATATAGCATTGGAAGCAGGTAAAGTATACTGGATAGCAATGCAGTCAGAGAGTTCCTCTGTTTATTTAGGCAGGGATACAGGTGCAAGTGGTGATGAAAGATATATGGCATATCCATATAAACAATTTCCTGAAATAGCTTTATCAATGAATTCTTATTCCAATAACTGGGATGTCCGTGTAAATTATTGTCCTTTGTATTGTCCTGGCACGCCATCCCCCACATTTACAGATACATTTACACCGACAGATACCTGGACCCCAACTGAAACCCCAACAGACACACTAACACCAACTCCTACAAATACAAGTGGAACAACAAATCCCGGATTAGTTGATGACATGGATGATAACAATAACCAGAATAATTGGGGTGGATACTGGTATACTTATGATGATTTAGGCAGTAGTGGAGATTCATACGTGGTGCCGTGGAGCGCGGCAAGGTGGGTAGCATCAGGACAACCAACGCCGGAGCAGATGTTTTTTATGCAAAGTCCGGGAAGGACAGGAAGTGGATATGCAGCAAGGATGACAGGGTATGTAACAACGACATTCCAGTGGGGATTTATAGGAATGGGAACATCATTTTTAGACCCAAAAGCACCGGTAGATTTATCAAGTTGTACAGGGGTAAAATTCTGGCAAAAAGGAGATGGAAGGACATACAGGATGAAAATATCATCGTCACATCCGAATTTTTTACAGGGAGAATCAGATAATCATTATGGATATGCGTTTGTAAGTAATACAAACTGGACGCAGATGGATATATTGATGACCAGTTTAACGCAGGAGCCATACTGGGGGACATCAGTGGTAAGGAGTGATGCATTAAGTATGGCAACAGATATACAATTTCAGACAGTAAACCAGCCACACACAAGCATTGACTTATGGATAGATGAGATAGAATTTTATGGTTGCAGCAGTTATCCGGGACAGGAAACACCTACATGGACATTTACTGATACACCAACATGGACAGAAACACCGGTGGGCCCAACATATACATATACCCCTACACAGCCAACAAATCCCGGATTAGTTGATGACATGGATGATAACAATAACCAGAATAATTGGGGTGGATACTGGTATACTTATGATGATTTAGGCAGTAGTGGAGATTCATACGTGGTGCCGTGGAGTGAAGCAAGATGGAATGCATCAGGACTGCCAAAGCCAGTGCAGCTATTTTATATGCAAAGTCCTGGAAGGACAGGGAGTGGATATGCAGCAAGGATGACAGGGTATGTAACAACGACATTCCAGTATGGTTTCATAGGAATGGGCACATCTTTTTTAGACCCAAAAGCACCGGTAGATTTATCAAGTTGCGCAGGAGTAAGGTTCTGGTATAAAGGAGATGGAAGGACATACAGGATGAAAATATCATCGTCACATCCGAATTTTTTATCAGGAGAAGCAGATAATCATTATGGCAGGCAATTTACAACAACGACAAGTTGGCAGCAGGCAGATATATTATTAAGTAGTTTAACGCAGGAGCCATACTGGGGGACATCAGTAAATTTAAGTGATGCATTGAGTATGGCAACAGATATACAATTTCAGACAGTAAACCAGCCACACACAAGTATTGACTTATGGATAGATGAGATAGAGTTTTATGGTTGCAGTAGTTATCCGGGACAAGGAACACCTACAAATACAAATACTCCGGGTGGTGCAACAAATACATGGACAAACACACCTACGAGAACAAATACGCCTACATGGACAGCAACACCTTTACAAGGAACAGGAACTCCGACACCAACACCTGGTTACATGTTAAAATTTGATGATACAAAACCTTTAGTTGCATATCCAAATCCAAATTTTGTTGCAACGCCAATTGCAGTTGATTTTTATCTTGTAAAACCTGCAGATATAGTTTATTTCAGGTTATACACAGTTTCTGGCAGATTAATAAGAGAAATACCATTTACAAAATTTAGTCCAAATGTAAGTAATCATTTAATACAGGGCAAAAATACCATTACAATAGATGCAGATGTATTTAATGGTTTGGCGCAGGGCACATATTATTATGTTTTAGTAGCGCAGGATGAGACAAAGAGACAGGTAAAATCAAAAATAGAAAAAATAATAATATTTGTCAAATAAAATAATAAATATTGAGAAATTTAGAATTAGTGGTTTAAAACCATTTCTATTTGAATATATTTTTTAGTTTAATAAATTTTACCACAACGAAGGCAAACAAATTTATGTTTATTTTTATTTAATATTACTTCAATTTTTCCACCGCATTCACAAACCAATCTTCGTGGCCCTTTTCTGCGGTCAACTTTTATTTTAATATTCTTTTTTCTTCTGTCGTTTTTTCTTTTTTCCATTTATGACTCCTTAATTTTTTATAATTATAATAAAAAATAGAGCATAATTCAATAAGATTTAAAAAGATTACGTATCCCCTCAGTGATAGCAGGTTTTTATAAAATATAAAGTAAATTTTTTTGCTTTACTTTTCTTGTATTAATAAAATCTCCTCCTGCCCCTCTTTAATGCCTTAAAATTCACATCGTTCATCACGGCATTTCAAAAGAGGGGTGT
>Ga0207433_10015453_pt1 | contig 10875 bp, 8 predicted proteins | sample YelNatPaOPGAMG01_FD_187559 | JGI IMG/M metagenome (GOLD analysis project Ga0207433, IMG submission 187559) | Hot spring thermophilic microbial communities from Obsidian Pool, Yellowstone National Park, USA - OP-RAMG-01 (SPAdes) (version 3) | ecosystem: Environmental > Aquatic > Thermal springs >...
GCCGCGAGTTCCGCGGTGTCTGCCTGTGGAGGGGAAGGCTCTGGCGATGGTCATGGGACCATCGTGAAACCGGCCCCGTCGAAGCAGGAAGTCAGCTCCGAACCTGCCTCCGCGTAGGTTTGGGTAGGTCTGACGGAACGGTGGCTCTGACCGCCTTCAACGTGGACGACGTCTATGTCTGGGGCGGACGGGCCGTCGTCATGTGGACCGACCGCAGCGAGATCATCGCGGCGGGTGGGAGACCGGTCCAACACTCGGGCGAGGAGGGAACCGCCCAACTTGTAAGCCGGGGGGGTCGCTGGCTCATCGTGGGATGGCAGGTCAGCGAGATCCCGGGCGAAGGTCCGTGAGGACGGAGGCCGGTTCTCCTCGGCTCGCCGGCGAATGACCCACGGAGTCCCCACCCCATTCGGAACTCAAGGGGACTCTGGAGGAGATGGAGGAGCGGCCTGCGCTCGCCAGACCCTGCCGCGCCTCGCATCCACCACGATTCGGTCGCCTTCTCCGACGATCTGCAGGGCGCCCTCCGCCCCGACGATCACCGGTTTGCCGAGGGACGCCCCGACCAGGGCGGCGTGGGAGGTGAGGCCGCCTTCCTCCGTGATGACGGCTGCCGCCCGCTCGATCGCCGGCACCATCGATGCCGTCGTCCGGCGTGCCACGAGGACGGCTCCCTCACGAAGCCGGAGGGCGTCCCCGTCTTCTGCGGCGAGGTGTGCGGAGCCTCGCACGACCCCGCTTCCAATGCCCTGGCCGCTAAGAAGCGGTTCCCCCAACGTCTGAACCTGGATCAGGTTCGTGGTCCCGGGAACTCCCACCGGCACGCCGGCCGTAAGGACCACCAGGTCGCCCTCCCCGACGAGACCGCTCCCGAGGGCGCCTTCAATGGCACGGTCCATCATCTCGTCGGTGGTGGTGGCCGTCGGCACCACGATGGGCCGAACACCCCAGACAAGCGAGAGCTTCCGGGCCGTCCAGGCATCCGGAGTGGCGGCGATGATGACGGCCTCCGGCCGGTTTCTCGCCACCATCCGGGCGGTGTAGCCCGACTGGGTCGCGGACAGGATGGCCTGCGCATCCACGTCCCGGGCGATCCGCCAGATGGCGCTGGATATGGCCTCGCCGACCGAAGATCCGCCGCCCTGCGGCGGGGCGGCCCGTTCCACGACGGCACGATCGGCGACCTCCGCGATGCGCCCCATCATGGCCACGGCCTCGACCGGGTGATGTCCCACGGCCGTCTCCTCCGAGAGCATCACGGCGTCGGTGCCGTCCAGGATGGCGTTGGCGACGTCGGTCGCCTCGGCCCGGGTCGGGCGGGGATGATCCACCATCGACTCCAGCATCTGCGTCGCCGTGACGACCGGCTTTCCCAGGCGGCGTGAGAGGGAGATCAGCTCCTTCTGCACGATCGGCATCTCCTCCGTCGGGAGGGCCAGGCCAAGGTCCCCCCGGGCGAGCATGATGCCGTCCGATACGTCCACGATCGACCGGATGTTGGAGACGGCCTCCCGTGTCTCGATCTTGGCGAGCACCATGGGTCTCCAGCCAAGGGAGGCGATGCGCTCGCGGATCTCGAGAACGTGGCCGGCCGTGCGCACGAACGACGCCGCCACGATCTCCGCGCCAAGCTCGGCACCGAGGGCAAAATCCGCCTCGTCGGCCCGCGACACGGCCGGAAGGCCGGAGGTGAGGCCTGAGGCGCTCACCTTCTTGTGGCCGAGGAGAGGGCCGCCCTCCACCACGCGGCACAGGACATCACGTTGCCCGACCTCCTCCACGCGGAGCACGATCCGTCCGTCGTCTAGGAGGATCTCCTCGCCCCTTCGGACCAGATCGGGGAAGGACGGAAGAGGGATGTGGGCCCGGTCCTTGTTACCCGTGACGGGATCGGTCGTGAGGACGAAGGGATCCCCCGGCCTGAGAAGAGACCCCTCTTTCATCGGGCCGATCCGCGCCTCCGGCCCCTTGGTGTCCCAGAGCACCGGGATGTGACGACCGACCCTGTCGGCCTCCCGCCTCAGCGCCGCGAGGCGTCGCCTGTGCTCGTCAGGGGTGCCGTGCGACAGATTGAGGCGCGCCGCGTCGAGGCCGGCCCGTAAAAGCCCCCGCACCGTGTCTCCCTCGTCCGTGGCCGGCCCGAGCGTCACCACGATCTTGGTCCTTCGCATCCTTCGCCGCCTCCTCCGGAAACTGTCGTAAAAGCGCTGAAAATCTGAACGGAGGGTCCGTGCCTTTTGGGGTCCCGATTTCTACCGGGAGAGCGTGACGCCCGTCAAGAGGAAGCGGGCCCTCGGTCGGGTGAGACGACCATTCAGAGCAGCGGACGGTCATTCGTGGACGGACTCCGGACGAGGAGCCGTAAAAGAAAGTATGTCAGACCTGACGCCTCACCGGGGGGCCTCAGAGCCCGTATTCTGTCGAACGCCTTTCCATAACCGGGGCCCGACTTCGACGGCTTCCACCCGACCCCTGTGGTCCGTTCCGGGTGGTCATGCGGGGGATCGTGGGCATCGTGCGGACCCGCCGCATCACCACGACACGCCTTTTGGCCTCAATCCAAGTTGGTGAACCCGGAGAGAAAGGGGATGGGACGATCGGACCATTTCTGTCTCCGCCTCAAGCATGCTCGGGAGGTGGCCAGATGACAAGGACGTCCGTGGACATCACCCTCACCGTCAACGGGAAGGAAGGGACCCTGAGGGTGGAGAGCCGTACGCTCCTCGCCCATCTCCTTCGTGACGAGATCGGACTCACCGGCACGCACATCGGCTGCGACACCAGTCAGTGCGGCACCTGCACCGTGCTGATGGACCAAAAGGCGGTCAAGTCCTGCACGATCCTCGCCGCCCAGGCGGACGGGACGGACGTCACGACCATCGAAGGCCTTGGAACGGTGGAGGCCATGCATCCTGTCCAGGCGGCTTTCCACGACCAGCACGCCCTTCAATGCGGATTCTGCACGCCGGGGGTTGTGATGGCGGCAGTGGGCCTTCTGGAGGCGAGCCCGGATCCCGACGAGCGTGAGATCCGCGAGGCACTTGACGGAGTCATCTGCCGCTGCACGGGGTACGAGAACATCGTCCGGGCCATCCGCCAGGCGGCGGCCGCCGGTCGGCCGGCCGAAACCTCGGTCGTGGAGTGAGGGGGCTGGAGCTTTGGCAAAGATGATCGGCTCCCCCGAGAGGCGTGTGGAGGATTCCCGCCTCCTCACTGGCCGAGGCCGCTACACCGACGACATCCGCCGGCCGGGCATGCTCTACGCCGGCATCATCCGGAGCCCGCACGCCCACGCCCGGATCGTTGACGTGGACGCATCGCACGCCCGGGCTCTCGAGGGCGTACGGGCGGTCTTCACAGGCCTGGACCTGAAGGATAGGCTGGGCTCGATCCCCACCGCCTGGATCCCTCCCGAATCGGACATGAAGACCCCCGGCACATCCTCCGCTCGCCTGGGACATCGTGCGCTATGTCGGGGACGGCGTGGCCCTCGTCGTGGCCGAGAGCCAGGCTGCGGCCGAGGATGCCATGGAACTCGTGAAGGTGACCTACGAGGCGCTTCCGGCGGTGGTGGACCCTCTGGCCGCCCGGCGGGAGGGCGCTCCCCTCGTCCACGACGATGTTCCCGGCAACCTGGCCTTCCACTGGAAGGCGGGCGAGCTTCCCGATGATGTGATGCGTGACGCGGAGATCGTCGTGACAGAACGCTTTCGCCAGCAGCCCCTCGTTCCGAACCCCATCGAGCCCCGGGGGGCTGTGGCCGAGTGGGATCCCGCCACCGGGGACCTCACCGTCTGGATGACCTCCCAAAACCCCCACATCCACAGGCTTCTCCTCTCGGGCATCCTGGGAATCCCGGAGCACCGAGTGCGGATCGTGGCGATCGATGTGGGAGGGGGCTTCGGGTCCAAGATCGCCTGCTACCCCGACGAGGCGCTTGTCGCCTTTGCCGCCCGGGAGATCGGGGCGCCCGTCAAATGGACGGAGTCCCGCCGGGAGCATTTCCTCGCCACCACCAAGGGGCGCGACATGGTGATTGACGTGGAGGTGGCCGGAAGACGGGACGGGACGCTCGAGGCCATTCGTGTGAAGAACGTGGCCAACATGGGCGCGTACCTGTCCACGGCCGCCCCGGGCGTCCCCACGATCCTCTTCGGGCTGATCACCACAGGACCCTACACGTTCAAGCTGCCGCCGTCGACGTGGAGGGCGTCCTCACCAACTCCACCCCGACCGATGCCTACCGAGGAGCGGGAAGGCCCGAGGCCACATACATCGTGGAGCGGATGGTGGACCTCTTCGCCCGGGAGATCCACATGGACCCCGTCGATGTGAGACGGAAGAACCTCGTCCCTGACGACGCCTTTCCCTATGCCACTCCCCTCGGGCTCAGCTACGACTCCGGAACTTACCGCCGGGCGCTCGAGAAGGTGCTCTCCGACGATTTGCGCCGGGGATTCCCGCCCAGGGGCCGCAGCCCGACCATCCCAGGCCGTCGCTGCTCAAAGAGCCAGGGACTCTCGGAGGGAGTGCCGACGAGGATAGGGGTGTCCCCCTGCCGTGGCTTCCCTCGGAGGGACGCCGACCCCGAGCCCTCTCCGCTCGGAGCCTTCGGGACAGACGACCCCTTCCGTGCTTGTCCAAAAGTCACCCCTCTGATCAGCGGAGGAGACACGGGCGTCGATGGTGGCTTGGGGATCGGCAATCTCCCGTTCACGGACCGGGATCGTTCCCGAGACCAGCTGCTCCGCCGGGACGGGAAGCGCACCCTCCTGGAACCATCGTCAGGCGGTCTTGGAGCTGACACCGTGCTTGCGAGCCCACGGGCTTCACTTCATGCCCCAGTCATGGACCAAACACGGAGGGATGGCAGCATTTTCCGTCAACTGTAACGAGCCCTCTCTCTCACTCCTCGGAGGTCGTCCGTGAGGCTCGGTGTCCCGCCTCGTCCCCCGTCTCCGCCCCCCCGGTCCAGTAGCGCATGCGGGGAATGGCGGCGGGTTGCTTCTCGGCCAGATACTGGGTGAGCTTCTCCTGGACCAGCACCGAGAGGTCCCACCGGTCGGCTGAATTCCGCACGCTGAAGACCGCCCTGAGACCCACGGCGTAGGGGTTGGTGGCGGAGGAGAGGGATGTCACCTGGAGGCTCCAGATCTTGCCATCCCAGAGCGGCGTGGCGTCGAGGATGCGCTTCAACTCCCGCCGCATCGCCTCCACATCCACCCGGTAGTCGGCGTAGACCATCACGTTGCCAAGGAGCTCGGACGAGCGGTAGGTCCAGTTCTCGAAGGGCTGGGAGAGAATGTAGGTGAGGGGCACGATGAGACGACGGAGATCCCACACCTTGATCACGACGTAGGCCGCCGTGATTTCCTCCACGGTTCCCCAGTAGGGGGTGGAGGGGGACGTGGGGGCGGACATCACCACCACGTCTTCTAGGCGCAGCGGCTCCGTCAGAGCGATCTGCAGGCCGGCGAAGAGATTGGTGAGAAGCGGCTGGGCGGCAAGACCCGCCACGATCCCGATGAGGCCGGCGGAGGCGAGGATGCTGGTGCCGAGGGAGCGCACGCCGGGAAACGTCATCAGCATGGCGCCGCCCGTGATGATCACGACGAAGACGGTGAGCACCTTGCCGACCACGTCGACGCGGGTGTGCACCTTGCGGGCGAGGATGCTGTCCTCGCCCTCCGCATGGTAATGCGCCCTCACGATCGTGCCGCCCTTGGAAAGGATGGCCGCGATGGTCCAGCCGCAGGCGGCGATGAGGGCCAAGTAGGTGAGCTCCTGGATGAGGGATGCCGACTCGGGCGCCAGCTTCAACGAGGGCAGGGCCACCGCCGCCCCGATGAAGGCGGCGCCCAGCGTGGAGGGGGCTCGGATGGCGTAGAGGATCTGATTCTTGAGCGCTCGGGGCTCCTTCCGGTCCCTGAGGATTCGGAAGACCAACGCCTTGGCGGTGACCGCCAGGGCCATCGCCAGGGCGAGTTCGAGGTAGACGACGACGACATCCAACTTCCGTCGGGCCTCCTTTGGGCCAATGCGCCGCGGCACCATGGATTCCAGCCGTCTCCCGGCGGGCGCTGTCCCGTCCCGCCGGGCTGGTCTCTACGAGAAGGAAGCCCTTGGTCCCGATGACACCCCGTTCGTGTTTGACACGGGCGGCCTCCTCGAAGGTCCGAAAGCCGAATGGATTCAACAGTTCGACAGCCGTCGGCCGGCGGCCTCCGCCTTTTCCGCCCACGCCGAGGACGGTGGCGGATCCGGCACCGTCCCTTCCGCATGGGAGGGATGCGAAGGCTCAGGGACAAAGTACTCCGGGGGAGGGATGCCCTTTGCGCGTCCAGGATATGAACTGGATGGATATGGAGCGCTACCTCGAAAAGGAAGACCGTTGCGTCGTGCCCGTCGGATGCACCGAGCAGCACAGCTACCTGTCGCTTGCCACCGACTCGATCCTGGCCGAGCGGGTCTCCGTCGAGGCTGCGGATCCCCTCGGCGTGGTCGTTTTCCCGGTGCTGCCCTACGGCGTCACGCCAACCCTCAAAGCCTACCCGGGAAGCGTGAGTCTCAGGGTGGAGACGATGGGACGCGTCGTGGAGGACGCCCTGGACGGCCTCTACGAGCAGGGGTTCCGTCGCATTCTCATCGTGAACGGCCACGGCGGGAACCAGCCGGTCGCCCAGATTGCCGCAGAGTGGACGTACGACCACGCCGACGCCTCGGCGCGCTTTCACAACTGGTGGAACGCCCCTCGCACCTGGGCGACGGTCCAATCGGTCGACCCCGTGGCGAGCCATGGATCCTGGATGGAGAATTTCCCCTGGACTCGCCTTCCAAACGTCGCCGTCCCGGAGGAGCAGAAGGACCCGGTGAATCCTTCCGCCATGCACGGCGTCTCTCCGGAGGAGGTCCGCCGCGTCCTGGGGGACGGAAACTTCGCCGGGCGCTACCGGCGTCCGGACGAGGATATGAGGAGAATCTGGGAGGAGGGTGTCCTTGAGACACGGAGCCTCCTCGAGAACTGGACGATCCGCTGAGGGGATGGGAGCCTTCCCACCGAAGACGGCCGGAGGCGTCTACTCCTTCCGGGCGGCTTTGGCCTCCGGCCCGATCCCTCTGGGCTGCCACTTCGCGTGGTCCCGGTTGAGCCGATGAGGCTCGCCGCCCCGCAGGTGAGCCTCTCTGAAACCTGTGGGCTCGATCGTGAGCTGGTCCCCCTGAAGCAGTCCAGCCACGCCCCTCTGCCCGGGCTCGTGCCGGATCCATTCGGGGGGGATGGCCATATCCGGCTCCCGGTAGTCCTCGGGCTCGACATAGGTGCCGATATACCCCTCGAAGTTCCGGAGGACCACCTTGCCCTGGCCCTGGGAGATGAGGTAGTTGGGCCCGACGGGAACCTTGCCTCCGCCGCCCGGGATGTCAATCACGTAGGTCGGGACGGCGTAGCCCGAGGTGTGTCCTCGGAGCGCCTCCATGATCTCGATCCCCTTGGCCACGCTGGTCCGGAAGTGCCCGGCTCCCCGGACGAGGTCGCACTGATAGATGTAGTACGGGCGCACCCGAACTTTCACGAGTTCGTGCATGAGCTTCTCCATGATGACGGGGTGGTCGTTCACGCCCCGCAGGAGGACGGTCTGGGAGCCGAGGGGCACTCCGGCCCGGGAGAGACGGTCCAGGGCATCGGCCACTTCGGGCGTGATCTCCTTGGGGTGGTTGAAGTGGATGTTCATCCAGAGCGGGTGGAAGGATCCGAGGACCTCCGTGAGTTCCGGTGTGATGCGCTGCGGCATGAAGACCGGCACCCGCGTCCCGATCCGGATGATCTCGATGTGCGGGATCGCCCGGAGCTCCCTGAGAAGCCCCTCCAGGACCTTCGGGTGGAGGGTAAGCGGATCCCCGCCCGACAGCAGCACGTCCCGGACCTGGGGGGTGCGCTTCAGATAGTCGATCTGAGCCTGGAACTCTGCCGGTGAGAAGGTGGCGTGCGGATCGCCGACGATGCGGCTTCGAGTGCAGTAGCGGCAGTAAGAGGCGCACTGGGTGGTCACGAGCATCAGCACGCGGTCGGGATATCGGTGCACCAGCCCCGGGACCGGGCTGTGTCGGTCCTCTGCCAGGGAGTCCTCCATCTCAGCTTCGAAGGGGGCGAGCTCGTCCCCCGTCGGGACGACCTGCCGACGGATGGGGCATGTCGGATCGTCCGGGTCCATCAGCGAGGCGAAGTACGGGGTGATATCGAGGCGGAAGCGGTGGTTCGCCCGAATGCCCTTCTCCTCCTCGGGGGTCAGGTGGAGGACGGAGGCCAGGTCGTCCAGGGTGTTGAGCCGGTTCTTGAGCTGCCAGCGCCAGTCGTTCCAGTCACTGTCCGGGACACCGGCCCAACGGGGTGCGCGGGTCCCTCTGGGGAGCTGGAGCTGGCTCTGGTACGTGGCCATGGGATGGCGCATGAGCATACCCCCTATGGAATTTAAACCACACCTGGCCGCGGTAGGGAAGCGCGGGAGAGGCCCTGGACGCAATCCCGAGGCGGCGAGTCATGTCCCCGTCTGCGGAACCGGCGCCCTCGGTGATGACCGTTCCTAAACCCATAGACAAATGTCACACAGACATCGGGCGAACAGCTTTCCCGACGAGTTGCGGAGGGGATTCCCGCCCTGACGCCACAGCTGGACGATCCCAGGTCGGGGCCCCGGTCAAAGAGCCTGGGGCTCTCGGCGCGGGTTCCGACGAGGCTAGGGGTGTCCTCCTGACGGGGCTTCCCTCGGAGGGACGCCGACAACGAACCGCCTTAGCCTGCCTCTGGGCCGCACGACCCCGGTCGCACCAGATGTGCCTCCCGCGTCTCCCTGCAGGGAACGGGATGGCGGACCTGGGGCGGAGCCGCTCCCCAAGCCCGAGGCCCCGGCGGCGGGTGGCCGTGGCTGCCGCTATGGGCCTGGAAAGCGCGTGTTCCGAGGCAGACTTCGACGGAAAGGGCGTCCCTGCCGCTTCAGACCTCTGGAGCCCCGATCGGTCTCTCCCGAGAGATCACGAGAGGAGGGCGGTGGCTCGACAGCGCGATGTTCAAGGTCGTGTCCGGTGCCGACATGCGGTCACTGCCCGGATACGCGGCCTCCGTCGTTGACATGGAAGACTCGGGGGGCCTGGAAGCCGAGAACATGGCTGGGTTTGCTGTTCTCGCCGAGCTCAAATTCGAAGACGGTGGCGACAAAGCGCCACGGGATCAGCACTCGCCCTTCGACTCGCTGCTCCTTATTGTCTGTGTTGAGGGACACCGACTGTTCGCGATGAAGCCAGACGCCGAGCGGGGACTCCTCGGCCGTCTCGGTCTCATAGGCGAGCTGCCATAGATGCCTTGGGCCGATCACGCTCGAAGAGAACTCCGGGAAAAGCGGTGCCAGGGCATCTGAGGCCTCTGGGTACAGGTAGAGGATGCGCATCGTGGCCATGGCGCTTCTCCTTCACGCGTCCACTGAATTCGAATTTCCCGATCCCCTCTTGGGAGTCCTTCTGGAAGCGGGCGAAAGCCGTGCGGCGGGCAGGACTCCGGCCTTGCCACCTTCGACGATCTCTCCGACCGGCCCTGCCCGTGATTTCGAAGGTCCCCGTCGGACGGACGCCTTCGAGATCAGGAGAGGCGGGCGGTGCTCGAGACCACGATGTTCAAGATCCTGTCCGGCACATAGTGGGTGGCCGTGATGGTGTCGACCCCCACGTGGCGCTTCACGGCGTCGCTCTGAAGGGCGATCGTGAGCGCCTCGCCCTCCGTGAGACCCCTCGCAACCTCGATACGCTCTCGGACCCGGCCGTTCACCTGAACGACGAGCGTTGTCCGGTCCTCGACGAGCAGAGTCGGATCGAAGGCGGGCCAGGAGGCCTGGTGCACGGAGAAGGGTTCGCCCAGAGCCTCCCAGACCTCCTCGGCGAGATGCGGGGCGATCGGGGCCAGGAGCAGCGTGAACGTCCTGAGCTCGTCCCCGGAGATTGTCCTCTCCTTCTGGAGGGCGTTCAGGTACTCCATGAGAGCCGCCACAGCGGTGTTGTACTTGAGGGCCTCGATATCGTCGGTGACCCTCTTGACCGCGCGGTGCATCCGCCGCAGCGCCTCGTGGGTCGGGTGGTCGGAGAGTTTCGGAAGATGGTTTCTGACGAGAGCATGGTAGCGGTGGAGGAAGCGAGAGACACCTTCGATGCCGTGATCCGAGAAGTCGGCGCCCTGAAGGAAGGGCCCCGTGAACATCAGGTAGGTCCGCAGCGTGTCCGCCCCAAAGCGGTCGAAATACTCGTCGGGGTTCACGACGTTTCCGCGGCTCTTCGACATCTTGGCGCCGTCCTTGGTGATGATGCCGTGGCCTCTGAAATGTGTGAACGGCTCGTCGAAGGGGAGAAGTCCCATGTCGTGGAGGGCCATGCAGATGAAGCGCGTGTAGAGAAGATGCAGCACGGCGTGCTCCTTCCCGCCGATGTACATATCGACGGGGAGCCACTTCTCCATCATGGTCGGATCGAAGGCTCGGCCAGCGTCACGCGGGGTCGGGTAACGGAGGAAATACCAGGACGAATCGAGGAAGGTGTCCGACACGTCGGTCTCGCGCTTCGCCTTTCCGTGGCATTTCGGACAGGTGGTCTGGACGAAGGAGGGGATGGCGGCGAGGGGGGATCTTCCGTCGCCCTTCGGCATGAAGTCCTCCACATCGGGTAAGAGGACAGGCAGGTCCTCCTCGCTCACCGGCACGATGCCGCACGCCTCGCAGTAGATGATCGGAATCGGAGGCCCCCAGTAGCGTTGGCGGGAGATCAGCCAGTCCCGGAGATGGTAGGACGTCTCAGCCGTCCCGAAGCCGCCTCTCTCGGAGGCCCGGATCACGGCCGCCT
>Ga0207433_10015463_pt1 | contig 10871 bp, 10 predicted proteins | sample YelNatPaOPGAMG01_FD_187559 | JGI IMG/M metagenome (GOLD analysis project Ga0207433, IMG submission 187559) | Hot spring thermophilic microbial communities from Obsidian Pool, Yellowstone National Park, USA - OP-RAMG-01 (SPAdes) (version 3) | ecosystem: Environmental > Aquatic > Thermal springs...
TGATCGGAGATTGTTCCCGCGCGCTCGTACCCGCCGATATTCCGTTTCTTGCGGAACGGGTCGAACTCCGCGATCTGCGCCGGATCGGCCGCGATCGTGTAACGTAGCGACTGAATTACCCGGACGCGAGATCCTCCCAATCGGCTGTTGTACCCATTCCAGGCACAATTGTACCCATGTTGCTTCGGCTACCGCCCGGCGATCCGCAGGAGGGGACGTCGTACGGCGGCCAGACGTTCGCCGCGTTGCGCGGGCGAGCCGTTCCCGTTGTCGGCCGAGCCCATGCCGCCGGGCGGCGCGAAGAGCGACGAGTAGGTGAACAGGCTGAAGCCACCCTTCCACCGGTCAGCCAGCTCGATCTGACGGACGGCGTTATGCGCCGTGCCGGTCATGTGGAGGCCGATGCCCATAACAACCGCCTTGCCGTGGGCGCGCCGGCGCCAGGCCTGCGCTCGTTGTACGAAGGTCGCCTCGTCATCCGTGTAGTTCATCGGCAGCAGATAATCGACCCAGTCCTTGGCGGCCCACATCTCGCCGTCCTGAAAGTACGCCGCCTTGGCCCGCACCGGGTCGGGGTTGACCGCAGCGGAAACGGTGATCTCCGGGTTCACGCGACGCACCATCACACGCGTCTCATAGACGAGGCGCGATACCTGCTCCGTGCGCCACTGGTCCCAGATCGCGCGGCTGTCCGCCGGAGCCCGGCCCGTAGCCTCGCGGTACAGGGCAAGCGTCCGCGGGTCATGCGGGTAATCCACGCCCCTCGGCGCGTTGTCGTTCGGCAAGCGGATGTAGTCCAGGTGCAGCCCGTCGATGGCGTAGCCGCGGGCGATCTCCTCGAACACCGACACCAGGTATTGCCGCACCTCCGGCAGGCACGGATTGAGGCTGACGTACCAACCCTCGCGACGGCCCTCGATCATCTGAATGAGCGGCTGGCGGCGGCCCTTCTGATCGTACCAGAACCACTCCGGACGGGCGTTGTAGAGTTGCCTCGGATCCTGTGGCGGATTGGGGCCGCGCCAGCCGGGCATCACGTTCACCCAGGCATGCAGCTCCAGGCCGCGGGCGTGGGCCTCCCTCACGGCCACCTCAAGCGGGTCAAAGCCGGGATCGCCCCCCCCGAACGCCTCCGACCAGGGCTCGATCCGCGAGCGGTAAAATACCGTGCCGTTGCCGCGAACCTGAAACAGAACGGCATTGAGCCCAAGCCCCTGGCAGTTGTCCATGACCTGAGCGATGTCCGCCGGCGTCCGGTAGGCAAACCGCGTGACCCAGACGGCCCGAAGCGGCCCGCTGTGAATCACCCGGCCCGCCGGCTTCGTCTGTCCGCCGAAGAGCTTTCCGGGGCCGCCGAAGAAAGCGGGCGGCCGCCCCGCGATGGCGGCGGCAGGCTCGCCGGTCGGTGTGCAGCCGGCCAGCCACGCGCACATCCCCAGCGCCGCCCATGTCCAACCTTTCCCGTGTGTCATCGGGGGGAAGGTAGTGCGGCGCGGGGGTTTGTTCAAGCGGCCCCGAGCGGCGATAATCACCTCTCCGGAGCCGGCATAACACGGAGAGAACGTGTATGAAATGGCAGATGATCTGCGTGGCGGCGCTTGGCTGCATGAGCGGATGGCAGTCGGCCCTTGCCGATGAACCCGGGGCGCGAAGACCGGCAAGCGGCGCGACCACAAAGCCGTTCCTCGAGCCCGGCGACGTCGGCCAGACGACCGTCGCACCGAGCACGGAAGACGGCCCGCTGCCGATCGCGATCCGCTGGTGGGGCCAGGCGTGCGTGTCGATCGAGACGTTCTGGGGATTCACGATCGTAGTGGACCCGTTCTCGCCAACGGAGGAAATCGGCTTTCCGAAACCGAATCTCACCGCCGACCTCGTGTTGGTCACTCATGAGCACTTCGATCACAACGCGGTGGACACCGTCAAGGGTAAGCCGGTCGTGCTGCGCGGGTTGACCGATGGCGGCAAAGAGTGGGCGAGGATCGACCATTACCTGGATCGCCCGCCGAATCAGCCGGCCGCCACCGTCTTCCCGCGCGAGGAGGCCGGGAATCTCTCGCCGTATGCCGTGCATGTGCTCGGCGTCGGCGTCTTTCACGATGATCAGGGCGGCACCCGGCGCGGCAAGAACACCATGTTCCTGATTGAAACGAACGGTGTCCGCATCCTGCACTGCGGCGACCTCGGCCACGTGCTCACGCCGGAGCAGGTCGCGGCGATCGGGCCGGTCGACGTGCTCATCCTTCCCGTGGGCGGCACGTACACAATCGACGCCGCCCAGGCCATGCAGGTCGTGCAGCAGCTCAAGCCCCGCCGATTCGTCTGGCCGATCCACTTCCGGGCCGCCCACAGCACGCTGCCGCTGACCGGCGTCGATCCGTTCGTAACGCAGGCACGCCGCGCGGGCCTCCTCGTGCGCCGCGTGAAGGGAAACGCGATCGCCGTGGCGTCGTTGTCCAACGGACAGAAGCCCCCCATCGGATCGCCCGCCGTGATCGTCTCCGGCTGGATCCCTGAACGCCCCAAGCCCGACGTCGAGCGGTCGCTCCTGGCCTTGCGCGGCGACCGCCGGGCCCTGATCGCGTCCCTGGGCAAGGTGTCAAAGAAGCAACTCGATTGGAAGCCGTCGGACGGCACCCACACGATCCGCTGGAACTTCGAGCATACGACGGCGCGAGAGCTGGGCTTTTTCAGCCAGGTGTACCACGCACTCGACCCCGCCATCCCGGTCATCAACTGGAACCCGGCGCAGATGCCGCCGGATTACGTCCCGAGGCGACCCGACTGGGACACGGCGGAGATGGTGCGGCACGTCCAGCGAGTCGGCGCGTTTACGGAGCGATTCAGCTATCTGCTCGCCGACACACCGGCCACCATGCGGATCGAGGGCACGCGGTTCTCGATTGACTACCTGACGGCCCTCGTCATGGGACACTACAAGAACCATACAACGAAGGCCGTCCGCAAATTCACGCTGCCCGACTGGCCGAAGGACTGACCCTTCGGACCCGAAGGAGCCGACTGCGAGCCCGACCATGCCGCTCGACCCCACCAGCCCGGAATCCTGCCGCCCGCCCCTGCACGACCTCGCGCGCAAGGTTCTCGTGGCCTTCGTGTTCACGTTCATGGCGGCCCGGATCCTCGTCTTTCTCATCATGAGCCGCCGGGTTCCGGACCTCTACGTGCATGTCGGCGGCACGCACATCCATCATCTCAACTACGGCATCTTTCTGCTGAGCGCCGTCGGCGGCTACCTGCTGTTCGCCCGACCGGTCGGCCGCCGGCTGACGGTTTCGGCGCTGCTCTACGGCATGGGCCTCGCGCTTACGTTCGACGAGTTCGGGATGTGGCTGCACCTCGACGCGCACTACTGGCAGCGGGCAAGCTTCGATGCGATCGTGGTGATCGGCTGTCTGCTGGGCATCATTGCCGCGGCGCCCGCCATCCGCCAGTTTCGCCCCCGGCACTGGACCACGGCCGTCGCGCTGGGCATCGCCGCAATCGTGTTCGCGATCATGCTCAGGGATTCACTCCGATACGCCGGACGGCGAATCGGCCCCAGACTCCAGACGATCGAGTCCACGTCGCCGCAGTAACCGCAATGACCGCTTCGCGGGAAGGGGCACGCCCCTCGCACCGCGGACGTGGCAGCCGCTCACCGGCGAGTTTCGTCACTTCCGTGGACGCCCGTTCGATTCCACCGCCGCAACGACTTCTTCCGGCCGGTGCGCTACCGTCACCAGCGCGGCATGCTTCGGGCGGACCTGTGCGACCCGATCGACCAGCGGCCGCCAGAAATCGCCCACGATCACGATCGGTCGGGGCGCGATCAGCCCCTTGCACACGAATTCCCACACAATCGCGAGTTCCGTCAGCGTCCCCGTGCCGCCCTCGAGCACGACGAACGCGTCGCCGAGCCGCATCATCTCCTGAATGCGGGCGAACACATCCTCGTGCACGATCTCCCGATCCACATACGGGTTCGCCTTGAGGGGCTTGCCGCGGTAATCGCTGAAGATGGCGCAGGTCACGCCGATCGTACGCCCGCCGGCATCCTTGGCCCCGCGGCAGGCGGCCTCCATCGTGCCGTCGTAGCCGCCGTTGCACACGGTGTATCCCGCCGTGGCCAATGCGTGGCCGATGCGATAGGCCAGCTCGTAAAGAGCCTCCCCCGGCCGGGGCGAATAGCTGCCGAAGATCGTCACGACCCGATCGCGACCGCCGCCGTTACCCGAGGCCATTCATGCCTCCTCCTCTTCCGCCACGACGATCTTCTCGATCTTCACCGGCTGCACCGGAGAGGATCTCTCACCCGTGCCCCCGTCTCGAACGGGCACCCTGCCGATCTTCTTCAGGGTCTGGATCGACGCCTCGTCGTCGAGCCGGCCGAACGCCGTGTACTGCCCGTCCAGAAAGTCGCACCGATCGAGACAGATGAAGAACTGGCAGCTCGCCGAATCCGGATCGGCCGCCCGCGCCATCGACAGGACGCCCGTGTCATGCGGGATGTCGTTGAACTCCGCCCGAAGCCGCCGCGGCCCGTTTCCCGTGCCGTTGCCCTGCGGGCAGCCGCCCTGAATCATGAAGCCGTCGATGATCCGATGGAACGTCAGCCCGTCGTAGAACCCCCGTTCCGCCAGATCGAGAAAGTTCGCCACATGTCGGGGGGCCTTGTCGGGGAAAAACCGCAACGTCATCGTCCCGAACTGGGTATGGATGGTCGCCTTCTTCAAGGGTATCTCCTGTCGGTGTACGCCGGGAACCCGGGCGGGCCGACGTCCGATCCTGCTGTCGGAGCGGATCCGCCGGCTCGCGTGACCGGGGATTGTAGCCGCTGGGCCGGATCGAACGCCAACCTGCACTTTTTTCGCCGGGCGGGGTTGCAGACAGGCGGCCGCGTCCGCTATATAATGCCGGCGCGACCTGCCCGCATATGGAGAGGCAGGCATCCCGTCGGAACGTCATGGAGGATTTGCCGTGAAACTCGTCGCACATAGTTGCTGGCTCGTAGCGATCCTGGGGCTTGTTCTCTGCCCGGCCTGCAAAAAGCCGGAGGAGCCCATCCATCAGGTGCCGGAACCCAAGCCCGACTACAACCACCCGCTGCCCCCGGGCGAAAAGGCCCTGCGCAAGATCGACCCGAGTCGCTACCCCGACTTCAGCGCGGGTTTTGTAAACCGGCCGGGTCTGGAGGAGTCCATCCGTAACAGCATCGCCTACCTGGGCAAACCGTCGAGCAAGCAGTTCTTCCCCTACCTGGACATCAGCCACGACCGGGCCATGCAGAGTTGCCGCGCGCTGCTCGACGTGCTCGCGCAGGCCAAGACCCCGGCCGAGTTCGACGCCCGCATCCGTGAGCGGTTCGAGGTCTATCAATCCGTCGGTTGCGACGACCGCGGCACCGTGCTCTTCACCGGCTACTACCGGCCCATCTTCGACGCCCGGCTCCAGCCCGACACCCAGTTCCGCTATCCGCTGTACAAGGCGCCCGAGAACCTCGTGAAGGACAAGGACGGCAATACGCTCGGCATGAAGACCGCCGCCGGGCAGGTCATCCCCTGCTGGACCCGGGCACAGATCGACTCGCCCCAGTCCCCCCTCAAGGGCCACGAGATCTGCTGGCTCAAGGACCCGTTCGAGGCCTACATCGTCACCGTCCAGGGATCGGGCAAGCTCCGCCTCGCCGACGGCTCGTATTTTGAGATCGGCTACGCCGCCAACAACGGGTACCCCTACACCTCCGTGGGCCAGGCATTGATCAGCGACGGCGCGATGCCGGCCGAGCAGCTTTCGCTCCAGGGCCTCATCCAGTACTTCCACAACCATCCCGAGCAGTTGGCGAAGTATCTTCCGCGAAATCAGCGCTATGTGTTCTTCCAACCGCGAAGCGGCGGACCGTACGGCAGCCTGAACGTGCCCGTAACCCCCTACCGCTCCATCGCCACGGACAAGTCCATCTACCCGCGGGCCTGCCCGGCGTACCTCGTGACCCAACTGCCCGTACGGCTCGGCAATGAGATCCAGAACCAGCCGTACGGCGGCTTCGCGATGGACCAGGACACGGGCGGGGCCATACGGGCGGCGGGGCGCTGCGATATTTTCATGGGAACCGACGACGACAAGGGCTCGGTGGGCGAACTGGCCGGGCGCACCTTCAACGAAGGGCAGCTCTACTACATCTTCGTCAAGGAAGGGGCTGCGCCCGCGACGCCCCCGCCGGCCGGGCCACACCAATAGCCCCGCTCCGCGCGCCGGAGCCTTGTGTCCGGCCGCCCCAGTGTTCCCGATACCAGACCGGCGCCCGGGGGTTCACCCCGGGCGCCGGCGTCTTCCGCTTTCAGGATGGCCGCGCGCGGCGCGCGGGCTCACTTCGGGGCGGGCGCGGTTGTCGGGGCCGGTCCGGCCGAAAACTGCATGGTCATCTGAAGGTTGTTGACGACGAGGTTCGCCGCCGCTTTGCCCCCCTTCTCGCTCGCCGCGCTGGCGTTGCCGTCCAAGGTGATCTGGTAGCTCGTGTCCGGCGCCATGACGAAGGTGAACTCCTGAACGTCCGATCGGGTCGCCTTGCCGCATGAATCATCGCTGGAAAGCGAGTCCATCGGAATCTTCCGGTTCACCCGGCCGGCCAAATCGCGGACCGCGACCGTAAGTGACAACTGCGCCAGATTTCCCGGGGCGACAGGCTCGGCCGTCAGCTCGTGAACCAGCTTGAAGCTCACCCGCACCGCAACTGTGACGGGAACGTCGCCGCGATAATCGATTGCCTGGCCGATGCGAAACTCCCCCGTGGCCGATCCGCCGTCGCCGGCGCTCGTCGAACACGAGGCCTCGCCCCACCCGTTCGCATCCGCCACGCCCTGCGCGGTGCCGTTGGCCCCGGGATTCTGCGCGCTCTGTTTGACGTGAATGTTGAACGGCTGTGCCTTCGGCAGGACGACCTCCTTGCCGACAAACGACCCCGTGATGACTTGGCGCTGCTCCGGCGGAACGCGAACCGATGGCGCGAAGTCCATCCCCGCGCCGCAGCCGGCCAAGCCAACCCAGGCCGCCACAACCGCCGCCACCGAGCATCGCCCAATACGCCGTCGGCCGTCCTGCATCATGATTGTACTCCCGGGCGGAACGCATTGCGTCCCCCCGGCGGCAACATCCCGCCGGAGCCGCATGCAAAAGGGAGACGCGACCGGGGGAAGGGTAACACAGGCGTCAACGACTGTAAATCGCATAGTGCCGGCAACGGTGCGACCGGCGGAGCCTGTCTGCGCATAGTCGCGAGCCCCGACAATCATTTGGCATGCGAGGGCGCCCGCTCGCGGGCCTCCGCGGAAGAAGGCCACGGCTTCCCCGACCAGGAAGAGATGTCCCCTGGCTTTTTTCGGCAGCTTGCCTGCTTGCGTCCGGGCACCCCACCGGCTAGCATGGCACGACCGGTTTGCGTTGAGATGATCACAGAGGCGACAGCCGCCACAGTGAGGGCTTGCCACAAAGCGTAGACCTTCCCCCCACCCTTTCCGCCGGCGGCGGATCAGGGGCGGACGGGCCCATTGACCCGCAGGCGGGCATAACAACCAGGGACGGCCGGCTTCAGGCACGTTCCATAAAGACCAGCCGGGCAGACGTGCGATGTACTGGATCAGCAAAGCCATCCATCGCTTCAGCCGATTGCGCCGCCGAGGCCTGATCCTTCTGGCCGTCCTCGGGCCGGGGATCATCACCATGGTCGCCGACAACGACGCCGGCGGCATCTCCACCTACTCCGTCACCGGATCGAAATACGGCTTCAACCTCCTGTGGATCTTCTTCATCCTCGTGCCGATGGCCTATTACGTCCAGGAGATGACCGTCCGCCTCGGTGCCGTGACGAAGCGCGGGCACGCGGAGGCCATCTTTGACGGATTCGGCCCGCTCTGGGGCTGGTTCTCCATCTTCGACCTGGCGGTGGTCAACTGGCTCACGCTGGTCACGGAATACATCGGTATGGTCGAGGCGATGAGCATCTTCGGCATCCCCCCTGCGCTTACCTACCTCGTGGTCACGGTCATCCTCATGGCCGTCGTCATGACCGGCAAGTACTGGACGTTCGAGAAGCTCACGCTGTTCTTCTGCCTCTTCAACCTCGTCTACATCCCCGCGGCCCTCTGGGCGATGAAGACGCCCACCGCACCCGGCTGGGGCGAGGTGATGAAGGGCTTCTATCACCCGCACTTTCCGCACGGCCTGACCCAGGACCTTCTCTTCATCGTCATGGCCAACATCGGCACGACGATCACCCCCTGGCAGATCTTCTTCCAGCAGAGCGCCGTCGTGGACAAGGGCATGGATATCCACGACATCCGCTTCGGAAAACTCGACACGTTCCTCGGATCCTCGCTGACGGGCCTCGTGGCCGCATTCATCATCATCGCCACCGGCGCAGCGTTCTACTACCACAACCCGCCCATCGTCGTCGAGGACGCCAAGCAGACCGCCAACGCCCTGGTCCCCCTCCTGCCGGCGCAGAAGGGCGACTGGGCCCGCCGGCTGTTCGCCATCGGCCTGTTCGACGCGGGCTTCCTCGGAGCGTTGTGCATTTCGCTGTCGACATCGTGGGCCGTCGGCGAGGTCTTCGGCTGGGCCCACTCGCTCAACAAGAGCGTCCGGGACGCCCCGTGGTTTTACGTCGTGTACCTGCTCACGCTGGCAACGGCCGGGGCCGTCGTCCTGATCCCCGGAGCGCCCCTGATCACGATCACGATGTTCGTTCAGGTCGCCGCCGTCACGCTGCTGCCGGCCGCCTTGGTGTTCCTCGTGCTGCTCCTGAACGACAAGGATCTCATGGGCGCGCATGTGAACACGCGGTGGCAAAACATCGCGAACGGCTGCATCGTGCTCTTCGTCATCGTCATGTCCACGGTCTATGGCGTTTCGATACTCTTCCCGGGGCTGCTGCGCTCGGGTTCGTAGGGTGCCGTGATGACTGCACAAACCAACAATCAGACGCCGAAACCGCCCGGGCCGTCCTCCCCTCCGAAGGACTACCAGACGTTCTACTTCTCGGAGCTGCTCAATCGCCCCGTCTGCGCGGGCAAGATCAAGGACCGTATCGGCAAACTGACCGATCTGGTCTTCCGCCTGACCGAGCCGTATCCGGAGGCCGTGGGCATCTACATCGAACACGGCTGGGGCAAGCCGACCGAGTTCATTCCCTGGGAAAAAGTCCTGCGGATCGAAGAGGACGCGATCTTCGTCGCCCCCCCGGAGGGCGGCGGGCCGTATCCCCCGTTCGTCGACCAGCCGGGGTGGATCCTCGTGAACGAGCACCTGATGGGGCGCACGATCTTCGACATGGATGGGCGGCGGATCGAGCCGGTCAACGACGTGCACCTGCTCGCCTCGAAAGGCAAGATGATCCTCGTCCACGTGGACACCTCGTTCAACGGCTTCCTGCGGAAGTGGGGCCTGGGCCGCCTCACGTGGATCAAGGACCAGTTCATCAACTGGCGCTACGTCCAGCCCCTCTCGCTCGAGGATGCGCGAACATCCGACGCCGTCTCGCTGTCCATCACCCGGAAGCAGATCCATGAGTTGCCCGGCGAGGACCTCGCCGACGCCCTCGAGGAACTCTCCGGCAAGGAGCAGGAGGCCTTCTTCTCCGCCCTGGACCCCGAGACCGCCGCCGAGGCCCTCGTCGAGGCCGAGCCGCGGGCGCAGCGCCAGCTCATTGCCGACCTCCGCCGCGAGCGGGCGCAGAAGATCCTGTCCGAGCTGTCCGTGCCCCAGCTCGTGGATCTCCTCTCCGTGCTGCCGCACGACGACTTTACGAAGATGATGGGGCTGCTGCCGGAAGACCAGGCGTACCGCGTCCGTGCGATCATCTCCGAACGGGAGGCAACCGCCGGCGACCTCAAGGCGACCGACTACGTGGCCGCCACCCGGGAATCGACCGTAGGGCAGGTTCTGAACCGGATCCGAAACGGGAAATACGAACGCCACAGCATCTCCTACGTCTACATCCTGGGCGAGAACAAACTGCTCGTCGGCGTCGTGGACCTCCGCGAACTCGTGCTGGCGCCGGACACCACGACGCTCGGCGAGATCATGACCTCGCCCGTCGTCTCCGCCCAGCGGGACGACCTCCGCGAGGATATCGAGGAGATGTTCGCCAAGTACCACTACCGCGCCATCCCGGTGGTGGATGAACACGACTGCATGCTCGGCGTCGTGTACTACAAGGATATCATGAAGGGTCTCGTGACCCGGGCGAAGACGTGAGGTAGAGGCCGCCGATGCCGCGCATCAAGATGACACCGCTGGTCAAGATCGTCCTGTACGGCCTCCGAATCTACCTGCTCGTCCTGCTCGTGCTGCTCGTCGCCAAATTCGTAAAGACATTCCTTGCCGCCGGCTCCTGAACAGATCCGCACGAACGGGACGTAGACCGCCGGGCGCCCGATGCCTGTGTCGCCGGGCCGTTTCGGCAGCATCCCGCCTTTTCTCTTCCGAGGACCGGTTTCATCGCGTCGTCCGCCGGACGGCTGTGTCCCCCACACGAGTCGCACGGAGCTTCTACCGCACGACGGAGCCTTCGCTCCGCGTCCACCCGTCCGCGCGGCCTTGCAACCGCGGGCCGCCGTCCGCCGCCCCCGGACAGGCTCCCCAGCCGCGCCGCGGGCCCTCTCAGTCGAGGATGAGGATCTCCTTCTCGCTGTATCCCAGAATCAGGTAGTTCGGAACATAGTCCACATCAGGCTCCAGAGCCGGCATCCATGACCCCCCGTGCGTCGTCAGGTCGCCGGGCAACAGCCCCGTACCCGCCAGCGCGCCGGCATCGTCCGCCGGCCGGTAGGAACCCTCTCCCGCCGGGTTGATGTAGTTGACAACGATCGTGTTCG
>Ga0207433_10015467_pt1 | contig 10870 bp, 17 predicted proteins | sample YelNatPaOPGAMG01_FD_187559 | JGI IMG/M metagenome (GOLD analysis project Ga0207433, IMG submission 187559) | Hot spring thermophilic microbial communities from Obsidian Pool, Yellowstone National Park, USA - OP-RAMG-01 (SPAdes) (version 3) | ecosystem: Environmental > Aquatic > Thermal springs...
TAAGCGGCTGGAATTTCTGAAGCAAAATCTAAGAGAATCCAGCTTACAACAAGCACCGCATAGTTTCCCCTAATAAAAGAGAATTCTTGTTTTAGACGCTGTAGGACTGGCATAGCACGGTACTCCCATAACTGCTGCTTATTATGGTTTCTGTGACGTATGATGAATATTGAGGTGATCATTATAGTTAGATGTTCTGTTCAAAAGTGACCAGTTAACTGACCAAAATGTTTGTAACTGGGCAAACGTCCTTTCGATAAAAAGCGGAAAGCCAAATCAAAGGCCGCTTAAAGTTTCTAGTGGAGTAAATTATTGAAAAATGATGAGGTATATTAGGAGCAGCGTGAGGCCGACAACACCCAATATTATGCCCATCCTTTTGGGGTCTCTGCCAGCCCTTATGTGTCTCATTCCTTCCCGAGCAATGACGGGGTTTAATGCGGCTCCTTTTATGTATCTGTATTCAGAAAGTGGAAGCATACTTACGAAGCCTACACCAAGCAGAACAAGTGCTCCAATTACTATAGCCCAGCGCATAGTCTCTGAGAAAGGTTTACTCATTAAGGCGGAGTAGAGTAGTGCTCCTAAAGTTATAATTGTCAGGGTGACAGCTAAGGCTAGCAGGTAAAGCTTGGAAAAATCTTTAAACGCTTCTTTAAATGTCATTTTCTTACTTCGTCATGTATTCACGTCTCTTTTGGTATTTAAGAATTTTTACGTTAGACATTTCGGTTCTGTAGACATGCATAGCCCGCACTTTTCCGTGTCAAGTGTCGGGTCTAGAGCCTTATGCATTGTGCATAAGAGTCCTTTCGCGCGGGCAGCTTTGCAGATTTCGCAAAATTTTAATGTGAAATCCTTATGGGATAAGCCTTTTCTCACCAGTGCGTCCGCTAACCCATCAATTAGATTTTTAATTTCGTTGTCCTTTTCTAGGTCCAGGGCTTTTCCTCGCATTCTCTTGTTGTAGAGGCTTATGGCTGGTTGGCTAACCCCTAAAAGTTTGGCTGCTTCCAATTGTTTTAAGCCGTGTTTTGCCATTAAATGTTTGGCTAGTGCCGCCCTTACTGGTGGGAGGAGGCTTTTCACGGCGACTTCACATGGCAATAGCATTTTCATTCCTCCTCGCAGTATTTGTGGGAAAGGCATAAATATACTTTATTACAATTGTAATAAAAGGTGAAACGAATGGCTGAGAAAAATTTAATGGAAATAGCGGAAAATGTTTACTGGGTTGGCGTAAGAGACTGGAACCGCAGGCTTTTCGACGCCTTGATTTCACTTCCAAAAGGAACATCGTATAACGCTTACCTTGTAATTGGCAGAAATGGAACAGCCCTAATAGACACAGTGAACCCAGGCTTTGAAAAGGATTTAGAGGATAAAATCCGCGGTCTCACGAGCATTGAAGAGATTGACTATGTTGTTATGAACCATGCTGAGCCAGACCATGCTGGTGCTGTACCCTACATGATGAAGATTGCACAGAAGGCCAAACTGGTGGCTACTGGCAGGGGAGCGAAAATGGCTCAAATCTACTATCATGTTCCACAAGAGCGGATTAAGGTTGTGGCTGACAAGGAAGCCATAAGCCTAGGCGACAAAACCCTACGCTTCATTGAGGCGCCAATGCTCCACTGGCCAGAAACAATGTTCACATATATAGAAGAGGATAAAGTGCTATTTCCATGCGACTTCTTTGGTTCCCATTTAGCTGGCGGTGTTTACAGCGACGAGGTTGAGGACTTGCTGGTTCATGCCCAGCGGTACTGGGGTGAGATAATGATGCCTTTTAGGGCTATGGCGCAAAAAGCCCTTGAAAAAATTGCTGGTTTTGATATCAAAGTGATAGCGCCAAGCCACGGTCCTATCCACAGAAAGCCAGAACTTATTTTAAATGTGTATAGGCGGTGGGCGGCTGGCGAAACACGACCGAAAGTCACAATAGCCTATGTCAGCATGTGGGGAAGCACAGACGCCATGGTTAGGCAGATAGCCGAAACATTGGCGTCGGAGGGCGTTGAACTAGCCTTCCACAATTTAACAGTAACCGATGTTGGCGAACTAGCAAAAGACCTTGTTGATTCAAGAGCCATTGTTTTGGGCGCCCCAACGGTTTTAGGCGGGGCTCATCCATTGGCTGTTTATGCCACATACCTTTTCAAGGCGTTGCGCCCGCCGACAAAATTCGCGGTTGTTTTAAGCTCTTATGGTTGGGGTGGGGGTGCAATACGGCAGATTCAAGAAATTCTCGGCGACTTCAAAATTGAGGTTGTCGGCGCGCTAGAAATTAATGGACCGCCAACCAACGAGAATATGAAGCGCATAGTGGAGATTGGAAAAGCACTAGCTAAGAAAATTTTTGAGGTGGGTGCCTAAAATGGGAGGAGTAACAGAAGAAGAGCGTAAAAAGGCGTTAAAGGAGATTTTGAGGCAGCTGCATGCTGGTGTTCCTTCAGAACAAGTTAAGGAGCGTTTTAGGCAGTTTCTTGAGGGCGTAAGCTCGCTTGAAATCGCCAAAATTGAGCAGGAACTAGTAGCCGAGGGCGTTTCAAGAGAAGAGCTTCAGAGGCTTTGTGACGTTCACTTAGCAATCTTCAAGGAACAGCTGGAAAAACAGCGGGTTGAGGTTGCACCAGCCAGCCCTATCAACATTCTTCTTGAAGAGCATAAGATGCTTCAGCAAATCGCCGAAAAGCTTGGCATTTTAGCCGAAAAAGTGCAGAGGGCAGAAAGTCTCGACGCTGTAAACGAGGAGTTGACGCAGTTAAGGCACATTGTGGATGAGCTTTTAGACGCAGAAAAGCACTATTTGAGGGAGGAAAATGCGCTTTTCCCAGTTTTGGAAAGGCATGGGATAAGCGAGCCTCCGGCAATTATGTGGATGGAGCACAACCAGCTTAGGGAAAAGAAAAAGCAACTTAAAGCCCTAATTGAGAATGCTGCCAAAATGAGCTTTTCAGAGTTTAAGGGGCAGCTTGGCGAACTGGCGAAAGCCATAAGCAACACGCTTAACAGCCACATCTACAAGGAGAATAACATACTGTTTCCAGCAGCTCAGCGGGTAGTCACGGAACAAGAGTGGACCGCAATAAGAGAGGATTTTGACGAGGTTGGGTATTGCTGCTTCACACCAGAACACTTAATATCTAAGCCGGACAAAGAACTTGAAAAACCAAAAATCGAGGAGAAGCCCATGCCAGAGGGTACGTTGCAATTTGAAACTGGAACATTGACAAAGGAGGAGGTTGAGGCTATTTTGAACACTCTGCCAGTGGACATAACCTTTGTGGATAAGGACGACGCGGTTAAATACTTCAGCAAGGGTGAAAAACGCATATTCGTGAGGACAAAGGCTATTCTTGGCAGAAAGGTTCAGCTTTGCCACCCGCAGAAAAGCGTCCACGTGGTTAACAGAATCCTAGAAGCCTTCAAGAAAGGCGAAAAGGACGTAGCAGAGTTCTGGATTCAGAAAGGCGACCGTTTAATCCACATAAGATACTTCGCAGTAAGAGACAAGGGCGGCAAGTACCTTGGAACAATGGAGGTTTCCCAAGATATAACAGACTTGAAGAAGATTGAAGGCGAAAAACGGCTCTTGGACTGGGAAGGTTAACATTGAAAACAGTCCTATTCGTCTGCGTTGAAAACAGTTTTAGAAGCCAAATAGCTGAAGCCTACTTTAACACGTATGCGCCTGAAGGTTGGACCGCCACAAGCGCTGGCATAAAACCGGCAGATAGGGTGCATCCAAACGCTGTTAGGCTTATGCTTGAAGAGGGCATAGACATAAGCCACAAAAAGCCCCAAGTCATGACAAGAGAGCTTCAGGAAAACGCCGAAATAGCCATAATAGTCTGCAGTGGCGCCCTATGTCCAGTTGTCTACACGCGACACGTTGAAGAGTGGAACATGCCAGACCCGGCGAAAATGCCACTGGAAGAAGCGAGGAAGGTGCGGGATGCTATAAAAGCCAAAGTCCTAAATCTTATCGAGAGATTGCCTAAGGGCTAGGTGGCGGCAGCAGCTTTTTCCACTTCCTCCCTTATTATGTAGCCGCCTATGTGGAGGATGGGCTCCTTAGCCTCTGGGTCAACACTCATTGTTGCCGTACACGGGTAGCTATGATGCGCTTTTGCGACAGCATCGTACAGTATTTCGCGTTTTGTTTCGACGCCTATGAGTTTTCTTGCCACATACCATGTTGAGCCGCATGGAGCACTCCGCCTAACAATCGCTGCCTCTATAACCTCGCGTCCGCCCAGTTTGGCTGTGGAAATTTCAAGTTTTGGGCGTCCAACACCAAGCTCTGTGACGAACCGCGAAATTAAAGGCTTGTCGTCGGCTGGCTCCAGCGAACAAAAAGGTTTTGGAAAGGCATATTCTAAGCCAAGGTCCATGCAGCGCTCCTCCAGCTGCTTCCTTAAGCCAGATGGAACTTCGTTAAAATCTTCGATGGGCACAATTAAGCCCTTAACGCCAGCCCTTACAATATGAGCTGGCAGTTCCAAAAGCAAGTCCTTATGCAAACCAGAAGCCACACACAAATCCGCCTTCGGAACGCTTTTTGGCATGTATTCTTCGGGCTTGTCTATGAAGGCTGGCAGTTCTGAGGGTTTTGGAAGCTCTATGGCGGCGCGGATGTTCCGCACAAAACTGTAAACGCCATACTTACATGAGTCACAGTACAAGCCGCAAGACTTGCAGAAGCTTGGGTCGTTTATAAGATTCCGTATTACACGTTCGGCGAACTCGCCGCTGTAAACAAAGACAAGCGTTAAAGGCTGCATCTTGCTAATCAGGCTTTCTCACACCTTCAAGAATTGTTAGAGAGCGTATTCTGGGCGGCGAGCAGCTAACAAAACATGCTCTAAAAAGACGTCTTCTGGAACAGCCCCCAAAAACTCCACCTTCTCGTTTATGACCGTTTTGGGAACGCCCATAACAGCGTATTTATGCCCAACATGGGGAAACTCGCTTACGTCTATAACATCAGCCCGAACAAGGTCACTTTCAACAGCAAACTTGTAGGCAAGGCTTGCAACAGAAGGGCAGTAAGGACAGGTCAAGGTGACAAAAACTTGGATGTGCACTGGTGCTTTCACATTTTTAAGCTTCTCTCTAGTCTCATTGGAGATGTCTGCCTTCCCCTGAGAAACGGCAGTTATGCCCTCCAAAAGAGTGCCAAACTCATAACCATAGGGCAAGCCATAAAACCTCAAACCAAAATCCTTATCGCCAACAATTGCTACAGCCGGAACCTTGTCAACATCATAAGCCTTAGCCTTATCCGCATTTGCCACAAAATCATAAACCTCAACATCTATTTTATCGCTTAAAGAGGCTAACTCCTCAATGAGACTCCGCGTCTGCGCACAATAAGGGCATTCATACTCTTGTGTGAAGACAACAAGCTTAACAGGATTTTGCAGCTTACTAGATAACTCCTCCTGAAGATGCCTCTTATGGGCTTCGGGAATCATGCAACCACATCTCCTCCTAACGCTTTATCTCTATTTTAATCTCCTTCCAATTTTCCTTAACGCCTCTTAAGGCGCTAACAGCCCCAACAATAGTGCCGCCCAAAATCTTAACAACAAACTTGTTTAGGCTTATTTCCTCCCCATCAACAAGAAGCCTAACATCCAACACAACCACCACAAAATAAAAGTCCTAGATTAAAGAAAAGCTTTTTGCAAAATACATGGAAATGAAAATTGCCACGACGGCACGCTGACATGCCTTTTACCTGTCAACTCAAAACATAGCAGAAAAGTCTAAATCACCCTTTACAACTCAAAAAGCTGTAAAACCCGTGGGCCGGTAGTTCAGCCGGTATGAACGCCCGACTCGCACTCGGGAGGTCGCGGGTTCAAATCCCGCCCGGTCCACCATTTCGTAACGTTCTGTCTAACAAGCAGCTGTTAATATTCTAAAACCTTGTTGTGCCTTAATTGATAAGAACTATGGTTCTTATAGAAGGTGCGGGGGTGGGATTTGAACCCACTGCACCTTCTTTTGTAAAAGAAGCTGCACCAAGAAAACTTTTCTGCTCATTGTTTTGGTTGCTGGTTTCATTTTGGTTATCGTTTTTCTGTTCTTTTTCTTGGTTTTCGCTTTGGTTTTCCATTTTTCCTTTCTCCCTTTTTCAGTTTCGCAAGCAATATTCTGGTATCGCAAACACTTAAAAGCCTATGAAAAAACCTTATAGAACAACCTTCTATAACAATCCTCTATTTTTGGTTTCGCAAACCCCTTTTTTAGGCTTCTTTTCCGTTTTGGAATGTTTTACTTGTTAGAAATTTCTAACAGAGCCTTAAAAATGCTTAAAAAATGTTGGAATGTTAAAAGTTGCCACAAAAATGCAAAACCCAAAAACCCAGAAAGCCTCAAAGTTGCTTCAAATTTTAACACGTTTGTTAGAAATTTCTAACTTCTGGTTTCGCAAGCTATGTTAAAATTGCCACAAAAATTTAAATCGCAAAAATGGTATAACAACACTCAAGAGAGGAGAAACGAGAAGCATGGAAAAAGATACCTATATCCGAATACGCTGCAGCAAAGCCTTCAAACAAATGCTCAAACAAGCCATAGCTGAAGGCAAAGCCAAAAACATGAGCCAACTAATCCGCAAAGCCATAGAAAAAACACTCCAAACATAGCCACACCACCTCAAAACAACTAAAAAATAAAGGGGGGAGAGATAGCCAAATGAAAGAAGCCAAACCACACCTTAAAAAACTATCCACACCAGAAACCCAACCAGCTCCAGTTATTTCTCTCTCCCCAACAAGCCAAACCAAAAACCACAACCAAACACACGATAGTATAACTGGGGTTAACCCCAAGCGCACTCATGGTTTTGGTTTGTGGGGTAATGAACGTGTGGTGGTTGGGATTCGAGTGGATAAGGAGCTTTATTTGAGGTTTAAATCGGTAAGCAAGCGTGTTTTCGGCTCTGTTTGTAACCCCATAGAGAGCTTTATGGCTGCGGTTGTAGGCTTAGCTGAAAACGGGGTTAACCCAAGTAATACTGTAAGGATTGGGCGGGTTGTGATTGAGCGGAATTTGAGGGAGAGAAGGAAGCAGGTGAGGGGTGATTTGGTTGGTTTGAGGGGTGTTGAGGTTGTTGAGGAGCCTAAGGGTGAGGGTGAGGTTGTGGTGTCTAAGCCTAAGGCTGAGGGTGTGGTTGTTTCTAAGCCTAAGCGTAGGTTGGATTATTCTGGTTGGAGTGTTGAGGAGCTTAAGCGTGAGTTGGTTAGGTTGCGTGAGGTTGGTGATTCTGTTTCTGCTCAGTTTGTTGTGTGGGAGCTTAGGAAGAGGGGGGTTAAGGCTTGAATGAAGAGGATTTTGCGATTTTTCTTGAGGATTTTGTGGATTTTCTTGAGGGTTTAGAGGCAAGCATTGTTAAAATGAAAATGCAAATTGCTAAGTTGGTTGGTTCTGAGGCTAAGCCTAAGGCTAAGATTTCAGAGGAAACCTTCAGCATTCTTAAATGGGATAATGAGAAGGGTGAAAGGTTAGGAGATTTTCAAGCAGCCTATAAAAACAAGAATGTTCTGGAAAATTGGCAACATGCCTTTAACATTTTGAAGCAAGCTAATGCGGTTATTGGAAACCCATTCCACATGGAAGGCTACCAATATAGATATTGGATTTATCCAGAGAAGTATGAGGATAGGATTTTCCGCAAAAAGCTGAATGAGGTTAAAGGCTAAATGCGGTTTATTGTGGAGCGTGGAAGCAAAGGCAACCATGATTACGTTATTAGGCTCTATGCTAATGGTGAGATTCTCAGCATTGCTGATTTATTGAGGCTTCTTAAACTTATCTTTGAAAGTGAAAACGCTAACTATCCTTTATGTGAGGGTAAACGTGGAGCATGCTATCTTCTCAATGCCATTATAGAGGTTGCTTTTGGAAGGGATTTACGGTTAGTGCTTAAAGATTATGGGTTGAACCACAGCCAAAGCGAATGGGTTTTCAAGGTTAAGCCTTCTCAAGAGGCTAAGCCTATTCAATGGCTGCATGAGGTTCTCTGGAATGAGTGATAGAGAAGAGCCTATTGTTAAGCCTCTGGTTTCCAGAAAGGCTATGTTAATCCGTAAATGTAAAAGGCTTGCATGGGAGATATTGAAGCGTGGAAAAGGCAAATCTTAAGCCTAAGGCTAAAAGGAAACGTAAACCTAAGCCTAAATTTTCAAAGAGCAAGTTGGAAATGGATTATCTTTTCCACTTAACAAGGCAAGAAGTGTTCTGGAGCGAATTTTTGCATGAAGCCTATTCCTTGGATATGGAGCGTCTGAAAAAGGCTCAGCATAAATCCTACATAGTTTAAACTTCTGGTATCGTGCTTTTTCCGAAAATATAACGGTGTGATATTTTCTCGTTTCTTAAGAAACCCTCTCTTAAATCATAGTTTTCAACCCATGTTCTTGATACTCCGAGTAGCTCTGCAATTTCTTGTTGTGTTCCTTTTTTGCCTTGAAATCCTTGCTGGAATCTTTGCCGTTATGCATGGCTGTGCATATCGGCTCAGTTTGATACCACTTAAGCCTCACCGTTATGCATACTCATGCATATTGGCACTTCCATGCTTCTAACATTGTTCTCCGAAAGTGCCTAAACTCGGAACTTTAGTGGAATATGGCTCGCCATTATATATGGCAATTCAGAAAAAGAGAGGGTTTTTGCGGTTCTCTATGCCTTTGAAGGCTTTGGCTATGTTAAGCCACTTGCTCCGCCTAAGGCTCCAATAACAAGGCTTAGGATTCCAACAGCAGCAGCTATGATTATTCCAAGGCTTGCCAAAGTTAAACCCGTCCAAGTGTTTTGGAAGAGTTGTGTTCTTGTTGCGTTTCCTTGCTCTCCGAGGTTGAAGCTTTCAGCTATTTCTTGAAGGTTGCCTACAATTATTAGAGCTATTAGAACGCACACTACCAAGGCAACCATAGCGATTATATCGCCTATTCTCATAGGCTGTTCCTCTCAAAATTTTGAAGGGTTGGCTTGGAAATTTAAGGGTATGCGTGAATTTTCGTTGGGTATGAATGGGTTGCGTAAATTCTAAATTGAGCTATGCCTATCAATTTTAAAATGGGCTTAAAGGCTTGAGCCTATATAATGAGCTTGCCTCTAAATATGGCTCTCAACTTGTTGAGCCTTTCCGAGAACCAGTTATCGCTATACCAGCGCGAGAGTTTAAGCCTCAATGGGAAGAGCAGCTTAAAATGGAAGGCTGTAAAATCCTTGTTAGCGATTATTTGGGAAGAGCCTCTTTCTTAATTAGGAAAGTGGGTAATGGGTTGAGCCAAACAGAAGTTAAAGCTCAAAATGAGCCTTGTGAAACTGGAAACTCCAACTCTAACCAGAAACAACATAGGAAGCCTTGGAGCAGAGAGGAAGAGCAAAAATTACGAGAACTCTTTAACCAAGGCAAAAGCTATTCTGAGTTAGCTCAAATTTTCGGTAGAAACTTGAAGGCTCTCCAGCAAAAATGCTATGATATGGGTTTAAAAAGGCGTGAAATCGCTAAGCCTAACCCTTCACCAACACCTAACCCTAATCCAAAACAAGAATCTAACCAGAACCAAAGCAGCCAAGCCAACAACATGGAAATAACGCAATTGATTGAGGCTTCCCTTCAGCTTTTGCCTTCTTATCCGCAAGCAGCTAAAATCTTGCTTCAACAAGCCTTAAACCAACTTCAAAGCTGAAGGTAGGCTAAGAAGCTTCAGAAAAGCCTTGCATGTTTGCGAAACCAAAACTCCAACTTAGAAAAAGAGGGAAAAGGTTTAGCCTAAAACCTTGGGTTTTCTGAAGAGTTTTTTGCCTTCCATTTCGCAAACGTATTCAAAGCCTTGCTCTATCAACCCTTTTGCCTCTTCAACCGTTTGAGCGGTTTTGCATATCCACTCGCTTGTTTCCCTTGATATAGCGTTAGCCAAGTGAATGTAGCGTGTAGTGTTGATTATGCTCTTATGCCCAAGAAACTCTTTAACGTAGATTATATCCTTGAACTTCAAATATTCCATTGTGGCTTTCCAATGCCTAAACGTTTTGAAGCTAATCAGCATAAACCTTGAATTGGCTGTTCTCTCAGCTAACCGCTTCCTCACCTTCTCAAAGTTTCTGGTGAAATGGTTAAGCTCACCCTCAAACCTTTCAGGGTTTCCACTTGGAGAAAACACGTAGCTGTTCTTTCTCGGAAGCTTCATTAAAAGGTTGAGTGTTTCCATGCTTATTTTGAGCTTCCTTGCCTTCCCATACTTTGCTGGAGAAACCGTAACCGTGCAGTTGGCAAAATCCAAATCGCTCCATTTAATACGCCAAGCCTCAATGGGGCGGATAGCTGTTTCCTTAAGAAGCCTCAAGAAAACCGTTAGTTTGCCACGTGTAGCGGTTATCAAAGCTTCCAATTCGCTTTCGCTTGGAATGAAGGGAAGCCTCTCTTCAACCCTAACCTTAGGCAAATCAACATTCAAACCTATCATGCGAAGATAATCCTTGAAAGAATCAAGAACCAAATCCTTAGTTCCGCTGCTCCAACTAACGCTATTCAAAAAGCTGATAACCGATTCTGGATTCAAAGCAACACCATGCCTCAACAAGCTCTTCAAAGCTCTAACTTTCCGCTCAATAGTGGAAGGCTTCAAAACTCCCTTGCCAAACAAATAGCCAATGAACCTTGCCAAAACCTCTTTCTCTCGAGGGAAGTGATAGGAACCGTAGGTTCCTATAAAAGTGCGGGGGGTGGGATTTGAACCCACGAACCCCTACGGGACAAGGTCCTAAGCCTTGCGCCTTTGACCAGGCTTGGCGACCCCCGCCCTTATATAGTGCATGGATGAAGTTCAAGATTATAAATTGT